>Ga0190275_10002008_pt1 | contig 14816 bp, 8 predicted proteins | sample Popmic550T_FD_133745 | JGI IMG/M metagenome (GOLD analysis project Ga0190275, IMG submission 133745) | Populus adjacent soil microbial communities from riparian zone of Yellowstone River, Montana, USA - 550 T | ecosystem: Environmental > Terrestrial > Soil > Riparian zone > Trees stand | place... | reverse complement strand
TGCGGATGGCCGGCCAGGGTGGCCGGCCCGGCGGGGGCCCCGGCGGCGAGCGCGCCGCCGGCGGCCGCTAACGAGCTGATCCCGGGAGCGCGAGATGTTCCTCTCCGACGTATCGATCCGGCGGCCGGTGTTCGCCACCATGATGATGGTGACGCTGGTGGTGCTGGGCATCGCCGGCTACCGTCGCCTCGCCATCGACGAGTACCCCGACGTCAGCTACCCCGTGGTGGTGGCGCAGACCAGCTACCCCGGCGCCAGCCCCGAGGTGATGGAGCGCGAGGTGTCGCGCCCGATCGAGGAGGCGCTGAACACCGTGCAGGGGATCCAGGAGATCACCAGCACCTCGCTCGAAGGCAGCTCCCTGGTCCGCGTGCAGCTCCAGCTGGGCGTGAACGTGATGGAGGCCCAGCAGGAGGTGCAGTCCAAGATCGCCCGGATGCGCCGCACCCTCCCCGAGGACATCCAGGACCCGGTCATCATCCGCTTCGATCCCAACGAGCGGCCGATCATGTCCATCGCCGTGCAGAGCGGCGACCGGCCGCTGCGCGAGCTCACCGAGCTGGCCGACGAGGTGATCAGCACCCGCCTCGAGGCGATCCCCGGGGTGGGCGGCGTGAACCTGGTGGGCGGCACCAACCGCCAGATCCAGATCCAGCTGAACCCCGACGCCATGCGCGCCTACGGCATCTCGCCGCCGCAGGTGATGCAGGCGCTGGAGCGCGAGAACCAGGAGGTCCCCGCCGGCCGCGTGCGCAGCGGCGACCAGGAGCGGCTGGTGCGCATCACCGGGCGCGTGGAGGACCCGCGCGCCTTCCGCGACGTGGCCGTCACCGTGCGCGACGGCGTGCCCGTGCGCCTGGGCGACGTGGCCACCGTGGTGGACGGCACCGCCGAGGCGCGCAGCGCCAGCTACCTGAACGACGGCCGCGCGCTGAGCGTGGAGATCCTCAAGATCAGCGGCAGCAACACGGTGGAGGTGGCCGACCGGGTGCGCGGCGCCGTGGCCGAGCTGCAGGCGCAGCTCCCCGGCGACGTGAAGATGACGGTGGTGAGCGACGACTCGCGCCGCATCCGCAGCTCGCTCGAGTCGGTGCAGCACGAGCTGATCCTGGGCGCGATCCTCTGCATCGCCATCATCTACTTCTTCCTGAACTCCTGGCGCTCCACCATCATCACCGGGCTGGCGCTGCCGATCTCCATCATCTCGGCGTACTTCGGGATGTGGATCTTCGGCTTCACCATCAACACCATGACGCTGCTGGCGCTGTCGCTGGCGATCGGCCTGCTGATCGACGACGCCATCGTCGTAAGGGAAAACATCGTCCGGCACGTGGAGATGGGGAAGGACCACCACCGGGCGGCGCGCGAGGGCACCAGCGAGATCGGCCTGGCCGTCGTGTCGACGACGCTCGCCGTGATCGCGGTGTTCATCCCCGTGGCCTTCATGGGCGGGCAGATCGGGTTGATCTTCTTTCAGTTCGGCGTGGTGGTGGCGTTCGCGGTGCTGGTGTCGCTCTTCGTCTCCTTCACGCTCGACCCCATGCTTTCCAGCGTGTGGCCGGACCCCGAGGTGGAGAGCCACGGGGCCGGGCGCAAGCGCGGCAACCCGATCCAGCGCTTCGCCCGCGCCTTCAACGACCGCTTCGAGCGGGTGGCCGACCGCTACCCGCGCGGGCTGGCGTGGGCGCTGGAGCACCGCAAGACGGTGCTGGGCTTCGCCTTCGCCTGCATCGTGGCGTCGATGCTGATCATCCCCCGGCTCGGCTTCACCTGGGTCCCCGACTTCGACGGCGGCGAGTTCAACGTGAACTTCCGCGTGGCGCCGGGGAGCCGGCTGGAGTACACGGTGGAGCGCGGGCATCGGGTGGCCACCATGCTGCGCCGGATGCCCGAGGTCGACTTCACCTACATGTCGATCGGCGGCGGCTTCCGCGGCTCGCCCAACAGCGGCCGCGTGTTCGTGAAGCTGAAGCCCCGCGACCAGCGCGCGCGCTCGCAGCAGGAGATCCAGGACGGGCTGCGCCGGCAGCTCGCGGGGATCCCCGGCGTGCGCGCCAACATCACGGGGACGCCCACCATCTTCGGCGGGTTCCGGCAGCCGATCCAGGTGAACGTGCAGGGGCCCGAGCAGGAGCGGCTCAAGCTCGCGGCCGAGCAGGTGATGGGGGTGCTGCAGGGGGTGCCCGGCGTGGCCGAGCCCACCAGCAGCCAGGAGGGCGAGATCCCGCAGCTCGACGTGGACGTGGACCGCGAGCAGGCGTGGGCCGCCGGCGTGGGGATCGGCAGCATCGCGCAGACGCTGCAGCCGCTCTTCACCGGCCAGCGCGCCACCACGTGGGAGGACGAGCTGGGCTACTCGCACGACGTGGTGGTGATCTACCCCGACTCGGTGCGCACCTCGGCGGCCGACGTGGCGGGGATCGTGGTGCCCGCCAGCTCGGCCGACCCGGCCACCGGGCGCCCGGCGATGATCCCGCTCTCGCAGGTGGCCACCATCCGCGCCGGCATGGGCCCGCAGCAGATCGAGCGCGCCTCGCTCGAGCGGCAGATCAGCATCAACGCCGGCGTGCTGCCGGGTTTCGCCATGGGCGACGTGGCCAGCGCGGCGCGCGACTCGATCGCCGCGGCGGGCCTCCCCAGCGGCTACCGCGCCGTCTTCCGCGGCGACGTGCAGAACCTGGAGGAGACCAAGGGCTACGTGCTGGCCGCGCTGGGGATGGCGGTGGTGTTCATCTACATCATCCTGGCGTCGCTGTTCGGCTCGTTCCTGCAGCCGCTGGCGATCATGCTGGCGCTGCCGCTCTCCTTCATCGGCGTGGGGCTGGCGCTGCTGCTCACGGGCGGCAACCTCAACGTGTTCACCATGATCGGCATCATCATGCTGATGGGGCTGGTGACCAAGAACGGCATCCTGCTGGTGGACTTCACCAACCAGCAGCGGGAAGAGGGGATGGGCCGCCGCGAGGCGCTGCTCACCGCCGCGCGGGTGCGCCTGCGGCCGATCATCATGACCACGGTGGCGATGATCTTCGGCATGCTGCCGCTGGCGATGGCGCTGGGCGAGGGGAGCGAGCAGCGCGCGCCGATGGGCCGGGCCGTGATCGGCGGCCTGATCACGTCGACGCTGCTGACGCTGTTCGTGGTGCCGGTGGTGTACACGCTCCTGGACGACTTCACCAACCGCCTGCGCCGCGGCCGTGGCCAGCGCCCGGCGCGCGTGGTGCACGCCGGCCCGCCCCTCGCCCGCGACCCCGAGCCGATCGCGGCGGACTGACGGCTGTCGGCGGGTCGGTCGATCGGAAGATGCAGGGCGAAGCGGCGCGGCTCCTCACGGGCCCGCGCCGCTTTCGTCTTGCGAGATGGTCCGAGGGTCATACCCGATCACCAGGGATCGTCCTGGAATCGGGTGCCATGGTTTCATACGGAGTGCGAAGAGTTGGTGCCGGGGCGCGAGATGGAAGAGCGGGATGCGGGCGTGTCCCTCCGCTGCGCTCCGGGCCGGGCTTCGCGCGCCGTAGGCAACGATACCGCCGTTGCCAACGGCGCCGAGCCGCCGTCGCGCCATGGCCGTGCTCGTTTCCGCGGCGCCGGACGCGGGCGCGCCGGCGTCTCGGCCCTCCGGGCGCGAATCCCTCACGCAAGCCGATTCGCCGCAAGAGGTTCGGCGCGGTGGCACCGGGGTTGCGACAGTTTTGCGCTCCCCGAAATGGCCGCGGAGGACGATTCCCGCGGTGGGCGGGGCGCAGGTGTGGACGTGGTCTTCCAGAACAGGGAGGTGGACGATGCTCAGGACGTGGCTGAAGGCGGGGAAGATGGCGGTGCTGGCGCTCGGGGTGAGCGCCGCCGGCGGGTGCGTGGCGGCCGCGGCGGCGGGCGCCGGCGCGGGGGCGGGGATCTACCTGACCTCGCAGGGCGCGGAGAGCATGATGAACACGCCGGCGGGCACGGTGGCGGGGCGGGTGCCCGGCGTGCTGTCGTCGATGGGGATCACCGTGACCAACCACAAGATGGAAGGCAACGAGCACGAGTGGACCGGCACGCGCGACGACATGGAGGTCCACGTGCAGGTGAAGGCCGAGAGCACCGGCTCGTCGCGCGTGACCGCCAGCGCGCGCAAGAACATGGCGCAATACGACAAGGATTACGCGCAGCAGATCGTCACGCGGATCGCCGCCAACCGCTGACGCAACGGCAACGCTGAAGCCGAAGCCCCGCCCGGACCGCTCCGGCCGGGGCTTCGCGCGTAGAAAGTTCTTGCCGATGGTCCCATCGGCGATTACTCTGTGCACTTCACTCGCCCCCTTGGCGTTTTCCCTCCCCGCCTTTGGGTGCAGCTTTCCGTCCTGCTCTCCGACGAGTCTCGCTGGGCGGGCGCCTCGTGGACCTGGTGGCGCAGGGCCGTCACTCGACGATGTCGAGCGGATCGCCCGTTCGTACGGCGAGCAGGCGCGGTGTGACCCTGCCGCCGGGTTTTCTGGTCTCCACCCACGCAGCAGAAAGATGCAGGAGCAGAACACGACGGCCTTGACAGCGGGGTAGGCGCATCGTAGATTCGATGCATCCGTGATCCGAAAAGGACGCGGCTTTACCTCCCCCGGGTCTGCAGTTCGCTGCACACCCGGGGTTTTTTGTCTAATTCACTAGCTCGCCTGCTTCATGCCGAAACGTGCGATTCTCTTCGTGGACGGCAACAACTGATATCATTCTCTCCGCCGGAATGGGGTCAGTGCGCCGTTCGAACTCGATTACGCAAAGATGTCTCAGAAGCTGGTAGGACCTCGCGAGTGGGTTCAAACGAGGTATTACATCGGCGCACTTCAGCAGGAGTGGAACCCGCGTGCATACGCCGACCAGCGGAGGTTTCTGGATCGGCTTACCCGTACGGACCCACGGATCAACGTCTCGCTTGGCCGGCTCGAGCCACGGCACGAGTCGAATCCCCTAGCTCAGGCGCTTCGGCCTCTCCTCTCGACCGATGCCGGGAGTTCGCCAGCACCCGTGATTGCGGAGATAAATCGGCTGGTCACAAAACACGAGCAGGTCCTCGTCCTCCGCGAAAAGGCGGTGGACATCATGCTGGCCGTCGATCTGATCCGGCTTCGGGAGTCATACGATGCCGCGTATCTGTTGAGCGCAGATGGCGATTTCACGCCTGCGGTCCAGGCGGTCGCCGCCGAAGGAGCGGACATCTACGCTGCGTCGCCCGACTTGAGCTACTCGCTCAGGCAGGTGGTTCGCACCTATATCCACCTGAAGAAATCGTGGTTCTCGGACTGTTATCGTACCTCCTGATCATCAAGCTCTGCATTCGAACCACTGGCCTGTCCATTGAACGTTCGCTCCCCGTCCAGACGCCGTGACCCAGCAGTGACGACAGCACGGAAGTCCAAGGCCGCCGCGGGATTTTCCGTGAATCACCGCCCGGCGCGAACGTTGCTCCCCGGCGGCATAGTGGACGCCGTTCGTTTCCTCTGCCGGGAGAGATGGCCGCTTGCCACGATCCGCCGCCGCGAAGAAGCCGGAGCCCGCCGCCGGGCCGCTCGCGCCCGCCGAGGCGTGGTTCCGGTCGCGCGGGTGGGAGCCGTTCGCGTTCCAGCGCGAGGTGTGGGAGGCGTACCTCGCCGGCGAAAGCGGGCTGATCCACGCGGCCACGGGCACGGGGAAGACGTACTCCGCCTGGCTCGGCCCGCTGCTGGAGTGGCTGGCCGAGCCCGGCCCCGACATCCGTCCGGCGCCTCCGCTGCGCGTGCTGTGGATCACCCCCCTGCGCGCCCTGGCGGCGGACACCGAGGAGGCGCTGCGGCTGCCGCTGGAGGAGATGCACGTGCGCTGGACGCTGGAGTCGCGCACCGGCGACACCTCCGCCAAGATCCGCAGCCACCAGCGCACCCGGCTGCCCACCGCGCTGATCACCACCCCCGAGAGCCTGTCGCTGCTGATCTCGCGCGACGACGCGCCGGCCCTCTTCTCGGATCTGCGCGCGGTGATCGTGGACGAGTGGCACGAGCTGATGGGCACCAAGCGCGGCGTGCAGACGGAGCTCGCGCTCGCGCGCCTGCGCCACTGGCGGCCCGGGCTGCGCACCTGGGGCCTCTCCGCCACCATCGGCAACCTGGCCGAGGCGATGGAGACGCTGCTGGGGTCCGGCCCCCGCACGACGCCGGGGCGCGCCGTCCGCGGGGTGGTGCCCAAGACGGTGGTGGTGGACGCGCTGATCCCGGCGCACATCGAGCGGTTCCCCTGGGCCGGGCACCTGGGCACGCAGATGCTGCCGCAGCTCCTGGAGGTGCTCGACCAGGCCACGAGCGCGATCGTCTTCACCAACACGCGCTCGCAGACGGAGATCTGGTTCCAGGCGATCCTGAACGCCCGCCCCGAGTGGGCCGGCGAGATCGCGCTGCACCACGGCTCGCTCGACCGGAAGACGCGCGACTTCGTGGAAGACGGGCTGCGCGCCGGGCGGCTGCGCTGCGTGGTCGCCACCTCGTCGCTGGACCTGGGGGTCGACTTCTCGCCGGTGGACCGCGTGCTCCAGGTGGGGAGCCCCAAGGGCGTCGCGAGACTGCTGCAGCGCGCCGGGCGCAGCGGGCACCGGCCGGGGGTGGAGAGCCGCGTGACCTGCGTGCCCACCCACGCGCTGGAGCTGATCGAGGTGGCCGCCGCGCGCGACGGCGTGGAAGCGGCCGCCATCGAGAGCCGGCTGCCGGTGGAGCGGCCGCTGGACCTGCTGGCGCAGCACGTGGTGACCGTGGCGCTCGGCGGCGGCTTCCGGCCGGGCGAGCTGCTGGCCGAGGTGCGCTCCACCCGCGCCTACGCCGGGCTGCTGGACGACGAGTGGGCGTGGGTGATGGACTTCGTGACGCGCGGCGGCGAGGCGCTGCGCGCGTACCCCGAGTTCCAGCGGGTGGTGGAGGAGGACGGCGTGTTCACCGTGGCCGACAAGCAGGTGGCGCGGCGGCACCGGATGGCGATCGGCACGATCGTGAGCGATGCGTCGATCACCGTGCAGTACCTGCGCGGCGCGCGGCTGGGGACGGTGGAGGAAAGCTTCATCGCGCGGCTGAAGCCGGGGGACCGCTTCGTCTTCTCCGGCAAGCCGCTGGAGTTCGTGCGCGTGCGCGACATGAAGGCGTGGGTGCGCCGGTCGAAGTCGACGAAAGGCTACATCCCGCGCTGGATGGGGAGCCGGATGCCGCTCTCCACCGAGCTGGCGGCGGCGCTGCGCCGGCGGCTGGAAGAAGCGTCGGCGGGCGTCTTCCGCGGGCCCGAGATGCAGGCGATCCGGCCGATCCTGGACGTGCAGGCCGCCTGGTCGCGCGTGCCCAGGGCCGACGAGCTGCTGATCGAGCGGGTGAGCACGCGCGAGGGGCACCACGTCTTCTTCTTCCCCTTCGAGGGGCGGCTGGTGCACGAGGGGCTGGCGGCGCTGCTGGCGTACCGCATCAGCCTGCTCACGCCGATCTCGTTCACCATGGCGACGAACGACTACGGCATCGAGCTGCTTTCGCCCGAGCCGGCGCCGCTGGAGGAGGCGCTCGCCGCGGGGCTGCTGCGGGCGGACCGGCTGTTCGAGGACGTGCCGGCGTCGCTGAACGCCACGGAGATGGCGCGCCGCCAGTTCCGCGAGATCGCGCGGGTGGCGGGACTCGTCTTCCAGGGATTCCCCGGCGCCAACAAGACCACGCGGCAGGTGCAGGCCAGCAGCGGCCTCTTCTTCGACGTCTTCACGCGCTACGATCCCGGCAACCTGCTGGTGAGCCAGGCGCACCGCGAGGTGCTGGAGCGGCAGCTCGAGAGCAGCCGACTGGGGCGCACGCTGGAGCGCCTCTCCGCCAGCCGCATCGTGATCACCGAGCCGCCGCGCACGCCACCGCTCGCCTTCCCGCTGCTGGTGGACCGCACGCGCGAGGCGGTGACCAGCGAAAGCCTGGAAGACCGCGTCCGCCGCATGCAGGTGGCGCTGGAGAGCTACGCCGACCGCGGCGACGAGAAGCCCGGCGGCGACATCAAGGGCAAGCCCCGCGCGAAGCGGGTGCGGCCGGGTGGCGAATAGGACGCGGGCAGAGCTTCGACAGCGCGGACCGGTGCCTGATACGGCGTGCGAAGCTTTGGTGCCGGGCCGGACACGGAAACTGCGGGATGCAGGCGTGTCCCTCCGCTGCGCTCCGGGCCGGGCTTCGCGCGCCGTAGGCAACGATACCGCCGTTGCCAACGGCGCCGAGCCGCCGTCGCGCCACGGCCCCGCTCGTTCCCGCGGCGACCGACGCGGGCGCGCCGGCGTCTCGGCCCTCCGGGCGCGAATCCCTCACGCAAACCGCCCGCTCGCGGAACGGAGTTCGCGGGATCCGTATGAGCCGGCTTGCAACTCCGCCGGGCGCTGCGGCGTATATGTTTGCGGGGTTCGGCGGATGCAGCGCGGCGCGCGTCGACAACTCACCGCGGACGACGTCGATCGACAGGTCGCGTGGAACGTCCGAACGCGCGGAAGCGTCGTAACGGACGGACGCGGCAGAGAATGGCCGCGTCGCGCGTTGCGTGAGGGATGCGCGCCCGGAGGGCCGGGAACGCGGCGGCGGCGCGCGGAGGCCGAGGATCCGCGGAGATGCCGGTCCGCCGCCGTGGGCCCGGCGCGGTTGGCAACGGCGGTATCGTTGCCTACCGCGCGCGCAGCCCGGCCCGGAGCGCAGCGGAGGGACACGCCCAAAACTGGCGGTTCGTCCGTGGAAGCATGCCCAAGCGCGAGCGCCCGCCGAACCGCGCGGCGCGTCGTGGCGGATGACGGAAACGGTTGAGTTTTGACAGGAACGGCGCGAGATTCAAGGCCCCGGCGACCGCACCCGCCCGGCCCCGCCCCTCGCTCCCCTACCGGGACACGGAGACACCCTGCCGATGTCGCTGCTCGCGAAGCTGGAAGACGCCGTTGAGTTCGCCGAAAACCCCGAGCCGCGCTGCCCGTGCGTGCTCCTGCTCGACACCTCGGGCTCGATGCAGGGCGCGCCGCTCGAGGCCATGCTCGCCGGCCTCGAGGCCTTCCGCTTCGACCTGGCGGTGGACCCGCTGGCCGCGCGGCGCGTGGAGATCGCCGTGGTCGCCTTCGACAACCGCATCCGCGTGGTGCAGGACTTCGTCAGCCCCGACCGCTTCGACATCCCCTTCCTGAACGCCGAGGGGATGACGCACGTGGGCGCCGCGATCGACAAGGCGCTGGAGATGGTGGAGGAGCGCAAGGCCCGCTACCGCGCCTACGACGTGGCCTACTATCGCCCCTGGATCTTCCTGGTCACCGACGGCGAGCCGCAGGGCGAGGCGCCCGAGGCGGTGGAGGCGGCCGTGAGCCGCCTGCGCGAGGCCGAGACGAAGAAGCAGGTGGCCTTCTTCGCCGTGGGGGTGGAGAACGCCAACATGGAGGCGCTGGCGAAGATCTCCGTCCGCCAGCCGCTGCGGCTCAAGGGCCTCGACTTCCGCGAGATGTTCGTGTGGCTGTCGCGCAGCATGCAGTCGGTGGCCCATTCGCGGCCGGACGAGACCGTGCGGCTGGCGCCCACCGGCTGGGCCGAGCTGTGAGCTCCGTGGCCGCACCGGCCGCCACCTGGCGCGTGATCGGGGCCTCCGTGCGCGGCACCGCCCACGCGCGCGGCGACCTTCCCTGCCAGGACGCGCACGCCTGGCGCCGCCTTCCCGGCGGCGCGGTGGCGATCGCGGTGGCCGACGGCGCCGGATCCGCCGTGCACGCGGAAGCGGGCGCCCGCGCCGCCGCGCAGGCGGCCGTCGACTCCCTCGTCTCCTCCGCCCCCGCGGTGCACGAAGGCGTCTGGACGGCGGCGCTGGACCACGCCATGGGCGCGGCGCTCGGCGCGGTGAACGCCGAGGCGGCGGCGCGCCGGGTGGAGCCGCGCGACCTTTCCACCACGCTGATCGCCTGCGTGCTCACGCCCGACTCCGTCACCATCGCGCAGGTGGGCGACGGCGCGGCGATCGTGGCCGACGCCGACGGGATGCGCGCGCTCACCGCGCCCACCTCGGGCGAGTTCGCCAACGAGACGGTGTTCATCACCTCGGCCGGGGCGGTGGAGGCGGCGCAGCGGGCCACCTGGCGCGGGGCGGCGCGGCGGCTGGCGCTGTTCACCGACGGGCTGCAGGGGCTGGCGCTGAAGCTCCCCGCGCGCACGCCGCACGAGCCGTTCTTCGTCCCCCTCTTCGACTTCGCGGGCGAGGCGCACGACCCGCGCGACGCCGAGACGCAGCTCGCCGCCTTCCTCTCGGGCCCGCGCGTGACCGCGCGCTCCGACGACGACATCACCCTGGTGCTGGTTGCGCGCGACCATGCCTGACACCGCGCTCGCCCCCCGCCTGATCCCGCTGCGGCGCCGCTCCACCGGCGTGGAGATGGCGCTGGACTCCGCGCTGGAGATCGGCGTGGGCGGCGAGGCGCGCGTGCTGGGGATCCGCTGGGACGCGGCGAGCGTGGCCAAGCTCTACCACCGGCCCACGCTGGAGCAGGCGCGCAAGCTGGCGCTGATGATGGAGACGCCGCCCACGCTCCCCAGCGGCGCCTCGATCGCCTGGCCGGCCGACCTGCTCACCGACCCGCGCGGCGCCCGCTTCGCCGGCTTCCTGATGCCGCGCGCCGAGGGGCCGCGCGTCTTCGAGTTCTACAACCCGGTCTCGCGGCGGAAGACGGCGCCGCTCTTCGACTGGGCGCGGCTGCACCGCGCCGGCGCCAACCTGGCCGCCGCCTTCGACGGGCTGCACGCGCACGGCTACGTGGTGGGCGACGTGAACGAGAGCAACATCCTGGTGTCGCCGACGGACGCGTCGGTGGTGCTGGTGGACGCCGACTCGTTCCAGGTGCGCGGCCCCGGCCCGCGCGAGCTCTACCGCTCCAAGGTGGGCAAGGCCGAGTTCACCCCGCCCGAGCTGCAGGGCACCCACTTCGCCGACGTCGACCGCGCCCCCGAGCACGACCGCTTCGGCCTGGCGGTGATCCTCTTCCTGCTGCTGATGGAGGGGACGCACCCGTACGCCTGCCGCATGCCCGACGGGAGCGAGGCGCCGCCGGTGGAGGAGCGCATCCTGCGCGGGATGTTCCCGCACGCGCCCGAGGCGGAAGGATGCCGCCCGCCGCGGATGGCGCCGCCGTTCTACACGCTGGACCCCGCGCTCCAGGCGCTCTTCCTGCGCGCCTTCGTCCAGGGCCACGCCGACCCCGCCGCCCGCCCCGCCGCCGCCGAGTGGGCGGCCGCGCTCGTCGCGGCCGAGGCGGCGCTGGCCACCTGCGCGGCCAACCCGCGGCACCGCCACGCCGCGCACGTCGAGTTCTGCCCGTGGTGCCACCGCACCCGCGTGCTGCAGGGGCGCGACCCCTTCCCCGCCACGGTGGACCTGGCCCGCGTGCACGACGCGCCACCGCTGCGCCGGCCGGAGCCGGGGCTGCCGCGCCCCTGGCACGCGCCCGTGCCGCCCAGGCACGTCGCGCCCGTGCCGTGGGGTCCGCCCGCGCCGTGGGGTCCGCCCCCACCGCAGGCCGCCGTTCTCGCGCCGCAGCAGCCCAGCCGGATCTCGCTCTGGGCCGCGTCCACCGTGCAGCAGACGCGCTCGTCGCTGCCGGCGTGGGCGCAGCCGGCGCTGGGGCCCGACGCGCTCGCCAACCCGGTCGTGTGGATGCCGCCCGCGGCGCTGACCTGCCTCTTCGGCGCCACCGGCGGCGTGCGGATGGCGGGGATGCTCCTGTTCTTCCTGGCGCTGCGCCGCCTCTTCCGCCTCAACACCGTGCGCGTCCGCCCGGTGACGGTGGCGTGGCTGGTGATGGGGGTGATGGCGTGGCTGCTGATGGCCGGCGCCTACGTGGGCGGCGCGCGGGCCGCGGACGACGGGGATCCGTACGGCGTCGACGTGGACGTGATGCCCACGGTCGGCACGGCGAGCCCCGTACCCGGCGGGACGCCGGTTTCGCCGGTGGTGATCTCGGAACCGGTACGGCTCGCCGGCGAGCCCGAGCTGGACGACTGGCAGCCCCCGCAGCTCTACGACGAGTACCTGGTGGACGACGCGGCCCGCCGCGCCTACCCGCCCGAGCTCCGCGCGGAGGGGATCGGCGGCGAGGCGGTGGTGCGCGTGTCGATGGACGACAGCGGCGCGATCGACCAGGCGAGCGTGGTGGTGATCCGGGCCGACCACACCCGCCTGGGCTTCGCCGCGGCCGCCATCGCCCGGCAGATGAAGTACAACCCCGCGCTGGTGGACGGGAACCCGGTTCCCAGCACGGTGGACATCACCATCCGCTTCAACCCGGAGCCGTGATGGACACCCTCGCGGCCCCCGTGCTCCTCTTCCGCCGCCGCTCCACGCTGGACCGGCTGGCGCTGGACCCCGGGCTCGAGCTGGGGGCCGGCGGCGAGGCGGTGGTCTACGAGGTGCCGGGCGACGCCGCGCTGGTGGCCAAGATCTACCACGAGCCGACGATCGACCGGGCGCGCAAGCTCACGCTGATGCTGGCCAACCCGCCACGCATGCCCGGCGGCTCCGCGATCGCCTGGCCGGCCGACCTGCTGCTGGGGCCCGACGGCTTCGCGGGCTTCCTGATGCTGCGGGCCGACGGGCCCCGCCTCTTCGAGTTCTACAACCCGGTGAGCCGCCGGGCCACCGCGCCCGCCTTCCACGCGGAGCTGATGCACCGCGCCGGGCGCAACCTGGCCGCCGCCTTCGACGCGCTGCACGCCGCCGGGTACGTGGTGGGCGACGTGAACGAGAGCAACCTCCTCGTGTCGCCCGTGGACGCGAGCGTCACGCTGGTGGACGCCGACTCGATGCAGGTGCGCGACGCCGAGGCGGGCACCACCTTCCGCTCGCGGGTGGGGAAGCCCGAGTTCACCCCGCCCGAGCTCCAGGGCGTCTCCTTCGGCGAGGTGGACCGCGCCCCCGAGCACGACCGCTTCGGCCTGGGCGTGCTCCTCTTCCTGTTGCTGATGGAGGGGACGCACCCCTTCGCCACCCGGATGGCGCCCGGCGAAGACGCGCTCCCGGTGGAGGAGCGCATCCGCCGGGGCCACTTCCCCCACGCGCGCCTGGACGACGACTGCCACCCGCCGCGCATGTCGCCGCGCTTCGACGCGCTGCACCCGGGGCTGCGCGCCCTCTTCGTGCGCTGCTTCGTGGCCGGCCACGCCGACCCGGCGGCCCGCCCCACCGCCGCGGAGTGGCGCGACGCGCTGGAGGCGGTGGAGCAGGCGCTGGATGCGTGCGCCGTGAACCCGCAGCACCGCTACCACGCCGACCTGGGCGCCTGCCCCTGGTGCGAGCGCGCGGCGGCGCTCGGGGGCCGCGACCCCTTCCCCGCCGGCGCCGTGAACGCGCCCGTCGACACCGGCCCGCGCGCGCGCCGCGTACGCCTGGCCCACCCCTTCGCGGCGGCGCCGAACGGTCCCGTCATGGCGGCGCCGCGCTTCGGCGTCCGGCCCGCGGCCGGCGGCGTGGCGGTGCCGCCGGGCGCCATCCGTCCGGGCGCGCTGAACATCTCGCCCACGGTGCCCCCGGCTGCGGTCTTCGGGCCCTCGGGCGTGCGGAACCCGCTGGTGTTCGCGCTGTCCGGGCTCACCGCCATGGCGGCGGGGCACGGCGCGATCCCCGTGCTGGGCTTCGTCATGCTGATGGTCGCGGGGTGGATGCTGACCCTCGGCGAGTGGCGGCACATCCGCGCCATCACCGTCCTCCTGGCCTTCTATGCGAGCGTTTGCGTAGGCGTGGTGGTGAGGATGGGCGCGGATGACGACGCCGCGGGATCGCACCGCTCCGTGCTGCGCGACCTGGGGAGCGACGACGGTTCGTCCCCGGGCCTCCCGCTGCCTGGCGGCGTGGAAGTGGTGCCGGAGCCCGAGGCGCCGCCGGAGGTGGTCCCCGCCGCCACGGAGCGCGGCATGATGGACGTGCGGGTGGCCGACCTCCACTCCGAGCCCTTCACCAACGCGAGCTTCGACCCCGGCCCGCTGCCCCACTACGTGGCGCCCCAGCCCGGCGTGCTGGCCGACGGCACCGACGTGGACCGCCTGCCCGTGGTGGACAACCCGCGGGAGGTGGCGCAAGCGCTGGCGGTGTTCTACCGCAACGAGGTGCCGCGCCAGGCCAGCGGTGACAGCGCCATGCTCTGGCTGCACGTGGGTGCCGACGGCCAGGTGACGCCCGGGGGGCACCACTTCATCCGCGCGGGAAGCCTCGCGGCGTCGCGCGCGGCCGATGCCGCCGTGCCGTACCTGCGCTACCGCCCCGCCACGCGCGACGGCCGGCCGGTGGGCGTGTGGATCACCCAGCGCATGGTGTTCGTCCCGTGACGGCGCGAGCACCGGCCGGCGGCGCGCATCCGCCCGGGCTCCGCGCGCGGGGGGACGGCGCTCCGGTGCCCGGCGCCGCGCAGATCACCTTCCGCTTCGACCCGGAGCCGTGATGGACACCCTCGCGGCTCCCCTGCTCCTCTTCCGCCGCCGCTCCACGCTGGACCGGCTGGCGCTGGACCCCGGGCTCGAGCTTGGGGCCGGCGGCGAGGCGATCGTCTACGAGGTGCCGGGCGACCCGGCGACGGTGGCCAAGGTCTACCACCAGGCCACGATCGACCGGGCGCGCAAGCTCACGCTGATGCTGGCCAACCCGCCGCGCATGCCCGGCGGCACCGCGATCGCCTGGCCGGCCGACCTGCTGCTGGGGGCCGACGGCTTCGCGGGCTTCCTGATGCCCCGGGCCGACGGGCCGCGCCTCTTCGAGTTCTACAACCCGGTGAGCCGCCGGGCCACCGCGCCCGCCTTCCACGCGGAGCTGATGCACCGCGC
>Ga0190275_10002007_pt1 | contig 14828 bp, 18 predicted proteins | sample Popmic550T_FD_133745 | JGI IMG/M metagenome (GOLD analysis project Ga0190275, IMG submission 133745) | Populus adjacent soil microbial communities from riparian zone of Yellowstone River, Montana, USA - 550 T | ecosystem: Environmental > Terrestrial > Soil > Riparian zone > Trees stand | place... | reverse complement strand
TATCTGAAACATTAACTGCACAAGATACCCCCAAATTAGCATTTATTTGAACAATACACATTCTACAATTACCTGCAATAGATAATTTTTCATGATAACAAAAACAAGGTATATTTATACCTTTATTGAAACAATATTGAAAAATCGTTAAATTTGAATCTTTGTTATCTATAACATATTCAATATCATCAATTTTTAATTTCATAAATTAAAAAATACGACTTTCTTGATTATCCCGCTTTCTAATAAAATATAATTTATTTTTATTAAACGTAAAAAATTTTCTCCTATAATCCAAAAATTTAAATTTATATCCTCTATTATAAAAGTACGATAATGTTAATTCAATACCTGTTTTTACTATTATATTCCTTAAAATTAAAACTAAATCAGGCATTACAAATGATTTTCTTTTTATCGCTATACAAATACCACAAAACACTAAAGGTATAGACCTGTAAGTATAAACAAATTCTAAAATATCACCAATTAAAAATTTTTTTAATTTAAAAGAATTTTTAATTAATTCTCTATTTTTCCTTTGTTTAATAAAAAAATCAGGATTTATTTTCAAACTTTCAACATCAACTTTTAAATTTTCTGATACAATATTAGAAAAATATGCCATTTATTTTAAATACGATGATGAATGCAAATATACAAAATATTTAACACTATTATTTAAAATAGTACCCTTATTTAAAAAATAACCTAAACGTCTATAATTCATTGAAAAGAGTCGTTTTTTACCATATTGAAAAAAACCTAGTTGCTCAACTGCTTTATGACTACTTGTTTTCTTACTATTCAATATAACTATAATTCAATACACTTGCGAAATACTTCTTTTACCTTTTCGTATTCTTATTACATTATGAAAAAAATTGCTACTCATTATACTACACAAGATTTTAATAATCTATTTTTATAATTAAAAAAAATCAAATTATTAATTTCATTATACTTTAAATAATAATTTCTAATTTTTTTCCTTCAAATATATTTTTTAAAAATAAAACCTATAGGTTTAAACCAGCCAATTAAAATATTACTTTTTATTTTTATATTAAAAAGAATGATTAAATTATTAAATCAATATAAAAATAAAAAAACAATTAATTTTAAAAATGCTAAGTTAAAAAAATAAAATAAATTTAGTCTTTTGAATTTTCTTAAAGACCTTCTTACTTTCTTTTTATTTTTATTTTTAAAAATAGTTAATTTAAAAGAAAACTTAATATAATTAATATTTTTTCAATTTAATAAGTAATTTTTAAATTTATTAAAATGCTTAAAATTTAAATCAAACGTTATAAATTTCCTTAATTTATTAACTACATTTCTATATAAAGTATCAAAAAAACCGTTTAATAGCTTTAATCTACTTAAATTTAAAATAAAAGAACCAAGTCTATTAATCTTAAAAAATAATTTATTAAATAATATAAAATTAAATTTATTATAATTAAATTTTTTTTTTTCATTTTTAAAAAATATTACAAAATGATACTTAAATCTCCTTACAAATAAGCCATGTAAATTTAAACCTAAAAAGCCGTCCAATAATAAAGCATTACCTAAAACTTGATTATGTAATAATTTATGTACAATGAATCTTAACATTTTTATTTTTTTAAATAAAGGATTAAGATTAACATTAGCATTTATTAGATAAAAAGATTTAATATGCTTTTTAATAAGACGATATTTAAATAATTTTGCAATGTTTAATTTTTTTTTTCATGATTTAATAAAATTTACTTCTTGCTTTTTTTTTTCTTTAAAATTGATACGAACTTTTCGTATCAATATTCTAAATTTGCGAAGCATTTTTTTTAATAATTTTTTATTATATAATTTTATTATTTTTCGATACGATATTATATTATTACGTTTTCGTAATTTTAATAATAAACTTCGTAAGCTAGAAACTTCAATATTTAAATTTTTACTAGCTTCACGTAAAAATAATATTTTATTTTGTTTGCCATATTTAAAATCAACTATAATATTATTATCTTTATTTAAATTAATACAATAACGAAATAATGCAACATACTTACTATTTATAAAACTATCTATATACATTTAACTAAAATACATCAGTTTTTTTACTATAAAATAAAGGCCCTTCATGTTTATGAAAATTTTTAAAAATTCAAAGTATACGTTTATCCCAATTTTCAAATCAATCATTATATAAAAACTTTGAAAATAAAAAAGTAAAAACATAATAACGATATATGAATGTAGAATATATAAAATCTTTAGCAAAATTAAAATTGAAATTATGTAATAAATTTAAATATGAATTATTATTAAGAAAATAAAGTAATAAAGTATATTCTGGATTTTCTGCTAATAACTCGAAAAAAAAATTTCTATAATTAATTAATAATAATTGATAAGAAAAAAGATACTGCTTTTTGTCAGCTAATAAAAAATTAACTTTCCTTAATAGCTCACTAAAGCGTGTTCTATACAATTCATTAATCATTATATAAGTATAATTAAAAGAATCTAAATAAAAATGGTTTTTAATAACAGATTCACTTACATCTATTCTCCAATTTAAAAAATACATAGAAAAATCAAATTTAGGAATATCAAAAGTTATCGTAGGATAAACATTAATAATTAAAACCAAATGCATTCATATATAATCATAAATATTCCATATTTTATGCCATTTAGTAGGAAAACAACGCTTTCAAAAATACTTGAAAAAGAAAGGATCTAAATTCATAAATATAATACTAACAACTTTATCATAAAATGTTAGTATTTTAAAATTTCTAATTAATAAATCTTTATTATCTAGAGTTTTAAAATTAAAAAAATCTTTTAAAAAATAAAAATTCATATAAATATGATCATATAATTTATAAAAAAAATCTAAATTTAATATTTTTTGTATATAATTATGAAGCCTCATTTTATCTGCCGTTAATCAATAAACATTATCTAACATTGGCTTATATTCTTCATAACTTAGACGCCCAAAAGAAAACCTACTTTTAAACTTAACCAAAGGAGTTTTCATTAATAATTGATAACCATATAAAGATTCTAAATTTATTAAATAATTTATTAAATAATCATATGAAAAAACATTAAAATATTGCATAAAATGTTCTTTATAATCTAAATTTTGTAAAAGTATATTAGCTTTATTTAACATAAAAGTAAATGATGTACTCTCTATACTTTTACTATAAAGATCATAATAATTTAACATTTTAGCTCTTTTCACACTATAAAAAAAAAATCAATCATTAAATCATTTTATTTCTATATAACCTTTAAAATGATATATAGTAAATAATTTTTGATATTTTAAAATAAACATTTTAGCTTTATTTTTTGAAAATGGATTATTATGCCATATAAAATAATGCATACGACCTGCATACTCCTGAAAAAATTGATTACCTCTAATATAAAAATTATAACGTGCTCTCCTGTAATATATAGAATATCAAGTATATAATAAAAAAAATATATAAGGTATTTTAATTCCAAAATATTTTACATCCATTATATGTTTCGTGCTATCAAATACACCTTTATTTTTTATCATTTCACTATCCTTTCAAATTTTAAAATTTTTATATAATGTTTTATTCAATATTCTTTTTTTATCACCTAAATCCAATAATTCAGTACAAAAAGAAAAATAAGTAGAAGTTAAAAAATTAAAAGGTTTTACATCTTTACTCGTATTTTCTAGATTAATATCCATAAATGTTAATGATCTACTAAAAAAATCATAATGAAAAGTATTAAATTTATAATCATAAAAATCTAAATAAAACTCATAAATACATAAAATAAATAATAAATTATCTTGTATATTCAATAAGTCTACAGTAAAAAAATCCATACTTCAACTTACAGCTTTTTCTATACCTAATAACACAATATCTTCTTCATATTTATACTTTTCAAAATTTAATAATAATTCATAAATTTTTAAATGCTGAAACAAATTTAAATTAAAATAATTTATATAAGTATTAAAATATGCATTATCAAAAAAATAAGCTATATTAATATCTTGCAAATCTTCACTTACGAAATATATTTCTGAAAAATAATTTTCATTTAAAAATTCAAACGTTGAAAAATCTAATACAAATTCATCATTAGTTGCAATCTCTAATTGTGTTGAATAAATATAATATAGAGCTCATCAAAGCATTAAATACGCACGTAAAATAATCCTCATTACATATCTATTTTCAGGATTAAAAAGCATAGTAGTCACATCTTTTGCAAAATACTCACGTTTGGTATTCTTTAAAACAAAAGTGAATTTATGCGAAAATTTTCTTGGTATTAATGAATGTTTGAAAAAACTACAGTATTTTTCATCCTGAGTTAATTTTTTTTTTTTATCCTTACTCAACCTAATATTAATTAGTTTTTTAGTTATACTCCATCTTTTATCATAGGAGTAACCTTTAAACCCTCTTAACATTGATTTTTGTTACAATCATATTTCTATTTCTATTATTAGAATTTAATTTTGTATACGGCTTCTTATATTTATGAGATAATTCTTTAAATCTATTATTTTTATTAAGTTTTATATATGGTTTATATGATCTACCTTTTATACCCTTTATATTTTTTATATTTTGATTTTTAAAATTAAATTTCTTTTTATATTTTTTGAATGGTTTTTTAAATGGATTTTTAATACTTTTTAATTTTCTAAATTTTAATAATCAATTTACAGCTCTTAAATTATTTTTAAATTTAAAAAAATTTAATCTTTTACGTTTTTTTATTAATCGAATTAATTTAAAACGTTTTAAAAATTTAGAATTTAATCTTCTAGATTTTATTCTTAATAAAAAACTTATATAATTTAATTTTCTAAATCTTATAATTCTTTTAACTTTTCATCTTTTTATTTTTTTCCTTCTAAACAACCTCATAAAACGCTTAAATTTATATCATTTTTTATAAAAAACATACAATATAAGTATTTTAAAAAATTGTATTTTTTTAAAATTGAAATTTTCAATAAACATAAATTTTATATTATTTATAATTTTAAAAAAATACCTTATAATCAAATAATAAAAACTATGATATTTTTTAAGAAAATAAGAAATTATTTTATGTTTATTAAAATTATAGCTTAAATAACTAAATTTCTTAATATAATTATAAATATAAAATCAACCTTTTAATCTTTTTAATTTATCTGTATTAAAGAAAATTAAATTAAAATTTTCTTTATTCCCATCAAATTTTATATATTTTAATTTTCCATACAACATATTTTTTTTATATACACGATATGAAAAAGCTTTCATATATTCTAAAAATTTATTAAAAAATTTACCTGGTCTAAACATTTTATGCTTCATTAAAAATTTATCTAACACTTTAGTATGTTTTACATTTAATGTATTTTTAAACTTAATATAATTATTTACCCATAATTTTACATATTTTAATTTAGTATTTTTTAAAATTTTAAAAATACTAAATTTATAATTCGTATTTCAATATAAATATAATTTAGTAAACGCATTATAAAAATTTAAATAAATCATATTTTTTAAATTTCAATAAATTTTTAAGAAATATAAATAATTAAAATTACTAAAAGAAAAAGATTGTAAATACAATAAATTTATACTTTTAAAATTTATATATTTAAACAAATCTACAATTTTATAATTTTTATCATATAAATTATATTGAAATTTTGTTAATAAAATAGGTTCAAAGTTTTTTACAGATAATAACTTATTTTCATAAAATAAATCAAAAACACTCAAGACCTTTTTTTTCTTTTTTAGATCTAAACAATAATCATCTCTTTTTTTTTTACTTTTATTAATTGATAAATAATCATTTATATTACATTTATTATTCAATAAAAAATGCAATGTTCTATATAGTAAATGTTTAGAAATTACTTTTTTTTTTTTACTATATAAACCAACTTGTAGATATCTATTAGTTTTTAATAACATCAAAAATTTTCTACCCTTTCTTTTATAAGAAGTAAAAAAAATATGACGTAAAAAAGGTTTTGTTTTATCCTCTATAATTATAGATTTTGATTTTTTTTTTAATTTCATTATATACGTCTAACAGTTCTACCCCTTTTTTTAGTATGTGATCTATATAATAAAAATTTTGAATCTACTATTAAAAAATTATACAACTTTAATAACTTTCTTAGATTATATAAATAAAATGTTAAACGTTGTTTAATATATAACCTTAAATATTTAACTTTATATTTATCTAAATAAGTTTTTAAAGTTTTTACGAGGCCTTGCATATTCAATGCTGCTACTTTTTGTTTTTTTGTGCGACCTAATTTACAAAAACCTGACGTCAAAGTCACAATATGCTTTTTTTTACTATCAAAAAAAACTAAAAATAAGTTACTATGTCTTTTAAAAAAATATATATTACCTATACCTCTAAAAAATCTAAATTTTTTAAATTTAATCATTTAATATAATCTTATAACGTTTTTTAGTACTTGCATTAGTACGTGTTCTTTGACCCCTTACCGGTAAACCATCTTTATGTCTTAAACCTTTATAAGAATTTATTTCATAAGCTTTTTTTAAATTTTGATGAATTACACGTTTTATACGCACTTCTAATCATGTAAAAAAATCTAAAACAAAAGATAACAATAAAAAATTATAGAAATTTAAATTTCTGATATAAAATGGATAAAATAAACCTAATCTAGCAGTTATATTAATTGATTTAAATCAACCAATACCATAAATTGATTTTAAATTACTTCTAATTTCTTTTTCTATATTAAAATTAATTTGCTTATATACAAACATATTTATTTATTTATCACTTTCATCCCATACTTATGCAATATATGTAATACATAAAAAAATGTATATTGCTTTGATTTACCTTTTATATATTCTTGCTTTAAAAAAATTTTATCATTTAAATATACGATTATATAATCTTTTTTAACAAATATTTTTACTTTCCTCATTATATTATTATCTAAATTTATTCTTTCCTGGTTTAATTAATAAAATTTGACGTGGATAATAAATTCCATTAACTCTATATATAATAAATTCTTTTAATAATAATAAATTTATTATTAAAACCTTTAATATACCTAAATCTGTACTAATGAAGAAAAAACGTCTAGTTCTATATTTTAATAAAATCTTAGAAGATATATGCATATAAAAAAAATTACTTCTATTTAAAAATATTTTTATTAAAAACTTAGAAATTCTAAATACACGATAACCTAAACCTTTTAACTTCAAATTAAAATAATAAAAACTTGATAATTTATCATAAAAATTAAATAAATGTTTTATAAATGTTTTATAATGAAATCTACTTAAAAAAATAAAATTAGAAGTTTCATTATTTTGCTTGTAAAAAAATAGAAATGGTAATTTAAACACAAAATAACGTGTGTTTAAAGTTATCATTATTATACTATAAGATAAATCTAAAAAATAATTGAAATTCGAAACTAATTTATAAGAATGAGATAAATAATTCATTATATTTTTATACTACATAATATTTCTCCAGATATATTTTTACCTAACAAAGCATCATTACTAGCCATCAAACCTTTTGATGTTGATATAATATAAAAACTAGAAAATGCATGCTTTCTGTAATGTTTTGATAACATTGTTAAATTCCAATAAACACGTTTGCTTGGTTTTGATACTATAACCATATCATAAATTAACGGTTTACCATTTTTTTTATATTTTAAATAAACTACTATTTCTTTATCTAATACATGTAGGGATCTTATTAAACCCATTTTATATAATAAATATAAAAATTTTATATTTAATTTTGTTTTTATAACTTTGATTGAAATTAAGCGCGCATTAAATGCTACTTTTATTCGTACTACTAAATCAGCTAAATTATAATTTGTCATATGTTTTTAAAAAGATGCTTTACTTACTCCTATAAAAAAACCATTAGATGCAAAATGTCTACAAGTATAACGAGATAATTTAAAAAATCTAAAAACTGAACGACATAAACCTGTTCTAATACAAGATCTCCTAAAAAAAGATTTACTAGAAAACTTAAAAAAATAAAAATTTTTATATGCTACTTTTGTAATCTTATCTGATTTTATAATACTATAATTTTTAGATATAAAATATTTAACATAATTTTTAAATAATTCTTTATTTACCATACGTTTTAAATCAAATTTTTTAAAATTACTAATTCTCATTTACTTTTTTATTTATCTTTATTATTCAATTTAAATAAATAAAATAAATTTAAATAATTTAAAGATTTAGTTTTATAATAAAACTGAAAATATAAATTATGTTTTAAATTAAAAAATCCTAATGAATTCTTTTTTTCTAAAAAAAAATTCATATCATTTATCACAAATTCCCAATAATTATAATAACTTTTATTAGCTATATTAAACTTATTTATCATAAAATAAATATCATTAATAAAAAAAAATAAATAAGCATACATTACTCTACTATAAAAAGTGCTTTCAATTAAAAATGAATAATAATGAATATTTAATTTAAATTCATGTTTATAATTAGTAAAAAATGGTAATATACCAAAATAATACTTAAAAAAAAATAAATAACTCAAAACTGAATTACTACTTAAATCTGTAATATCTTTTATATTAAAAAAAACTACTATTTTATCTAACTTTAAAATATTTGAAAAATGAAACAAACGAGGATTTTTTAAATTTAATAAAAAGCGTCCATTGTATTTATAATGAAAACAAAAATCAAACATTTTATATTATACAAGAAGAAACACAACCTAAAGATGGTCATCTCATACAAAATTCCCTCATAACAGGTCCATATACTTTATTTGATAAAGGTACCACCTGTTTAGATACTATAACTACACTATTTTCATTAAATTTCATTAAAACACCACATATTCTAGAGTAATTTACTTTTATTCTAATAATCAAAGCTCTATGCATAGAACCCACATTAAATTTTTTTTGAAATCTAGCTTTTAAAATTATAAATTTTTTTATATTAATAGAATTCACACACACTATTATTAGATCCCCAAGTATAGCAATTCTATCTTTTGATGATTTTAAAACTTTTATACAATAAACTTTAACAATAGCAGTTTTATCACTAGCTCTTAAGAAACTTCTTAACTGTATCATCTTTATTAATAAGAATTATAATTTATCTTAGTTCTTACAGGTAACTTAGTAGACGCAGCCTTTAAAGCTTTATAACTAATATTAAACTTTTCAATTGACGGACATATTAATTCACAAATTATTTGGCCTCTTTTTATTACTGCCATTCAAATATGATGAGAACCTTTACCTTTACCCATTCTAGTTGCTACTGGTTTTTTCGTAACAGAAATATTTGTAAAAACTCTTAAAAATACAACACCTTGTTTTTCTATTATTCTACGAATACACTTCCTACAAGCTTCCAATTGATTAAAAGTTAATTTATAATTTTCTAAAGATTGTAACATCATGACACCTCTTTCTGGATAAAACAACTTAGACTCTTTCAAGTACAAAGTAGATAAAGAAGGTCTATGATTTTTTTTAAATTTTAATCTACTAGGATACTGTTTCATTTAAATTTTTAAAATATATTTAAAAGCAGTATACATTACATTTCTATATAACCAAATTTTTATACCAACAGCACTATTTTTTAAAGATATTGTTAAAAAAGAATAATCAATAAATAAATTTAAAGTATTTAAAGGTACTTTACCTTCATGTATTCAAATAAAACTAGCTCTTTGCTTACGCGAAAAACGTCCTCTAAAAGCAAACTTAAAACCCATTAAAATACTTTTATATTTTACTATATATTTTTGTCTTATATTTCTTAAATTAAAATTTTTGAATTTTCATCAAAGCTTTCTTAAATATTCATAATTCAATATATTTTTATAAAAAAATATACTAAAATTAACTAATTTTAAAGGTAATTTTCGCTTATTTTTTATAAAATATGACATATAATTTAAATTATCAAAAGTATTTAAAAATAATATATTAGAATAAGCCTTAGTTTTTAATATCAATTTATTAAAACTTATAAAAACTTTATAAAATATACTAATATAAAATACTTTTTTAAAGTTTTTGAATTTAATGCGGTTTTTTATATTAATACTTTTTGAATTTTTATGATAAACCAATGTATTATAAAAAACTAAAGAATTATTATTAAAATAAGTAAGATACAATCTATTTTTAAATAAAACTTTAAAATATTTTAAAGTTTTTCTTAAAAGATTTTTATATTTTTTTACTTTAATTGAAAACATTGCCTTATAATTATATAAAGTATAAGGATCCTTATTTTGTTTATTTTTAAAATTTAATCTTGCTAACTCAAATCTTAAAGGATTTGTTGCACCAAACAAATTAAAACCTTTTTTAAATTTCATTGCTAAATAAAAACTAATCAAACTAGCGGTTACATTTAAATTAGACATAAAATGAAATATAAAACTAACCTTTTTTACATTCATTGTAGAATTTACTAAATTTAATATATATTTAACATAATTTATTACAAATTTAAAAGGTCTAAAAAAAAAAAATTTACCTAATAAATTATATAATGAAACATAAATACCATCCCTAAAATTCTTTTTAAACTTTAATGTATGTACCATCTTATTTAATGATATAAAAGCTTGTAATAAAAAATAAAATGCTGTTTTATTTTTTATATTCAATATTTTTTTTAAAACTGCAAAATAAATTCTCGCTCTAGACCATTTTTTATATAAAAAAAATGTATTATTAAATTTTTCAAACTTTATTTTTTTTAAAATTAAAAAAAATAAATCAAAAAAATTTAATTTTTGTTTATCTAATATATAATCAGCTGATGTTGCATAGATTTTACTATTTAAATATTGTGCTCTAAAATGTCTAATTTTAAATTTCGAAATGAATAATTTATTATTTTTTCAATAATTTTTATTATTTAAAACATCTTTAAAGTATTTTAAATAAACCTTATCTTTAATATTATTTTTTTTTAATTTAGAAAAATTTAACATTAATTTTTTCCTTTTCTTATACTCTATTATTTTTAAACACTTTAATAATCTTCTTTTTTTTACAAAACTACGGATTAATCTCCTTGAAGTTCTTCTTACACTTGAGAATTTTAATTTAAAAAATATATAATTCATATATCTTTTTAATAATTTATCAGAATATAATAATTTTGCATTGTCTAAAAATACATTATGCTTTAAATAAGTATTATTATTATTTTTTACAAATAATTCAAAAAAATAATAAATAAAAATAAACGAAAATAAATCTGAATTTTGTAACTCATTTATTAACCTTTTTTTAGCTAACTTTTCTTTTAAAACATTTTTAGTAACACCTGATATTTTACCTGTATATGTTTTAAGTGTTAAATAATATAAATTATAAATCTTATTTATAAAATCATATGATAATTTTTCTAAATCTATACTATAAATATATACTTTAATTACATATAATTTTTGAAATTTAATAATATTTAAATGACTTAAACAATTACCACTTTTTAACATACTTTTTTTTGTAAAAAAATAATATAAATAATCCCTTACATTTAACATTTTATTTAAAAACTCTGGATAATATAAATTTTTAACAAATCAAGTATCAGCTCATTTTTTACTATAATTTAAACGAAACGCAATAGGATTACCTAAATGACCCATTATTTTTTCTTTTGTTTATTTTTATTTTTTTTAAGTAACATTTTCTGTTTTTTTCTATATGCAATTCTTTCACCCAATACTTTAGTTATAAAAAATTCCCCAAGCTTATGCCCTAAATTTTGCTTATTAATTAAAAGTTTACCTATAACTTTACCTTTATAACATTTTAAAGTTTTATTTAAGAATTTACTTGTTAAAGTAATGTTTCTATCAAAAACTTTAGCATCTTTATGTACTTTAAAATTAAAATGATTAAAAGGAAATTTCCAAGATGAACGATTAATTCTCATTAAGATTTTTGAATTTACGTCTTTTTAAATAATCAATTTTCCTATCTTTTGTAGGATGTCATTTAAAAACCGTGTGTCAAGCATTTGTTGGAACTATTGGTTTAGTTTTTTTACCATTACCACCACCATGTGGATGATCACACGGATTTTTCGCGACACCTCTAACTCTAGGTTTTCATCCTAAATTTCTATTTTTACCTGCTTTATTTATAAATCAATTATTATAAATTTTATCAGACATGATTCCTAAACTTGCTATATTATTTAAAGACAAATGAATTTCTCATCCGGAATTTAGTTTTAAAATACATTTATTTTTTACTTTACCAATCAATAAACAACTAGTACTAGCAGCTCTACACATACTAGAACCACTAAAAGGCTTTAATTCTATATTACTAACATTTGAAAATAACGGCATATATGTTAAAGGTAATGAAAACCCTATATTTATAGGTTCTTCACATAATTTACTACCTGAATATATAATATCATTTAAAAAAATACCTTTTTGAATTATAATATAAGAACATAAACTATTTAAATATAATACTAAAGCTATTTGTGCACTTCTATTTGGATCATATAATATATTTATAATCTTACCTTTTAAATTTAAACGTCTAAAAAAATCTATAAATCTATATAATCTTTTATTACCACCACCTTGGCCTCTAACACAAACCCTACCTAAAAAATTTCTCCCCCCTGTCAACTTTAAGCCCCTTGTTAATCTTTTTTTTATCTTGTTAACAAAATAATATACTATCATTTCTTTTTGCTTTATCAATAGTAAATACTAATAAAATATTTAAAGAATTGCTTAATAATTCTAATTTTTTACTTATATTTAAATAAAATAAAAAACAAAAAACAACTAAATAATCTTCAAACAAATTATTAATTACAACCATAACGCTTTTATTTATAGACTTAGTTTTTAAATATAATTTTTTCAAAATTCTTTTTTTCATTATATAAAAAAATATAGATAATTTTTGAAAAAAATTACTTAATTTTAAAACAAAAAAAATCAAACAAAAAATTTTATATATTTGAAAAAAAATATATTCTTTAAATTTAATTTCTGCAAAAAGATAAATTAAATAAAAAAAAATTACTAAAAATAAGCCTAATAAAAATGTTTCATTATAACTTAGAAAGTCAAAATTAAATAAAACAGCAAATAAAGCTAAAAAAAATAACATTTAATCTTCTGTAACAAAATTATTTAAATCAAATAAATAATTGATTAAATTATAACTGATATTACTATTAAAATTTAATGATTTTACAAGATTCATTGCTAAAAATTCTTTATACAAATCTTCTTCGTTAATATTCAACTCTTCAAATGTAATATCATTAAATTCTAAATAAAAATCATAATTAAAGTTGATAATTTGACCATCAATTAATTTATTAAAATCATTATATAAGAAAGTATCTAAATAAGGATTTTTAACAAGAGAGTCAACAGGAAAAAAAGTTGTACTTAATGCAATTTTATCAGAATTTACTAAATTTGAATAAATATCTCTTAATTGTTCATAAAAAGGATATTCAACATATTTAATTTTACCGTCATTTGCTAAAATTTTTTCAGCTAAGTCACTAAATTTTACTATATAATCATAAGCTATAATTAAATGTCAACCTTGTTCTAAAAATGAATGATATATATTAAATCTATTCACTAAATTTAATTTTCTTTTTTTTATATTATTAAAAAAATTAAATTTAGAATAAACATAAGAATATATTCTATCTAAATTAAATTCAATTTCATATACAGATACAATATTTAATTGAAAAATATAACCTATTTTTGTTTTATACATTAAATCAAATCTATAAATCATATGTATAATTAAAAAAAAAAATACAAAAACTCCTACAACTGAAATTAGAGAACCAACTGAACTAATATAATTTCATCCCGCATAAATATCAGGATAATCAGGTATTCTTCTAGGCATACCTGCTAAACCTAAAAAATGCATTGGGAAAAATGTTAAATTTACACCTAAAAATGTTAATCAAAAATGTATTCTTCCATAATGCTCAGAATATTTTACACCAGTAAATACATCAACTCAATAATAAAAGGCAGAAAATAAACCAAATACAACTCCCATTGATAATACATAATGAAAATGCCCTACAACATAATAGGTATCATGTAATGCTATATCTAAACCTGCATTTGCTAATACAACACCAGTGACACCTCCTAATGTAAATAAAAATATAAAACCTACAGCAAATAACATTGGTACAGTCATATGTATTAAACCTCCATTCATTGTAGATAATCAACTAAAAATTTTAATACCTGTAGGAACTGCTATAATCATTGTAACAGCTGTAAAATAAGCACGTGTATCAACATCTAATCCTACTGTATACATATGATGTGCTCAAACAATAAAACCTAAAAAACCAATAGTCATCATTGCATAAACATACCTAAATAACCAAATATAGCTCTATTTGAATATTCAGCTACAACATGACTAATAACACCAAAAGCTGGTAAAATTAAAATATATACTTCTGGATGACCAAAAAATCAAAATAAATGTTGATATAGAATAGCATCACCACCTCCAGCAGCTGAATAAAAAGAAGTATTAAAATTTCTATCTGTTAATAACATAGTTAATCCTCCAGCTAAAACTGGTAACGATAATAATAATAATATAGCAGTAATTAAAATAGACCAAACAAATAAAGGCATACGAAAATAATCCATTCCTATACTTCTCATATTAACTATAGTAGTAATCATAT
>Ga0190275_10002006_pt1 | contig 14841 bp, 10 predicted proteins | sample Popmic550T_FD_133745 | JGI IMG/M metagenome (GOLD analysis project Ga0190275, IMG submission 133745) | Populus adjacent soil microbial communities from riparian zone of Yellowstone River, Montana, USA - 550 T | ecosystem: Environmental > Terrestrial > Soil > Riparian zone > Trees stand | place... | reverse complement strand
GAACTTCCCGTATTCGCCGGAGAGAGTCTTCAAGCTCGCAGGCACAATCGAGGCCTGTAACTGTTCAACAGACTTCTCTTTCTCTCGCTCGACTCGATTCGTCACTTCCTCGATATAGGACGCCATATCCAGGAGCCGAGCCTTCCCTTGTTGCACTGGACCATGGCCGCCTGCCACCGCGTCGAACGACATCTCCGCGATCGACCGCATCGTCTTTGGCCAGTCGTGTGGAAAGCCGTCTCCGATAAACGGAAGCATGCTATGAATCATGTCGCCGGTTGCGACCACTTTCTTCTGTGGACAAAAGACGACAATGTCGCCCATCGTGTGGGCCCGTCCGCGAAACGCCAAGTGCAGATCGTGGGCTTTGTCGTGAAGAATCAAATCCCGGTCGAAGGTGAGATCGGGCAACTCGGGCGTGTAGTTGTTCATTTCGGCGAGATAGGCTTTCATCCCGGCCGATAGCTCTTGAAGGCGCTGGATCTCGGCAGCATCTTTACTCCTGCTTCGTCGCTGCTCCACAACGTCAAGATTGCCGCGAACTTGCTCCAGCGATGCCTTCAAGCGAGCTGCGCCGTTCTCCGAGAGCAACCGGCGCGTCGCCTCAGAGGAGATCACTTGAGCATGCGGATTCATCTTCCGATAAGCCGATGTGCCCTGGCTGTGATCCCAATGAAAGTGGCTATTGACGATGTATTTTACCGGCTTCTTCGTCACTTCCGCCTTGAGCTGCGAAACCAAGGCCACTACCGCTGATGGTTTCGAGTGCTTATCCACCACCAGCAAATCCTCGGCGTTCTCGAAAATCGCGGCGTTACAGTTTAGAACGGCTGCCGGTTTGGCGATTGCCGCATACACTCCGTCGGCGACCTTCTGAATATCGAATAGCGAGCGCATTCCGGGCCGCGCCTGCGCACGAGCCTGAGTGGCGCGGAACACCGACTGTTCAAGAAGCGCGGCTCCAGTCCAACAAGCGCTCAAACTCGATTTCAAAAAACCGCGTCGCGTTGCCATGGCTGTAGATCATAACAAACTACACTTCATTCAGCACTCGTGCCGGGCGCTTCAGGTCGCGGCGATTCGGGTTCGCTAGTTTTGGGGCATTTTGGGGACGTCCGGAAGGGCGTCCCCCTGTGGGTTAGACGTTCTCGGGTACTACGTAGGGTTTGCGGTAATCGCGAGTTAAAAGCTTGTTCGCCTCGGCATCGTTACGGAACTTCTCACCTGACGGATCCAGTTCCAAACGGCGCTTCACACGATAGCTAATGTTCGCGAGATGACATAGATCGGCCGAGATGACGCCTATCTCTATTTCGGCGCTCAGATCTTTAGGATTCCGGGATTTTACGCCTTTTATGAAGTTCTCCATGTGCAGCGCCGTGGTATTCTTGCGCTCTGCTTTAACGTCCTCGACTAGCTCCCGCTTTTCGCCTTTGTAAATCTGATAACCCTTGTCGTCAAGCGCCATATAGCCGTCGAGTCCGTAATACACATTGCCGACGCAATTCTGGCCGTCGAACGGCAACGCGCCGTCGTGGTCGGTGATCAGACCGTGGACGTCGAAAATGATCTCCGAATCGCCGTAATCAAAGCGCGCAAGCTGAGTGTTCGGTGTCTCCTGGTCATCGTTATAGGCATACTTGCCTCCCGTCGATACGACGGACTTCGGCATGCCCACGCCGAGGGCCCAGCGCGCCAAATCCATCTCATGAACGCCCTGGTTCCCGATGTCGCCGTTGCCGGTGTCCCAAAACCAATGCCAGTTGTACTTGAATCGAAGCTCGTTATACGCGCGCTTTGGAGCCGGTCCCAGAAAAAGATCCCAATCGACCCCGGGAGGAACCGGCTCATCCGGCTTCCTACCAATCGACTTCCGACGCTTATAACAAACGCCTTTGGCTTGGTACAGCTTGCCGATAACACCGCCCTGGAGTTTGGCGATGGCCTCCATCTTGTGCGGTGTGCTGCGGCTTTGGGAACCCACTTGAACCATGCGCTTGTATTTGCGCGCGGCTTCGATCATCTTGCGGCCTTCGAACACGTTGTAGCAGGCTGGCTTCTCGATGTATACGTCTTTACCGGCTTGGCAAGCCCAGATCGCCGACAACGCATGCCAATGATTTGGAAGCGGCATCGAGACAGCGTCGACGTTCTTATCCTCAAAGAGTTTGCGCATGTCGGCATAACCTGCCGGCTTTTCGGCGCCATTTCGGGAAACCTGCGTCTGACCGCGTTCGAGCGCGGCCTGATCGACGTCACACAAAGCTGAGATGCGGGTTCCTGGCACTGTGCTCCAAGCTTGCATATGAGCGCGGCCACGGCCCCCTAGGCCAACTACTGCAACGTTGACGCGGTCATTTGCTCCCAGAATGCGCGACGCTGATGCGGCGGTAATCGCGACAGTCCGAACGAAGGTCCGGCGATTCTCGTTTTGCATTAATACTTCTCCCAGACCAAATATATACGGTTTCCTAACGTCAGGAACATTTGTGGCTGGGCCGTGATCTAAGATAACAATTGACCCTGCCCGCCCTGGGGGTCGATCGCGTCGTATTCTAGACGCTCCGGTCGCAACTTACACGATATGCCTTTGGCCAAAATCGAACAGCGCCGTGCGACGGATGAGGTCCTTCAAGCCCTCCGCGACGCGATCCTTACCCGCGTCTTCAGTCCCGGTCAGAGGCTGAACGTAGAAGATCTTGCGGCCAATCTTGGTGTGAGTTTTACACCCGTGCGGCAAGCGCTGCAGCTACTGGCAGCCGAGGGGCTCATTGTCATTCAACCTCGTAGTGGAACGTACGTAGCCACGCTTTCTCCCCGGGACGTCGAGGAAACTTTCGATATCCGGCGAGCTCTCGAATGCCTGGCCGCAGAAACAGCCGTGACCAATGCGACCGAGGAGGATATTACAGTAGCGCGAAGTATTCTCGAGCGTCTCGCAAAACCCGTCGAATCGGAAGCTGACCGCGCGCTGCATGAAACGGCCAACCGGGAACTGCACCACATGATCATCCGTCTCTCGGCAAACAGAAGGCTGGCGGAGATGTACGACAGCCTTCATGCGCACCTGACGATTGCGAGACTGCACCGTGTGGGTGAGTCATGGCAATCGCGCCTGGATTTGGAACACGCAGAGCATGAGCAGATCGTTGACGCGTTTTGTCGTCGAGATGCCCGGGCTCTGCAGTCGGCTTTGCGCAAACACATTACCCGTGCAAAGCAGGAGCTGGTGAACGAGCTCGTTCCCTGATAAGAACTACCGGGTCGCCGGCACCGTCCAAAAGTACAAAATCCGACCGTCGACGTCGATCTGCTTCTGCGCCTGCCAATCGCCCATATCGAAGCTGTGAGAAACGATACGAGTTCCTGGCTTCAACTCTTTCCATAACTTCGGTCGTAGCTTCAGATTGATGCCCGGAAGAAGATAGAGTGTGATCACAGTAGCATCGCGAAAGTCGGCTTCGAAGAGATCTTTGTTGATGAACTTGACCAGATTCTCCACTCCTTCCTTCTTCGCATTCGCGTTTGACTCTTCGATACGTTTGGGATCGATATCGATGCCAGTACCTTTGACTCCGTATAGCTTTGCGGCTGTAATCACCAGCCGGCCATCGCCGGATCCAAGATCATAAAGGATGTCACCCTTCTTGACCTCGCCGAGCTTTAACATCGCCTCGACGACGTTCTGCGGCGTCGGGACAAAGGGTACGTCAGGGGAGCGTGCAGGGGCCGCTGATTGCGCCAACGCTGAGCCGCCACCCGCTGCTAGTAAGGAAAGGAACGATCGTCTCTGCATTTGCATAGAAGTATGGACGCCTGCATCTCACAGTTGTTTGCCGTTAACCGTGATCCTTTGCGCCACCGCGGGTATATATAATCTTGTGCGGTCGTGTGAGGATGTCCTCATTGAGCGTGTACAGTGCCAGAGACCGCGATTTGCCTTTGAGGTATTCCAGCACCTTGTTTTTTCCCCAAGCCCGGCGGTCTGCGAAACTCTTGAAGCGCTTCCCACCAGCCTCCGCTTCCTCGACCTGCTTAGTTACGCGCTCCTCTAGTTTGGCTTTGTTTCGTTCTTTCGGGGAGAGTTCGACCGCGACGTCAACGTCCTTGATTTTATCTGCGCCCTCAAGAAACGGACCAAATAAAACAATCTTTTCGACGGCATAAAGGTAGGCAGTTTCGAGATTCACGTCCCTTGCGCGCTTCTTGAACTCTTCCAGCGCCTTTTCCGCAGTGGCCTTTTTGATCGGTTTCGCTTTCGAAACCTTCGCGATGGCATTTCCAGCTTCGGTATTGCGGTAGCGGGAACCTGACGGCTCGATATATCCGACCATCTGCATTGTCGCGAGCACGCTCTTCGCTGCCGCTTTATCGATACTGAGTGTCTTGGAGAGATCGTCCACTGTCCAGGACTGCATTTCGGCAGATTGCTGGAGAAAGCCTCGGATAGCGGACGCGGAGACTTCCGAAGGGCTGGTGTCGGCTTGCTTTTTTCGTGTAGCCATAAGAAACAGTGATGATGCGATGTCTATCGTACATCTCGGGACTTGAAGGCCGCTCGAACGTATAACCTAATTACAAAGGAGAAGCGGGGGAGATGCTCTGCAAATGGTTTGGTTTGTCGCTAATGGTATTGTCTGTTTCGGCGCAAACGGTGACTGGAACTCTGGAGGGACGGATTACGGATCCGGCGGGAGCAGTGATTCCGGCAGCACAAGTCAGGGTAAAAGAGATCAACACCGGCACTGTTCGTTCATCGGAGTCCAATACAGAAGGTTTCTTTCACATTCCTACTTGGCGCTCGGAACATACGATGTATCCATCGAAGCGGCAGGATTTCAATCGCAGACATCACGGGCCACAATCGAGTTGAACCGGACAACTGTACTCAACATCAACGTTGCAGTTGCAGGCACCCAGCAGGCGATCACGATCAGTGACGCGGCGCCAATTGTTGATGTCACCAGCGGACAGATCCGGCGCTCCGTCAACGAGGATTTGATCGAAACGATCCCGATTGCCGGTCGCGACTTCCGTCAGCTCTTCCGAATCATTCCCGGCTTCCAATCGAACCCTACGGCTGGGCAGGATAACTTCACGCTTTCAAGCGGGAGCTCAGCCTCTTTTAACGGCACGGGGACACGCTCGGCTATCTTTCAGACGGATGGGATCGCGAACGACGATAATTCGGAAAATCAGAATCGACAGTCGGTGAACATCAGCACAATAAAAGAGTTTCAGGTTCTGACGAATAACTTCACGGCGGAATTTGGGCGTGGCGCCGGCGCCATCGTACTAGTTCAAACGAAGAGCGGCACAAATGATTTTCATGGGGAAGCCTACTGGCAGCTCACAAACACGGCGTTGAATGCCCGCACGTATTTTCAGAACGCCGCGGGAAGCAGAATCGATCCGGGGACGGGCAATCTCGTGCCGAACGTGGTCGTTCCTAGCTCGAAAACTCATCGGCCAGGTGGTGTTTTCGGAGGGCCCATTGTGAAAGACAAGCTATTTTTCTTCGGCAGCTACGAACGGTTTTGGTCGCCGGGATCGGCCAACTCGACGATCAGTCTTATTCCGCCGGAGTTCCGTACGCCTCGCGTCGATCCAAGTCTTCCAGATGCAGCCGAGCGCCGCGCATGGGTGCAAAGCATTATCGACCGATATCCAAACGTGGCTCCCAACAACACAGTCACAAATCCTTATGGATACACCGCCAGCGTTAAGAGGACGAACCAGAACCAGGACATGACGGGCCGCGTAGATTACAACATCAGCGAAAGAGATATCCTATACGGCCGCTATCAATATGGCGATACGTTGATCCAGAATGAGGAGCTTGTTCGCGGTCAGAATGCGAAGCAGGATCACGCCTTTCAGAACGCTGGACTGACTTGGACACATATCTTCTCACCGCGGTGGAGCGGCGAAGGGCGTTTCGGTTTTGGCCGCAGAAACATGCTGGTGGGCCTGGTCGATGGCGACAATGTGCCGATTGTTTCCTTCACCGGCGCCAACACTCCGACGAACATTGGCAACGCCGGGCAGTATCCCCTGAAGCGCGTGCAGAACGACTTCCAATACGTCTACAACGTCGCGACGCAACTCGGCAGCAAACACACAACATCCGCTTCGGGACAGACACACGCGGCTATCAGCTCAACGAAAACATCGAGCAGATGCATCGTGGGTTCTGGACCTTCAATGCCGCCGGCGCGTTCTCAACCGTAGAGAATTTTGCTCGGGGTGTAGTGCAGACCTATCAGCAGGGGTTCGGCCCAAAATACAACGGCTATCGCACGACGGAAGTAAATCTGTACGTTCAGGACCAATTCCGCGTCAGTCCGACATTCAGTCTCGATCTCGGCGCCCGCTTCGAATATGTCGGAAACCCGACCGAAGTAAATAATCTTGTCGATCTCGGCTATGGTGCTGACTCCTATATCGAGCCGCGGTTTGGTTTCGCTTACGCGCCGAACTGGCAAGATGGTCTGCTCGGCGCGATCGCTGGAGAGCAAGGTAATCTTGTCGTGCGCGGCGGCTACGGAATTTTTCACGGTCGGATCTTCCAATCGATCTTTGCCCAGGGTGGCGTGACAGTAAGATTCAATCCGCCGCAGGGAGCGACACTGACGTTTGCGAACCCTGAAATGTCGGTGGCAAACCCGCTCGGCAACTATGTTTTCCAACCAGGTCCACCGACCGCACAGGTAGTCCTCGTATCTCCCGACCCAGGTTTGCGCAATCCTTACACCCAGCAATGGAACCTCACGTTGGAACGGGCGCTTCCCTGGGATTCTGGCCTTTCAATCTCTTATCTCGGCAATCGAGGCATCGGATTCATTCAGTACGATGCGCGGAACCGGGCTCAGTTTCCGGTGACCTCGACCGTTCCGACGACATATGCCGGAACCGCCAATTTTCCGGGAGTTCGGTTCGACCAAATCGATCCGAATCTGTTCAATGCGAATCCTGCTCCCGGTTTCATCTCGTTGAGCCAGCTACGCACCAACCCACGCCGCCCCGATGGTCGTTACGGGGCCATTTTCGGAATCTCTAACAATGCGTGGACTTACTACAATGCGCTTCAAGCCTTTTGGACCAAGCGCCTGTCACAGGGTTTGTCGGCTCAGCTCAGTTACACGTGGTCAAAGAATATCGATACGGGTTCGGAGGCGACCTTCGTCGGCGCTGGAGACACGAACTTCTTGATTAGCGAGACCTTAGGACCAAAAGGCAATCGAGGTCCGTCCCGCCTCGACCAACCGCAACGTTTCGTCGCCAGCTACACCTATCAGTTCCCGTTCGGCAAGGGGCAATCCGGATTCGTCGGCCATCTGATCGGCGGTAGGGAGATGAACGGAACCGTGACGCTCGGATATGGCAATCCGGTAACGGTCGTGCTCGGCTATGACATGAATGCCGATGGTATTGGCGGCGATCGGCCGTACCTTGCCGATCCAAGCGTGCTCTTCCGGTCGATGGACAATGCTCGTGTTAATCCCGAGACAGGTCGCCAGTTTTCCATGGATCAGGTGTCTACGTCGGCGTTCTTCCCCAACGCTTCGAATGTCCCGAATCGCAGTTATCCATTCCTGCCGGGCACAGGAGCCGTCGGCTCACTGGGACGCAACACATTCCGCCTTCACGGACAGAAGAACTTCGACATGGCTTTTGTTAAAAACACGAAGATCTTCGGCAAGGATCGCGGTCATGAACTGCAGTTCCGGGCTGAGATTTACAACTTGTTCAACCGGGTCCAATTTGGCGCGCCGAATTTGACATTGATCGACACGAGCGTCGCAGGATACCGCATCAATCCTAATTTCGGACAGATCAGGGCCCTGAACAATACTCCTCGTAACATGCAGATGATGCTGAGGTATCAGTTCTGATAGAAGACGCGTTTTTTGAGTGAATAGAATAGTACCTCGAATAAAACGTAATTGCCTCGTAGCTCTTGTTTGGACCGCCTCAGCTATTGCGCAAACTACAGCCGACAACGCGATTTCGATAATACAGAAGAATTGCGTCACATGTCACGGCGCCGCGCTGAAGATGTCGAACCTCGATCTCCGCACCCGCGAAGCGATGCTGACGGGCGGCGAGCACGGTCCCGCCTTGGACCCTGGTAGTCCGGACAAGAGTAGGTTGTTTCGGTTCGTGGCGGGCATCGAAAATCCGTCGATGCCGCCGGGAAAGAAGTTGTCGGACAGCGACATAGCAGCCCTTCGCAAATGGATTGAAGAAGGCGCTGCCATGCCGGCCTCCGCAGCAGAGACTACGACAGCACCTAAGAGCGACGACGACGCGAAAGCTGCACTCGCAAAGATGGAGGAACGTCCTATTCTTCCCGAAGAGCGGCAATTCTGGGCATTCCGCGCTCCTGTCCGCCCTTTAGTCCCAGCCATCGGAGCCAAGAATCCCGTCGATGCATTTCTGCTCGATGCAATGCGGTCGAAAGGTTTGAAGCCATCACCGGCTGCCGACCGGCGGAGTTTGATTCGCAGAGCATATCTCGACCTGACCGGTCTGCCACCGACGCCTGCGCAGGTAAATGCGTTCATAAATGACAAGGCTCCAGAGGCGTTTGCCAAGGTCGTGGATGAGTTGTTAGCGTCGCCTCATTATGGAGAGCGCTGGGGGCGTCATTGGCTGGATGTAGTGCGATACGCCGACTCAGGCGGTTTCGAGTACGATCGCGATCGTCCCACCGCATGGCGTTATCGCGACTATGTCGTTCAGGCTTTCAACTCGGACAAACCATACGACCGGTTTGTAAAAGAGCAGCTTGCCGGAGATGAGATCTGGCCGGATTCAGCGGAAGCGCGCACGGCCACGGGATATCTACGGCTTGGGATGGAGAACAATCTCAAGAACGAGCAGACACGGCTCGACGAGTTAGACGACTTGGTGAGCACCACCTCGAACGCATTTTTGGGCGTTACGGTGGGTTGCGCCCGCTGCCACAACCACAAGTTCGATCCGATCCCGCAGAAAGACTACTACCGCATGCAAGCAGTCTTCGTCCCTGCCAAGCCGACCGACTACCCTCTGGTTGGAGATGACGAGGTAGCTCGATTCAAGGCCGAGCAGAAGCGCTTCGATGAACTCCAGACTCCCTGGAAACAGCAGATCAAGCAATTGGAGCAGCCCTACAAAGATCGATTGATGGCCGAGAAGAAAGCAAAGCTGCCGGAGTACATTCAACTGGCTTTGCGGACTCCACCCGAGAAGCGGACGGAAGGCCAGAAGCTGAATGCAATTCAGGTGGAGAAGACTCTCAATATCGACCCGATGGATCTAATGGCTGCGCTATCTACCGAGGACCGCGAGCGTCACAAGGAGCTGACTGCCAAAGTCAAGGAGATCGACGAACAGAGACCGAAACAGTACGCGACAGCGATGTCGGTGACGGAGCCGGGCCGTGAAGCCCCGCCGTCGCACTTTCTGTACAGAGGTAGTCCTGGCCAGAAAGGTAGCTTGATGGGGCCGGGTGTTCTCAGTGTCGCGAGCAAATCCGATTGGTCGTTCTCGCCGCCGCCCGAGGATGCCAAGACAAGCTGGCGTCGGCGCGGTTTTGCCGAGTGGGTCGCCTCGGCTGACAATCCGCTGACCGCTCGCGTGATGGTCAACCGCATCTGGCAGCAACATTTCGGCGAAGGTCTGGTGCGCACGCCGAATAACTTCGGCAAAATGGGCGAACGTCCCACGCATCCCGAGCTGCTCGACTGGCTGACGACAGAGTTCGTTCAGAAGGGCTGGAGCATCAAAACGATGCACAGGCTCATCATGAACTCAGACAGCTATCAGATGGCTTCTGATGATATCGCCGCCAACGTAGCGATCGATCGCGACAACAAATATCTGTGGCGTATGCCTCGCCGGCGCATCGAGGGCGAGGGGATTCGCGATGCAATCCTCGCGGTCTCAGGCAATCTGGATCGCACAGTCGGCGGACCGGCTGTCCTGCCGTACATTGATCCGGCTCTGTTCCAATCGAGCTCGAAACGCACCTGGCACGGCAAGCCCGATTCCGATCCTTCCACTTGGAGACGAAGTGTCTATGTGTTCGTGAAGCGGTCGATTCCGCTGCCGATGCTCGATGCCTTCGATCGTCCCGATAGCGTCAGCTCGTGCGCTCGTCGTAATCGCAGCACAATCGCTCCACAGGCGCTGATCCTGATGAACAACGCATTCGTTTTGATGGAAGCCAACATGTTTGCCGAAAGGCTTAAGCGGGAAGCGGGAACGGATCCGTCCGAGCAGGTCGATCTCGCCTTCCAGCTCGCGCTAAGCCGAAAGCCCACCGCCAAGGAACGCGATGAATCGGTCGCATTCCTGAAGACTGGCCCGAACGCTCTAGCGGACTTCTGCCAGACAGTTATTAACCTGAACGAGTTTGCATTTATCCCATGAGTACACGATTTCTTACCCGTCGACAGATGCTGCAGGCCACCGGCGGCGGTATTGCTTCGATTGCGCTTCAACAATTGCTAGCGGGCGGAGAGGTCGACCCCACCGCGCCTCTCGCTAAAAGGGCCTCGCACTTTCCGGGCAAAGCGAAGGCTGTAATCTCGGTCTTTTGCTATGGCGGTGTAAGTCACGTAGACACATTCGATCCGAAACCTCTGTTGCGGGAACGGCAAGGCGAGGCGCTCACTGGCAAAGGCGAGGTTGTCGTATCGCAAGGCCACCCTGGCGGCCTAATGCCTTCGCTGTGGAACTTTCGTAAACACGGACAGAGCGGTATTGAAGTGTCGGACCTGTTTCCGTACGTAGCCAAGAAGGTCGATGATATTGCGCTGATCCGATCGATGTATTCGATCAGCAACGATCATGGACCGGCGCTGTTCCAGATGAACACCGGGTTTATCCAGGCCGGCTATCCGAGCATGGGCAGTTGGGTGACCTACGGCCTCGGCACGGAGAACCAGAATCTACCGGCGTTCGTGGTGTTTTCCGATTGGCGTGGCGGTCCAATTGGTGGAGCGCCGAACTGGGGCAACGGCTTCATGCCCGCTGCGTTCCAAGGCACCCCATTCCGATCGACGGGCGATCCGATCGTTGATCTGAAGCCTCCGAAGGATATCACTCCGGAAAGGCAGCGTAAATGGCTCGATCTCCTCAAGAGCCTCAATGAAAAGCACCTCGCGAAGAATCCGGACGATACGGAATTATCCGCGCGCATTCAGTCCTATGAGCTTGCCTTTCGGATGCAATCGCACGCTGTCGATGCTGTCGATGTAGACAAAGAGTCGGCTGCGACGCGCGCCTTGTATGGAGTGGACGCAAAGGAGACGGAGTACGTAGGTCGCCAGTGCCTGATGGCGCGGAGGCTAGTTGAGCGCGGCGTGCGATTCGTGCAGATCTTCTCGGGCGGCGGAAATTTCGGGGAGAGTTGGGATGCCCATTGGGATCTCAAAGAGAACCATGAGATGCATTGCATGGAGACAGACAAGCCGATTGCGGGTCTCTTGACGGATCTAAAGAGTAGGGGCTTGCTCGACTCGACTCTCGTGATCTGGCACGGTGAGTTCGGACGCATGCCGATCTCCCAGAAAATGACGGGGCGCGATCATAATCCGCTGGGCTTCTCGATCTGGCTCGCCGGCGGTGGCATTAAAGGCGGTACGGTGATCGGCGCTACCGACGACTTCGGCTATGCTGCTGTCGAGGATCGCAAGTCGATCAACGATGTTCATGCGACAGTGCTCAATCAACTCGGTCTGAATCACGAGAAGTTGACATACTTCCATAGCGGGCGGCATATGCGACTAACGGATGTTGCCGGAAACGTGATTCGCGAGATGGTGGCTTAGTTTTAGAACGTCAGTCGCTGCTGCGCCGGTTGAGCGGGAGGACGTTCCTCAAGTTCGTGGCGCTGGTTGCGCATCATCGCAGCGACGAGTTGCCATGTCGGTCCTGGTGTATCGCGCCAAGGCGCGGGAACCGTGATCATACAGAAAGCGCGGGTGTCAGGATCGAAGTGAAAGAATCCTGAATGACGTCGGATCAGCTCTCTCCATTCTTCTGGACTCGCATGACCCACTTCGATCAATCCGCATTCCGCCGGTAGTTCCGAGACATCGATCAGCGAGGGTGGCGTTACGAAGTAGAACTCGTTCGAATAGCGCATACCGATCCGGCGCTTCAACGGTCGTTTGATCTCGCAGAGGAAGTCGGCTCGGGATACTTTGACTTCATAGCAGACGCGCTTCATCCCGGTATGAGGCAATGAGTTCAACGCAAATGCATCGAGGCGCTGCGCATCCCCATTGCGACGGCCAGTGCCGACACGTAGTTCACGGAGGAATATCCACTCGGATCGCGAGGAATGCATCGCCTTCTCGAGGATGTCGAGCGGCGAACCGCAAGTCAATGCTAGAGCCGGTACAGCCATCAAGGTAGGAGTGGCATGGATCGCAGCCGCTTGCCTGTTGCGGCGTAAAGCGCATTGCTCAATGCGGGCGCGATGCCGACGATCGGTGTTTCACCGGCGCCCGCAGATGGTAGATCTTTGCGATCGACTAGCAATGTTTCGATGGCCGTCGGCATATCTGCGAACCTGGGAACGCGATAGCGTGAAAAACGCGCGTTCGAAACACGACCATTTTCAAAGCGAAGCTGCTCGAAAAGTGCGGCGCCGAGCCCCATAATGACGCCGCCTTCCACTTGGTTGCGGAGGCAATCGGGATTGACTACGGCGCCACATTCAAAGGCTGTAACGACACGTTCGACGCGAACTCGTTTGAGGTCGGTGTCGGCGGTCACTTCCGCGAAAGTCGCGACGTATCCACCCTTCTCGAAGCCACCTCCGAAACCGAATCCTCGGCCGGACCCCGAAGAGGTTTCGCCCCAATGGAAAGCCTCTGCCGCTCGTTCGAAGACGTCGCGCAGACGAGGATCTTTCAGGTTTGCAAGACGGAAGGCCAGTGGGTCTTTGCCTAGAGTGTGCGCTATCTCGTCCATGTGCACTTCGCGGGCGAAATGGTTTGCCGTCGCGGCAAGACCTCGATAGGATCCCTGTCGCAAGGGCGATTGGCTTGGATGAAAATGGACACGCTGATGAGGAATGTCGTAGAGTGTCGCGATGCCGGACCCACCCGAGTTGTAGTTATGGAAGTCCCAAGCCGTAAGAGTTCCGTCTTTGCGAACGCCGCTACGAACTTCAATGACACCGGCCGGCCGCGCGTAGGCTGACGAGAATTCCTCTTCTCGCGTCCAGACGAGTTTTACGGGCTTGCCTGTCTGCTTCGCCAATCGAGCTGCTTCGACAGCAGTTTCACCCGTGTGCTTTCCGCCGTAACCTGAACCTGTGTCCGGGACGATCACTCGGACTTGTGACTCGGGAATGCTAAACGCATCGGCGAGTTCACGGCGAACGCCAAAGGGACGTTGCGTGCCGGTCCAGACTGTCAACTTGCCGTCCTGCCACTGCGCGAGCGCGGCGCGTGGTTCGAGTGGAGCATGTGCAATGTATGCGACTGTATAGATCGCCGAGAGTTGATGGTCGGCTACCGCGAGCCCCTCGTCGATTGAGCCTTTGGTGGATTCCGCTCGCGGCTTCGCTGTGTCTTTGAGAACAGCAAACAGGTCGTTGTCGGATGACTGCGGCCCGCCTTTCCACTGCGCCTTCAATGACGCGGCTGCTTGCCGCGCCGCTGCGGAACTCGGAGCAGCAACACCCACGAAATCCTTGTCCCGAACGACGACTACTCCTTCGGCCGGCGTGTTGTTTACCGCACCGAGCGTTGCTCCCATCGCGGGCGATCTTTCAACGCAGCCATACAGCATACCGGGCAGCTTCTGATCGGAAGAGTAGCGATGTGCTCCGGTGACCATGGCTCGGCCATCCACTTTGGCGGCTGACGTACCGAGAACGGACCAGTCACTCACAGGTGTGAGTTGCGCTTGTCCGACCGGCGCGGTTGCCATCACGTTCTGGCCTTTCACAAGATCGGAATAGCCTAGCGATTTTCCTGTCGCGGTGTTCGTAATCTTCGCGTCCGAAGCCTTTAACTGAGGGCGGTCGGCATTCAAGAGGACGGCGGCTCGGTCGAGGAGTAGTTCGCGAGCGGTCGCTCCGACCTTCCGCATCTGCGGCAGCATGTCGGGCATCGAGCGGCTGCCGAATGTTCCTGCATCGTAGGGAACTCGGTCGGTGTCCGCCATCACCAGTTGGATGGAGCTTACAGGAACGCGCAGCTCTTCGGCGACGCCCTGAGTCAGCGCAGTGCGCGTGTTCTGTCCGACTTCGGCTTTGCCCGTAAAGGCCGAGATCGCGCCATCTTCACCGATGTGCAGCCAAGGGCCGACGACTTGCGGCATGGGCGGTCGGCCGCCGCGGCCTCGACCTCCTCCCGACTCCTGGGCTTCGATACTCTCGACGACCGCGAGAACAAGGAATCCGGCTCCGAGCGTTCGGAAGAAATCGCGGCGATCAAGGTCGAACTTATACCGGGCGGGCTCGGCCAGTTCGTAGCGTTCGGGCTCGAAGGAATCAATCGGCACGAGAAACCTCCCGAACGGCAGTCACGATCCGTGGGTACGTACCGCAACGGCAGATGTTGCCATTGAGCGCTTGACGAATCTGGTTGTCAGAAGGATTCGCGTTCTTGGCGAGGAGGCCCACTGCGGCGATGATCATTCCCGGTGTGCAGAAGCCGCACTGGAACGCCCCCGCCTCGAGAAACGCCTGCTGTACGGGATGAAGCTTGCCCTTACGCTCGAGTCCCTCAACGGTGACGATGCGTTTGTTAGCCACCGAATCGACGGGGGTTATACAGGATCGAATCGCGAGATTGTCGGCGAGGACTGTACACGCTCCGCACTGCCCTT
>Ga0190275_10002005_pt1 | contig 14842 bp, 15 predicted proteins | sample Popmic550T_FD_133745 | JGI IMG/M metagenome (GOLD analysis project Ga0190275, IMG submission 133745) | Populus adjacent soil microbial communities from riparian zone of Yellowstone River, Montana, USA - 550 T | ecosystem: Environmental > Terrestrial > Soil > Riparian zone > Trees stand | place... | reverse complement strand
CCGGACGGGATTATGGAAGGGATGAAAAATGCCCTGGGCTGGCAGAAGTATCAGAACGCAGAGACGCCGTCCCTGTACACAATGCCTGAGACCACCCTGGAAAGCCTGGCAGCCGACATTCGCAGCAAATTGAAGATCAAGGTTCTTCGCGTAGTAGGTTCGCGCGATATGAAGATCACAAAGGTAGCCATGGTCCCCGGCGCGTCCGGCCCAGCGGCGCATCGCAGGATGCTGCAGCGTGATGACGTCGAGGTGCTCGTGATTGGCGAAGTGCCGGAATGGGAAACGATCGAGTATGTCAGTGACGCCGCGGCTCAGGGCAAACGAAAGGCGCTCATTTTGATGGGACACATTCCTTCCGAGCAAGCCGGTATGGAAAATTGCGCCACGTGGCTGAAGACGTTCATGAAAGACACCAAGGTCGCGTTCGTCCCCGCGGTCGAACCGTTCTGGATGCCGAAGTAGTTACTTGCCGATCCTTCGTCCCAGAAACTGCATCAATCCGAGAGGATCATCAGTCAGGATGCCGTCCATTCCCAACTCGACATATTTCTTCCACTGGTCCACTGCATTTGCAGTACCGGACAGAATTTTTATACCGGCGGATTGAAGCTGTCGTATCTCGTCCGCAGTCGCGTCATCGGCTCGGAGCATCAGATGTGTAGCGCCATGGCGGCGCGCCAGTTCCAGATAACCTGGCTTGAACCGCCGGGCGTTTAAAAGACAAATCTTGATCTTCGGGTTCCTCTTCTTCATCGCATCAGTAGTACGATAGTCGCTCGACTGCAAAATAAAACGATCCTCGACATTGTGCTTTCGAACAATCGTGTCTATAAGCTCAACGAACTTCTCCGGAGTAACAGATTCGGTTCCCGCCGGCGGCATCTTAGTCTCTCCCAGCAGTGGCAGGTTACTTGCCTTCACCGCTGACAGGAACAAATCGAGCGTCGGCATTTTCTGCGCCGGCGAAGTCTTATAGTTGGGTGAGTTCGGACGCTCCGACGATCCACAATCGAATCGAAGGATGTCATTCAGCGTCAGCAGGTGGATTGGACCTGGCTTCACTTGCGACCCCGCCGAGGGCCGGCAAACCTCCGAGTTCACAGTCGAGTCATGATGGATCACAATCCGGTTATCAGCCGTGACGTTCATGTCGAACTCCAACATGTCGACTCCCAGCGTCACCGCATGATGAAAGGCTGCGATAGTATTCTCGGGCCACAATGCGGCGCCGCCGCGATGTGCAATCACTATTGGCTTGTCAGCCGCGGTCAGAATCGAAGCAAATAGCAGGAGATAACGCCAGACGCGCATAGTCAAGATAATATATCCGACATGACAAGACGAACGTTATTGCGCGCCTTGATGACTGCATCGGCCACGACCTCCTTCCCGCGCTACCGAGCCTTGGCTCAGGCGCAGCGTGGCAAGGTCAAGATCACCGATGTGAAGGCGATGCAGGTCAAAAACATTGCCGGCAATTGCCTCATCCGAATCAATACCGATGCCGGGTTGGTCGGCTATGGAGAGGCCGGAGCCTCGGGTCCGATGGCCCGCAGTCGCATCGAACAGTTCAAACAAGTTCTCGTCGGCCAGGACCCGCTTTCCATCGAACGGCACTTTTCGAACATGATGTCGTTCATGCATCCCTACATGGCGCACGTTCCCACGGTCAGTGGTATCGACATCGCACTCTGGGACCTGGCAGGCAAGATCACGGGGCAACCGGTGAACGTCCTGCTCGGCGGACCATTTCGGGACGCGATCAAGCTCTACTCACACGGCGGTGGCTTGAAGCCTCTGGACCCGGCCTCATGCAAGGAATGGGCGGCTAGAGTGAAAGCGGCTCCCGAGGGTTTTACCGCATTCAAAATCGATATCCACGGTCTCATCGGGCTGCCGATGGGTCGATTTGCTTCGTCGCTCGACAGCAGTCAGATTCGCACTGTGGGCAAAGCATACGCCAACGTTCGCGAAGCCGTCGGCGATTCCATCGACATCGCCGTTCACTGCCACAACGAGTTCGATACATTAAGCTCCATCCAGATCGCGAAAGCAGTCGAGCCGATCAATCCTCTCTTCCTCGAAGACCCCATGCCCGTGAGCTTCTCCGAGGGCTGGGACGCTCTTCGCCGGTCGACACGAATTCCAATCCTCGCGGGCGAAAAGCTTGAGCTCGTCACCGGGTTCAAGCCGTTTCTCGATAGGCAGACTGCAGACATCATTCACCCCGACCTGGCGTTCGCAGGCGGAATCACCGGAGCCAGAAAGATCGCGGACTACGCCATGATCACCAAGACACCCGTAGCTCTGCACAACGTCGGGAGTCTCGTGCTCTGCTACGCGTCAGCGCATTTTGGGTCCGCAATTCACAACTTCTATCGGAGCGAGAGCGCTCTCGGCCGACCCACACGACACGTCGAGCAGATGTCATCGACAAGGCCGCCGGAAGTTCGCAATGGACAATTAAAAGTACCGGACGCCCCCGGACTCGGCTTCGAGCCGAACGACGAGTACCTGCGGTCGCAGCTAGTGGACGGTGAACAGTTCTGGGCATAACGTCTATTGCGCTTTCAAATACGCAATGAGCGAGAACAACACCGCATCCTCGAGGGGCCTGGTCGGCATGCCTCCATGTCCCTCGCGGATGCGTCGAAGGATAGTCGCTTCCTGAACTGAATCGCCATTAGCGAGTTGCGATCGTTTATATACCGTCAGAATCTCCGGTGTCCTATTCGCCGGTTGAGCGTGGCACGCTCCACACTGTTCCAAGTAGACCTTTTTGCCGTTGCTAAGCACTTCGTCATCCGCGCCCCGGATGGGACGCAGAACGGCGTTGATCTCGGGTCGTCCCCGCAACGTTTTCAAATAGGCCATCAGATCTTCCCAATCTTGAGGACGCAATAGATTCTTGTACGAAGGCATCCCGTTATAGCCTTCCGTCACCAGTTCCCGCACGTTCTGCTCGAGAGCTCGCTTGCCATTGATCAAGCGAACTTTCCCGAACAGCGTCCGCAGCGATGGACCTGCCCGCCGAGCATCCGTCAGTACGTTATGACAGCCGCCGCACGCGCGAAAGACATCCTTCCCTCTGGCTTCTGGTGTTGACTGGGTCCGGCCCGCAGTCGTTAGCATCATCGATAGTAGTACCGCCGCAACTCGTGGGCCCATCTGCAGATTGTCTCGTATCATCAGGACAGCTTCATGTCCAACCTTCAAGCGCAGTTCGGCCAGGTTGATATTTATCTATTCGACCAACTCCTGCGTGGCAAAATTGCTCCGGGAATGCGAATCCTCGATGCCGGCTGCGGAGCCGGACGCAACTTGATCTACCTGCTTCGGGAGGGATACGAAGTCTTCGGCGCGGACTTCGATCCACGAGCGATTGCCGAAGTCCGTCGCATCGCCGCGGTCCTAGCGCCTACGATTCCTTCCGACAACTTCCGCATCGAACCCGTTGAGCAGATGTCCTTCCCGGAGCATTTCGCCGATGTCGTCATCAACAGCGCCGTCCTGCACTTCGCGCGCGACGACGATCATTTTTATGCGATGCTCCAAGGCTCATGGCGCGCCTTGAAGCGCGGCGGCCTTTTCTTCTGCCGCCTCGCGTCATCCATCGGAATCGAACATCAAATAGATCAGGTCTCCGGCCGTCGGTACAACCTGCCCGACGGCTCTGAGCGCTATTTGGTCGACGCGGCGCTCCTTGAAACACTAGCCGAACAACTCGGTGGACAATTAATCGACCCCCTCAAGACAACCGTTGTTCAGAACCAACGTTCAATGACAACCTGGGTCATGAAAAGAATTGCTTAATCGAACATTACAGTTCGAACCGCGTATAAAGGAGCATATGATCATCACCACTACACCGGCTATTGATGGCAAAAGCATCCGCGACTATCGAGGCATCGTTACCGGCGAGGCGATCCTCGGCGCCAACATCTTCAAAGACCTGTTTGCGGGTCTCCGTGACATCGTCGGTGGCCGCTCAGCGGCATACGAAAAGGAACTCCGAAACGCGCGCGACCTTGCATTCTCCGAGCTAACTGCCAGCGCAAAAGAAGTAGGGGCCAACGCGATCGTAGGAGTCGACATTGACTATGAAGTTCTTGGTCAAAACAACGGCATGCTCATGGTCAGCGTCAGCGGAACAGCCGTCATCGTCGAGTAGTTTTCTCCAGTAACGCGCATGCGTGCATGATATATTCAAAACATTTACTGCGTCGTAATGTTGATACTTCAGTGGGAGGGATCTCATGCACGCGCAACGAATCCTCCGCGGCGTTTCAATCCTAACGCTGCTTGTCGTACTAACTTCCGGATTCGCCATCCAGCGCATCAACGCCCAGGTTTTATATGGATCCCTACTCGGATCCATACAGGACGCTTCAGGCAGTTTGGTTCAAGGGGCCACGGTTCGCATCACGAACAAGAGCACTGGCGTTGTCCGGGAAACAACATCGAATGAAGCCGGCTTATACACGTTTCCGAACGTGCTTGCCGGTACGTATGACTTGGAAGTCTCGCAGTCGGGCTTTCGCCCGGTAACCCAAACCGGCGTTATCGCCACCGTCAATTCCGTCACGCGCACCGATATTCGACTCGAAGTCGGCGCGACCACGGAGCAGATAACTGTATCAGCGTCGGCCGCGCTGCTCCAAAGCGATAAAGCCGACGTCCACTCTGAACTCACGACGAAAGAAGTGATGGATCTCCCGACTGGCGCATATCGGAACTACCAAAGTCTCATTAACCTCGTTCCCGGCGCCACACCTGCCGATACGCAGAACAGCATTCAGGGCGCTCCTGCGCGCGGCCTCGCTACCAACATCAACGGGACCGCTAAAAACAACAACAGCACTCGCCTCGATGGCGCGGTAAATGTCTATCTGTGGCTGCCTCATCATGTAGCGTATGTGGCGCCGCAGGAAACCGTGGAGACGGTAAGCATCGCGACCAATAACTTCGACGCCGAGCAAGGCTTGGCGGGCGGGGCAGCGATCACTGTCGTGACCAAGTCCGGAACTAATGAGTTTCATGGTTCCGCCTTCGGCTATCACACGAACAACCACCTCAAGGCCAGAAACTTCTTCCAGGTCGGCGAACAGCCACGCAGCAGCCGCAACATGGATGGCGCCACTTTTGGCGGACCAATCCTGCGCAACAAGTTGTTCTTCTTCGGCGGTTGGGAAGGCATGTGGGAACGCACAGCAGCCAATGGCTTTTTCACAGTGCCGACCGACGACATCCGCAGAGGGGATTTCACTGCTTACTCCACCATTTACGACCCGGCCACCGGAGACGCCAACGGCGCCGGTCGTACGCCTTTTCCCAACAACATCATTCCGTTGAACCGGCAGAGCGCCATCTCGCGAAAGATGCAGGATCTGATCCCACAACCCAACCTTCCCGGCACGACGGCGAACTACTTTAGCGCGGGTACCCTCGTGTTCGATCGTCAGAACTACGATGCCAAGGTGAACTGGAATCGCTCGGATCGTCACGCCCTATTCGCAAAATACAGCGCGATGGACGCAGTAGGTTCGTGTCCGTTTTCTCTTGGCGAAGCAGGCGGATCGGCCGTCTGCACGGGCAGCTCTCCAGGAACCGCAAACACATTAGTGCAGATTGCGACCATCGGTCATACCTTCACGGTTTCGCCGCAGATTGTCGTCGACGGAAATGTCGGCTGGACACGATTGGAGCAGCGTGGAACGAATCCGGACTTCGGGACCAACTTCGGCCTCGACGTTCTCGGCATTCCCGGCACCAACGGACCCGATCCGCGCCAAAGTGGAATGCCCGCATTCGCGATCAACGGGTACACAACCCTTGGCAATAGCGACAATCCTCGTCCGAATACCTATGCCGACCAAAGCTTCACTATCAATAACAACGTCGGAATCCTCGCCGGTAAGCACGATCTGCGCGTTGGCCTCGACGTTGTGCGTCATCAACTAAATCACTGGCAGCCCGAGCTCAACAATCCGCGCGGCTTGTTCACCTTTAGCGGCGGAGAAACGGCGCTCAATGCGACTGGAGCCGCCGCTCCAAATCAGTTCAACGCATATGCTGCGTTTCTTCTTGGTTCACCCATCAGCATGGGCAAGAGCCTGCAGCATCTCACGATGAGCGGAAGAGAGTGGCAATTCGGAACATACATACGCGATCGCTGGCAGGCCACGCAGAATCTCACGCTTTCCCTTGGTCTTCGCTACGAATACTATCCGCTGATGACGCGCGCCGATCGCGGTCTCGAACGCTACGACCCGACAACAAACCTCGTTTTATTCGGTCGCCGCGGCGATAATCCCGATAACGTCGGGATCAATGTCAGCAAGACAATGTTCGCCCCCCGAGTCGGATTCGCGTATCGCCTCGGAGCAGATACCGTGATTCGCTCGGGCTACGGCATCACATATGATCCGCTGCCGTTCTCGCGTCCTCTGCGTGGGCCGTATCCTGCAACCATCTCGCAAACATTCGTCGGCTCAAACACGTTTGCGCCATTCGGACCGCTGGAGCAGGGAATTCCGCCCTTCACCGGACCCGATCTCACTCCGGGTTTTGCCCCACTCCCAGTGACTGTCGACACGCGTAGCCCATGGGCTGGGACTCTGAACCGTGGATACATCCAGTCCTGGAATTTCATCTTGGAACGTCGACTGCCGGGCGAAACAGTTGTATCCGCCGGGTATGTGGGAACGCAGACCACAAATCAGCTTGCCGATCGCGATATCAACGCAGCCCCGGTTGGCGGAGGCAACACTGGAAAGCCTCTGTACCCTCAATTCCGACGTACCGCCGTCACTTCCATGTGGGATGGTTGGCTGAGCGCGAATTATCATTCCGCGCAATTCTCGGTGAACCGTAATATGGGCGGCTTGACTCTAAAGGGCGCCTACACGTTCTCGAAGGCCATCAACTCTACGGACGAAGATGGTTGGGCCAACGTTATGTGGAACCATCCTGAAGTGCTCGATCGCAATCGAGCGCTTGCCGGATACGATCGAACGCACATCTTGCAACTCGGCTGGGTATATGAAATGCCTTTCGGCCCTGGAAAGAAATGGGCCAACGGTGGATTCGTTTCGATGCTCACCCGCGACTGGCAGGTCAATGGGAACTTCAGCGCATATAGCGGGACACCCTTCACCGTCACGTCCGCAGGGACTTCCTTGAACGCCCCAGGCAACGCGCAGACCGCCGATCAGGTTCTGCCAGAGGTCGAGAAGTTAGGCGGTATCGGCCGCAACGTCGCCTTCTTCGATCCACTGGCCTTCCGCGCTGTGACCGATAGACGATACGGAAGCTCCGGACGCAACATTCTCCGTGGACCCGGGGTGATCAACACGGACCTGTCGCTATTCCGGACCTTCCCGATCCGCGAGCGGTTCCAGCTTCAGTTCCGCGCCGAAGCATTCAACGCTTCGAACACACCGCACTTCAACAATCCCGGCGCCAATGTATCGAATATGCGGCTAAGCGCCAACGGGACCATTACCGATCTCGGCAACTTCATGTCGATCACCAGCGCTCGCACCGACGAGCGCATCTTCCGGTTCGCGTTGCGGATTCAGTTCTGACTTCCGCAGTTTGCCATTCATGTCGCGAAGTACTCGACCCAGGCGCAGACGAGCACTCTTGACGGCGCTCGTCTCACCTTGCTCGGGCAAAGGATGTTTTTCTGACTCGTCCGCGGCGACGTCGAACAACTCGCCAGTGCTGTACAGCTTGTACTGTTGGTCGCGAGCAAAGATCTTGAGTGAGAATTTATCTTTATCCCAGCCCGGCCGCGGATCGTAATGGCAATAGATCCACTCCCGCGCAGATCCTTTCTGACCGCGCAATTGCGAATAAAAGCTGCGGCCGTCAGCGATAAAATTGCCAGGGATCTTCGAACCTGCGATCGCAGCGAGCGTTGGAAGGAAGTCGGTCGAATCGATCAGATCATCCGAAACCTTGTCGCTCGGAGCGGTCCCTTTCCAATTCGCGATCATCGGCACATGCGTTCCGGCGTTCGTCGTGTCGCCTTTCCCGCCGCGAATAACATGCTCTCCCATACGCGATGTAATCTCGCGCGGACTCCCGTTATCGCTAAAGAAAAGAATGATCGTGTTCTCGCGCAGGCCGAGCTGATCCACTTGCTGAACGACACGCCCGACACATTCGTCCATGTACGCGACCATATCGCCGAAGAACTTCGGATCCGCTTTCTGTCTGTCACCCCTGGCCCACTCACGGCTGCGCGGCGTCGCCGTGAATGGCGCATGGGTCAACGCCATCGGATAGTAGACAAAGAAAGGATGCTCTTTCTCCCGCTTCATAAATTCCGATAGGAACGAGACGAACACATCTTCCCCGTACGCGCCCTGCACCGTCCGAAGCGCCCCATTTTGCATGACCATAGGGTCGGCATAACGTGAGCCTTTGTCTTCTGTATGACCTGCGTGCCAAAGGCAATACTGATCAAAGCCGCTGTCCTTCGGCAGCATGCCCTTGCCTCGCCATTCCGGCTGATAATCGGGCGGGTTATAGCTGTACATCTGCCATTTCCCAGCGATGCACGTCTTGTAGCCGGCGCCTTGCATCAGATGTCCAAACGTTTTCTCTTTCGGGTTCAGAATCCCAAACGCTTCATAGTTCCGAAAATTGTACTGTCCGGTCATCAACTGCAGCCGCGTAGGCGCGCATAGCGGCTGAGCGTAAGCGTGGCGAAATCGAATGCCCGAAGCGGCCAGCGCATCAAGGTGAGGCGTCTTATACGACGTGCCGCCATTGCATCCAAGGCATTCGTATCCAAGATCGTCCGACATAATGAGGATGACATTCGGCTTTTTCGCATCGCGCGAGAGCGCAATCTGCGGAACGGCTAAGCCCGCGGCTGCAAGCGTTGAGTTACTCAGGAAAGAGCGACGATTCATAAGCTTATTTCCAAACTTTCATATAGATCTTCTCTTGTTCAATCGGAAGCAGTCGCTGCAACTCAACAGCCGCTTCATGTGGGGACATCAAATGCACTTCCGGAGAATTCTCACGTCCCACCAACTTCGCGCGGACGTAGCAACTCTCTCCCGCTATCAAATGGCAGAGAATCGGCGGCCGGTCCTTATCGTCCATCGTGATGTTATAAACTCCCGGCGGTACCTCCAGCCGGTAGTAAGTCGGAAAGCGAAGGCTAGCGACCTTCTTCCCATCCACCTTCATCAGGAACCACCCGCCCAGACCACGCGTATCTTTCGACGAATACATTCCGACGATATATGCCGTGTCAGCAGCCTGAGCCAGCCCGAACGCCGCGAGCATAAGCAATGCGAATTTCATTCTCAATCAACGTAACGCAGTTCCTTACTTGAGTTGTGGAATGGCATCCAACGCGTCGTTGTCGAGGTCTCCAAGCCGCAGTCGCTTTTGCAGCCATTCGGCCCGTTTCCGGCGGCCGGTAGCGTTCATTTCGTGACCGGCGTCGTAAGTCCAGCCTCTTCGGCTCCGGGAAATATGCGAAGCTTCGTCTGACAATGCGCTCCGGTTATAGGCTTCTCGAAGCGGCCATTCTGCAGGAACACTGCCGCTGGCTCCGACCGTTGAACGAATGACTTCGAATCGTCCCACGAAAGAGTCGTGAAAGTATCCCGAATCCATTCCTCGCCCAACTTTTCGCGCTCAGCCTCCATCTCCGCGTTCTGATCGTCGTAAATATACCCACGTAGCGAGTACATGTTTCCATCAGGACCAACGATTGAATGCGCTTCTCGACTCCTGTCAATTTCGCTCCGACACCTGCGCCAAAGCTGTGCCCGACATAAGCCACGCGAGCCGCATCCACGTCTTTCCGTACAAGCATCAAATCAATAGCGCATCTCCATTCTCGCGCCATCTTAGTGCCGCCATCGGGCCTTGGCCACTCCGGGGTCGAAGTCTTCTTCGACTCCCGGTCGGACCAGTGGCGAATCGAGCAGAAGACACACCGATCCCGCTCGCACCATAACTGTCGCTACATCAAGGAACTCTCTATGTTTCGCAGGGCGGAGCCTTTCATCATCCAATGTCCGTAAAGGTAAAAGGATATGGGCCACTCCCCAGCGGCGTCACAAGGATTCCGGGAACTCGACCGCCAACTGGACTTGTGAACGAGTACTCGAACATGGGAACCCCCGCCCGCCCGTCTATCGGTCTAATCCTTTCATCCGCGGCCTGATTGCGATCGTTTTCGAACCGCCTTGCAAGCTCCTCAAAATGAGTCCCTCTGCGCGAAAGCGAATAGAAGCAACAATGCGAGCGTCATGAACGCATTCTCCCAAATCATGCCGCCGACTATGTTTGTATTGCATCCCGTATTCGTCTGTATGGACACTCACGCGTCTTCGCCGAACTAAGAAAAGTCCTTCAAAAAACCGCAAAAGAATTCTTTTCTTGGATTGACTTGCATAAGGGCGCCGACTAGAATCCTTACGGAGTCGAATCATGAAACGTCGTGTGATCGTTGCAGTGGCCTTGTTTCTTGCTGCGCAACCTACTCTTTGCGCAGCCACCTTGACCCCCGGTGTGGCATCCATGTTCACTTTTGGGGCTCCCAACGACAACACGCCCACGGTGATTCCCATTTACGAGTACCTGGCCGCCGGTCCCAGCACCATCCGCGTCGTGGATATGGGGTATGAAGGTGATGAGTTTCAGTTCATCGTAGACGGTGTGCCGTATCTCACCCACATTCCCGTGCCCGGTGCCTCCGATGAAACCGGGACGTTCTCCTTCGAAACTGTCTGGGCCGATCCTCATTTAAGCCGTGGAACCGCCTTCGTAAGTCCCGGCCTGCACACCATCGAAAGCTCAGTTGTGGCTTACAGCGTAAACACCCTTGTCAGTGATGACGGAGCCGGCTTTATCCGAGCGGATGAAGTTCCCGAACCGAATGGGCTGACAATGATGGCGATCGGCGCGGCGAGCCTCATCGGGCTGAAGTTGCGGAGATCGCTGCGGACAGATCCACGGGATTCCTAGAACTACGTCTGCGGCACACTTGCCGTCGTGAATCCCACCGGATACGGTTCCTTCGGTATCACTATCCACGCAATGATGTACCCGAGTAATCCCGCAGGCGGAATGGCAAGCGAAAATACCACCCACAGGAGGCGGACGACAGTCGAGTCCATGTTCAAATATTCAGCCAGACCGCCGCAGATACCCGCTACCTTCTTGTTGGAGATCGAGCGAAACAGCGGCTTCTGGCTTTGAGGCGCCTTCGCTCGGCTCGTCGCTGTCCCGCATTCAAAACAGTAACTATCTCTTTCCTCTAGTTGTACGCCGCAATTCGTACAAAACATGAATACACTCTCCTCGTCGTAGAATACGTAGCCGGACCCAAAAGAGTTCGCCGCGAATAGAAGCCAAGTAACCGTGTTGTCTACGAAAAAATTCGTTGACCTACGAAAAGATTCGTTTAGACTCAATCCATGTCACGCGGCAACAACGTTCGACCCACTGATGCCGAGTTGGAAATTCTCAGCGTCCTTTGGGAACGCGGTCGATCGACAGTCCGCGAAGTACACGACGAACTGAATCTGAGAAGACCCACGGGTTACACAACCGTCCTCAAGTTCTTACAGATCATGGTGGAAAAAGGCCTTGTGCAACGCGACGAGGTTCATCGCGTGCACGTCTACGAGGCCGCACTGCCACAGGAGACAACACAAAGCCAGTTGATTCGCGACTTGGCTGCGAGAGCATTCGGTGGCTCCCCGCTGCAATTAGCGATGCGAGCCCTTGCGACTGATCGCGCCAGCGCGGACGAACTCGCCCAGATTCGGAAAATGCTCGACGACTGCGAGGGGAAAACGAAATGACACTGCTCGATGCGACCGGGTGGACTCTAATTCACTTCCTATGGGAGGGCGCGATCATCTTCGTAGTATTCGCCATAGCTGACGCTGCGGCTCGTCGCGCATCGGCCCGAATTCGATACTCCCTCGCTTCTGTTGCGATGCTGCTGATGCTTAGCTGCGCCGTCATGACTTTCGCCCGTCTCGTGAGTACACCAGTTGCTCATCAGCAGACACTATTGACGGCCACGGCTTCGATGCCATCGCCTTCGTCAGTAACGGGCGCTTCGGCGATCCAAGCGTATCTGCCTCTAACGAGCTATCTGCCTTGGCTAGTCTATGTCTGGATCACTGGAGTAACAGCATTGTCGACGCGGCTGATCGTGCAGTGGGTGATGGTGGAGCGTTGCCGCCGTCATTCGATTCGAAAACTGGACAGCGCCTGGCAGCAAAGGATCGACGCAGTTGTGGCTCGGTTGCATCTCAGGCGTGCGGTCCACATTTACGAATCGGCCATCGCCGACGTGCCTTCGGTAGTCGGTTGGCTGCGGCCTGTTGTCCTCGTGCCCGCCAATGCTCTTCTGCAACTCGGACCCGGCCAGATTGAAGCGTTGATCGCGCACGAACTGGCTCACGTGCGGCGGCATGACTATTTGATTAATTTGTTGCAGAGTTCGGTGGAGACGCTGTTTTTCTATCATCCTGGCGTATGGTGGGTGGGCCGAAGAATGCGCGAGGAACGCGAGAACTGCTGTGATGATCTCGCCGTTTCGGTATGTGGCGACCCGATCGTCTATGCGCGTGCGCTGGCCGACCTCGAACAGTTTCGCAGTAACATGCCCGAACTGAGAATGGCCGCCAACGGTGGATCGTTGCTGAATCGAATCGAACGATTGATCGCGCCTAGGCGAATGGTTCGGCCGGTCGCTCCTTTTGGAATCACAGCGCTCACTGTGGCAAGCGCCGCAGTCTTTATCTGGGCAGCGCCCCAAACATCGACGTCGCAAACCACGACGCCAGTTGCCCCCGCGACCGCGAAGCCCGTACTGGCTGAGAAAAATCAGGGAAGCTTTATCGACCAGATCCGCAACGCGGGTTTTCGTGATGTGACGGTAGATCAGTTGATCGCCATGAAGATTCACGGCGTGGATGCCAACTACATTGCGGAAATCAAATCTCTTGGATGGTCGCCCAATCCGGACCAGTTGGTGGCGTTTCGAATTCACGGGGTAAACGCCGAAACTGTCAAAGAGTTGCGCGCCATGGGTTACCCCCTAGATCCCGATCAGGCAGTGGCTGCGCGCATTCACGGGGTGACTTCCGAGTTCGCCGGCTCCTGGAAACAGCAAGGTCTAACCGGCCTCGATTTCGATGATCTGATTGCGCTGAAGATCCACGGGGCCGATCCATCGCAACTGGAGCCATTAAAAATGCTCGGATTCAATAAGGTCTCCGCCAAGGATCTGCTCAGCTTGCGTATCGCTGGAGTCACGCCGGATTTCATCAGCGAAGCGCGCAAGAGCGGCCTCCGCGATCTTCAACTTGAGCAGTATATTCAGCTCAAACACTTCGGGATCTTGGATTCCAAGGAAACCAACTAGGTTCGCTATCAGTACAGAAAAGGACCACCCTATGATTCGTATCCGAGGGTACGCGACTGGTGTGTTTGCAATCGGCTTACTATTCCTGGGAACCGCGCCAGGCCACGCCGCACACCTCGAAATTATTGGAGAGTGGAGCCTGAGGGCGCGAGAGGGCGAGCGTGTGCAATTAACGCTGCACTGGAAAAGCAAAGATCACACGATGAGCAGCATCACGGAATGGTCACTTGACCGGCTGGAAGGATTGTCGCCAGAACAGCTTGATTCCGATGGAACGCCGGTTCGGTTTCGCATTCTCACCGGGACCGGAGCGCTCACCTGCGAAGGTCATGTAAAGAGTGGCAGCGGCGAAGGCGTATTCATATTGATCGTTAGCCGAAGTTTCTTGAATAGTCGAACCGACTCGCGTGATAGTGACGTCGCGCCGCGACGCGTTCCTAATGGTGGTGCGACGTAGGCGCCGGACTATTCAGCGTAATTAAACCATCGGTCGGAAATTCGGGACGTCTGCTTTCCTCAGGCGCTTCCACGACGTCCGGCACGGTAAAGCGTGGCGCTCTGTTGTTCGAGAAATCGAGGTACAACTTATTCCTCAAAAACCTTTCTGGGACATGAGCCAGGCGAAAAAGCGGATACTTCATCGACGGCCCGAAGAGCTTTCGGCCCATCCCATAGTAGTAAAGCGGAACGCCCAGGTTGAACTTCCACTGGACGTTTCTCTCCCGCCGGAAAAAGTCAATGTTGTAGCGCCAACAAGTGAAGAAGAACTCCCACTGCAGATCGGTCATGCGGGCGATTCTGGCGCCCTCTTTCTCCCCCAGACGTGTATCATCCAGCGGCACGAATAGAGTGGGAATGACACACCATTTTGCGTCCTTGAGAGCGTACAGCAGGTCCAGGGAGTCTCGCACATCCGCGTCCGTCTCGCCGGGCAGGCCGATGATGAACGTACACATGGGAAACCAATTCGCGCGATTCATGATTTCCATGCCTTTCAGCACCACGTCGGGCCATTGCTCGGGCCGGTAAGGATAACCCTTACCTTTCATAAACTGTCGAAAAAGCCGGACCGAGCCCGTCTCCAGCCCGATGAACATCATGGCGTAACGGCGGTCCGGATGAGTCGAGTCCGGATGCTGGTTGACGCTCTTGTCTACGGCCAGATGAAGTTCGTCCACGATCTCCGGCTGAAACACCACTGGGGCCATCGTTCCGTGGGTCATCATGATGTGACGGACCCCGGGAGTCTCGGCAACAGATTGAAGTAAGCGGCGAAGGGCGGGGACGTTTGTTGCGAACTTTTTTCCCTGCTCGTAGAGGAACAGATCCTCGGTAGTGAGCGTTATCGTATCGGCGCCTTGTGCGACTTGGCGCCGGACGTTTTCGAGAATGTGATCGAGTGGAATGCTCTTGCCTGAT
>Ga0190275_10002004_pt1 | contig 14845 bp, 14 predicted proteins | sample Popmic550T_FD_133745 | JGI IMG/M metagenome (GOLD analysis project Ga0190275, IMG submission 133745) | Populus adjacent soil microbial communities from riparian zone of Yellowstone River, Montana, USA - 550 T | ecosystem: Environmental > Terrestrial > Soil > Riparian zone > Trees stand | place... | reverse complement strand
TGGAACGCGTAGAGGTGCTCGTCGAACAGCTCGCCGGGCGGGCCGAGCGCGTTGGCCTTGTCGAAGTTGAAGACGTGGCAGACGCAGTCGAAGACGAACGCGTCGACCTTGCGCTCGCGGGCGGTATCGGGGCTGGACTCGGTGACGGCCATCAGGCGGCACTCCTTCCTGCTCGGTAGGGCTCGAGCTCTTCGAGCGGCATCGTCAGCTTCTCGCGGGCGGACTCCGACAACCGGTCCATGGTCCAGACCGGGTCCCACACGACCTGCACGTCGACCGTCTCGACGCCGGGGAGGGGCGTGAGCGCATCCGGGATCGTGCTCGACATCGACGCGACGAACGGGCACCACCCGCTCGTGAGGACGAGGTCGACCGCGACGTGCGACCCGTCGACGCGGACGTCCTCCACCACGCCCATGTCGACGATCGAGATGCCGCGATCCGCGCAGCAGGGGTCATAGACCTCCCTCAGCGCGTCGATCAGTGTCGATCGGTCCGTCATGCACTCCTCCCGGGGTCGATGGCGATGCGGAAGCCCGTGGTCGGTGTCGGTCGTGCCGGGTCGGCGGGCTGGGTGCGGGCGGCGCGCAGGCCCCAGCCGGTGTCGAGGTAGGAGCCGCCCTTGACGACGCCCCAGCCGTCGGGCGTGCGGTCCGAGACCCACTCCCAGACGTTGCCGGCGAGCTGCTCGGCGCCGAACGGCGACGCGCCGGCGGGGTGCGCGGTCACCGGGACGGTCCAGCCCATGAGGGCCTCGGCGCAGTTGCAGCAGGTCTCGTCGAACGTCTCGCCCCACGGATAGGCGCGCGCGTCGGTGCCGCGGGCGAGCGCCTCCCACTCGTCCGCGCTCGGGAGGCGGGCGCCGATCGAGAGGCAGAACGCCTCGGCCTCGTCGCGCGTGACGTCGGTGGCCGGGTGGTCGGCGAGCTGCGGGTCGTCGCGCTTGCGGATGTCGCCGGCGAAGTGCGCGTTGACGACGGGGTAGCGACCGATCAGCACGCGCGCCAGCTCGACCTCTCGCTCCTCCCCCGGCTCACCGAGGACGTACCGACCGGCGGGCAACTCCACCAGCGCTTCGAGCGCCGGGGTCGCGCGGAGCACGGCCATGTCCCCCATCGCCCCCGATCATGCCGCTCCTGAGGCGCGGAGGCAAGCGCGACTACGGCTGGTCGCGCGGGGCCTGCCAGATGAGCGTGTGCAGGAGGTCGCGGCCGGGGCGCTCGACGGAGTTGTTGTGCCGCGGCCTGGCCCTGCGGCCCCACGCGTCGTCGCCGAACCAGGCCGGCAGCCCGAACGGCAGATCGCGGGGCGGGATGCGCGCGTAGTCGCGCTCGGCGAACCGCTCGCCGTAGTTCTCCTGCGCGGGGTCACCGTCCTCGTCGGGGGTCACGACGCCGCGCAGCTGCTCGACCCCCGCGCGCCACTCGCGCACGAGCCGTGCGTTGTCGTGGCTGCTGGGGTGGGGCAGCTCGACGGTCGCCACCTCGGGCTTGGTGTTCCACAGCGCCAGCGCCGCGCGCGCCTCTGCCCCGAACGCGACGACCGCCTGCAGCCCCTGGCCGGAGAGCGCGTCGTAGAGACCGTTGCGCCAGGCCAGGTGCTCGGGCTCGGAGAGCAACGGCCGCGCCTCCGGGGCCCGCGAGGGCAACAGCGCGTAGGCATACGCGTTGACCATCACGTAGGAGCGCGTCAGCCCGAGCTTGGCGAGGAAGCCCTGGACGCGCTGGCCGGCGTCGCCGACCAGGCTGCGGCAGGCGATCCGCTCGGTCGGGCCGGGGTCCGAGGCGATGCCGAGCAGGCGCGCCGAGCCGTCGAGGCGACCGCGGTAGAAGACCGGGCCCCAGTCGTACCAGAAAAGCTCGCGGTGCTCGGCGTAGCTGGGGACGTTCGCCAGGTGCTCGGCGATCGCCGCGGGCGGCCCCGGATCGAACTCGGTCACGTGAAAACCCTCCCACGTCTCGCGGACGCCCGCCGCCCACGACGCGGGTCGTGGGCGGCGAGACGTGCGGCGGCTAGCTGACGTTGAGCAGGAACTGCGCGCTCTCGCGCGTGACCGCGGCCGGCAGGACGGGGTCCAGCGACACCTGGGCGCGGATCTCGTCGGGGTTGGGGACCGGGCTCTGGTCCTCGTCGAGGTTGCCCAGGTTGATCGTCTTGGTGTGGACGCGGTCGACGAACGCCTGGCCGTTGGACGCCACCGTGTTGAACAGCGGGATCAGCGGTGAGGCGATCTCCCCGTTGACGATCGGGAACGGCGGGAACAGCAGCTGCGGGAACAGCGTGCCGTTGGCGATCGCGTCGTCGGTGCCGTCCTCGGCGGGCGTGATGCCCGAGTCGTCGCCGATCAGCTTGCAGACCTCGCGGTAGGGCTGGTTGGAGTTCTGGTCGTAGCTGCTCCAGTTGACCCGGTACGACGCGGTGACGTTCGCGACGAGGTTCGCGCCGTCGTTGACGACCTCGATGTCGAGGGTGAGATTGGAAACGTTGGCCATCTGCGGGCCTCCTTGGGTTGGGGAGGCCGATTGACGCAGCGGGACGTTGGGGTGGCCTTGGCATGGCCTTGGCTCCGCGGTTGTATCGCGGCAGCGGTTCTGAGAGGTTCGGATCGGCAACGACTGGAAGGAGTCGTGATGGCTGATCGTGCCCTGTTCATCGGGTTCGGCACCCCGGTCCGCGGCCGCGAGGAGCGCGCCGTCGAGGTCTTCAACGAGTTCGTCGGCATGTTCGGGCGCATGCAGTCCGACGGCCGCATCGAGTCGATGGAGGTGACGCTGCTCGATCCTCACGGCGGGGACCTCGGCGGGTTCTTCATGGTCCACGGCAGCGAGCAGCAGTGCGGGGCGCTGCAGTACGACGAGGAGTTCCGCCGCGGGGTCAACGACGCGACGCTGATCGTCGAGAACTTCGGCATCGTGCCGGCGACGGTCGGCGAGGCGATCGGCCGCGAGATGGCGATGTACAGCGAGGCCGTCCAGAAGGTCGGCCACGGCGGGCACGCGCTCGCCGGCGCCCACGACGGAGGCTGAACGCGGACTCGTCCGGGGCGCCGCTCTCGGCGCCCCGGATCGGCATAATCCTGGCGCTCTGGCTCGGCGACCTTCGGGAGGAGTGCCATGGGACAGAGGCTGACGCGGCGACGCTTCGTGGAGGCCACCGGCGCAGCATTGGCGGCGGCGTATGCCATCGGCGCCCCGCGCACGGCCACGGCCGCCGCGCAGGCGGCCGTCGCCGTCCCGGGGCTGTCGGCGCCGGGCGAGATCATCGTGGACCGCTGGGGGATCCCGCACATCTATGCCGCCACCCAGCCGGACGCGTTCCGCCTGCAGGGCTTCAACGCCGCGCGCGACCGGCTGTGGCAGATCGACCTCTGGCGCCGGCGCGGGCTCGGCCGGCTGTCGGCGGCGCTCGGGCGGTCCTACCTCGAGCAGGACCGCGCCGCGCGGCTGTTCCTCTACCGCGGCGACCTCGCCCGCGAGTACGCCGCGTACGGAGATGACGCGGAACAGATCGCCACCGCGTTCGCGGAGGGCGTCAACGCCTACATCGATCAGATCGAGCGCGGCGCGGTGCCGCTACCGGTCGAGTTCGCGGCGCTGGGCTACCGGCCCGAGCGCTGGGCGGCGGAGGATGTCGTGCGCATCCGCAGCCACGGGCTGGTCTCCAACCTCTCGGACCAGGTGGACCGGGCGCTCGTGCTGCGCGAGTTCGGCCGCAAGGCCGAGGCGCTGCGCAAGCGGCTCGAGCCCCGCTGGCGCTACGAGGTCCCCGAAGGGCTCGACCTCGACGCCATCCCCGAGGACGTGCTCGACGTCTACGAGCTGGCGATCGCACCCGTCGAGTTCGCGGCGCCGGCGGGTGCCGCGTCGCGTCGCACTCGCGTGCGGCAGGGCTCGAACAACTGGACGATCGCGCCCCGCCGCACGGCGACCGGCCGCCCGATCCTCGCCAACGACCCGCATCGGACACAGGGCGTTCCGTCGCTGCGCTACCTCGCGCACATCATCGCCCCGGGCCTCAACGTGATCGGCGCCGGGGAGCCGGCCCTGCCCGGCATCTCGATCGGCCACAACGAGCACATAGCCTTCGGGCTGACGATCTTCGCGATCGACCAGGAGGACCTCTACGTCTACGAGACGCGCGAGGGGAAGCCGGACGAGTACCGCTATCGCGACGGCTGGGAGCCGATGACCGTCGTCGAGGAGGAGATCCCGGTCAAGGACGGCGCGCCCGAGCGCGCGACGCTGCGCTTCACCCGGCACGGCCCGGTGATCGCCGCCGACGAGGGGAAGCGGACCGCCTTCGCGGTCCACTCGGTGTGGTTCGAGCCGGGCACATCCGCGTACTTCGCCTCGATCTCGTACATGCGCGCGGGCAATTGGGCCGAGTTCGTCCGCGGGCTGCGCCGCTGGGGCGCCCCCGGCGAGAACCAGGTCTACGCCGACACCTCCGGACACATCGGCTGGAAGCCGTGCGGGTTCGCGCCCATCCGCCGCAACTGGGACGGACTGCTCCCGGTGCCGGGCGACGGGCGCTACGAGTGGGACGGCTTCCTCGACCCCGATCTCCTGCCGGCCGAGCGCGACCCGAAGCGCGGCTGGATCGCGACGGCCAACGCGGAGAACCTGCCGCGCGGCTATCCGTACCGGCGCCGCAAGATCGGCTTCGAGTGGGCCGCGCCGTTCCGGCTGCACCGCATCCAGTCGGTGCTCCGCCGGCAGCGCGACGCGTCGGTGGGCAGCTCGCGGCGCCTTCAGGTCGATCACCGCTCGCTGCAGGCGGCGCGGACCATTCCGTTGCTGGCGTACCTCGAGCCGCGCAGCCGCCGCACGGCGCGCGCGATTCGTCTCCTGCGTCGCTGGAACCGCGTGCTCGCGCCGGACTCCGGCGCCGCCGCCTTGTTCGAGATCTGGAACTCGATCGAGCTTCCGACCGCGGTGCTCCGCGCCGCGCTCGGTTCCCAGAAGGCCGTCGACGCGATCTGGCCCGGCGACCCGACGGTGATCCTCGAGCTGCTGGAGCATCCGGACCGTCGCCTCGGGCGGCATCCCCGGCGGGCCCGCGACCGCGCGCTGCTGACCAGCCTCGAGCGCGCGATCGATCGCGCCGAGGCGCTGCTCGGCACACGCTGGTCGCGCTGGGAGTGGGGGAAGCTGCACGTGGCCCACTTCGAGCACCCGATCGCCCCGGCGGTCGACAAGGCGCTCGCTCGCCGCCTCGCGGTCGGCCCGGTGCCGGTCGGCGGCGGTGGCGAGACGGTCGGCGACACCGGCTACAGCACCGACGGGCCGCCGGAGGGGAGCAGGGCCACGCGCGCGTTCTTCGAGGTCGCGTCCGGCGCCTCGTTCCGCCAGGTGATCGACGTCGGCGCGTGGGACCGCTCCCTGGTCATGAACAACCCGGGCCAGTCGGGCGACCCGTCGAGTCCGCACTACCGGGACCTGATCGAGCGCTGGGCGAAGGGCCGCGCCGTGCCCCTGCTGTTCTCGCGTGACCGCGTCGAGGCGGCGGCGGAGCTGCGGATCTCCTGCACGCCGCCCTGAACGGAGGTCAGCCGGCGGCCGGCTCCTCGACGTCCATCGCCACGACGAGCCCGTCGCGGAATGCATAGACGTGCCGGACACGGCCCTCGCTGAGCAGCGCCCCGGCGCGGTCGCGGACCGTCTGATCGACCTCGACGGCCACGCGCCCGTCGCGCAGCGACGCGAACCCGACGGGGTCGACGCGGCCGTCGATCTCGGCCCACTGGCGCGTCCAGTAGTCGCGGACCGCTGCGCGGCCGCGCAGCCTGCCTCCCTCCCACGCGTTCGGCCAGTCGACATCGTCGGCCAGCGCAGCCAGGACCGTGTCGATCTCGCGCGCGTTGAAGGCGGCGTAGAGCGCGCGGAGACGCGCTTCATGCTCCATGCGGACAGCCTAGGCGCTGTGGCTACCCACCCTCGAGAACAGTGGATTTCCGTACGGGAGGACGCGGCGCGAGGTGTGACCCTCGAAGCATGCTCTCGATCCCACGCTTCGCAGACGACATCCAGGGCCGTGTCATCACGGCCGACGACCCCGAGTACGACAGCGCGCGCGCCGTCTTCGCCGGCGCGGTCGACCGCCGACCGGCCATGATCGTCCGCGCCGCCGACGCGGCCGACGTCGCCCGCGTGATCGCGCTCGTCCGCGAGAGCGGGCTCGAGCTGGCCGTCCGCGGCGGCGGGCACAGCCCCGCCGGGCACGGCGCCACCGAGGGCGGGATCGTGCTCGACCTCGCGGCGATGCGCGCGATCGAGATCGACCCCGAGCGCCGCACCGCCTTGGCCGAGACGGGCCTGACCGCGCGCGACTACTCGGTCGCCACCGGCGCCCACGGTCTGGCTACCGGCTTCGGCGACGCGGGTTCGGTCGGGATCGGCGGGATCACGCTCAGCGGCGGCGTCGGCTTCCTCGTGCGCAAGCACGGCCTCACGATCGACAACCTGCTCGCCGCCGACGTCGTCACCGCCGACGGCGAGCTCGTGCGCGCCGACGCCGACCACCACCCCGACCTGTTCTGGGCGATCCGCGGCGGTGGCGGGAACTTCGGGGTCGCGACGCGGCTGCAGTTCCGCCTCCAGGAGGTGGACACGATCGTCGGCGGGATGCTGTTCCTCCCGGCGACCGCCGACGTGATCGCCGGCTTCGTCGCGGAGGCGGAGGCCGCACCGGAGGAGCTCTCCACGATCGCCAACGTCGTGCCCGCGCCGCCGCTCCCGTTCCTGGCGCCGGAGCACCACGGCCGGCTCGTGGTGATGGCGATGATCGTCCACGCCGGCGACGTCGAGGCCGGGCAGCGCGCCGTGGCGCCGTTCCGCGCGCTCGCGACGCCGGTCGCCGACATGATCCGGCCGATGCCCTATCCGGAGATGTATCCGCCGGCCGAGGAGGGCTACCGCCCCGTCGCGGTCTCGCACACGCTGTTCACCGAGAGCGTCGGGCGCGCGACGGCGGAGACGATCATCGAGCGGCTCGAGCGCTCGACCGCGCCGATGGCGGTCACGCAGCTGCGCGTCCTCGGCGGAGCGATGGCGCGCGTGCCGGCCGACGCCACCGCCTTCGCCCACCGCGAGCGCCGCATCATGGCGACCGTCGTCGCGATGTACGCGAACCCCGAGGAGCGAGCGGAGCAGGCCGCGTGGGCCGCTGACCTCGCGGGCGAGCTCGGGGGCGACGACGCCGGCTACGCGGGCTTCCTCGGCGACGAGGGCGAGGCGCGCGTCCGCGCCGCCTACCCCGGCGCCACGTGGGACCGGCTGGCGGCGATCAAGGCCGACTACGACCCGGACAACCTCTTCCGGCTGAACCAGAACATCCCGCCGGCGGCGGACGCCTGAACGCGGAGCGGGCGCGGGCGACCACACCGATCGGTGCGGCCGCCCTAGCGTCCGCAGATCCGTCTGCGCCTTGACTCGGCCGTTGGTCGCGGCCGGCTAGCCGGCTTGCCCTCCAGGCACCATCAGACTCGCTTACTCAGCCCGGCCCGACCATCGAACACGCGTCCAGACGTCCTGATCCGGACCCGCCCGATGCTCTGTTCTCTTGATTGCTCATGGCATGTTGACTAGCGTGCTTCGTGCGCGACTCGTTACGCCCTCCAGGCGCGGGAAGCGCTCGCCGCCGCTGTGGCGCCCCACGGCGTGTCGTGCCCCGGAGGCAGCGCTGCCGCAGTGCTCAGCGGCAGCGCTTCTCCGGCCCGCCTAGGCGACGGTCGCGCCGCCGGCGGTCGGCTCGGCCGCGGTGCCGTACCACGGGTTCTCGAACCGGGGTCGCACGGCGAGCAGGCACAGGTCGTCCGGGAGCGAGCCACCCGAGAACGTGTGCGCCGCGCGGGCGAGGTGTTCCACCGCGGCCTCCGGCGAGGGGCCGTCGAGCTCGCGCAGGAACAGGCCGATCCGCGCCTCTCCGAACGGCTGGAAGCTGCGGCCCGGCGGCCGCGCGTCGGTCAATCCGTCGGTGTAGAGCAGCATGCCCTCGGCGGGCACGCTGCAGCGGATGATCTCGAGGTCGGCGAGCTCGGGCGCGATGCCGAGCGGATGCCCCGTGCGCACCTCCCCGATCGGCTGCCCGTCGGCCAGCGAGATCGGCGGCGGATGGCCGGCTGACGCCCACAGCATCGTGGTGTCGGGCTTGACGACCACGCACAGCATCGTCACGAACTGCGCCGACACGCCGTGCTGGTGCACCAGCTCCGTGTTCACCGTCCTGAGGATGGCCGCGGGGTCGTCGAGGTAGGGCGCGCACGCGGTGACCATCGCGCGCACGAACGTCGATCGCCGGGCCGCCTGCAGCCCCTTGCCGACAACGTCCCCGATCACGAGGATCGCAGCGCCGTTGCGTCCCACCGCGACCTGGTAGAAGTCGCCCGAGACGCCGGCCTGGGCGGGGATGTAGCGGCTCGACAGCTCGAGCAGCGGCAGCGGCGGCGGCTTGCGCGGTGCGAGCACGTCCTGGAGCGGGCGGATCCGCTGCAGCTCGGCGTCGGCGAGCCGCGCGCGCTCCGCGAGCCGCGCGACCAGGTACGCCGTGATCGCGAGCAGGGCGAGCTGGGCGCCGAGCATCGGCAGGTCGCGTTCGTCGGAGAACACCGCGTCGGCGACGATGACCGCGCCGGAGATCGCGGCGACGACGAGCGCCCAGCGCCGCCCGAACCAGAGCCCGCTGATGAGCACGGGCACGAGCTCGAACGGCGGCAGGTCCGGCATGAGCAGGAGCCGCAGCGCGGCGCAGACCAGCAGCGACACTCCGATGGCGCCGATCCGCAGATCACGCTTTTCCTCGGGGAGCACGGACGCAGGCTAGTTGACGGGGCGTCACCGCTCGATCTTGTCGGCCAGGAACCGCTTGCTCTTGGCGCGGGCCGCCTGCGCGGCAGCCAGGCGCCCGGTGACCTCGTCGCGGTACTCGCCGCGCGGCGGGACGTTCAACTGGGTGGTGACGTCCGGATGGGTCGTCGTGACCTGGAGCGGCTTGGCCTCGGTGCCCATCTGGGACTCCTGGAAGAGCATCGCCTCCACGAGGTTCGGGTCGAGCGCCCGGTCGCCCGTGTAGCCGAGCTTCGCGTTGTAGTGATCGACCCACTTCCTGATGCTCGGATCGAACCGGTTGAGCATCGTCTGCTGGATCAGGCCCGCGACGGCCGGCTCCTCCGGGCGCAGGTACTTCTTCGGCACCGTGACATTGCGGTTGTCGGCGCCGAGCGGCAGCCGCAGGACCGTCGCGAGCGGGTCCGTGTTGGACCACTTGCGCACCTCGACGATCGAGTCCTTGCGCAACGCCCCGACGTCCTGCGTGACCCGGAACCTGCGCCCGACCAGCTCCGAGGCGCTGCCGGAACGCCCGATTGCCGATCGTGCGCTGGAGACGCAGCACGCGCGACCACGGCGGCCTCATCAGCCGCGGCCGCCCCGCGCCCGCGCCGGCGGCGGCGGCGGATTCCCGCGGGTTCTCCCGGCTCCGCACTACGCGCGCCAGTGGCTCGCGGTGAACAGGACGAGCACGGGGATGATCTCGAGCCGTCCGAGGTACATGAGCACCGTCAGCACGCCGGTGGACTCGTTGCTGAACGGCTCGAACGAGCCCATCGGCCCCGCGAACCCGAGCCCGGAGCCTGCGCCTCCGAGCATCGCGGCGGCGTCGGCGACGGCCTCGAACGCGCTGAGCGGGACACCCTGGAGCTCGGAGTCGAAGAGGATCGCGACCGCGCCCGCCGCGCAGATCCCGAGGTAGAGGAAGACGAAGACGATCACCGCGCGCAGGGCGCGCTCGTCGACGACCGCGCCCTGCGCCCTCAGCGGCAGGACGACCCCGGGGTGCAGCGTCTGGTCGATCTCGCGCCGCAGCATCTTGGCGATCACGATGTGTCGGACCAGCTTGATCGACCCGCTCGTCGAGCCCGCCGAGGCGCCGATCAGCGTGACGCCCACCAGCACCATCGACGTCACGGACGTCCATTGGTTGAAGTCGCCGCTGGCGAACCCCGTGGTGGTCATCATCGACACCGTGTTGAAGACGCCGTGCCGGACCGCGTCCTCGCCCTCCAGAACGTCCTGACTGAGCAGCGCGACGACGACGACGAGCGAGGCGGCGGCGAACAGCGCGAGCCCGATCCGGAACTCCTCGTCGTGGCGGAACGCGCTCAGCTTGCGGCCGACGATCCCCAGGTAGAGCAGCGCGAAGTTCGTGCCCGCGACAAGCATGAACACGACGAGCACCCATTGCGTGGTCGGCGCGAAGCCCTCGAGCGAGCGCGGCTCGGGTGTGAAGCCCGCGGTCGCGACGGTCGCGCTGGCGATCGCCACGGCGTTGTAGACGGTCATGCGCTCGTCGATCCCCGTGAAGCCGAGGCCGCTGAGGATCGCCACCTCGACGACGGTGATGGCGATGTAGAGCACCACGAAGCGCTTGGCCGACTCGCGGATCGTCGCCGCCAGCGCGAGCTCCGGACCGGCCGACTCGGCCTTGAACAGCGCTTGGCGGCCGCCGATGCGCAGGCGCGGGAACACGGCGATGAACAGCACGATGATCCCCACCCCGCCGATCCAGGCGGTCAGCTGGCGCCACATCACGACCGACCGCGACATCGCGGTCACGTCGCCGACGACCGACGCGCCGGTGGTGGAGAAGCCCGACATCGACTCGAACAGCGCGTCGAGCGGGTTCGAGAGCTGCGGCTCGGCGAGCAGGTAGGGCAGCGCGCCGAAGACCGCGATCAGCAGCCAGGTCAGCGACACGACGACGTAGCCCTCGCGCGCGCCGATGCGCTCGCGGCCATCCGTGAAGCGCTCGACGCCTGCGCCGAAGGCGAAGGTCGCGGCGCCGGAGACCAGGAACGGCCACACCGCCTCCCCGTAGCCGAGGGCGATCGCCGCGGGCAGCAGGAACGCGAGGCTCAGGTACCTGAACAGCGACCCCACCAGGTTGAGCGCCCCGCGGAGATCCACGCCCAGCATTTGCGCATCATCGCGATTAGGCTCGGCCCATGAAGATCATCGTGCTGGGTGCGGCCCACATCGGGCGCGCGCTGGTGGACGCGCTCCACGAGGAGCACGAGATCACGGTCATCGACATCGACGCGAGCCGCCTCGAGGCGCTGTCGACGCGCTACGACGTCCGCACCGTCGAGGGCGACGGCACGACCGAGCGGGTCATCCGCATGGCCGGCATCGAGACCGCCGACCTGTTCATCGGCTGCAGCCCGCGCGAGGAGGCCAACCTCGTCGGGGCGATGCTGGCCAAGCGGCTGTCGGGCGCGCAGACGATCGTGCGCAGCACGAGCGCCGCGTACCTCGACGCCTGGCGCGAGCGCCACCTGGAGGTCGACTTCATGGTCTCGCCGGAGCTCGAGACCGCGAACGCGATCGCGGCGACGCTCGGGCTGCCGGCCGCCCGCCAGACCGACATGTTCGCCGACGGCAAGGTCCAGATCGTCGAGTTCGACGTGGCCGCCGACGCGGCGCACGGCGTCCTCATCGGCCGGCAGCTGCGCAACGCCGACATGCCGGCCGACTCCAAGGTCGCCGCGATCATCCGCGGCGAGGAGATGATCGTCCCGCGCGGCGACCAGCAGATCCTGCCGGGCGACCGCGTGATCGTGATCGCCTCACCGGATTCCGCGCGCGCATGGACCAACGCGTGCGGCCGCAAGGAGGAGCGCGTCGACGACGTCGTGATCTTCGGCGCGGGCCAGATGGGGACCACGATCGCGCGCGTGCTGCTCGACCGCGGCATCCGGCTGCGGATCGTCGACTCCCAGCGCGACCGTGTGCGCGAGATCGCGGAGCGCATGCCGGCCGTGCGCGCGTTCCACGCCCACGCCTTCGACCCGGAGTTCCTCGAGCACGAGCGGATCGGGCGCGCGACCGCAGCGGTCTTCTGCCTCAACGACGACGCACGCAACCTCTACGGCGCGATCCTCGCCAAGCGCCACGGCGTGCGCATGACGATCGCGCTCGTCCACGACGAGGTGTCGGTCGAGGTCTACGAGGCGGGCGGCGTCGACGTCACCATCAACCCGCGCCAGGTGACCGCCGAGGAGATGGTCCGCTTCGCGCACGACCCGCGAATCCGCCAGATCGCAATGCTCGAGCAGGACCGTTTCGAGGTGCTCGATCTGACCGTGCGAGACGACTCCGAGCTGATCGACCGGGCGTTCACCGACCTACCGGCGACCGGCTCGGTGATCGGCGCGATGATCCGCGACGGCGAGGTGCTGTTCCCGCACAAGACCGACACCCTGCGCGCGGGCGACCGCGTGATCGTGTTCGTCGAGTCGCGGCGGGCGTCGCTGGTCGAACGCGCCCTCTAGGGCCGCTCAGGCCGAGACGTGCTCGACGGCCAGCGCGCGCGTGTGGAAGAGGTCGAGCACCCTGGGCAGCCCGGTGCTCTCAAAGACGAGCATCACGTAGGAGGATGGATCGATCGCCATCGCGATCTTCCCCTCCTCCGGGAGCAGCTGCTTGGCGTGCACGATCGTCGCCAGCGCGATCGAGTCGAGGAACGACACCGCGGACAGATCGATGACGAGCCGGTGCTTGCCGGCCTCGATCGCGGCGTCGAGGTGCTCACGGAGTGCCGGGGCGGTGGCGACGTCGAGCTCGCCTCTGACCGTGATGACCAACCCCGCGGGGTCGAAGGTCTCCTCGGTCAGCTCGATTCCATGCGGTTCCGCTCCCTTGGGGGTTACGAGGATGGTCTGCTGGTGAATCGTCATAGGAGTTCCTTCGACAGGTATGCCGGATGGCTTGAGGCGGACCCGCGGGCTGTCGCCCTCACGCCCGTGTCCAGCGTGTACGTCGCCCCGCGACGGCCGGTGGTCGCCTGCGGAGTGCCCGCGGCGACACCCACGCCGACGTCGCGCACGCGGCTCCCGAGCAGGATGCGATGGTGCAGCGGGCTCGCTATCCACGCGGCAACGATCCTGGTCGGGGACGACGGCGTCCCCGTGCCCCAGCCGAGGGTCTCGCCGACGCGGCCGTGCGCGTACCCGCTGCGACGCAGCCGGTCGCTGAGGTCGGTGCCAGTGGGGGTTACGTGCGAAAAGAATTCGCGCCGCACCATGTGCCGCGAGTGACGCCCAGCCGCCTGACGGAGATCGCCGTCGGCCCGCAGAGCGCGCAATCCGTGCCGCGTGCGCTCCGCGTTCACGAGGCAGACCACCGCGCCGGCGGCCCGGTCGAGCGTCTGGCCGGACGGTGCGGCGGCAGCGCCCACACACGCATCCTGAGCCATCGCGCTGCTGGGAGCGGCGGCGAGCAATAGCGCGGTACCAGTGAGGATTGCCGCGGCGCGCGGCGTGGTGAGACAAGGCATGAAGCCCCCAGGCGAGGCGTCGCATCGTGCGACGCGCATGAATCAGCCCGGGTCCGTGGGCGAAGGATGGAGACCTCGGTTGAGTCCTCCTGGCGTGCTCGGGGGGTCCTACGTGACGCCGAGGGAGCTACGCGAGCTCGGCGGTCCGGATGCGGTCGTCCTACCCGAACACGTGTCGCTTCAATCACAAAGTTCTGACTATTCGGGTTCCGAGCACTGGAGCTGTGCGCCTGACCTCATGAAACGCTTGCGTCTTGCTCCACATTCACCGAGCTGAACGCGCCGACGCGCTGATCGAGGCCCTGGGCCGCCTGCTGGCCGAGGCGCTGGCCGACCCGTTCGCGCCCGACGTCATCGCGGTCCCGACCCGCGGCATGGAGCGCTGGCTGACGCAGCGGATGTCGGCGAGCCTCGGCGCGACGGCCGGCCGCGCCGACGGCATCTGCGCCAACGTCGAGTTCCCGTTCCCCCGCCGGCTCGCCGGCGACGCGGTCGCGGCCGCGTCCGGGATCGACCCCGAGGAGGACCCGTGGCTGCCGCAGCGGGCCGTGTGGCCGCTGCTCGAGGTCGTCGGCGAGTGCCTGAGCGAGCCGTGGCTGCACAGCCTCGCCGCCCATCTGGGCCCGGAGGGCGACGCGGACCGCCGCGCGCGCCGCTTCGCGACCGTCCGCCACCTCGCCGAGCTGTTCGACCGCTACGCGCTGCACCGGCCGGCGATGGTGTGCGGCTGGGCGCGCGGCGAGGTCGACGTCGCCGCGGAGGCCGAATGGCAGGCGGAGCTGTGGCGGCGGCTGCGCGGGCGGCTGGCGGAGCCGAGCCCCGCCGAGCGACTCGAACCCGCGTGCGCGCGCCTGCGCGAGGAGCCGTCGCTGCTCGACCTGCCCGAGCGGATCTCGCTGTTCGGGCTGACGCGGCTGCCGACCGGCCATCTCGACGTGCTGCGCGCGCTCGCCGCCGGCCGCGAGGTGCACGCCTTCCTCCTCCATCCGAGTCCAGCCCTGTGGGAGGCGCTCGACGGCACCGCGCCGGTCGTCCGCCGCGCCGGCGACAGCACCGCGGCGATCCCCGGCAACCGGCTGCTCGCCTCCTGGGGCCAGGACGCGCGCGAGATGCAGCTCGTGCTCGGTCCGCACGAGCACGTCGGCCATCACCACCCGGTCGACCCCGGACCGGACACGCTCCTCTCGCGCATCCAGGCTGACGTGCGCGCCGACCGCTCCCCGCCCGGCGACCCGCTGCCCGACGTCCCCGACGCCCGCCCGCGGCTCGACCCGGCCGACCGCAGCGTCCAGATCCACGCCTGCCACGGCCGCGCGCGCCAGGTCGAGGTCCTGCGCGACGCGATCCTGCACCTGCTGGAGGAGGACGACACGCTCCAGCCGCGCGACGTGATCGTGATGTGCCCGGACATCGAGACGTTCGCGCCGCTGATCCAGGCCACCTTCGCCGCCGGCGAGGTCGTCGAGGACGACGAGATCGAGCCGCTGCCCGCCGAGCTGCGCCCGACCGACCTGCG
>Ga0190275_10002003_pt1 | contig 14846 bp, 3 predicted proteins | sample Popmic550T_FD_133745 | JGI IMG/M metagenome (GOLD analysis project Ga0190275, IMG submission 133745) | Populus adjacent soil microbial communities from riparian zone of Yellowstone River, Montana, USA - 550 T | ecosystem: Environmental > Terrestrial > Soil > Riparian zone > Trees stand | place... | reverse complement strand
TTGGAGCCGTTGGCGACGATCGCGATGCCGAGCAGCCCGTTGGCGGTGGAGCCGCCCGCGACCTGGTCGGCCGCGTCGGAAAATTGCGGTCCGAACAGGCCGGAGATTGTCTGGGCGCTGCCGCTCGTATGCGGCGTATCCTCGTTGATCGGGACAACGCTCTCGGTGCCGTCGCCGATGGTCGGGGCGTCGTTGACCGCGCCGACGTTGAGCGTGCGCGGGTCGGAGTCGGTGAGCGTGCCGCCGAGGCCGGTAAAGCCAAGGTCGCTGGTGAGGATGGTCAGCGTGTCGGCGCCGTTGACGTTCGACGTCGGCGTGTAGGTGAGGCCGTTGGCGGCCGCGAGGGTGGCGTTGATCTGGGCCTGGGTGGCGGTGATGGTGATCGAGGCCTGGTTGCTCGCTCCCCCGGCGCCGCCCGTCACATGGGTCGCATCGATGCCGCCGGCGATGACGGTGCTGATCGTAAGCGTGCCGCGCGCGACGCTCAAGGTCACGGTCAGCGGCTGGCCGGCCGGGCCGGCCTCGACGTCGTTCACCTGGAGCCCGGAAACGACGACGTTGACCGCGTCCTCGCTGAGGTTGAGGGTCCCGGGCACGGTGTTGACGGGCGGGTCGTTGACCGCGGTGATCGCCTGGCTGAGCGTTACCGTGCCGCTGGAATAAGGCGACGTCCCGCCGGGCGGGGTGGCGAGCAGGTTGATGCCGGCGCCGTTGACGGTCGGCGATCCGGCCGAATTGTCGACCAGATGCGCGACCAGCGTCGGCGCATTGCCGTTATAGTTGAGCGCGGGCTCGAACCGGATGAGGGCGTCGCCGCGCACGAAGGTCGCGGACCCGGCGCCGGGCGAACCGATGTTCACCCAGGACGCGCCGTTCCAATATTGCCATTGGCCGGTGGCGCCGCTCGAGCCGTTCGTGACGACCGCGATGCCGGCGAAAGTGTTGGGCGAGGAGCCGCCGGGGAAGGCGGTCTGATTGTCGGCCGCGTCGGAGAATTGGACTCCGAACAGGGTGGCGACCGTGGGCGCATTGAGGTTGGTGAGGGGCGTGTCCTCGAGGATCGCGGCCGCGTCCTCGGTGCCGTCGCCGGAGACGGTCGGCGCGTCGTTCACCGCGGTGACGGTGATCGTGTAATTGTCGCTGTCCGCCTCGGTGGTGCCGGTGCCGGAGATGCCGGGATCGTTGCCGCTGAAGCCGCCGTCGTTGGTGACCATGGTCAAAGTGACGGTGCCGTTGACGTTGGTCCCGCCGGTATATTGTACTCCGGTCGCGTCGGCGAAGGTGGCGTTGATCTCGGAGGCCGACGCCTGGATGGTGATCGTGCTGGTGTTCTGGGCGCCGCCGATGATGTCGCCGGCGACGATGCCGCCCACAACGCCGGTGTTCAGGCTCAGCGTGCCCCTTGCCACGGTCAGAGTGACGGTGAGCTGCTGGTTGCCCGCGGCCGCCGGATTGGCGTCGACGTCGAAGACCGACAGGCCGGCGATGTTGAAGCTCGTGTCCTCGGCGCCCGAGTCGGCGCCGGCATTGGTGTTGACGGGCAGGTCGTTGATGCCCGTGACCGTGACCGTGTTGGTGATCTCGTCGGAATAAAGCAGGCCGTCGAACACCGAGAGGGCGACCGTGCGGGTCGGCGCCGCGCCGTAGGCGGTGACGTCGTCGCCGCTGGTGTAGAATTGGACGGTCGCGAGCGCGGCCGCATATTCGGCGGTGGTGGCGGGCCCGCTCAGAGTCAGGACGCCGGTCGCGCTGTTATAGCTGAAGGTGATGCCGGACGCGGTCGTGCCGCTGCCGTCGGCATCGCTGTTCACCGTCAGGAAATCCTGATGGGTCGCGCCGGACTGGAAGTTGTTCGAGATGCGCACGATCGCGCCGGCCAGCTCGTCGGTCCCGTTGAGCGTGTCGATGTCGCTTGGGTTGAGCGCGCTGAACAGCTGGACGAAAGCGGTGTTGCCGGAATTGGGCAAATTGCTGGCCTCGGTCACGGCCGCGGCCGGGGTCGAGCCGGTCACGGTCGGCGCGTTCTGGATGGTGAGGCCCCAGGGGACGGCGCTGTTCATGACCGGGGTGTAGCCGAACAGGGTCGGCGCGCCGGCGCTCAGCGCGTGGACCATGATCGAGCTGGTGTTGTTGGCGGTCCCGTTAATGTCGCCCGGGCTCTCGAATGAATTGTTGGTGACGTAATAGCGGCCGCTCGCCGGATCGACGTCGATATATTTGAAGAGGTAATCGGTGGCGTTGCCCTCGGTGTAGAGGATCTCGACCGCGCCGGTGGCGAGATTGTAGCGGTAGATGCCGCCGACGGCGCCGTTGAGGCCGTTGTTGATCTGGATCGTAGTGAAATAGAGCAGACCGGTGTTGGGATCTATGTCGATGCTGGACAGCAGGCCCTTTTCATCGACGAGATCGGTGCCGGCGCTGGTCAGGTCGAGGTCCAGCGCGGTGACCGTGTTGCCGGAATTGTTGGTATCGCTGCGGGCGACGTTCGAGACCTGATAGATTGCGTTGTTGGTGATGTTGGTGGCGACGATGTACCAGGTGTTCCCAGATGGATCGTCCGGATCCTGGATTGCGCCGGGCGTGCCCGCCGGAACCAAGACCGGCTCGGTGCTCTGGTGGGTGCTGACGATCCAGACGCGCCCGCTCGCAATGTCGAGCGCGATCTCGTTGGCGAATTCCCCGGCCGGAACCGAAGCGAGGTTCACCGGCGTCTGGTTGGTCGGGCTGGTGCCGTCAAAGTCATAGATGACGCGCAGAAGATCGTCCTGGTTGACGAAATAGAGCGCGCCCCCGGTGGCGCTGTGGCCGATGTCGATGGCGAGGCCGTTGATCTGGCCGCCGCCGGTCCCGGCGCTCTGGTCGGTATAGAGAACGGTCAGCGTCGGCTGGACGCCCGGGTTGAACAGGTCGGCGATATTGCCCTGGAGGATTCGGCGATTGCCGTTGTCGGAATCGGCGACGAAGAACAGGCCGTGGACGGTATCGAAAACGATCTCGTTGGGGTGGTTGAAATGGGTCGCCGGGTTGTTGATCCACTGATAGTGGGCGTGCTGGTTGGAGGCGGTGTCGGCGCCGTCGCGCGACACTCGGAACAGGCCGGCGTCGCCGGGGAGCGCCATCCAGATCTGCTGATCGGGCGCATTGTCGAAATCGCCGGCCGCCGGCTGCTGGATCGTGTCGTTGTCCGAGGTCCAGTTGGTCGGGTTGCTGATCGCGTTCAAAAGGTCGGTCAGCTGCTGGTTGTGGCCGCGGTCGCCATAGGCCGCATTGTCGCCGGCGATCGCGGTCGCCGTCCCGGCAGCGACGCTGAGGCCGGTATTGACGAGGCTGCCGTTGAAGGTCGTGTTGCCGTCGGCGATATCGGCCGCGTAGAGGAAGGTGGTCGGGGCGTCTATCGCGCCCTGGTAGACGTAGATCGTCTCGCCGGCGTCGGAGAGGACCATCCCGGCGGCGGCGAGCTGCGCCGCGGTGATGGTGACGATCGTGCCGGCCGGAAGGTCGGCGCCGGCGGTGTAGGTGAAGGTCCCCTCGTTGGCGGCGTTGACGAAGGCGGTCCCGTTCCAGACGCGGTCGGTGAAGAAAATTTGGGTCCCCGATCCGATCGGTACAAGTAACGTAAACGTAATCGAATCGCCGACCGGATTGCTGATATCCTCGGTGTTGTAGCCGATGATCGCGATTTCGCGCTGCTTGAGAGTCGTCGCGACCATGTTCAAAATTCCCCGCCCAAAAATGATGGGGCCAGAACGATGCGTCCCGGCCCTTCCCTGTCGAGGGGAGCATGGCACAGTCCGATGTGGGCTTCTAGAGGAATTGCGGTGAGTTGGGGACGCACTTCTTCGCGCGAGTCGGCAATCCGCGCCGCGCCCAAGAGCCGGGCCCCTATTCGTTCCGGAGGCGGAATTGTCTTATCGGAACGGATACTTGACGGAAAGTGCCAGATTGGGATTTGACAACACCTCAACGCAAGCACACAGTGCGGCCAATTCTTGTCGGGGGGAAATGCGACACGGTCGCGGCGACTTGTTCGGCGTGACGCGTTTTGCCCTCCGCTTCGATCAGGCGCCGCATCGCGCGGCAGGATAAGGGAGGGCGGAGCCAATGGCGCAGCCATATGTCGGCGAGATCCGCAAGTTTGCCGGTAACTTTCCCCCCGTCGGCTGGATGTTCTGCGACGGCCAGCTCCTGCCCATTGCCGAGAACGAGACGCTGTTCCAGTTGATCGGCACCACTTATGGCGGCGACGGCGAGAGCACCTTCGCCCTGCCGAACCTGCAAAGCCGGATCCCGATCCACCAGGGGACCGGGAAGGACGGCACCACCTACGTCCTCGCCGAGGCCGCCGGCACCGAGTCGGTGACGCTGACGACCCAGCAGATCCCGATCCACAGCCATCCGGCCCAGGTCGCCACTTCCGGCCAGACGCTGAGCCCGGCGACCAACACGATCATCGCGACTCCGACCGGCGGCCCCCAGGGGGTGACCTGCTATGTCGCGCCGCCGGCCTCGGTCGGCCTGCTGCCGGCCAGCATCACCTTCACCGGCGGCAGCCAGCCGCACGAAAATTGCCAGCAATTCCTGTGCGTCAACTACATCATCTCGCTGTTCGGCATCTTTCCTTCGCCAAACTGAGGCCGCGCTCTTTCGCTTGCACCTTTTCGGAGATCGTCAATGGATCCCTTCGTCGCCGAAATCCGCATCGTCCCGTTCAACTTCGCGCCCAAGGGCTGGGCGTTTTGCGACGGGCAATTGTTGCCGCTCTCGCAGAATACCGCGCTCTTCGCGCTGCTCGGCACCGTCTATGGCGGGGACGGCAAATCGACCTTCGCTCTGCCCAATCTGCAGGGAAGCGCCTGCATGCATCCGGGCCAGGGCCCGGGGCTCAGCCAGCGTTTCCTCGGCGAGCAGAGCGGAACCAGCGACGTCACCCTGCTGGAATCGGAAATGCCGGCGCACCAGCATTTTTTCCAGGTGAACGCGACCACCGATTCCAGCCTCGGCTCGGCGCAGGGCAATGTGATCGGCAAGTCGCGTTATGACGACGGCCAGGGCAATACCGGCCAGGTCTCCACTTTCTCGGCCCAGCCGACCACGACCCAGCTCCAGTTCAACGCGCTCGCGCTCGCCGGCGGAAGCCTGCCGCACAGCAACATGCAGCCCTATCTCACGCTCAATTACGTCATCGCCCTGCAGGGCGTCTTCCCGGCACGCCCGTAAAGATCTCCAGGAGCAACCGAAATGGCCGAACCATTCCTTTCCGAGATCCGGATCTTCTCCTTCGGCTTCGCGCCCAAGGGCTGGGCCCAGTGCAACGGCCAGCTCATGCCCATCAACCAGAACCAGGCTTTGTTCTCGCTGCTCGGCACGACCTATGGCGGCGACGGCCGGGTCAACTTCGCTTTGCCGAACCTCAGGGGGGCCACCCCGATCCATGAGGGCGCCGGCTACACTCTGGGCGAGGCGGCCGGAACCACGTCGGTCACGCTCAACATCAACCAGATGCCGACGCACTTTCACTTCATGCAGGCGCGCAATGCGGCGGCCGGCGCGGTCGGCGGCAATGTCGGCGCTCCGACCAAGACGATCGCGCAGGGCCTTGCGATCGTCACCGGCGGCAATCAGCCGGTGAACATCTACGGCACCGGCGCGCCGGCGCAGACCATGGATGCCTCTTCGACGAGCAATGTCGGCGGGAACCAGCCGCACAACAATATGATGCCCTATCTCACGCTCAATTTCTGCATCGCGCTGCAGGGCATCTTCCCCTCGCAGAACTGACGCGCCGAGCGGGCTTCAGATCACGGTGAAATCGCTGAAGGTGATCGCCGGCGCGCCCTGCAAGGTCGCGAAGTGGACGGCCGCCCCGCCCTCGCCGCCGTCGGCGTCGTAATAGAGGGCGCCGGTGGTCGGATCGTAGATGATCCGATCGTCGTCGTCATTCGCGCTGGTGCCGATGGTGAAGGCGCCTTCCTCGATCGTGCCGAGGCCCAGGCCCACGAACACCGAATGGTCGAGCAGGATCGTGTCGTCGAGCGCGCTGAAATCGGCGATCGTGTCGATATTGCCGGCGCCCAATGCGGTGTTGAACACGAAGCTGTCCGCGCCGGCGCCGCCGATCAAAAGGTCGTTGCCGCCCAGGCCGAACAAAGTGTCGTTGCCGCCGTCGCCATTGAGGATGTTGGCGCCGGCATTGCCGTAGAGCGTGTTGCCGAAGCCGTTGCCGGTCAGGTCGATCGCATTCGTCGCCGCCAATGAAATCGTCGACAGGGTTTCGATCTCGAAGCCCGCCGCCAGTGTGTAGCTGACCGAGGTCCAGACCGTGTCGTTGCCCTCGCCCTCGGCCTCGACAACGGCATCCAGCGCATTATCGACGAAATAGCTATCGTCGCCCGAGCCGCCGACCATGGCATCGGCGCCGGTGCCGCCGTCGATCCAATCCGCGCCCGCGCCGCCGTAGATCGAATCCGCGCCGGCGCCGCCGAGCAGAATGTCGTCGCCCTCCAGGCCGGACAGCATGTCGTCGCCGTCGGCGCCGTCGAGAATGTTGGCGCCCGCATTGCCGAAGATCGCGTTGGCGAGCGCGTTGCCGGTGAGGTTGATCGCGGTCGTCGAGAAATTGTTGATCGTGCCGAGTACCTCGACCGCGACACCGACGCCGAGCGTGAAGCTGGTCCGGGCATAGACGATGTCATAGCCTTGGCCGGCATATTCGAGCACGACATCGTTGCTGTCGACGAAATAGCTGTCGTCGCCCTCGCGGCCCCACAGATAATCCGAGCCGCCGCCGCCATCGAGCGTGTTGGCGCCGGCATTGCCGGTCACATAATTGTCGAGCTCGTTGCCGGTGAGGTTGATCGCGGTGGTCGCAAGGTTGTCGATCGTGCCGAGAATTTCGACCGAGGCGCCGGGGGTGAGAATGTAGGTGGTGCGGGCATAGACGACGTCATGGCCCTGGCCGGCATGTTCGATGACGATATCGTCGCCGTCGACGAAATAGCGGTCGTCGCCTTCGCGGCCCCACAGATGATCCAGTCCGCCTCCGCCGTCGAGCGTGTTGGCGCCGGCATTGCCGGTCACATAATTGGCCTGCTCGTTGCCGGTGAGGTTGATCGCGGTCGTCGCGAAATTGTCGATCGTGCCGAGTATTTCGACGACTGCGCCGGGGGTGAGGATGTAGCTGGTCCGGGCATAGACGATGTCATGGCCCTGGCCGGCATATTCGGTGACGACGTCGTTGCCATCGACAAGATAGCTGTCGTCGCCCTCGCGGCCCCACAGATGATCCAGGCCGCCTCCGCCATCGAGCATGTTGGCGCCGGCATTGCCGGTCACATAATTGGCGAGCTCGTTGCCGGTGAGGTCGATCGGATCCGTCGCGAAATTGTCGATCGTGCCGAGCACCTCGACCGCGGAGCCCGCGCCCAGCGTGAAGTCGGTCGCCGCATAGACGATGTCGTAGCCGTTGCCGCCCGCCTCGATGACCCTGTCGTGGAAATCGTGGACGAAATAGCTGTCATTGCCGATGCCGCCACTCAGGGTGTCGTTGCCGGGAGAATCGCGCAACGTGTCGTTGGTGTCGAGGCCGGTGATCGTCACCGAGACCGTCGCCGTGCCGCCGTTTACCGCGAGCGTGTAGCTGAACTCGTCCTCGGCCGGCGTGTTCGACGCGCCCGAGCCCGCGGTCGGCGTCGCGTCGAACGCATGATTGGGGTCGTAGGTGAAGGTGCCGTTGGCGTTGAGCGTCAGCAATGCGCCGGAGGGCAAGGTGATCGGCGTTCCGACGCTGATCGGATTGCCGTTGACCGCGGCGACGCTCGGCGGCGGCCCGTCAATGTCGTCGTCGTTGGCGAGCACGATGATGGTGACCGCCGTCGCCTCGTTCGTCGTCGCCGAATCCGCGCCGGCCGTCGCCGGATCGTCGACCGAGACGACGTTGATCGTGGTGTAGGCGGACATCGATCCGCCGTCGCCGTCGAGCAACCGGAATTCGACCAGCCGCTGGCCGGTGTTCGGCTCGACCGTGTCGGTGTTCAAATAGCTCAGATTGTGGATCAGCCGCGTGATCGAGGCGGGCGTCGCGCCGGCGTTCAGCGTGAAGGTGAGATCCTCGCCGAGGCCGCCGCCCGAATAGATGCCGATCGAGATTCCGTCGACGAACACCTCGCCCGCAATCATCGTCACGCCGTTGGTGCCGGTGATCAGGACGAGCTCGTCTTCGGTCGCCACCTTGTTGACGACGATCCGGACGGTGAGCGAGCCGCCGTCGAAATCGGTGTTGTCGAGGTCGGTAACGACAGCGTCGCGTCCCTCGTCGAGCCAGACGACGCCCGCCGGCGTGTCTTCGAAGAAGGTCGGCGAATCATTGTTGAGGTCGGTTACGCTCGGCCCGTTGTTGAATGCGTTGACGTTGATCGTGATCGTGTTGGCGTCCGGATCGGTGTCCTGGCCGCCATGATCGGTGCCGCCATTGTCGCGCACGATATAGGTGAAGGTGGCGTAACCGGCGCCGCTCTCGTCGGGGTCTGCCCGGTAGACCAGCTTGGCGCCGACCAGCTGGGCCGCGGTGAAGGTGGTGCCTGCGGTGACCGCCACCGGCGCGCCGGGGCCGCCCGCGCCGTCGGCGTCGTACATCAGCGTACCCTGGGTCGGGAGCGTGACGATGGTGACCGCCGCGAAGCCGTGGCCTTCGTGGTCGGTGAAGGCGAAATCGACCGGGTTGAGGGCGCGCGGCGTATTTTCGGACGCGGTGATCGGGTGGTCGAAGCCCGAGGGCGCATCGTTGATCTGGACGATGTTGATGCTCTGGTTGGCGCTGGCCGTCAGAACGCCGCCAATGCCGTTATGGCCGCCGTCGTCGACGGTGACGGTGAGCGTCGTCGAGGCCGGCGGATTGTCGGTATTCGGGGTATAGAAAAGCGTGCTCGGCCCGCCGCTGCCTAGGAAGGCCTGGACCTGGGCGAGCGTGCCGGTGACCGTGATCGCGCTCGTGCCCGTGCCCGAGACGATCGCGCCGCTGCCGGTGGGGTCGGCGGTCAGCATGCCGTAACCGACGCTCAAGTTGACCTGGATCGTGTCCGACGCCGAATCGACGTCCCCGACGCTGATCGCGCCCTTGAGGCTGAGCGCGATATGCTCGTCGGTCGTGCCGGGCGGGGCGATCGCCACGGTCGGCGCGTCGTTGACGGCGGTGAGGTTGATATTGATCGTGTTGGCGCTGGCGTCGAAATCGGTGCCGCCATTGTCGGTGCCGGCGTCGTCGCGGACCTGATAGGTGAAGCTGGCGGCGCCCGCGCCGTTGACGTCGGTCGGCGGCACGTAGGTCAGCTGGCCGTTGGTCAGATCGGCGGCGGTGAAGGTCTGGCCGGCGCTGATCGCGACCGGCGAGAAGGTGCTGCCGGCGCCGTCCGCGTCATAATAGATGATGCCCGTGCCCATTGCCGGCAGGGTCGCGATGGTGACGCTGAAGAAATCGTCATTCTCGTCGTCGGTGAAGGTGAAATCGGCGGCGGCGAAGGCGTGCGGCACGTCTTCGGTGAAGGTCAAAGCGTGGTCGACGCCCTCCGGCGCGTCGTTGGTGCCCAGGATGTTGATCGTGACCGAGGTCGCGGTGCCGTCGGCCGACGCGACCGCGAATGTATCGGTGTAGGTCAGCCCGGCGGCGAATTCGTCATGGGCAGAGGAAGCCGTGTAGGTCCAGGCGCCGGCCGCATCGATCGCGAACGTGCCGTAGGTGCCGGCCGTGCCGCCCTGCGCGACGAACGTTTGCGGGCTGTCGACGTCGCTGATCGTCAGCGTGCCCGACGAGCTGATGTCTGCGGCGAGGTTCGTCTCGGTCAGGTTGCGGACATCGACCGACAGGATCGCGGCGTCGTTGGTGCCCAGAATATTAATCGTCACCGAGGTGAGAGTGCCGTCCGCCGAGGATACCGCGAAGGTGTCGGTATAGGTCACCCCATCGACGAACTCGTTATGGGCGGAGGACGCTGTGTAGGTCCACGCGCCGGCCGCATCGATCGCGAACGTCCCGTAGGTGCCGACCGTGCCGCCCTGCGCGACGAACGTCGCCGGGCTGTCCACGTCGCTGATCGTCAGCGTGCCCGAAGAGCTGATGTCTGCGGCGAGGTTCGTCTCGGTCAGGCTGCGGGTGTCCGCTGACAGCACGGCCGCATCGTTGGTGCCGAGGATGTTGATTGTCACCGAGGTGGAGGTGCCGTCCGCCGAGGAGACCGGGAACGTGTCGGTATAGGTCACCCCGTCAACGAACTCGTTATGGGCGGAGGAAGCGGTGTAGGTCCAGGCGCCGGCGGCATCGATCGCGAACGTGCCGTAGGTGCCGGCCGTGCCGCCCTGGGCGACGAACGTTTGCGCGCTGTCGACGTCCGTGATCGTCAGCGTGCCCGACGAGCTGATGTCTGCGGCAAGATTGGTCTCGGTGAGGTTGCGGGTGTCGGCCGAGAGGACAGCGGCATCGTTGGTGCCGAGTATATTGATCGTCACCGAGGTCGCAGTGCCATCGGCGGAAGTCACCGGGAACGTGTCCGTGTAGGTCACCCCGTCGACGAACTCGTCATGGGCGCTGGAAGCGGTGTAGGTCCAGGCGCCGGCCGCGTCGATCGCGAACGTGCCGTAGGTGCCGGCCGTGCCGCCCTGGGCGACGAACGTTTGCGGGCTGTCGACGTCGCTGATCGTCAGCGTGCCCGACGAGCTGATGTCGGCGGCGAGGTTGGTCTCGGTGAGGTTGCGGGTGTCGGCCGAGAGGACAGCGGCATCGTTCGCGCCGAGTATATTGATCGTCACCGAGGTGGTGGTGCCGTCGGCGGAAGATACCGGGAACGTGTCCGTGTAGGTCACCCCATCGACGAACTCGTTGTGCGCGGAGGACGCTGTGTAGGTCCAGGCGCCGGCGGCATTGATCGCGAACGTGCCGTAGGTGCCGGCCGTGCCGCCCTGCGCGACGAACGTGGCGGGGCCGTCGACGTCGGCGATCGTCAGCGTGCCCGAAGAGCTGATGTCCGCGGCGAGGTTGGTCTCGGTGAGGTTACGGGTGTCCACCGACAGCACCGCCGCGTCGTTGGTGCCCAGGATGTTGATCGTCACGGAGGTCGCGGTGCCGTCCGCCGAGGATACCGGGAACGTGTCGGTGTAGGTTACCCCGTCGACGAACTCATTGTGCGCGGAGGACGCTGTGTAGGTCCAGGCGCCCGCGGCATCGATCGCGAACGTGCCGTAGGTGCCTACCGTGCCGACCTGGGCGACGAAGGTCGCCGGACTGTCGACGTCGCTGATCGTCAGCGTGCCCGACGAGCTGATGTCTGCGGCGAGGTTGGTCTCGGTGAGGTTGCGCACGTCCGCCGAGACGATCGCAGCGTCGTTGGTGCCCAGAATATTGATCGTCACCGAGGTGAGAGTGCCGTCCGCCGAGGATACCGCGAAGTTATCGGTATAGGTCACGCCATCGACGAACTCGTTGTGCGCGGAGGAGGCGGTGTAGCTCCACGCGCCCGCCGTATCGATCGCGAACGTGCCGTAAGTGCCGGCCGTGCCGCCCTGCGCGACGAACGTGGCCGGGCTGTCGATGTCGCTAGCCGTCAGCGTCCCCGACGAGCTGATGTCGGCGGCGAGGTTCGTTTCGGTCAAGTTGCGCGTGTCGGCGGACAGGATCGCCGCGTCGTTGGCGCCGTCGATGGTGATGGTCACCACCTGCTGGGTGCCGTCCACGGTCACGGCAGTGAACGTGTCGGTCAACGGCGTCGAACCGGTATTCAGCGCCTGGACCGCCGCATTGTCGTTGTCGAGCGTATAGGTCCACGCCCCATCCGCGCCCAGCACATAGCTGCCGTAGGTCCGGGCGCCGCTCGCCGCCGTCCAGCTATCGTCCGGATTGTCGACGTCGTCCGCATCGAGGTTGCCGGTCGCCTGCGGCGTCCCCGGCGTGCCGTTGGCGACCCCGCCCGCCTCGGTCACATCGCCGGTCGTGGTGCCGCTGATCACCGCCGCGTCGTTGGCGGCGGTGACGGTGACTTCCTTGCTGTACAAATTGGCGTTGAAGGTCTGGCCGTCATAGACGTTGAAGGAGACGTGGCGCGAGCTTTCGGTTGGCGCCTCGGAGCTGTTGAGATAGGTGACCGAGCGCAAGGCGGCCTGCCATTGCGCCACCGTCGCCGTCCCGGACGCGGAGTTCAGCTGCAGGAATCCGTCGACGTTGCTGACAATGTCGATGTCGCCATAGAGGCCCGCATTGGGCGTGAAGCCGAACGAATCCTGGCCCGCGACATAGCCGAAGTTAAAGAAGATCATGGCCGAATCGAAAGTGGTGTCGTCGACGTCGTCGATCACCAGCGCGCTGTCGATCACGACCGGCGTGGACGGCGTGTTTGCCCCTTCGACGAACGCGGTCGCGCCGCCCGAGGGCGTCACCGTCGGCGCGTCGTTGGTGCCGTTTATGGTGACCGTCACGAGCTGCGGCGTGCCGTCCTCGGTCAGCACCGTGAAGCTGTCGGTGAGCGGCGTCGAACCGCTGTTCAGCCCCTGCACCGCGGCATTGTCGTTGTCGAGCGTGTAGGTCCACACGCCGGCGGCGGTGACCGTATAGGCGCCATAGCCATTGGCCGACCCCGCGGGAGAGAGAACCTCCTGCCAGACGTCGTCATTGCCGTCGACATCGGTCGAATCGAGATTGCCGGTGTCGGTCGGCGTGCCCGCCGTGCCGTTGGCGTACCCGCCGGCCTCGGTCACGTCGCCGCTCGCGTCGCCGGTGATGTCCGCCGCGTCGTTGACGGCGGTGATGTGGATCGTTGCACTTTCGCTGTCGGTGAGGGCGAGGGGGGGCGCGCCGCTATGACCATTGTCGTTGACCGCCAGGGTCAGCGTGGCCGTCGCCGGCGGATTGTCGGTGTTGGCGGTGAAGGTGACGACGCTGGTGGCATCGCTGTTGAGCAAGGCGTTGATCTGGGCGAGCGTCCCGGTGACGGTCACGGCCGCGCTGTCATTGCCGGCATCGATGGTCGCGCCGCTCGTGCCCACTTCGACGTGAAGCACGCCATAGCTGACCAACAGGCTGATGGTGACGTTTTGCGCGCCCGCATCGACGTCGGCGACCGACATCGTGCCTTTGAGGCTGAGAGCTACCTGCTCGGTGGCGAAAAAAGCCGTCGACTGAAGCTGCGTGAAGACGCCGTCTGAATCGTCAACGCCGTTGCCGTGCCAGGCGACGACATAGCCGCTGCCGGGCAGGGCCGCGACGTCGGGATTCAGCTGCGAGCCCGATGTCGTCGTATTGATCAGGGTCTCGACGCCGACCGTAGCGCCCGCCGAATTGTAGCGTTGGGCATAGACGCCGTAGTCGCTTCCGTCCTGGGCGAAGGAACGCCAGGTGATGACGAAGCCGCCATCGGCGAGGCCGGCGATGGTCGGGACCTCCTGCTGGTTGGGAAGCGTCGTGTTGACCCGGAACTCGACACCGACCGGCGCGCCCGCCGCGCTGTAGCGCTGGGCATAAACGCTGTAGCTGGTGCCGTCCTGGTTGAGCGATGCCCAGGCGACGACATAGCCGCCGTCCGCCAGCGCTCCGATCGACGAATAGGATTGATCGTTGGCCGTGAAGGTGTTGGCGCGCACCTCATTGCCCAGGCCGGCGCCGAGCGCGTCGAATTGGCGCACATAGACGCCTTGGCCGTTGCCTTCCTGGTCCGAGAACCAGGTCACCGCGAAGCCGCCTCCCGCGAGGCCGGTGACGGACGGAAATTGCTGGACGCCGGCGACGACCGTGTTGACGGGGAACTCGGCGCCCTGCGCCACGCCCAAAGCGTTGAAGCGCTGGCCGAAGATGCCCGCGCCGCTGCCGTCCTGGCCCTCGGATTGCCAGACGACCACATAGCCGCCGCCGGCAAGCGCGGTGACCGAGGGGAATGACTGGTGGAAGGCGTTGACGCTGTTGACCAGCGTCTCCCCGCCCTGCGCCACGCCGGCCGCATTGTAGCGCTGCATGAAGACACCAACCGGGTCGCCAGGCCCGTTGCCCGACCAGACGACGACGTAGCTGCCATCGGTCAGCGCCGCGACATCGGGCTCGAACTGGTTGGCGACGGTCTCGGTGTTGACCAGCGTGTCCGACCCCAGCGGAGCGCCCGACGAGTCATAGCGCTGCGCATAGACTCCGTAGCCGCTGCCGTCCTGAATCGAAGCCCAGACGACGACATGGCCGCCGCCGGTCAGCACCGCGACGGAAGCATCCAGCTGGGGGTTGCCGACGAAGCTGTTGACCCGCGTCTCGCCGCCCAGGGGAGTCGCCGCGAAGGTCGCCGTCGGCGCGTCGTTGATCGCCGCGACGTTGACCGTCGCGTGGCCGGTGTCGGTGCCGCCATTGCCGTCGCTGACGACATAATCGAAGCCGGCGGTGCCGTTGAAATTGGCGGTGGGCGTGAAGGTGACGGTGCCGTCGCCGTTGCGCACGGCGGTGCCGCCGGTGGCGTTCGACACGCTGGCGACGGACAAGCTGTCGAGATCGACGTCCGTATCGTTGGCGGTGAGATCGGCGGCCGCATAGGTGACCGGCACGTCCTCGGTCGCCGCCAGCGTGTCGTCGTTCGCGACCGGCGCATCGTTGGCGCCGTTGACGGTGACGACGATATTGTGGGCGGTGCCGTCGAACGAATGGACCGTGATGGTGTCGGTGGGCTGAGCGCCGGCGCCCAGCGCCTGGACGTTGGCGGCGGCATTGTTGAGCGTGTAGGTCCAATTGCCCGCGCTATCGAGGTCGAGAGAACCATAGGTTCCGGCGGCGCCGGTGACCGCCTGAAAGCTGCTTTCGCCGGTATCGGGATCCAGGACAGTGAGCAGGCCGGCCG
>Ga0190275_10002002_pt1 | contig 14849 bp, 12 predicted proteins | sample Popmic550T_FD_133745 | JGI IMG/M metagenome (GOLD analysis project Ga0190275, IMG submission 133745) | Populus adjacent soil microbial communities from riparian zone of Yellowstone River, Montana, USA - 550 T | ecosystem: Environmental > Terrestrial > Soil > Riparian zone > Trees stand | place... | reverse complement strand
CCGGCGTCGCTCAAAACTTCGCGTTTCTCTCGCGCTGCTCGCCCTCGCGCTGCTCGCGGCCCCGCACGCCGCCCGCGCTCAGGTTCAGTCGCAAGCAGTGGCGTTTCCGCCCACCCCTTCCCCAGCACCCGAGCTGAAGGTGATGACGTGGAACATCCGCGGCGGGCAGTCGCACGCGTGTAGGCCGATCTTCTCCCCCGCCTACTTGATCGGCATCGCGAAGGAGATCAGAACACACGCGGGGCTCGACGTGGTCGCCTTGCAAGAGGTCTATAGGGGTCAGGTGAACTTGCTGAAACCAATGTTATTCCCGCACCTCGGCAGCAACCCCGACATCCACTTCGTCGCGACCCTAAGCTGCGACCGCGACCGCCCCGGCGACGACTTCGGCGTCGCCATCATCAGCCGCCACCAGTTCCTCGAAGGCAGCAAGATGAGCGAGCGGCTCTGCACCACGCCCTTCTGCCCCAGAGACGAGCCGCGCGTGCTGGCGAGGGGCATCATCAGGGTGGACGGCCACCGCATACACATATACAACACTCACCTGCCGCCGGGAGGGGGCGCGCATAGCAGGATGGCGGGCCTGATTACCAGGCAGGTGCGCAAAGACCAGCCAGTCCGGGCCGTCCTCATGGGCGACTTCTACATGGATGACGAGAGCGCCGCTTACAAGGAGATTCGGAGCGAGTTCCGGGACGCGTGGAAAGGAGCCTCCGACGATGAAAGGAAAGCCTGCGACAATGAGGGCAACACGCACCCGACCCTTCCGAAGCCCACCCAGCGCGAAGACTACGTTTTCATCAGCAAGGATGGCTTCCGCGTTGACGGCGCGCGGGTGACGTGCACGGGAGAGCTGCTCAATGCGTTTAATCTCACCAGAAGGTCGAGGGTGCCGGATCACCTCCCGCTGACCATCCGCCTCGCCTTGACCTGAGGGGAAATTAACCACAGAGTGACTGTGTTAATTGTCAAGGGTGACGGGGGCGCTCCCAGCCTAGCCAAAGACAGGCTCAACGGCCTAAGTGACTGTTCGGGATGTGCCCCCGGTTGAAGCGGGACTATACTCTGTGACGGTTTCTGCGGGTTCCGGTAGCGGTTTCCGCGAACCAAGGCACGATCAGTCTGCCGCTTCATTGAGACACAAGAGAGCGCTCTCTTGTGTCTCAATGTCAACCTACTAGGCACAGCTTGAAGCGATATAACTCAACAAGCTGTGCCTCCGTGTCTCTGTGGCTAATCCCCTTCCAGCCACACCCAACTGCAAACCTTGGATTCAACTTTGAAGTGCAATAGGCCGTCGTTTGCAAAAGACATCGTTCGGCGTCCGGTAGCCGAGCGTCTTGCGCGGCCGGTCGTCGAGCCGCTCCGTCACCCGCCCCACCTCCGCCTCCGTGACCGCCGCGAAGTCTGCCCGCTTCGGGAAGTACTGCCGCAGCAGCCCGTTCGTGTTCTCGTTCACGCCCCGCTCCCAAGCACCGCAGGTGGAGGTGGAGCGTGCCGCCGGCGCGCTTATCGGCCCAGACGTGCTGGTAGATGCGCTCGTGGCTGACGGGCGGCTGCCGCTCCAGCTTGAGTCGCCCCGCGATCTGCTCGGGGCTCTGATTTCAATGAACTTCTATTTGCACAGGCTTCAATTAACTAATGGAGGAATAATGCCGGAGACTAAAGAGGCAAGAGATGGAAACCTGCCATCGAGAGTCTGATCAAGGTAAAGAAATTTCAATAAAGCTGTCGTCTCTTGTCGCCTCCAGAAAGAGCCGTCAGCAAAACGAGCCTCTTGTATGCCTATCGTTGTTAGGAACTGGCCGTATAGTTCGCCGTTCTTCGCTAAAGGTTTAATCATCCGTCTGATGTACAGAGTCGGGATTTCTATTATCTGGGAACTGTTCGCCTCAACCCAGATATTGACAAATTGAGTGGTGCCTTCTGATAAGACCTTCTCAGGGTCGTCAAGATTAACCACTACCCATCTGAGTTGTACCGAGTTGATGATTCTGGGACTTCTATTTGTAACTTTCACCCTTTTAATTTTCGTTATCCCTAAGTATTTCCCTCCACCGGATAATGATTGAATACCACTGACAACTACCGGCAACGAAGAGTCATTATACTGGCTCATATCGAACACAAGTCCGGTTGTCCACTTACCGCCCACCTTTTCTTCTTTTAGGTCGTCGTCATTGAATTCTTTCTTTATATCTTCATTGAATACTTTCTTTATATCTTCATCCTCCTGTTTCGGCGGCGACTGCGCCGTACTCGATATTAACCCAGAGATGGCGACGAACGATGTTAGCAACACAACTAAGGATATGAGACTACGGCGTTGAAGTGTTTGGAGAATCTTTTGTGAGTTCATGTTGCTCCTCCTGTCAAAGTGAGCATGAGGTTGGCGAACCGTTGAGGACTCCGCCAACAGGAGCGCGAGGCCGTGGTGCGACAAGGCGAGAGTATGCCCGCGACGGCCTTGTGTCAACGATTACTTTTCGGGATGGAAGATGAGCAGCCCGCGCCTTCGCTCGACGCGGCTGCCGCCCGGAAGCTCCGCGACGCGGCCTCCGCGCGTGCCCTCAAGCAGACGCTCGACGGCGGCGATGTGCGCCAGCTCAAGCCTTCGCAAGTCCCCGCGTCCGTGCGCGAGCCACTGCCGCAGCGCGCGACGACGCAGAGCGTGATGCGCCGACGCCAAAACGCCGACGCGCAAAGGCGAGATTTCGACGCGCCCCGAAATCTCGCCTTCAATACGTTCGATTCGGCCCGACGGTTTCTCGACGCCCGCGCCGTGCGAGCTTTCCGCGCGCGCCTCTTCCAGCAGTCGCGCCGCAAGCACGTCGAGCGCATCCGAGTCTTCGCGCAAAAGCTTCGCGGCGCGCGAGAGCGCTTCCGATGCGCGCGGATTGAAGCTCTCAAGCAGCGGCAGGAGGCGTCGGCGCACGCGCACGCGCGCGAAACGTTCGTCCTCGTTCATCTCGTCCGTGCGGAACTCGACGCCGCGCTCGCGGCAATACCCTTCCGTGTCCGCGCGCCGCGCCCAACCGAGCAGAGGACGCCGCAGCGAGACTTCCCCGCCATCTTCGAGCGTTCGTTCGACGCGCATCCCGCCGAGGCCGTCCGCGCCGCTCCCGCGCAAAAGCCTGAGCAGCACGGTCTCCGCCTGATCGTCGAGCGTGTGCGCCACGAGAACTGCTCGCGCCTCGCGCTCGCGCGCAACTTCCGAAAGGAACTCGTAACGCGCGCGGCGCGCGGCCTGCTCAAGGTTGTCGCGCTCGACGCGCGCACGCTCGCACACCTCGGCGTCCGCCAAAACGACTTCGAGCGCGAGAGCCGCAGCGCGCTGCACAACCCAGCGCGCGTCCTCGTTCCCACGCTCGCCGCGCAACCCGTGATTCATGTGCGCGACGACGAGCTTGAGTTCGAGCAGTCCTGCCCCTCGAAGCTCTTCGAGCGCGAGCATGAGGGCGGTCGAGTCCGCGCCGCCGGAAACGGCGACGACGACGCGCTCGCCGCCCGTAGGCCAGCCGCGCGCCTTCCACTCGCGCAGCAGACTCCGCGCGAAGCGGCTCAACCTCTCGCCTTCATCTTTTTTCGCTCGTCCTCTCATGCATTCAGCCGTTCACGTTTCCACACGCCACAACTTTATTTTAATTTTTGGCACTGGCAAACTGTCCGTGCGTTATTGAGCCGACGTCGCTTCGATTTTTTTTGAAAGGTGTTCACCCGAAATGAGATTCAAAAGCCACACGCACCGTGCCTTAGTCGCGCCATTGCTCGCCTGCTGCGCTCTCTTCCTCTTCAGCGCAGTCGCGCACTCTCAACAGCCCGAAGGACAGCGCAGGCCGCGCGGAGCAGTCGCCGGCCCAACTATCAAGCTGCCGCGCGGCGAAGGCGCAAGCGCCGAGCAGACCGCGGGCGCGAAGGAAGAGGCCGCGCGCGTCGCCGCGCCTCAGAAGTGGGAGTACTGCGCCATCACGGGCATCGTCTGGCATCAGAAAGGCTTCAGCCTCTCCGCGCCACAAGTCCCCGCGGCTGTCGTCCGCTACTTTCCGAGTACGGTCGAAGAGGTCGAAGGCGTAAACGAAGAGGACGCCATCGCAAACGCCTTCGCCAAGCTCGGCGAAGACGGCTGGGAGCTGACCGGCATCAAATCCGACATCAGCCTCACGGACGGCAACGGCAAAAGCTCCACGACCTACTTCTTCAAACGCCCGAAGAGATCGGAGTGATAAAGACTCGATGCGCGTGCCCGAAAAAAGCTGAAACCTCCCGGAGATTTTTGCCACAAACACGATACCGGCGGTGTGTTCCATTCAAAAGGCGGCACGAGTGTACCCGACCCGCGACGCGCCGCGACCTAATTTCTGACAGGAGAGACAAAAATGGAGTGGCAAAAGATTCGTCTCGCGATGGTGCGGGCCACGCGGCTCGTCAAGCCCGTCCGCGCGGCCTACGCGCTCGCGGCGCTCGCCATGCTCGCCTCGCTGCTCGGCTGCCTCGCGGCCTCTAGCCGGACGGCGAGCGCGGTCGCGCAGGAGCGCTTCGAGGGCCAGTGGCTCGTAGAGACCAAGTCAGGCGACGGCAAGGTCTATCTGACCATGCGCTACCGCGAAATCTGGGAGGGTAAGGACGGGAAGAGCAGGCACAACAACAGCTGGAACTCAACCCACTCCATTGACCCCGACAAGCTTCAGGGCCTTACGCGCGAGCAGATGCTCTCCGCCGCGGGCACGAACGTCCGCTTCCAACTGCGACGCGACGCAGGCTCGTTCGTCTGCGAAGGCTGGTTCAAATCGGGCAGCGGCTCAGGCCACTTCACGTTCGTCCCGGACGCGGGCTTCGCCTCTGAGCTTAGCCGCCGCGGCATAGGCAACCCCGACGCGCGCCAACTCTTTTCGCTCGCGCGCGCCGACGTTGGCCTCGCGCTCGTCGAAGAGCTGAAGGCCGAAGGCTACGAGCGGCCCACGCTCGAAGGTCTCGTGCGTATGGGCGACCACGGCGTTCGCCTCGAATACGTGCGCGGCCTCAAAGAGTCGGGCTACAGATTCAAGACAATCGAGGAGCTCGTAAGGATGCGCGACCACGGCGTCACGCTCGACTTCATACGCGGGATGCGCGACTACGGCTACCGAGACCTCTCCGCCGAAGAGCTGGTCAGGGCGCGCGACCACGGCGTCTCGCCCTCCTTCATCAAGGAGCTACAGGCCGCGGGCTATCAGGCCCCGCCGCTCGAAGGTCTTGTGCGTATACGCGACCACGGCGTAACCCCCTCCTTCATCAAAGAGCTGCGCGAGGAAGGCTACGACTCTCTCGCGCTCGAACAGCTCGTCCGTCTGCGCGACCACGGCGTCACCATCGGGTTCATCAGAGAGCTGAAGGCGCTCGGCTACGCGCGTCTCGCCGTCGAAGAGCTTGTGCGCCTGCGCGACCACGGCGTCACAGCCTCCTTCATCCGCCGCGCGAAGGAGACGCGCGGCGACGCGCCCACGGTCGAAGAGCTGATCCGCATGAAGAATCGTGGAAGCTACGAGTAGAGAGGTCAGAGGTTGGAGGTTAGAGGCTAGTAGGAGAATGTTTTCTACTAACCTCTAATCTCCAACCTCTAACCTCTCCTTCAAGCGATGATCATCGTGCCCGTGCCTTCGTCGGTGAAGACCTCCTGAAGCATCGCGTTACGCAGAGAGCCTTTGATGATGTGCGCGCTGCGGACGCCGCGTCGCAGTATTTCCGTGATGTTCTGCAATTTCGGTATCATCCCGCCCGTCGCGACGCCGCCCGTGATGAGCGCCTCGACCTCCGCGGCGGTCAGCCGCGAAATCTTCGTCGCGCGCTCGCCCGGCCTCAGATAGATTCCGTCAACGTCGCTCAGCATGATCAGCTTTTCGGCTTCGAGCCGGATGGCTATCTCGGCGGCGATTGTGTCGGCGTTGATGTTGAAGACGCGCCCCTCTTCGTCCGCGCCGAGCGACGAGACCACGGGCAGGTAGTCGTGATCGAGAAGGACTTGCAGCAGGCGGTCGTCAATCTTCACAACGTCGCCCACGTGCCCGAAGTCAATAAGCTCGCTCGCTCCCGTCTCGCGGTTGACGATGTCCTTCGGCGGACGCCGCTCGGCGACGACGATGTTGCCGTCAACGCCCGACAGTCCGACGGCTGCGACACCGCGTTGGCGGAGCGCGGCGAGGATGTCTATGTTTATCTTCCCGGCGAAGATCATCTTCGCCATGTCGAGCGTCGCGTCGTCCGTCACGCGCCGTCCGTCAATGATCGTCTGCTCGACGCCGAGCAGTGCGGCCAGATCGGTCAACTGCTTCCCGCCGCCGTGCACGACGCACACGCGTATGCCGACCTGATAGAGCAGCGCAAGCTCTTCGGCGAGGCTGACGAGGTTCTCGTGATCCTCCGTCACCTTCCCCGAAAACTTGATGACGAAAGTCTTGCCCTTAAAACGCTGGATGTACGGCAGCGCTTCGCGCAACAGATCAAGCCGCTCTTTACTCATCAGCTTTTGCCTCCGTCAAGACGATTCACAGGATGGACAGGATGAGGAAGAAACGATGAAGTCAGAACGCAGAACGCGGAATGAAAGAGAAAAGCAGTTCAGTTCATCGTTCATCGTTCTGACTTCATCGTTTGTCTTTCATCCTGTCCATCCTGTGAATCTACCTCTCTTCATCACGCACGCGACAGAAGATTGGTCAAGATCGCTTTCTGCGCGTGCAGACGATTCTCGGCCTCGTCAACGACGACAGAGGCGGGCGAGTCAATCACCTCGTCCGTGACGATGCAGTTGCGCCGCACGGGCAGGCAGTGCATGAAGACTGCGTTGTTGGTGCGCGCCATCTTCGCCGCGTCAACGATCCAATCCTTGCGGTACGGCGCGCGCTCCTCGATGTCGTCCTCCGGTGCGCCGTAGAACATTTTGCTCCCCCAGCTCTTCGCGTAGACGACCTGCGCGCCGTCGAACGCCTCTTCAACGTCGTGCGTCACGCGCACGGTCGCACCCGCGTCGAAGGCTCGGTTGTTGATCTCGCCCAAGAGCGCGTCGTCAAGCTCGTAGCCGGGCGGGTGCGCTATCGTCAGGTCGTGTCCCATCTGCGCCGCCGCGAGCGCGAAGCTGTTCGGCACGGCCATCGGCAGGGGCTTCGGGTGCCAAGCCCACGTCATCAAAACGCGCTTGCGCCCCTCGCCCAATTTCTCGCGCACGGTCAGCATGTCCGCGAGCGACTGACAGGGGTGTTGCATCGCCGACTCAAGGTTGATGACCGGCACGTCCGAGTATTTCGCGAACGCCGCGAGAACGGGGTCGCGCCTCTCCTCCGTCCAATCCTTCAAAGCCGCGAAGGTTCGCACGCCTATGCCTGAGCAGTAGCGGGCAAGCACGCGCACGAACTCCGCGACGTGCTCGGTCTTGTCGCCGTCCATCACTATCCCGTCGCGATGCTCAAGCGTCCAACTCGTCCCGCCCGGCTCAAGTATGACGGCGTTGCCTCCAAGCTCGTACACGCCCACCTGCATCGAGGCTCGCGTCCGCAAACTCGGATTGAAGAAGACGAGCGCGATTGAGCGGCCCGCAAGCGGCTTCGACGTGTCTTCGCCGCGCTTGAAACGCAGCGCCGCGTCGAGCAAGCCCTCAAGCTCGTCGCGCGTCCAGTCGGCTGTTGTCAGAAAGTTTCTCATCAAGTCTGTGTTGTCAGGAAGTTTCTCATCAGGACTGTAGGGGCAGGGCCTATCCCTGCCCCTACAATTCCATCAACGCTTGAAGTGCTTCGACGAACGAGGCCGTCTCTTCGCGCGTGAGACACAGCGGCGGAAGCAATCGCAGCACGCGCGCGTCGCTCGAAGTGCCCGTGATGATGCCTCGTTCGAGCAGAGCCTTCTGCACCTTCGCCGCGATTGGCTCTTCAAACTCGACGCCGAGCAGAAGGCCGCGACCACGCAAACCGGCGATGCCCGGCACGCCCGCGAGATTTTCGCGTAAGTATCCCTCGACGGCACGCGCGTTCGCTATCATCCCGTCCTCTTCAATCGCTTCGAGCGTCGCCACGACCGCCGCCATCGCCAGCATCCCGCCGCCGAAGGTCGTGCCCAGATCGTTCTCTTTGATGGCGGAAGCCACGCCCTCCGCCGTCAGGCACGCGCCGACGGGCACGCCGCTGCCGAGAGCTTTCGCAAGCGTGATGACATCCGGCACGACGCCGCCCGCCGCATCGCTCCCCGCGAAAAACCATTCGCCCGTGCGCCCTACGCCCGTCTGCACCTCGTCGAAGATGAGAAGCATTCCGCGCTCGTCGCACAGACGCCGCAGCTCTCTGTAAAACTCCGGCGCGGCCTCGCGCACGCCCGCCATTGATTGAATCGGCTCAAGCATCACTGCGGCCACCGTCTCGTCGGCGAGCGCGGCGACCGAAGCGATGTCGCCGAACTCCGCGCACACGTGGCCCGGCACGTTCGGCCTGCCTATCTCGCGATACTTGCCTAAGAATGTCGCGCTGATTGCGTCCGCCGTCCGCCCGTGAAAACTTCCGGTGAAGGTGATGACGCTCTCGCGCCCCGTCTTCATGCGCGCCATACGCATCGCGTTCTCGTTCGCCTCCGTGCCGGAGTTGCAGAAGAACGCCTTCGTGATTTCGTCGGGCGCGCAAGCCACAAGTTTTTCCGCCGCAACGGCGCGCACGTCCGAGTAAACAACGTTCGAGTAGAAGAGAAGCCTTTCGGCCTGCGCCTTCAACGACTCGACCACGCGCGGGTGGCAGTGGCCCGTCGCGCAGACGGCGTGACCGCCGTACAGATCGAGGTAACGCACGCCCTCGCTCGTCTCAACCCAAGAGCCGAGGCCGCGCACGGGCGCGAACGGAAACTTCTTGTACGTCGCGAGCTGAAACTGCTCTTCGCGCGCCGCGATTTCTTCAAAGGCCATAGTCGTTTTTTGAGTCGCCATCTTTAAGTTCAAAGTTCAAAGTTCAAAGTTCAAAGTTCAAGGTTTATAGTCGTGCCTGGCTTTGAACTTTGAACTTTGAACTTTGAACTTTGAACTGTTTCAAGGGTTCCCGCCGACTAGCATCAATCCTTCCTTCTCGTCGAGTCCGAACATGAGGTTCATGTTCTGCACGGCCTGACCCGCCGCGCCCTTAACGAGATTATCAATCGCGCTGAAGACCGCGACCTGACGACCGCGCACGGCGAATCCTATGTCGCAGAAGTTCGACATCTTCACCCAGTTGATGTCGGGCGACCCCTTAACGAGACGGACGAAGAAAGAGTCGCGGTAGTAGTCTTTGTATAAAGCGGCAACGTCGTCCGTCGTCAACTGCTTCTCTTCTTTCAACTCGGCATATATCGAGGCGAAGATGCCGCGCGAGACGGGCAGCGAGTGCGTCATAAAAACCAACTCGTTCGTCCAACTTTCATTCGCGCCGACGCCCCGCAGCGTCTGCTCGATTTCGGGGACGTGCTGGTGCGCGAAGGGCTTGTAAGCGTAGAAAGAGTTCGAGCGTTGCGGGTGATGCGTGTTCGCGGCGGGCTTCGCGCCCGACCCCGAAGAGCCGGTCTTTGCATCAACTACGACGCGCCCCGCGAGCGCGCCCGCAGCCGCGAGCGGCGCGAGTCCGAGCAGCGTCGCCGTCGCGAAACAGCCGGGGTTGCTGACGAGCCGCGCGCTTTTTATCTCCTCGCGATTGACTTCCGTCAGGCCGTATACGAACTCGCGCTGCAAGCTCATCGCCGTGTGCTCGCGCCCGTAGTGCGCCTCGAACTCCGCCGCGTCGCGCAGACGGAAGTCGCCCGACAGGTCAATCACCTTCACGCCCGACGGCAGACGCGGCGCGATCTCCAGAGCCTGTCCGTGCGGCAGCGCGAGAAAGACGCAGTCGAGATCGGTCAAAGCCTCGAAGTCTTCCGGCGCGGAGGCGAAGCGCAAATCGGTCACGCCCTGAAGGTTTCGGTGGACTTCCGCAACAACCTTGCCCGCCTGCTCGTTCGCCGTGACGAGCGCGACCTCGGCGCGCGCGTGAAAGAGCAGGATGCGCAGAAGCTCCGCCCCGCCGTAGCCCGACCCGCCGAAGATGCCGACGCGGATTCGGGGGCCGGGGGCCGGGGGCCGGGGGCCAGTTTGTGCGCTCGTTTCTTTCATCTCAATATGTCGGTGCGAACTGCTGCTCAAGTCTGTCTGATTCCGGCCCCCGGCCCCCGGCCCCCGACACCTTTTCTTTAATCAGCTCGAACAGGCGCGCGCCGTTGCGCTTCGCGTTCCCTGCGGGCACGCCCATCTCGCGCTCGATGTAGTCCTCGCCCATCTGCGAGTCGGTGACAGACCCCGCCACCGCGTCCACATTTATCCCGCGACGCTTGAACAACTCGACGCCGCCCCACGCGCCCACGTAGTCCGAAGCGCAGAAAAGAAGCGCCGCCGTCGCCTCGCGCAATTCCGCATCATCGAAAAGCGACTCGACCGAGTAGCCGCCTAAGATTCCGTCGCCAAGCTCGATGATGATGAGGTCGGGAGCAGACTCGTTGAGCTTAGCGATGACGGCCTTCGCCACGGGCGCGAGGTCTTCGACGCCGACGGTCGAGGGCAACCCGCAGTCGAGGAAACTCGCCACAGCGACCGCGCCGTGGTCGGCCATGTTGAGCGTGTCGCGCAAGGCCGCGACGCCCGAAAGCTTCCCCGCCGCGACGCGCACGCCTGCGCGCGTCGCCTGCCGCACGATCTCGGTCGCGGCGAAAGTTTTGCCGCTGTTCATGCACGCGCCCGCGACGATTACGAGAGGGGCGCAACCTGCGGGCAGAGTCTCGCGCAAAGGCAGCGCGCCGTCTTTGATGTTCCGCACGTTCGAGTCCTCGTCGTAGACGAAGCCCAAGACCTCGACCTCGATGGCGTCGCTCAAACTCGAATGATGGCCCGTGCAGCAGCCGATGACGCCGCCCATGTTCAGAAGGTGCAGACGGTCGCCCTCGCCCGCCGTCTCCGGCACGTCGCCGACGAAGCCTTTGAGAGCGCGGCGGCGTCCCAACGCGCCCACGATCACGTCGCCGGGGTTGACCTTCGCCAGACGGCCCGAAGGCAACTCAAGCTGGTTATACGTCGCGCTGTCCGTCAACGCGCGCACGACGAGAACATCGCCCACGCGCGCACGACGGCGCTCGCCAACGACGGCCAGCGTCCTCTGTAGCGCAAGCCCCGAAACGACCGAACCTATCTTGTCGGCCTCGACGATTGTGACCTTCACTCCCGACGACTCGTTTGATTGCTGCATCTTTTTCCTCTTGTGACAGGTGACAAGTGACAGGTGACAGGAAAGAGCTTGTCTTTATCCTGTCACCTGTCACTTGTCACCTGTCACGGCTCTCGTTCTCAGTCGCAGCGCGTTGAGCTTGATGAAGCCCTCGGCGTCGCGCTGGTTGTAGACGTTGTCGGCCTCGAAGGTCGCCAGCCGCTCCTGGTAAAGCGAGTTGGGCGAGCGTCGGCCCACGACGACGACGTTGCCGCGGTAAAGTTTTATCCGCACCTCGCCCGTCACCGCGCCTTGCGTCTCGTCAATCATCTTTCGCATAAGCTCCGACTCAGGCGCGAACCAGAAGCCGTAGTAGACGCTCTCTGCGAACTTCAAACTCATCGCGTCGCGCAGGCGCAGAACCTCGCGGTCGAGCGTGATGGATTCGAGCGCGCGGTGCGCCGCCTGCAAGATCGTCACGCCCGGCGTCTCGTACACGCCGCGCGACTTCATTCCGACGAAGCGGTTCTCCACCAGATCAACTCGCCCTACGCCGTGGACGCCGCCCAGCAGGTTCAGCTCTTCCAGCATCTCGACCGCGCGGCGCCTCTCCCCGTCAATGCTCACGGGAACGCCGCGCTCGAATCCGACGACGATGTACTGAGGCTCCGCCCTCGCCGTCTGGGGCGCGGCGGTCATCTGGAAAATGTCGGGCGGCGGCTCGGCCCAAGGGTCTTCGAGGATGCCGCCCTCGTAGGAGACGTGCATCAGATTTCGGTCGGTCGAGTAAGGCTTCTCGACGGTCGCCGTCACGGGGATGCCCTTCTCCTTCGCGTAGGCTATGAGGTCTGCGCGGCCCTTAAACTCCCACTCGCGCCACGGCGCGACCACTTGTATGTCAGGCTCAAGCGCGTAGTAGGTCAGCTCGAAGCGCACCTGATCGTTGCCCTTGCCCGTCGCGCCGTGCGCCACCGCGTCCGCGCCCTCGCGCCGCGCGATCTCTATCTGACGCTTCGCGATGACGGGCCGCGCTAAGGAAGTGCCGAGCAGGTATACGCCCTCGTACACGGCGTTCGCCTTCACCGCGGGCCAAACGTACTCTTCGACGAACTCCTGCCGAAGGTCTTCGACGTAGAGCTTCGACGCGCCGCCCGCGCGCGCCTTATCATCGAGGCCCGCAAGCTCCTCGCCCTGCCCCACGTCCGCGCAGTAGCACACGACCTCGCAGCCGTACTTCTCGCGCAGCCAGTGAAGCATCACCGACGTGTCAAGCCCGCCCGAATACGCCAAAACTATTTTCCTGATCTTTTCTGTCACAGCCTTCCTCTTTTTAGTCTGGAGTCTGGAGTCTGGAGTCTGGAGTCAAGACGGATGAGAGCATCGCTGTTTTGACTCCAGACCCCAGACTTCAGACTCCAGACTGTTTTTATCCGAAAAGCTCAAGCACCTTTTTCATCGCGGCTCGCTGCGCCTTGCGTTCGGGCACGGCTATGAAAATCGTGTCCTCTCCGGCGAGCGTGCCGACGATTTCCGCGATCCCTGCGCGGTCTATCTCTACCGCGACAGCCGACGCCAGACCCGGCTCGCATTTGGCGACCACCAGACAGTCGCCCGCCGGCTCAAGTCCCAGAAGGCCGCGCGCCGCGGGGCCTTGCGCGACGGCGGGCAGAGTGTAAAATCCGTGGCTCTTGACGACGCGCAGCTCTTCCAGATCGCGCGAGATGCTCGACTGCGTCGCGGCCATTCCGGCGCGCTCCAGCATCTCCGAAAGCTCCTGCTGCGTGCCGATTCGCCGCGAGCGAATCAGACTCAGGATTTTCTGCTGCCGCTTCGACTTATCCATCAACCCTCTCCGGTTATGCAGGATGTTTGCATAACAAGCGCATAGATGCATAAAATAGCAGAAAAGATGCACACCCGCAAACCGTCAGGACGCGCGCGGCGGGGAAAACGTTCGGGAAGGACGCGGCGTTGCTGGGAGCGCGGGCATCCTGCCCGCTGTGAGCGCGGAGCGCGAAAAGAGATTCGCTGAAACTCAAGTCTGAGCGAAAGCGGAAGTTTTTTAAGCGTGCCGTCGCCCGCTTCGGCGGGCAGGATGCCCGCGCTCTCAGGTGTAGAATGCGTCGGGAGGCGATGTGATGAGCGAGTCGAAAAATTTGTGGGGCGGACGCTTTACGGGGCGGATTGATCCGGGCTTCGCGCGGTTCAACCGCTCGTTCGGCTTCGACCGCAGGCTGTTCGAGGCGGACGCGCGGGCGAGCATAGCGCACTGCGAGGGCCTTCGCGCCGCCGGCGTGCTGGATGACGAGGACGCCGCGCGCATCAGCGACGGCTTGCGCCGACTTCTATCGCAAGCGTCCGAGCGCGGCGAATCGTTCTTCGACGACGGATCGGCGGAAGACGTTCACTCGTTCATCGAGGCGCGGCTCGTCGAGTTGGTAGGCGACGCGGGACGCAAGCTCCACACGGGACGCAGCCGCAACGATCAGGTGGCGACCGCGCTGCGCCTCTGGCTGCGCGAAGAGATTGACCGCGCCGCGGAAGCCGCACGCGGCGTGCAGGCAGCGCTGCTCGATCTGGCGGAGGCGCACGCGGACGCGGCGCTTCCCGGCTACACGCACATGCAGCGCGCGCAGCCCGTGCTTTTCGCGCACTGGTGCCTCGCTTACTTCGAGATGCTCGCGCGCGATTGCGAGCGCATGACGGAGATACGACGACGCGTGAACGTGATGCCGCTCGGCTCGGCTGCGCTCGCCGGGACGAGTTACGCGATTGAACGCGAAGAGGTCGCGCGCGCGCTCGGCTTCGACGGCGTTACGCGCAACAGCCTCGACGCGGTGAGCGACCGCGACTTCTGCATCGAGTTCGCATCGGCGGGCAGTCTCGTCATGGCCCACCTGTCGCGGCTCGCGGAAGACCTCATCATCTACGCGACGACCGAGTTCGGGTTCGTAGAGCTGAGCGACGCGGTGGCGACCGGCTCAAGCCTGATGCCGCAGAAGAAGAACCCGGACGCGCTTGAGCTTGTGCGTGGAAAGTCCGCGCGCGTCTTCGGCCACACGCTCGCGCTTCTGACTTTGATAAAGGGGCTGCCGCTCACCTACAACAAGGACATGCAGGAGGACAAGGAGGCCGTCTTCGACGTGGCCGACACCGTGCGCGATTCGCTCGAAGTGACGGCGACCGTGCTTCGGAACGTGCGAGTGCGTGAGGCGCGTGCGCGCGACGCGGCGACGCTCGGCTACATGAACGCGACGGAGATGGCCGACTACCTCGTGCGGCGCGGGCTTCCATTCCGCGAGGCGCACGACGCGGTCGGGCGCATGGTTCTCTGCGGGCTGGAGAAGGGGCTTGAGCTGCACGAGCTTGAGCTTGAAGAGCTGCGACAGGTTTCGCCGCTCGTCGGCGAGGACGTGTACGAAGCCCTCTCGCTCGAACAGACGCTCGCCACGAAATCTCAGACCGGCGGCACGTCGCCCGCGCGTGTCCGCGAAGCCCTCGCCGCCGCGCGTGCGTCACTTACCGAGGGGTCAAATCAGGGCGAGAAAATTTAACAGGGATGGACAGGATGGACAGGATGAAGAAAAGGCAGAAGTCAGAACGATGAACGATGAACTGAACCCAACTTGTCTTTCAGTTCAT
>Ga0190275_10002001_pt1 | contig 14849 bp, 13 predicted proteins | sample Popmic550T_FD_133745 | JGI IMG/M metagenome (GOLD analysis project Ga0190275, IMG submission 133745) | Populus adjacent soil microbial communities from riparian zone of Yellowstone River, Montana, USA - 550 T | ecosystem: Environmental > Terrestrial > Soil > Riparian zone > Trees stand | place... | reverse complement strand
GGGAGGATGTCCTGCGCGTGCTCGCCACGTTCAAAGAGGGGGCGGGCTGGATCATCGAGAAAGGGCACCTCGATCGCAGCAAGCTCATCCTCCACAGTGCGAACTCGTTCGCCACGCTGGAGGTGCCAGAGAGCCACCTGGACATGGTGCGCGCAGGAGGAGCGCTGTACGGCGACACCTTGTCCAAGTATCCAGAGTTCAAGTGGATCATGGAGTTCAAGTCCCGCGTCTCGTCCGTCAACAGCTATCCGGCTGGGAGCTCGGTTGGCTATGATCGGAAGTTCACGCTGCAGCGCGACTCGAGGCTGGCGAACATTCCCGCGGGATACTCCGATGGGTATGGGCGCGTGTTCTCGAACCGGGGGTACGTCCTGATCCGGGGGAAGCGCTGCCCTGTCGTGGGAAGGGTCTCCATGAATACGTTCATGGTGGACGTCACTGGCAGTCCGGAGATCCTGCCCGGCGATGAGGTCGTGCTGTTCGGCAAGCAAGGCGCGATCGAGATCACCCGGGAGGAGCTGGAGCAGCTCGCGGGGACGATCCTCGTGGAGATGTATACCGCCTGGGGCAACGCCAACCCTCGGATCCTGAAGCCCGAGTAGGCCTGAGGGGATGTCACGCCTGGGGCTGCCGGGTGTCCTCTTGCCTCAGCTGGGAGGCCCGCTTCGAGGCTCGCCTGCGCCCTGCGCCTCCGCTTCAGTCCGATTCGCAGCCCGGGTCAAGCGCTCGCCCAGGCGGCGAAGGTGTTCGACGAGCTCCTTCGGTTCGTGCACCTCGAAGTCGAACCCCATGTACCCCAGGTGGAACGCAAGCGCCTCGAGGCTCTCGCCACCGGTGTGGACCAGGCAGCGCTCCGCCTCCAGCTCCTCGATGCGTCCAGCCACTCCAGACAGCCGCTCCGAGACAACGTGCGCGGGGGCCTGCACCGTCACGCGCGCGCGGAACCGGTACACGTCCGTCGAGACCGACTGCGACACGTATGCGGCCACGTCCTCGGAGGGCAGCGGGCGCGCCTTGAAACGACGCCCGGTTCTCGGCATCGCGCCAATGCGATCGACGCGGAACGTCCGCCACCCTTCCCTCTCGAGATCGTACGCCAGGAGGTACCAACGATAGCGGCTGTGCACGAGCCGATAGGGCTCAGCGAGGCGCGCGCTCACCGTGCCCTCGTGACTGCTGTAGTCGAAGCGCAGAACCTCGGAGTCCCGGCACGCATTCGCCATCACCGCCAGTGCCTCCGCGTCGATGCCAGGTCCAGCGTCGCCCAGCCGCACGCTCACGGCGTGCAGCGCGCTCACCCTGCGCCGGAGCCTCTTCGGGAGCACCTGCTCCAGCTTCCCGAGCGCACGAACCGACGCCTCCTCCAGCCCCTTCACCAGTCCCGTCGCCGCCAGGCGCAGCCCCACTGCGACGGCGACCGCCTCGTCGTCCTCGAGAGGAAGCGGTGGCAGTTCCTTCCCGGCGCCCAGCTGATATCCGCCGCCGACGCCCGCGGCCGCATGCACCGGATAACCAAGGCTCCGAAGCCGGTCCACGTCGCGGCGGACGCTGCGCTCGGTCACCTCGAGCTCGCTCGCCAGCTCCCCGCCCACCCAGAATCGCCGGGACTGCAGCAGCGACAGCAGCTTCAGCAGTCGAGCGGAGGTCTGGACCACGTGCGGCTCCTCTCATTGCGGACTGATTCTGTCCGCAACCCTTCCTACTCTTTTCTCATCACCCGGGCGAGTGCCGAGAGCGTCTCGCCCCCATCCTTGGAGCTTCCGACCATGATCCAGACCTATAAAGGCAGCTGCCCCTGCGGCGCCGTGCGCTTCGAAGCCGACTTGGACCCGAGCGCTGGCACGACCCGGTGCAACTGCACCAGCTGCGCGAAGACCGGGTGGTGGGGTGCGACCATGAAGCCGAGCGCCTTCCGCCTCGTCTCCGGGGGAGAGGTCCTCAGCGACTACTCGCGCTCCGAGGCCGGCCATGCCCGTTTCTGCAAGGTCTGTGGGGTCCGCACCTTCGGGCACGGAAACATTCCGGAGCTGGGCGGCGAGTACTACTCCGTGAACCTGAACTGCCTTGATGGCGCGGATCTCTCCGGGGTCCAGGTGAGCTACCTCGACGGGCTCCACGACACCTGGCAGCAGCTCGCCGCCGCTCCGTATGTGAGTCCGTTCACGGCCGCCATGCGCGCCTGAGCGTGTGAGCTTGGACAGGCTCGAGCCGCGCTGAGCGTGGCCGGGTCACGGCTGCACGGTGGTGACGAACTGCGTCTTCCCGTTCTCGACTTTCAGCACCACCGCCTGCTTCTCCGCATCCCGGTTGGCGTTGATGGTGATCTTCCCCGCCACACCCGGAAAGTCCTTCGTCGCCGCGATGGCGTCCCGCAGCGCCTTGCGCGACAGGTCCGGCGCACGCTTCATCGCGTCCACCGCCAGCGCCGTTGCGTCGTACGCCAGCGCCGCCGAGCTGTCTGGCGGGATGCCGTAGATCTTCTGGTACTTCTCGGCGAACGCCTTGAGCAGCGGGTCCGGGTTGTCCAGCGCGTAGTGGTTGGAGTAGTAGCTCCCATCCAGGGCCGAGCCTCCCAGCTCGAAGAGCTTGTCGGAGTTCCAGCCGTCCCCACCCAGCAGCGGCACCTTCAGCCCCAGCTCCCGCGCCTGCCGCGCAATGAGCCCCGCGTCCGTGTAGTACCCCGGCACGAACACCCCCTCCGGCTTCAGCCGCTTGATCGCCGTCAGCTGCGCGCGGAAGTCCGTGTCCCCCTTCGAGTAGCTCTCGTTGGCAATCACCTTCCCGCCCATCTTCTCGAACTCCTCGATGAACACCTTCGCCAGCCCGATCGAGTACGCGCTCTTGTTATCCGTCAGCACCGCCACCTGGCTGAGCTTCAGGTTCTCTCGCGAGAACTTCGCCATCACCTTGCCCTGGAACGGATCGATGAAGCAGACGCGGAAGATGTAGTCCCCCTTCTGCGTCACCTCGGGTGCCGTCGAGGTGTATGCGATCTGCGGCACCCCGGCGGCCTGCGCCTTCTCCGCCATCGCCATCGATACCGACGAGGAGGCCTCGCCGATGATCACCGCCACCTTGTCCTGGGCGATGAGCCGCGTGACGGCCTGCGCCGCCTCCTCGGGCTTGCCCTGGCTGTCATACACCCGCACCGCCAGCTTCCTGCCCTTCACCCCACCGGCCCCGTTCGCCTCCTGGATTGCCAGCTCGATGCCGTTGCGAGCCGAGATGCCGAAGGTGGCTTCGCTGCCCGTGAGGCTGCCCACGCCTCCAATGAGGAGGGGCTCTGAGTCTGCGGGGGGGTTGGCCCTGGCCTCCGTGGGCGGAGTGCTCGTCGAGGGAGCAGGCGGGGGCTGCGTCTTCTTCTCGCAGGCCACCACGGCCAGAGCGAGCGCGACGAGGAGCATCGTGGCAGGACGGCGCATGGGCAGGCTTCCTCCAAGGAGCTGAAGTTGACTCTATCTCCTCACACGGGCCCTCCCCTCACTTGGAGTGATGGAGGAAGTTGTGGAGGAGCTGCAGGCCGCTCCGCGTCCCAATGGACTCCGGGTGGAACTGCACGCCGACGATCGGGTGTTCCTTGTGCGCCACGCCCATGATGAGGCCTTCCTCGCTGGTGGCCGTCACGCGGAGCGAGGCCGGCAGCGTACCCGGATCGATCATGAGCGAGTGGTAGCGCATCACCTCCAGCGGGCTCTCCAGGCCCGCGAAGAGGCCCTCCCCATCGTGGCGGATGAGGCTCGTCTTGCCGTGCATCACCTTGGGCGCGCGCACCACCCTGGCTCCGAAGGCCGCGCCGATGCCCTGGTGTCCCAGACATACGCCGAGCAGCGGGACTGTCCGGCCCAGCGTGAGGATGACCTCACGGCAGATCCCGAACCACGCGGGATCCTCCGGGTTGCCCGGCCCGGGAGAGATGATGAGGTGCGTGGGCTGCTCGGCGGCGATGGCCTCGACGCGGATCCGATCGTTGCGCACCACCTTGGCGTCTACGCCCGTCAGCTCCCCGAGTGCCTGGTAGAGGTTGTAGACGAACGAGTCGTAGTTATCGATGAGGACGATGCGAGGTGCTGGCTCAGCGCTCACGGGCAAGCTCCAGGGCCAGCACGAGTCCATGCGCCTTGTCGAGCGTCTCCTGGTACTCCTCCTCGGGGATCGAGTCCGTGACGATGGCTCCACCGGTGTGGAAGCGGATGCGATCACCCTGCTTGAGCAGCGTGCGGATCACGATGCTGAGATCCATGCCCCCATCGAAGTCGAAGTAGCCGATGCTCCCGGAGTACACGCCTCGCCGGGAGGGCTCCAGCCGGGAGATGACCTTCATCGCCTCGATCTTCGGTGCCCCCGTCATGGAGCCCCCGGGGAACGCCGCGCGCAGCAGATCCACCGCGTCGAAGCCGGCACGCAGGCGCCCGCGTACCGTGGAGACGAGCTGGTGCGTCATCGGGTACGTCTCCACCTCGCAGAGGCGCGGCACCCGGACGGTGCCGAACTCGCAGACGCGGCCCAGGTCATTCCGCGCGAGATCGACGATCATCAGGTTCTCGGCGCGATCCTTCTCGCTCGTCTCCAGCTCGCGATGGAGGACGGCGTCCTCCTCGGGCGTCCTGCCGCGGGGCCTCGTGCCCTTGATGGGGCGCGTCTCCGCCCAGCGCTCTCGATCCAGTGAGAGAAAGCGCTCGGGCGAGGCGGAGAGGAGCTCTCCCTCGGGGAAGCGCAGGTAGGCGGCCATGGGCGCCTCGTGGACCGTGCGCAGGATGCGGTACAGCGCCTCGCCAGAGCCCGTGTGCTCGGCGTCGAAGCGCTGCGTCAGGCAGACCTCGAAGAGATCCCCGGCGGCGATGTGCTCCAACGCCTGGTGGATTGCCTCCAAGTAGCGGGCCTGGGGGATGAACGGGCGGATGCCACTCTCGGCGAGATGGTTCTCCAGCAGCCGAGGGCGGAGGGCCAGCCGGGCCTTGCGCCGCTGGACGTACTCGGCCGCGCCTGGCCGGGGCTCCGAGGGAGGCAGCGACGCCAGACGCCGCAGCACGTCCTTCAGCTCTGCATCCGCCCGCCGCGAGGCCTCTTCGGGGCTTTCGCCGAACCCGTTGGCGAGCACCCAGCTCGTTCCCTCCAGGTGGTCTGTGGCCAGCACAGCGCCGCAGAACAGCAGGTAGGCGTCAGGCATCTCCAGGCTGTCTGCACCCGGGGATGGGATGGACTCGAGCGCGTGGAGCAGCTCGTAGCCGAGGTAACCCACAGCGCCCCCGAGAAATGGGGGAAGGCCCTCGGCCTCTCGAGGCGAGTCGGAGCGGTAGCGTGCCAGGAGCTTCTTCAGCTCCTCGGAGGGATCTCCAGGCAATGGGCGGAGATCTCCCGGTGGGCCCACCTGGCACGTGGTGCCGTGAGCCTGGAACACCAGGAACGGATTGGCGCACAGGAACGAGTACCGGCCCTGCGCGGAAGGCTGGCCTGGGTTCTCCAATAGGCAGAGGTATGACTGATCGGTAAAGCAGGACAGCGCCTGGTATGGCGTGACGGCCGTGGCGAGCCTCTGCACCCGCAGGCTGCGGTGGAGCGGGACGTGCGGGCTCATCCCTGCTTCCCTGAGTGCGACACAGCGGTGATGCGCTGGCGATAGAGGTCGAGCAGGCGCTGGTACACGGGCCCCGGCCTGCCCGCCCCAATCCGGATCTGGTCGATGCGAACCACGGGCACCAGCTCCGCCAGTGAGCTGGTAATGAAGACCTCCTCCGCCTCCGCGAGCGAGCGAGCCGGGAGCGGTTCTTCCACGGTGCGCAGACCGGACGCTCGGGAGATGGCGAGGACCGCCGCTCGGGTGATGCCGGGGAGACAGACATTCCCCGGTGGAGTCATGAGGGCTCCGTCCGTCACCGCGAACACGTTGGACACGGTTCCCTCGGTGAGGTGGCCTGACTCGTCGACGAAGAAGCCCTCTTGGACGCCGCGACGGGTGAGCGCCAGGCGCGCCATGACCGTGTGCTGGTAGCTGGTGGACTTGAGCGTAGGCGGAGGGTGGACCTGGGTGGGGCGGGCCCAGAGCACAGTGGCGGCGATGCCGTCCGTGTAGTGAGTCGCGGGATAGGTACGCAGCGGCAGCGCCGCGATCAGCACCGTAGGCGTGTCACAGCCCGCGGGATCCAGGCCACGACTGCTCACACCCCGAGTGACGGTGATGCGGAGGTAGGCCTCGGGCAGCTGCGCACGGGCGAGCGTCTCCAGCACCGTGGCTCGCAGCTCGCGCGCCGGAGGAGCGCCGTGGATGGCCAGCTCCGACAGCCCTGCTTCCAGCCGCGCGAGGTGCTCGTCCAGGTGGAGAGGCACACCTCCATAGGTCCGCAGGGTCTCGAAGAGCCCATCGCCGTAGAGGTAGCCGTGATCGAACGCCGGCACGGTGGCCTGGGCCGGCGGGACGAAGGCTCCATTCACGTAGACACAGCCTTCCGTCAATCCCATGGCGCTCCCAGAGCCCACCTCCGATCCTCTCCAGGCGGCAGGCTCCTTCGGGAGTCACCATAGGACAAAACGGGCGAGCGCTGCTCTGGTCACGGGAAGGCGGACTGCGTTGCTGTCCGCGCCTGCCCCTCATCCCCGACGATGCCCACCACGAGCCGCTCGGCACAGGCGGCGAACTGCTTCTGCAGCTCTGCCGAAGTGACCGCCTGCAGGAGCGCGGGCCGCCGGGTGACGGCCTCCGCGTCCCAGCCCAGCACCCGCGCGTTCAGCAGCGCCGACACCCAGTCCCTGGACGACGTCAGCGCCACAGCCTGCTCCCCGAGGAGCCGGCTCCGTGCGCTCTCCACCTCCGCCGCCGGCACTCCCTCCATGGCATAGGCCATCAGCGCCGCGCGCGCCGCCGCCATGGACGGCCCGAGCTGCGCGGCGTCCACCACTCCCTCCATCAACAGGTGGGCAGCACCGCCGCGCGCCATCGACACCTGCGTGTAGAAACCGTACGTGGCCCCCATCTGCTCGCGAACCTGGTGCCACATGCGCGCCCGCAGCACCGCCGCCATCAGCGCGTAGCGCGCCGCCGCCTCGGGCGTCGCCTCTTGCAGCCGGCAGGCCAGCTGCACGTGCCCCTGCGTCGCGCCGGGGCGTGGAGTGACGAGCACCTCCGGCCGTGCGGAGGGACTCGGCAGCGCAGGTGCCGCGGGAGCCTCCATCGCCGCGCCCTTTCCACCCCAGCCCCCCAGGTACTGGTGCACCAGCGGCATCACCTGCTGCGGATCGAACTCGCCGGCGATCACCACCACCGCGTTGGAGGGGCGATGCACCTGGGAGAGCCACCCCTCCACCTCCGACTGCGTCGCCTGCCCCACTTCCTCGGCCGTCACCACATGGCCATAAGCATGCTCGCCATAGAGCGCCCGCAGCAGCGCCCGCTGCGCCCGCACCTCGGGATAGGCATCCACCGCCTTGCGCCAGGGGAGCACGTTCTCGGCGAAGATGCGCAGGATGTCGTACTCGGTGCCCATGCTGGACAGCTCCTCCCCGAGGATCGCCAGCATGTTGCCCACGTTGCCCGCCGCGCCCGCCATCCCGTAGCGCAGGTGATCGCGGTAGAGCTGACGCGAGCTGCGCAGGCCAAAGTCGCCGGGCTGCCCCTGGAAGTCGGACCTGCGGAAGGACACCCACTCGGCCAGCTCCGCCACGCCCCGCTTGCCGCTCACCTCACCGCCGCCCAGCGCGACCCCCACGCTCACCAGCGGCAGTCCCGGCCGAGGCGCCAGCACCACCTCCACGCCATTGCCCAGGCGCACCGAGGTGATCGGCGCGGAGCCCGTGAGCGCCGCGGGCAGGGGCCCCTGAGGCCCTGCCACCACCGCCTCGTCCGGCGGCAGGCCCGTGGAGGAGGTCAACGCCGGCACCCCGTTCTCCCCAGGCTTCACCAGGAGGACACGGGCCCGGTCGCGCTGCAGCCACTGGTAGGCGAAGTCCGTCACCTTGGAGCCGTCCAATGCCGCCAGCGCCGTCTGGGTGCGGCCATAGGCTCGCGCGTCCAGCGAGAAGTGGGTCAGCTCGGCCCGGCGCACCGCACGCGCCAGGAGATCCTCACTCTCCAGCGCCATGCCGATGACGACGCTGCGCTGCATCCTCTGGAAGGCGAGCTGGCGCTCCAGCACATTCCCCGCCCCTCCGCCCGAGTCCCAGATCTGGAACACCTGATCCAGCACCTTCTCGGCTGACTTCTCCGGATGGGCTCCCGTGTTGAGCGGTACCCGGACCAGCAGCAGCGAGGCCCGCGTGCCGGGGATGAGCTCCGTGGACATGCCCGCGATGTCACCATCGGTCATCATCGCGCGGAAGAGCACCGAGGAGAGGCTGGCTTGCACGAAGTCGTGCACCGCGCTCGCCTCATCGAAGCCGCGCGGCAGCACCCATGTCAGGTACAGCTCGGGCGACGGAACCGCGGCCTCGTGCGTCACCAGCTTCGCGGCCTTCGGCGCGAGCGGCGGCTCGGGGGCCGGCTGCGGCAGCCGTGGGCTCACCGCCAACGGCAGGCCCTCGCCATGCCACGTCTCGGGCAGGCTCTCCTTCAGCAGCGCCTCCATGGCCACCAGATCCACGTCGCCGGTGATGACCATCGTCACATTCTCCGGCTGGTAGTTCTTGCGCACGAAGCGCTGGGCGTCCGCCAGGGTGAGCTGCGTGAGCGAGTCATGGCTGCCGATGACGGGCCGCGCGTAGGGGTGCCCGGCGGGGAAGGACGTCTCCTGCACCCAGTGGAAGATCTGGCCGATGAAGCCCGTCTCGTTGCGCTGGCGCAGCTCGTTGCGCACCACCTCGCGCTCCACCGCGAACACCTGCTCGGTAATGCCCGCGAGCGGTGCGGCCAGCCGCTGTGACTCGAGCTTCAGCAGCGCCGGCAGCGCCTCGCGCGGCACGAGCGTCTCGTAGGCGGTGTGATCCAGGCTCGTGAAGGCGTTGAAGCGGCCGGCCCCCACCTGCTCCAGCCGCGTCCACACCGACGGGCCGCCCGAGTGCCGCGCGCGGAAGGCCAGGTGCTCCACCACGTGCGCCAGGCCCTCCTTGCCCACGGGATCATGCGAGCCACCCACGCCCACCACCGCCACCACAGCCACCACCGGTGAGCGCCGGTCCTCCTCCACCACCACCCGCAGCCCCGACGGGAGACGGAAGTCCCTGAGGGGGAAGCTCACATCGCGCATCACCACCTTGCCCCGCTCGGGCAGCGCGGTGGCACATGCGGACAACGCCAGAGCACACAGGAGCATCAGCGCCACGGTGGCGTGGAGACGCTGACGGCGACAGGAGTTCAGGACGGGAGCAGGCATGGGGCGGGACTTTCCACACCCGTCCGCGCCTCACAAGTCCGGAGTGGCGGCTCCCTCGGCCCGGCCCTCCTGCGCCCGGTTCGTGACAGTGCCATCGCACCGCGGGGAGCCCTCGGGCCCTGGCGGCGCGGTGCTCAGAACGACGCAGTCAATCCCCAGCGCACGTCGATGTGCTGCTCCGAGGCCACCCCGCCCTGCTCCCAGCCGAACCGAGCGCCGCTGCCGGTGAAGGTGTCCTTCACCGACGTGTACCGGGCGCGCACCGAGTACCCCAGCGGGCCCCACACCTCGCCCGCCAGGCCCAGCTCACCGAACCAGCCGAAGCTGGACACCTCCGCGCCCAGATCCCTCACCTCCAGCTCCAGCTCGCCCTGATCGGCGGTGAGGCTCGTGCCCGCCTTGGGGCCGATGAAGAACTGCCCTCCGCCCTCCACGCGCAGCCAGTGCCGCAGCGGCACGGAGAACTCCAGCCCCGCCGCGGGGTGCAGCCGGTGCGAGCCCGTCAGCGGGGCCCGGGCCTGCTGATCCACCTCGAACTCCCGGCTCAGCAGGCCCCCTCGGAAGCCCGCGTACCCGAGCCGCGGCCGAGAGTCCGTCCCCAGGTTGAAGTAGTAGCGGTACAAGAGCATGGCGGTGAGGACCGAGTCGGTGGCCACCACGCTGCGCGTCGGCGTCTCGCCCGTCTGCGTCGTCACCTTCACCCGCGTCTCCGAGTAGCCCCGCTGGTAGCCCACCAGCAGGCCCACGCCGCGCCACGGCTTCTCCGTGCGCGCCAGCGGCAACACCTCGACCTGCCCCACCAGCCCCAGGTAGGGCACCCCGGACTTGAAGTCGATCGTGTCCCCGGTCCGCTCCTCCTCGGGCCGACGATCGAACTCGCCGCACGAGGAGACGCCCGGCCGCGCGCAGTAGCTGCGCCAGGTCGTGCTGCCTCCCAGGAAGAGGGAGACCATGGGCGGGTGCCGGTACCGATCCTTGGCCTCCAGCTCGGCGCGCGTGGCGTACTCGTCGAACACCTTCGTGGAGGTGTGCGACTCGTCTTCCAGAGACGTGGGAAGCTCCAGCGGCTCCGCAGGCGGCTTCGGAGCGGCGGAGACACCCGGAGTCTCGGCCGGAGGGGGCGTGGCAGGCGGCGGCGTTCCTTCAGCCGGGGGCGGCTTCCCCGTCTCCGGGGGCGTCGCGGTGGCAGGTGGGGAGGGCTCTGGCGGGGAAGGCTGCGCGGGCGGCTCGGGCGGGGGCGGATCGACTGGAGGCACCACCGGCGGAGGAGGCGTCGCGGCCGTGGTCGCAATTCCCGCAGCTAGCTTCCGCACCTCGCTTGCTGGCAGCTTCCCGCGCTGGAGCTTCACGCTCTTCGTCCATAGCTCCTGGCCGCTGGCGCCCAGGATCTGCAGGGACAGGGTGCGCCCCGCCTTGCCTGTCACCACCGCGTCGAGCCCGAGCCCGGCGGCCACCTGCGCCACCCCCTCGGGTGAACGGGAGGCCGCACCCTTCAGGCCCGCCTTGCTGGCGGCGCTCGTGTACTGCTTGAGCGGAACCACCTCTACCTGCTTGTTCTTCTTGAGGGCATTCTCCAGCTGCGTACGCACCGCGTCACGGCGGTCCCCCTCGAAGTCGAGGAGCACCACCCGCGGCTGCGTCGCCTTCTGGGCCAGCGCCACCTGCGCGGTCAGCACCAGTGGCAGGGCGAGCAGTACGCCCCACCGACTCATCCATCGTCCCGAAGACCTCATCCAGGTGGGGAGGTTCACCCACCGTCCGCACGATGTCCACAACCACAGGCATCACGTCTCCGCGGAGGACGCGGACAAGGTGGGCTGGACCTCGAGGACGGAGGGCGTCGCCGGCGCGGGCGGCTCGACCGGGGGCTCGACGAGCACCGGCTGGGTGATGCCCAGGAAGTCACGCCGGTAGATGCGCACCATGGCCATGAAGAGCGAGGCGATCAGCGGCCCCACCAGCATCCCCATCATCCCGAACACCGCCACCCCTCCGAACATGGAGAGGAAGACGAGCAGCGGGTGCAGCGCCATGCGAGAGCCGCACAGCCGGGGCCGGATGAAGTTGTCGGCAGTGCCCACCACCAGCGCACCCCAACCCGCCAGGAAGAGCCCCTCACCTACCTTGCCCGACAGGGCCAACAGGATGCTGATGGGGACCCAGACCAGGCCCGTGCCCACCACGGGCACCAGCGCGGCGATCACCATGGCAGCCCCCCACACGCCCGCGTGGGGCACGTCGGCAATGAGCAGCCCGACCAGGCCGACGGCGCCCTGGATGAGGGCGGTGACGGTGTTGCCGTAAACGATGGCATAGGCCACGTCCACGAAGTCGCGCGAGAAGCCCTGGATGTAGCGCTTGTCCAGGGGGACCAGGCGGATGGCCTCCGCGTACAGGCGGCGCCCGTCCAGGAAGAAGTAGTACATGGCCACGGTCATGAGGAACAGGTTGACCACGAAGGCCGAGCCCACGCCTACCGCGTGCCGCAGCACCGTGGCGCTCGCGGTGGCGCCCGACACCAGCGCCCGCTCCAGCTCCGAGCCCACCGTCTCCGTGCTCACATAGCGGCTCAGCCCGGCCGGAAGGTTGGAGAGGAGCTCCTGGCGCACGTCCACGCGCTCAAGGACGGAGGGCAGGTTCGTCGCCAGCTGGAGCAGCTCACGCCCCACCAGCCACCCCACCCCGGCCAGCGGCAGCAGGATGAGGAGGAAGACGGCCAGGGTGGACAGGGCGGCGCACAGCGCCCCGTGTCCCTTCAGCCGCCGACGCAGGAAGTCCTGGATCGGTAAGAAGAGGACGACCAGGAAGCCGCCCAGCAGCACCGGCATCACGAACGGCAGCAAGATGCGGGAGAAGAGAATGATTGCGAGGGCAAACAACCCCGCAAAGACGAAATTGGACCACCGCTTCGAGTCCGCCGCCGACACTCCCCACCACCCTTGGGCCCACGGCCCCCACGCGCCGAGATCAACGTAGGAATGGCCCCTATCTCGGGGAAGTCCCGACACCCCCTCAGAGGAGACGAACAATGACTTCTGGACGCCGGCCCGGCCGCAATGTGCAATGATGGATTCAAGAGCCGTTTCCTCGACAAAGCCACTTTCCGCGACAAAGCTGCTCTGGAGGACCCATGATGAAGTGTACGAAGTATATCTTGGGTCTGGCGATGGTCTGCGGTCTGTGTGGCGCGGGCCCCAATTGGGTCCATGGCTTCGTAACGCCCAGGAAGTTTGAGTTTAGACAGATTGTTCCTGTGGATGTTGATGGAGGCTGGCGAGCAGTATGTCTGCGTGCTGCGTTCACGCACGGAAACACGGATATCACCATCCGGTGTACATTCACGGTAGGCACGCCGCTCCGGCTTCGCCCAGAGGCCCCTCCGCCGCGCTACATCACCCTTGAACATGCGCAGGCAGCAGGAGCTACAGCAGCCAATCAAGCTGCCTATTCTGTGCTCTCGAAGGCCTCACCCGATTCGATGTCCGCCGTCCTATGTGACACCTTTGTGGGAGAGTACAATCGCCTACTCAAGGCCGGCATTCCTGGCTCCCGCGTGAACAGCACCTGTATTCATGACATACCAGTCAATCCCGTGTCGCCGGACGGCCAATGACAATCCCTTCTCTTGCCTCTCTGATTGCGACCGCGCAGCAATTTTATCCTTTGGGCATCGGCCCGTGGGATGAACGTTATACCGAGACCCCTGAATATGGCCGTGCCCGCGAGGCGTGGCGACACGCACTGCAGAACAAGGAGCCATGGCAACGAGTTTTGGCACTTCTGCGAGAACGTGCCTCCCCGCCCTACCGGGTCCGTGAATTGACCGTGCCTTACATGCATCAATCCTGGAGAGTGGCACTGCTGCGCGAAGGAACGCCATATATTGCCGTAGGGTGCGTGAGTGTGCTCGCCCCGGTTTACTTTTGCTATGGGCTAAACGGATTGGGGCACGATCCCGAGGTATTGTTACAGCAGCAGCCTCAAGAGGTGGCAGAGGGGGCCGCAACAATTGAGAGCATCATCCAAGAGGTGTTCAGATACGAGCCGCTCTCGGTTGATGTAGCCCTGGCGATTGTACCGGGAGTGGAGATCGAGCGCTGTCCACCCCATGGAGCAACCCTGCTTGCGGCCCTGATTTCCAATGATCTGAATCACTACGTGTAAGAGAGCTTGCGAGACGCGCCGCATCAGAGGAGCGCGGAGCGAAGCTCTGTCGGCAGCCCCGCGGGCATGAGGAGACGAACAATGACTTCTGGACGCTTCTGGATGATCGCCGCCACGCTCGCGAGCACCACCGCGGCCCTTGCCGCCGGGTGCGGCGACAACGGCTCGCCCTGCAGCACCTGCCCCTCCATGGAGGGCCGCTACGCGCTGGAGTTCGCGGAAGGTGCGATACCGGCCGACTGCGCCTCGCTGGGGGTGACGCTGCCGCAAGGCCCGCTGGACATCCAGCGCGCGGGAGCAGGGCTCACCGCCACCCTGGAGGGGGTGGAGCTGCAGGGGACTGTGTACCAGACCTTCGACTTCAGCCTGCTGGGGACGCAGGCGGCGCTGGACGGGGGCAGCACCCAGTACAGCGTGAGCGGGCGCTACACCCCGGCACGCACGGACGGCGGCACGGGAGGGATCTCCGGCTCGTTCACGGGCACCTACGCCCGGGGCTCGGCCCAGGGGACGCGCCGCTGCTCCATCCTCCGGGCCTACACGGCCGCCCAGCAGCGGCAGCCGTGAGCCAGGAGGCAAGGCCTACTTCTTCTTGGTGCCTTCCTTGGCGGCGGCCTTCTGCTTCTTCATGCGCTTTCTCCACGCCTGACGGTTCTTCATCTGCACGCGGCGGTGCTTGCTCTTGCTACGGGCCATTCAAGTGACTCCTGGGTGAGGTGAGGAAAAGGGAGCGCTACGTATCAGAAGACCCCCCGGGAGAGGAACCCTCTGCTTCATCCGGGGCGGGCCGTGTCGGATAGGGGATGCCCTCGGCCCCCCGGACGTCGGTGGGCAGGGCCTCGGCCAGGCGCACCTCGCCCTCCTTGTCAGCGTCCTGGGGCTTCTCGCGGGAGGCCGGGGCGCTGCTCTGCTGGGGGCGCTTCTTCACCGAGGCGAAGATGGGGCGGCACGCGTCCACGAAGCGCCGCACCTCGTCCAGCGGCAGCGCCGGGCAGTAGTTGTCGTTCACGCCCTTCATGGGCTCGGCCATGCACATGGAGTTGAGGATGGCCTCCTCGGTGGCCTCCATGACGGCCTCGTAGAGCGGGTCCAGCCGCTGATCCAGGAGGATCTTCAGCTTGTAGACCATCTTCTGGGTGCGCCGGGGGATGATGTTGGCGGTGGAGAAGCCGACGATGATCTCCCCGGAGCCGTGCGCCGCGTAGCTGCCCACCCGGCCGATGCCCAGTGACACGCGCTTGCACAGGCGGTTGATCTGGTGGCTGAGCAGGGGGGCGTCCGTGGCCACCACGGCGATGATGGAGCCGTAGGTCTGCCCGCGCTTGCGCACCTCCTTGAACTTCTCGGCCAGCACCTCGCCTACCGGCAGGCCGCCCACCCTCAGGT
>Ga0190275_10002000_pt1 | contig 14851 bp, 11 predicted proteins | sample Popmic550T_FD_133745 | JGI IMG/M metagenome (GOLD analysis project Ga0190275, IMG submission 133745) | Populus adjacent soil microbial communities from riparian zone of Yellowstone River, Montana, USA - 550 T | ecosystem: Environmental > Terrestrial > Soil > Riparian zone > Trees stand | place... | reverse complement strand
CGCTACTACGACGGCGACTCCGCGTGGTGGAACATGCTGTTCGTCGGCGGGTTCGAGTTCACCAACCCGCCGCCCGAGATCACTCCGGAGGGCGTCAAGCCCTACCCGAACAAGGGCGCCCGCCGGCTGCACTCACGCACCTCGATGTTCTACACCGCCACCGCCATCACCCCCGCCATGTGCATGCGGCTGACCGGCGTCGGGTCGCAGTACCTGGTCGCCAACGTCGACGCCGCCGGTGATCCCTTCGACGGCGCGAAGACCTACCGGGTGAGCCTGCCCAAAGACATCCCGGCGGCCCGGTTCTGGTCGCTCAACGTGTACGACAACCAGACCCGCTCCCTGCTGCAGACCCACCAGCGATGGCCGCGCGCCGGTAGCCAGGAGTATCCCTCACCGGCTGCGGAGGCCGAAGCGGACGGCACCACCGTCGTGTACTTCTCGCCCGCCCAGCCGGACGGCGTCGCCGATGGCAACTGGATCCAGACCGATCCCGAGAAGGGCTGGTTCGTGATCCTGCGCTGCTACAGCCCGCTGCAGCCCTTCTTCGACAAGTCCTGGAAGGCCGGCGAGATCGAGCTCCAGAGCTAGAACCCATGACCGGTTTCGGACTGTTCGCCGCGGTCCTGCTGGCGTACACGCTGCTCTCCAAGCGGCTGGCCGGAACCGTCATCAGCCCGGCGATGGTGTTCGCGCTCGGTGGGCTGGCCGTGGGGGTGGCGGGCGGCGCGGACATCAAGCCCACCGAGCTGGAGGCGGGACAACAGGAGGCGGTGCTCCTGGTTGCCGAGATCGCGCTCGCGCTCGTCCTGTTCGCTGACGCGGCCACCCTCGGGCTGCGCCGCCTCCGGGAGGACAGTGGTCTGCCCGATCGGCTCCTGGGCATCGGCCTGCCGATCACGATCGGGGTAGGGGTGCTCGTCGGCCTGGCGCTGCTCGGGCATCTGGACATCTGGGAGGTGCTGTTGCTAGGTGCCCTACTGGCGCCGACGGACGCAGCCCTGGCCGCGCCGGTGGTCGCTGACAGCCGGGTGCCCAAGCGCGTGCGCAACGGGCTGGATGTGGAAGCCGGCCTCAACGACGGTGTCTGCGTGCCCGTGGTGATGTTCGCGCTGGCGGCCGCCGTGGCCCTGGAGGGTTCACCGGAGCACGGGCTGGCCCACGAGGCGGTGGTCATCATCGGGGGAGGAATCCTGGTGGGCGGGATCGCCGGGGCCATCGGCGGGCGGCTGGTGGCGCTGGCAATGGCCCGAGGCACTGTGGCCGCGGCCACCGAGCCGATGGCGCTGGTGGCGCTGGCCCTTGTCACCTTCTTCGCCGCCGACGCAATCGGCGCGAGCGGGTTCATCGCCGCGTTCGTCGCCGGCCTGCTGGCCGCCGCTCCGCTGGGTGACCGGCGGGGCCGGCTCACCGAGTTCATGGACGAGGACGGCCAGCTGCTCTCTTTCGCCATCTTCTACGTCTTCGGGATCCTGGCCGCGGGCGTGCTCGACCAGCTGACGTGGGAGGTGGCGGGTTACGCCGTGCTCAGCCTGACGGTGGCCCGGATGGTGCCTGTCGCGCTGGCGGTGATCGGCACCGGGCTTCGCCCCCCGACGGTGGCATTCATGGGCTGGTTCGGGCCACGCGGGATTGCCAGCATCGCGCTGCTGTTCGTGGTGATCAGCGAGGAGCCCGGCCTACCCGGAATGGCGACGATCGAGACCACGGTCGTGGCGACCGTGCTGCTCAGCATCGTGCTCCACGGCGTGAGCGCGGCGCCGCTCGTCGCCCGCTACGCCGACTGGGCGAAGACGCTGCCCGAGGGCTCCTCGGAGCTGACCTAAGTGGGGCGTACAGGTGCATGCGACACGTGCACGCGTCCTTGCCAGGTCGCTCCCGGACGGATTGGCTAACCGTCCATGATCCCGCTCCTACTCGCGGCCAAGGAACTCGCGCGGGCCATCGCCGCGGTCTGGCGCGACCCCGAGACCAAGGCGCTACCCGTCGTGGCCGGGGCCCTGGTCCTTACCGGCACGCTCTTCTACTGGCGGTTCGAGGACTGGACCATCATCGAATCCCTCTACTTCTGCGTCGTCACGCTCACGACCGTCGGTTTCGGAGACCTGTCTCCGAGCACCGCCGGAACGCAGATCTTCACCATCATCTACATCCTCACCGGCTTCGGCGTGCTCGTGGCCCTGCTGACCTCGGTCGCGCAGGAATACCTCAAGCTGAAGGCCGAGGACAGCCAGCGGCCGCGCAAACGTCTGAAGGACCGCCGGCCGCGCAACCGGCCGGCTGAAGACGGACCTCCGTAGGAGCCGCGGCCGGTCAGGCGACGGGCGACGCCACGCGAGACTGTGCGTGGTCCGCGTCGCGGACCACCGCCTGGATCCGCGCGTTGCGCTCGGTGCGACGGTCGAGCAGCGGGTTGATCAAGCCCCGCAGCACGGAGAGCGGCACCCAGCGGCGTGGCGCGATGATGCGCGCAGCGCGGCGCTCGATGCCGCGAACGACCGCGGCGGCGGCGAAGTCGGGCCCGACCGGCTTCATCAGCCACTTGGGGAACGTCGCCTTGAACCGCTCGCCCAGTTCCTCGGCGAAGCCGACCCTGACCATGTCGGTGTCGATGTAGCCGAAGTAGGCCACGCTCGCCGAGGCTCCGTGCTGCGCCAGCTCGGCGCGCAGTGCGCGGCCGAACTGCTCGACTCCGGCCTTCGCGATCGCGTAGGGCGCCAGCAGGACGCCGTTGGTGAACGCATAGACCGAGGACACCACGACGATGTGGCCACCGCGCTCGACGATCTGGGGCAGGGCGGCGTGCACCGTGCGGTGGACGCCGAGCACATTGACCTCGATCACGCGATCGAACTGCTCCGGCGCCGTCACCCGCACGGTCGCCGGCGTTGGCGCGATCCCGGCGTTGGCGACCACGATGTCCAGGCCGCCGAACCGATCGACGGTCTGATCGACCACCGACTCCACCGCGTCGAGATCGGTGACGTCGGCTCCGAACCCGATCGTGCGGTGACCAATCTGCGCCGCCGCGGCGCGGGCCTCGTCGTCATCGAGGTCGAGGATCGCGACCGCGGCACCTCGGCCACTCAGGGCTCGGGCCGTTTCGAGGCCGATGCCCCTGGCCCCACCGGTGACCAGTGCCACCTTCCCGTTCAGGTCGAAGGTGCTCATGTCACACACAGCCTTTCGTCGCGCTTCGTGGTCGGTCGTACAGCTCGGTTGAGCCCGCGGGCCAGCTCGGAGCAGGTCTCGGCGGTCGCGGCGCGTGCTTCCCGGTCGACGAGCAGGAGCTCGAAGCCGTGGGGAAGGCCCTCGAACCGCCGCGCCTCCACGGCCACGCCGGCCGCCCGCAGCTGCTCGGCGAAGCGCTCGCCCTGGTCGCGGAGCGGGTCCATGCCCGCGGTCGCGATATAGGTCGGCGGCATCCGGCTGAGCCCGGCGGCGTGGGTCACGGAGAAGCGCGGGTCAGTCCGGTCGCGGTCGTCCGGGACGTAGTGGCGGAGCATGCGTTGCGCTGCGCGGAGGGTCAGCAGCGGTCTGTCGGCGAACGACCGTGCCGAGGGGTAGGCGGCCAGGTCGCCGTCGACGACCGGGTACTGGATCCAGGCGAAGCAGGGCGCGACGTCGTCGTCGGCCGCGGCGAGGGCGACGGCGGCGGCCAGGTTGCCGCCGGCGCTGTCGCCGCCGACCCCGATGCGCAGTGGCTCGGCGCCGACGTCGGAGGCGTGCGCGACGGTCCAGCGGTAGGCGGCGAGCGCGTCGTCGAAGGCGGCCGGGAACGGGGCTTCCGGCGGCTGCCGGTACGCGACGGAGAGGACCCGGCAGCCGGCGTGCGCGGCGATGAAGCGGCAGGTGTTGGCGTGGCTCTCGATGCTGCCGAGGACGAAACCGCCGCCGTGGAAGTAGGCCAGGAGGCCGGCACCGGCCTCGATGCAGTCAGGCTCGAAGAGGCGGGCCGCCAGCGCGCCGGCGGGCCCGTCGAGAACGAGGTTGCGTGTCTCCACCTTCGGACCCCGATGGGAGCCGACCACGGCGAAGGCCGTGTCGAGGGCCGTGCGCGCCGCCGGCGAAGGGTGCTTGGCGGCCAGCTCGAGCAGCGTCGTCGTCGGACCGCAGAGCGCCGCGAGGCGGAGCGTCAACCGCTGATGGCCGACCCGCTTCAGACCGGTGCGCGAGCTCACGCCACCACCTCCAGGGCGACGGGCTGGGGCACGGTCGCCGCGAGCTCGGGACGCAGCTCGTAGTTCTCGACGTCGAAGTGGCGCGTGGTCCACCGGTACTCGGTCATGGACTTCGGCCATAGCACGGTGGGGGCGCCGCTGGAGTCCATGTACCAGCTGCGGCAGCCTCCTCCCATCCACACCGAGGTCTGGAGTTTCCCGCTGACATCCTCGATGTAGTCGTCCACGGCCGACGGGCGCACGTCGGCGCTCGCCATGCCCATCCGGTCGAGCGTGCGGATCGCGTCGACCGCGTAGGTGGCCTGCGCCTCCATCTGCCACACCATCGACCCGTGGCCCAGGCCCGAGCCGACGCTGGCGAACCGGAACAGGTTGGGGAACCCGTGCACGGTCGTACCGCGGAAGACCTTGGGGTCCGAGCCCCAGGCCTCGGTCAGCGACTCGCCGTGGCGGCCGTGGACGCGCTGTGCGATCTCGGCGTCGAACACGTGGAACCCGGTGCCCAGGACGATCACGTCGACCGGATGCTCGACCCCGTCGGCGGTGACGATCCCGCCGGGGCGGATCTCGCGAATCCCCTCGGTGACGAGGTCGATGTTGGGGCGGCCGAGCGCCTTGTACCACTGGTTCGACATCAGGATGCGCTTGCAGCCGATCTCGAAGTTGGGCTTGAGCTGCGCGCGCAGGCGGGGGTCGCGAACCTGGACGCGGAGCATCGCGCGGGAGATCGCCTCGGCCGCCTTGCGGGCGACCTGCCGGCGGCGCATGACCGGGTAGTGGCCGAGCTCCCGGTAGGCGAGTTGGTTCGCGCGGAGCAGCTTCGACAGCACCGGAACTACTCGCAGGATGCGGCGCTCGAGCTTGCCGATGCGCCGGTCGAGCTTCGGAGAGACCCACGGAGCGGTGCGCTGGAAGACCAGCAGGCGGTCAACCTGGGGCTGGACCTCGGGGACGAACTGGACCGCCGACGCGCCGGTACCGATCACGGCGACGCGCTTGCCGTTGAGGGGAACCTCGTGGTCCCAGCGCGCCGAGTGGAAGACGGGGCCGGCGAACGAGTCGAGGCCCTCGATGTCGGGCAGCGACGGCTCGACCAGCGGGCCGGCGCAGTCGAGCAGGAACCGCGCGGTGATGTTGAGGCGCGTCGTCTCGATGATCCAGCGCTGCGAGGCGTGGTCCCACGAGGCGTCGAGGACCTCCTCGCCCAGCCGGAGGTGCGGCTCGAGGTTCTCCTCCGCCACGACGCGCTGCTGGTACGCCAGGATCTGCGGCTGACGGGAGTAGCTGCGCTGCCACTCGGCGTTGGGAGCGAACGAGTACGAGTAGAGGTGGGAGGGCGTGTCGCAGGCGGCGCCCGGATACGTGTTGTCGCGCCACACGCCGCCGACGTCGTCGGCTCGCTCGACCATCACGAAGTCGGTGACGCCGGCGTTTTTGAGGTTGACGCCGGCGGCGATGCCGCTGAAGGCCGCACCGATGATGGCAACGGTCACCTCGAGGTCGTCGCGGTGCGTGACCTGTGCGTCCGGGTTGGTGGTGGCTGCGGTGGTCATTGGCTCAAGCTACGTCCGCCGAAGCCGGCCGACCAGGGTCTGAGCGCCCAATATTCACGCTGGATATGTGCAAAGTGCCTAGGATGGGCGCGTGAAGGAAACGTGGGAGGAGCCGGGCCCCGAGGTGGGAGAGCAGATCCGGTCGACCGCTCGCCGTGTGCTCGAGGACCCGGACGAGCTGTTCGCGGCGATGGACTCCGCCGTGCTCCAGGCCGTGCCGGCGCTGGCCGCCGATCCGGCGATCGCCGCCGATGCCGGTGCCAGCAACCGGGCGAACATGCTCCGATGGCTCCGGGCCAACGTCCGTGACCCCGGTGGCCACGTTCCGCCCGACCTCACCCCGGAGGCGCTGGATATCGCCCGCGATGTCGTCCGCCGCGGCATCGACCAGGAGGCGCTGCTGACCGGGTACCGCCAGGGCCAGAACACCGCCTTCCGCCACTGGATGCGGGTGGCGACCGAGGAGGCAAGCGACGCCGCGACCCTCGGCCCGATGCTCGAGGCCTCGTCGCGATCGATGTTCGTGTTCGTCGACGACATCCTCGCCGGACTCCACGCCCGGATGGAGCTGGAACGGGAGGAGCTGGTGGGCGGCCGCCTGGCTCACCGGGTCCAGACCGTGAACCTGGTCCTCGAGGGGGCGCCGATCACGGAGGAGCGGGCGAGCACACGGCTGGGCTACGAACTGGCCCGCGACCACGTCGCGCTGGTCGTCTGGACGCCCGAGGCGCCCGTCGCGGGGCAGGGTTCGCTCGAGCAGATGGCCGACGATCTGGCCCGCGCCGCCGGTGCCCAGCGCCCGTTCTCGATGCCCGCCGGCACAGCGGTCCTCTGGGCGTGGATGGCGCCGCCCGATCCGCCCGGCCTGGATGTGATCCGGGCCGCCGCCGAGGGTGGACCGCCGGGTGTGAGTGTCGCGATGGGCACGCCGGCTGCCGGCATCGGCGGTTTCCGCCGTAGCCACGAGGAGGCCGTCGCAGCACAGCGGCTCGCGGCTCGGGGAGGCCGCGACCAACGGCTGGTGGCCTACGAGGAGGTCGAGGTCGTGGTTCTGGCCGCCGCCGACGAGGCGCGTGCGGGCCGGTTCGTCGCGTCGACGCTGGGCGAGCTGGCCGACGCGAAGGAGGAGGAGCTCCGTGAGACGCTGCGTGTCTTTCTCCGTGAGCGCGGGAGCGCGACGCGAACGGCGAGGCTGCTGTTCACGCACCGCAACACGACCCTCAACCGGATAGCCCGCGCCGAGGCCCTTCTGCCCCGGGCGCTGTCCGGGAACGAGCTCGGCGTCGCGGTGGCACTCGAGATTCGCCACTGGCTCCGCTGAAACGGCACCTCTCGGTATGCCTGCACGTGCACGCGACGCGTGCACACGTCCTTGCCAATAGTCCTCCGGACAGGTTGGGTAGCGCCAGTGAGACGTCGAGGCCTGCCTCTGGCACTGATCTTTGTCGCGTCCCTGCTCGCGTTCCTGGCGATCTTCGCCGTCTGGGCGAACCGCCAGCTGCTCAACACCGACAACTGGACGGACACCAGCACCCAGCTGCTCGAGGACGACGCGATCCGGGGTCAGCTCTCCGCCTTCTTGGTGGACCAGCTGTACACGAACGTCGACGTGAAGGCGACGATCGAAGAGGCCCTTCCCCCGCGTGCCGATCCGCTGGCCGGCCCCGCGGCGGGCGCCCTCAGGCAGCCGGCGGAGCAGGCGGTCGACAAGCTGCTGCAGCGCCCCCGTCCCCAGCAGCTGTGGGAGCAACTCAACCGACGGGCGCACAGACGCTTCATCCAGGTGCTCGAAGGCGGGGGAGACGTGGTCTCGACACAGAACGGCGTTCTCGTCCTGGACTTGAAGTCGCTTCTGACCGCGACCCAGGAGCGGGTCGGCATCGGGGGCCGTGCCGCCGCGGCGCTTCCTGCCGACGCGGCCCAGCTGACCATCGTCAAGTCGGACCAGCTCGGGTTCGCGCAGGACCTGTTGCAGTTGCTCAAGACCCTTGCGATCGTTCTCGTGGTCCTGACGCTGGGCCTTTTCGCGCTGGCCATCGGCCTTGCCCGGGGGTGGCGCCGCGAGGCGCTGCGTGCGTGCGGGTTCGGCCTGATCGCGGCTGCCGCGTTGGCCCTGGTGGGTCGCTCGCTGGCCGGCGGCGCCGTCGTCGATGCCCTGGCCACGACCGACGGGGTCCGGCCGGCGGCGGAGGCGTCATGGACCATCGGCACCTCATTGCTGGTGGAGGCCGCCACGGCGATGCTGGCCTACGGAGTGGTGATCGTCCTGGCCGCCTGGCTGGCCGGACCGACCCGGGTCGCCGTCTCGGTCCGCGGCGCGCTGGCCCCATGGTTGCGCGAGCCGGGCTACGCCTACGGCGGATTGGCCGTCATCGTGCTGGTGCTGATCGCCTGGGGCCCGGTGCCCTCGACGCGGATGTTCCTGCCGATGGTGTTCCTGATCGCCGTGCTGGCCTACGGCGTGGAGGTCCTTCGCCGGCAGGCGGCCCGCGAGCATCCGGACGCGAGCCGAGAGGAGACCCTCAGGCGCTTCCGGGCATGGCTCTCCGGCCTGACGCATCGGGAACCGGATGCGGGCGACCGCGTTGAGCAGCTTGAGCGCCTCGGACGGCTGCGTGACGGCGGCGTCATCTCCCAGGCCGAGTTCGATCTTGAGAAGCAACGCCTCCTCGGTGGGGCAACCCTTTCAACCGGCTAGGAGGCAAACCCCATGGTGATCGCAGCTGACTATCCGTTCCTCGACGTGTTCTTCACGATGATCCTGTTCTTCTTCTGGGTCGCGTGGATCTGGGTGTTGGTCTCGGTTCTGACCGACATCTTCCGCCGCCACGACATCTCCGGCTGGGGCAAGGCCGGTTGGACGCTCTTCCTGATCGTCGTTCCCTTCCTGGGCGTGCTGGTCTACCTGATCGCCCATGGTGGCGACATGGCCAAGCGCGACGCGGAGCGGATCCAGAAGGCACAGGCCGAGTACGCGCAGTCGGCTGGGGCCTCCAACAGCGCCGCCGAGATCGAGAAGGCGAACGCGCTGCTGCAGAGCGGCACCATCACCCAGGCCGAGTTCGACTCGATCAAGGCGAAGGCGCTGGCCTAGCCTCTGGTCAGATGCCGCGTTCGACTTCGATGCGCTGCTCATCGGCGGCCTGGGTGAACGCAGCGTAGTCAGCGTCGTTCTGATCGGCGTAGGCGACGGCGAACCGTTCGAGTGCGTGGTCAAACGTGTCGTCGTCGCCCAGGTAGCCGCTGATCTTCGCCGCGTCGCCCGTGCGCGCGTGCGCCCGCGCCAGTGTGGCGGCGCAAAGCCCGCCGTAGGTCGCCAGGCCCGAGGGCGTCATCACCTCGACCGCGGCAGAGCCCTTCTTGTCACGCAGCTGGCGCACATAGAACTCGCGGCCTTTTCCGCCGGTCCCGGTGAACCAGCCCAGGAAGGCGTCGCTTGCGCCTTGAACGAGCCGCTGGCCGTGCACCACACGCTCGCCCTGGTGGTCGTACTCGCTGGCGCCTGCATGGGGGGCGAGCACCGATGTGGTCGCCTCCTTGATCTGCAGGAACAGCGGATCATCGTCGCGGTCGCCCATCAAGAGGAGCATCATCGCCTCGGTCCCGACCGATCCGACGCCGACGACCTTGCGCGCAAAATCCTCGTAGTGGTAGTGGTCGAGGACGACTCGCCGGTCGGGGGCGAGCGACCTCGCGTAGTCGGTGAGCCCCTGCTGGATGATCCGCTCGAACTCCTCGGTCAACGTCTCGGGCGGACGCACGATCACGGGCGGCTGCTGCTTTATCCGGTAGCCGCCGTCCACACGCTCCGCGAACTTCGAGAGCGAGCCCAGGCTCGTACGCTTCTCGGCCTTCCTGATCGTCTTCTCGGCGGCTTTGATCTGAGCCTTGTCGGCATTCGCGGAGAGCTCCCCGAGCACCTCGTCGGCGTCGAATCGCTTGTACCAAACGTCGAGGAAGCGCATCTCCGCCGCCGTGGCCATCGCCGTCCGATAGGCGGCGGCGGCGGCGCGGACGGCCGCGCGCTGCTCCTTGCGGCGGTGGCCGTTACCGCGGGCGGCGACGACGAGGCTCGCGACCAGGCGCTTGACATCCCACTCGAACGGCGCCGGCAGCGTCTCGTCGAAATCGTTCAGATCGAACACGAGCTGGCGATCCGGGGCCGCGAAGACGCCGAAGTTCGACAGGTGCGCGTCGCCGCAGCACTGCACACGCAATCCCGTCGCCGGGGTGGACGACAGATCCGACGCCATGATCGCGGCGCTCCCGCGGTAGAACGTAAACGGGGAGACGATCATCCGCCCGTGCCGGATCGGCACCAGCTCGGGCACACGGGTCGCGTCCTGCGCTTCGAGGATGCCGACCGGGTCGGGGCGGTCATCCGGCGGCGCCCACTCGCCGTGGGCGTCCAGCGGCACCGACTCGCGCTCGGCGCGGCCCTCGGCCATGCGCTTCTCGACCGCCTTCGGAAGGTCCAGCACGCCACGGGCGCGTTTCGTGCCCTTCTTCGGCTTCTTGCGCTTTTTGGACTTGCTCATGACGCGCAGCCTCCTTCAGAGGCTCGTGGCGGGCAATGGTGCCCACACCCTTGTGTGCGCCTGATGGGCGAAAGAGGATCCACCTGATGCCTGAGGAAGCGGGGAACACGCGGCTGTCGCTGCTGCTGGCGGCGGCGATGTTCGTGCTGGTCGTCGACACGTCGCTGATGAACGTGTCGATCTCGTCGGTGGTCGGGGATCTGGACACGACGGTGAGCGCCGTACAGGGTGCGATCGCGCTCGAGGCGCTGGTGTCCGCCGCATTCATCCTGATCAGCAGCAAGCTCGGCGACCTCTTCGGACGCAAGAGGGCGTACATCCTGGGTCTGCTGGCGTACGCGAGCGGCGCCCTGGCGATGACCCTGGCCCAGAGTCTGACGGCGGTCATCGTGTTCTGGGCGATCATCGGAGGGCTCGGCGCCTCGCTTCTGCTGCCCGCAATGCAGTCGCTGATCCACGGGAACTTCGAGGGAGCCGCGCAGAAGAAGACATATGCCATGGTCGGGGCCGCAGCCGCGATCGCTGCCGCGGTGGGCCCGCTCCTCGGAGGCTTCGTCACCACGTACCTGTCGTGGCGCGTCGGTTTCCTGCTGGAGGTCGTGGTGATCGCGGTGGTGCTGTCCCAGATCGGGCTAGTCAAGGACGTTCCCTACACCGGCGACCGGCAGGTCGACTTCGTCGGCGCGGGCTTGTCGGTGGTGGGGATGGGTGGCGTGGTGCTGGGCATCCTCGTATGGCAGGAGGGCGGCGACTACGTCTTGCTGTTGATCGCAGTCGGAGCGCTGGCGCTGTGGGCACTCGCCCGCTGGCTGGTGCGGCGCCACCGCGAGGGCAAGGCGACCGTGCTCGATCCGGACCTGTTCGGGCTGCCGCGCTTCAGGATCGGGATCACGGGGCAGATGCTGCAGAACATCACGCTGGGCGGGGCGATGATCGCCTTGCCGATCTTCCTGCAGGTCAAGCTCGAATACGACGCCCTGCAGACCGGCCTGTCGATCGCCCCGCTCTCGTTGACGATGTTCGCCGTCGCGATCCTCGCGGGACGGCGGAGCGGCAAGCGTCACCCCGCCAGGGTCATCCGGACCGGGTTCGCGCTGAGCACCCTTGGGCTGGCGCTGATCATCCCGATCGTGCCCGAGGCGGACACCGGCTGGTACCTGCTCGTCCCGCTCGTGATCGCCGGAGCGGGGCTCGGCCTGCTGGTGTCGCAGCTCAACAACTACACGCTCGCGCCGATCGACGAGCAGCGCATCAGCGAGGCGGCCGGGGTGAACTCCGCGGCGGGCTCGTTCGGGCTGTCGTTCGGCTTGGCGGTGGCCGGCGGCGTGCTGCTCGCGACCCTCTCACTGGCCTTCACCAACATGACGAACGCGAGTCCCGAGATCCCGTCCTCGCAGCAGCAGCAGATCGCCCAGACGCTGGAGGATGACGCGCAGGTCGTGAGCAACACCGAACTCGACGAACGGCTGGCCGAGGAACCGGAGCCCGTCCAGGAGGAGATCCTCGCCATCAACACCGACGCGACGAACCTGGCCCTTCAGGTCGCGTTGCTCGTGCCGATCCTCGCCGGTCTGCTCTGATTGTTCAGCGCGATCCGGATGGTCCGCCTCCCGGACGTCGAGCCCGCGGAGGCCGTGCCCTCGTAAGCCGCGGGCGCGCTTGCGTTCGAGCACGGCTACTGGCAGGATCGGAACGTCCAACTTAGGAGCTCGCTTGGGCCAGGCCCGCCTCTCAGGAACTACCCGCGTGGCGGATTGGCGACTGAGGTTCGAATTCATCGTGATCGCCGTAGCGGGACTGGCCGCGACGATCGTGGCCGCCGTTATCACCTCGGCCAACGTCGAGGGCGAGGGGGCCGCCCTGGCCGGGCTGGCCCGGGCGTCGATGGTTGCCATGCCGGTAAGCGTCGGCCTGTACGTGTGGCACAGCCGCCCGGACGACCGCTTCGGCCGCCTCCTGGTGGTTGCCGGCTTCGGGTGGTTCTTGACCACGTTCTCGGAGTCCTCCGATGAGGTGCTCTACAGCATCGGGCGTGTCGCGGGCTGGGTCGTCGAGGCGGGGCTGATCTGGCTCATCCTGGCGTACCCCTCCGGCCGGTTGAACGGCCGGGTCGACCGGCTGCTCTTCGGGGCAGGGGTTGCGCTCGTGGCGTTCCTCTACCTGCCCACGGCGCTGCTCGACGCGAGTTTTCCGACTCCCAGCCCATGGACGTCATGCGAGACCGGCTGCCCGGGCAACGCCTTCCTGCTCGGGTCTGAACCGGCGTTCGTGGGTGACGTCGTGGCGCCTGTCCGGGAGATCCTGACCATGCTTCTGTTCTTGGCGGTGACCGCCCGCCTGGGCCAGCGCGTGGCCCGCGCCACGCCGATCACCCGATTCACCCTGCTCCCAGTGCTCGTGGTGGCCACGACACGGTGGGGCGTCTTCGCGCTGGCGATCGGAGTACGCAGGGTCAGCCCGGGGTCGGAGTTAGCCGAGCCCCTGGTGTGGGTGATCGCTCTCGCCGTGCCGGCGCTGGCGGGGGCGTTCCTGCTCGGCCTCCTCCAGCGCCGCCTGTACGCAGCGGGGGCGCTGCAGCAGCTTGGGGTCGCGGCTCGCGGGGCCCTCGACCGGGACCAGCTCCGCCTGGTGCTGTCGAACGCGGTCGGCGACCCGACGCTGGAGGTCGTGTACCCGACCGACGGCCCGACGCGCTGGGTCGACGGGGAAGGCCGGCTCTGGCCCCCACCGGAGCCAGGCTCGGGGCGTTGCCTGACCGAGGTGCGCGAGGACGGCCGCCTGGTGGCGGGGCTGGTGCACGACGAGGCCCTCCTCGAGGAGACCGCCTTTCTGCAGGCGGTGGCTTCCTATGCGCTCACCGCACTGGAGAACAGGCGTCTGGCCGCCCAGGTGGAGATTTCCCTGGAGGAGGTACGCAGGTCGCGCACGCGGATCCAGGCCAGCGGCGACCGGGAGCGGCGCCGGATCGAGCGCGATCTGCACGACGGCGCCCAGCAACGGCTGGTCGCGCTGGGTATCCAGCTCGAGCTGACCGAGGACCTGATCCGCCAAGACCGGGAGGGCGGGTTCGAGCGGCTGCACGCGCTGGGCGAGGAGGTGGACAAGACCCTGGAGGAGATCCAGGCACTGGGACGCGGGGTGTACCCCTCGCTGCTGGCCGATCGCGGGTTGGCCGAAGCCCTCCGCGCCGCCGCGCTGCGGCTGCCGGTCGCGGCGACGGTGAACCCGGACGGGGTCGGCCGCTACCCCGCCTACGTCGAGAACGCCGTCTACTTCTGCTGTCTCGAGGCGATGCAGAACGCGTCCAAACACGCGCCCGACGCCCACTCTGTGACCGTCGTCCTGGGTGAGCGCGAGGGCCTGGTGTTCGAGGTCCGTGACGACGGGGCCGGCTTCGACCTCGAGATGATGGCCCCCGGCGTCGGGATGACCAACATGCACGACCGCATGGCCGCGGTCGGCGGCGCGGTGGAGATCACGTCCTCGCCCGGCGCGGGGACCGTCGTGGCCGGCACGATCCCGCTGACTACCGCGACGTCGCGATAGGCATGTAGGCACGGTGGCAGCCCGGGCGATGGTGCGGGCGGGGCCTGGCGTCCGGCCGGGCCCCGTGAGAGATTGGCCAGTGCGTGACCGAACCACCTCCTCAGCGGGTCGAGGTCAACATCGGCCTGCGCACGATGCTGCTGGCGGTCGCCGTCGCCGCCGCGGTCGGCCTGGCCCTCGTCTCGCTGGGCTCGCTGCTGTCGATCTTCGTGGCCGGTGTGCTGGCGCTGGGCCTCGACCCGGTGGTCAGCCGCCTGGTGGCGCGAGGCTGGCCCCGCGGGCGGGCCGCGCTGGCGGTGTTCGCCGGCCTGTTCGTGACCGTGTTCCTGATCGTGGTGATCACGGTCGGACCGCTGTGGGACCAGATCGGGGAGTTCGTGGACAAGCTGCCGGAGTACTGGGACCAGCTCACCCAGACGGCCGCGTTCGACACGCTCACCAGCGAAAGCAGCAAGGACTCGGTGCGCTCCGCGCTGGAGGACCTGGCCAAGGGGCTCCCGGATGCGGCCAACACCCTGCTCGGGATCGCGGGCGGGGTGTTCGGGTCGGTCCTGTCGCTGGTCACGCTGTCCTTTCTGGCGCTGTTCCTGCTGATGGAGCGCCCGGCCATCACCGAGTGGCTGTTCGGGTTCGCGCATCCGGCCGTCGAGGAGCGCTGGCGCCCCGTGGTGGAGGAGTCGATCGACGCCATCTCCGACTCCCTGCTGGGCAACGTGGCCATCTCGCTGGTCGCGGCCACGGTGGCCGGGCTGTCGGCCTGGGCGTTCGGGCTCCCGTTCCCGATCGTCCTGGCCATGATCGTCGGCTTCCTCGACCTGATCCCGCAGGTGGGCGCCACGATCGCCGCGGTGATCCTGGTGCTGGTGGCACTCACGGTCAGCACGCCGGTGGCCATCGCGATGGGTGTGATCCAGCTGATCTACCAGCAGATCGAGAACTACGTGGTCTACCCACTCGTCTACCGAAAGGCGGTGTCCCTGTCGCCGTTCACGACCATCGTCGCCGTGCTCATAGCCAGCTCGATCCTGGGAGT
>Ga0190275_10001999_pt1 | contig 14854 bp, 17 predicted proteins | sample Popmic550T_FD_133745 | JGI IMG/M metagenome (GOLD analysis project Ga0190275, IMG submission 133745) | Populus adjacent soil microbial communities from riparian zone of Yellowstone River, Montana, USA - 550 T | ecosystem: Environmental > Terrestrial > Soil > Riparian zone > Trees stand | place... | reverse complement strand
CCGGTGCCCACGACGCACGGGATGCCGTACTCGCGCGAGACGATCGCGGCGTGCGAGAGGCCGCCGCCGGTGTCGCACACGCAGCCCGCGATGATCCCGAACACCGGCGTCCACTCGGTCGTCGTGCCGCCGCAGACGAGGATCTCGCCCGGCTGGACCTGGTGCATGTCGGCGACCGTGGTGAGCACCCGCGCGGGACCCTCGGCGACGCCCTTGGCGGCCGGGAAGCCCTTCAGCCCGCGGGCCGACGGCGGCGCCTGCACGGCCCGCAGGAAGTGCGGCGAGAGGCCGAAGACCTCGACCATCAGCGGGTCGGTGACCTCCGCGGGGACCGTGCCCAGCACCGCCGGGAGCTCGGGACCGCGGCGCCGCCAGTGCTCGTAGTAGTCGCGCCGGTCGGGGGTGTGGGCGGTGATCGGCGCCCAGCCGCCGTCCTCCATCGCGCGGTACAGCTCGGGCCTGAAGACGTAGAACAGGTCGTCGGGACGGTCGAGGCGGCCGTCGTCGACGAGCCGCCTGCCGAGCTCGAGCGTGATGAGCCGGACCGGGATCTGGATGCGGCGGTCCAGCAGGTAGTTGTGCTCGTCGTTCCACCAGGCGAAGTTCGCCGCCTGGTTGGTGGCGAGCGCCGCCTCGAAGCGCTGGAGGTCCGGGCCGCCGCCGATGTGGCTGCGCGCCTCGTCGAGCAGCGCGTCGCGCTCCGCGCGCGCCGCCGCGAGGGCCGTCTGGAAGTCGTGCCCCTCGGGCTTGGCCAGGTAGGCCGCGACGAGGTAGAGCGCCGGCGAGGGATCCTCGATCCACGCCGGCGTGTTGATCGTGCACGTCTCCTCGGTGCGCCGGCCGTAGACCTCGAGGAAGGCCTCGAGCTCACGCCACCAGCGCGCCCCGTCCGGGGTCGCCTCGAGCCGCTCGCGGCCGCCCAGGACGTCGCCGGCGACGCCGAGCTCGCGGGCGCGCGCGGCGAGCCGCCACAGCTCCTCGTCGGTCTTCATGTAGGTCGTCGGGCGCCCCGCCAGGTAGCGCGAGATCGCGGAGGGGTCGAGGCCGAGCTCCACCGCGAGCCCGTAGAAGGCGAGGAAGTTCGCCACGAGGGCGTACATCACCTCGAAGTGGATGTACCAGCCGCGGCGGTGGAAGGCGTAGGCGTCCTGCAGCGCGGTCCACAGGTCCGCGGGCTCCATCTCGGCGAGCGGCAGCGTGTCGAAGTGCGCGAAGCCGGCCTCGAGCTCGCGCACGTAGCGGGCCCAGTAGCCGTCGAAGTCCGCGAGGATCGGCCCGACGTAGGCCTGGAAGCGCTCGGCGCGCGCGCCGATCTGCCACGGCGAGGTGACGTCGACCGCGCCGAGGTAGACGTGGGTGCCGGCGAGGCGGTTGACCATCCCGTAGGTGGGCGGCACGCCGACGATCTCGGCGCCGAGCTGCGTGCCCCAGGTCTGGGCGTCGTCCATGAGCCCGATGCTCGCCGGGACCATGCCGGTCCCGAAGTGCAGGGTGTCGCGGAACCAGAAGCGGCGGTTGTCGCTGGGGCGGAACGCCCGGACGGGCTCGGCGACGAACGGCTGGCTGCCGAAGGCGGGGACGTAGCCGGGGTAGAGCTCCTCGCGCGCGAACTCGTCGACCGGGACGACGGTGGCCGTCCCCGCGCTCACGTCTGCGACCTTCCGGCACGACCCATGCGGCTCTCCCCCCTCGAAAGCGCCGGGCGCGGCCGCGCCCGGGCGGCCCGGGAGGCTAGCGGCCGAGCACGTCGTGCGCGTCGAACGTCGACGCGCTCTTGCCGCGCCTGCCGAGCAGCTCGAGCAGGTGCACCGGGCCGGTCGTGGCGGCGTGTGCGCGGCTCACGCGGGCGGCCTTCGCGCCCGCGCCGTGGATCGTGATGAGGTCGAGCTGGTACTGGGCGGTGACCGCGTTCGTCGTCGGGTCCTTGACGTCGAAGAACTCGGTCTCGCCAGGCTTGAGGCGGACCTTCTCGCAGCTCGCGGGGTCCGGCTCGCAGCGGCCGTCGCCGTCGGCGCTCACCGTCGCGTCGACGAGGAAGACCGCCATGCCGTCGTCCACGCCCTCGTAGACGAGCGCCGGGTTCTCGTCGTCGGGCAGCGGCTCGCCCTTCTCGAGCACCGAGCGCTCCGGCGTCTCGCCCTGGGCGTCGCCGAACCGGATCGTCAGCGCGCCGGCGGGCGTGGGCTCGGCGGCGTCGTCCGAGCCGGAGCCCGAGTCGCCCGAGCCCGAGCCGCCCGTGCCGGAGGAGCCCGAGCCGGTCGAGCCCGAGCCCCCGGTGGAGCCGGAGCCGGTCGTCGTGTCCGCGCCCGAGCTGTCCTCGGTGCTCGCCTGCTTCTCCTTGCGCTCCTTCACGGAGGGCTTGAAGGGGTCCTTGGCCGTGCCGAGCACCCGCCGGCGCCGCGGGAGGTCGCCTTCCGTGGCCAGTGCGACCACGGATGCCGGCTCGGAGGCCTGCTGGGATGCGGGGGTGCTCGTGACGGCCGCGGGCTCCTCGTCCTCGGCCAGCACGAAGGGTGCGGCGACGAGCGCCACGAGGAGGACGAGCGCGATCGGCCACAGGCGGCGCTGCACGAGCTCGCGCACCACGGAGGTGAGCCCGCTCATCCGACCTGGCGCCCCTGCGCGGCGGAGGTGGTGGGCGCGGGCGTCGCGGTGGCGCTCGCGCTCGTCCCGCTGCTCGTGCCCGTCGTCCCGGCCGGGGCGCTGGACGACGCGCCCGCCGTCAGGCCCTGCTGCTCGGGGAGCAGGAACGTCGTGGCGTCCACCTCGGCGCGCACCCGCGGGTAGGCGGCGACGCTCGACACGAGCGAGATCGTCTGCAGCTGGAGCAGCCGGCCCGAGACGCGCACGCCCGACTGGCGCACGGTCACGAAGCGCTCGATCCGCGAGAACAGGCTCGCGAGGTCGACGAAGCGCCCGCTGAAGGACAGCTTGAAGGGCATCGTCGCGAAGTTCGCCGAGCCGGCGGCGGTCGCGCCCGGCGGCAGCTGTGCCGTGCCGTTCGCGACGGCCTCCGAGCTGCCGCTCTCGCCGGTCGTGATCTTGCGGAAGTCGACGCTCGAGCGCTTCGCGGCCGAGTCGACCTGCACGACGAGCGAGCGCACGTCGTCGTCCTCGGGCACGGCCTTGCCGAGCCGGGTGACCGACTTGAAGTTCGCCCGGTAGTTCTCCTTGGCCTTGCGATAGGCGGCGAGGTTCTGCTGGGCGGTCTGCAGCTCCGCCTGCTTGGCGGCGACCGCGTCGCCGAGCTGCGTCGCCTCCTGGCGCTTGGGGCCGAGCAGGAGCATCCAGTACGCGAGCAGTGCCGCGATGACCACGGCGACGGGCAGCAGGATCCTGAGGTTGCGGCTCATGGCGTGGCGCTCGGGGTCGGGGTGGCGGTGGCGCCCGCGGACGGCGAGGCCGTCGCGGTGGGCGTCGGCGTCGGCGTCGCGCCGGCGGCGGCGCTCGTGCCCGCGGCGGCCGAGCCGGTGCTCGCGGTGCCGGGCGTCACGGCGGCGGCCGCGGCGCGCTCGAAGAACATCACCAGCGTGAAGTCGGGGCGCTTGCCGTCGGCGCCGCAGCCGTTGCCCAGGCTCGCGGTGCCCGTCGGCTTGGCCTGGGAGGCGTTCGCGTTGTCCGCGGTCGGGGTGCCCGAGCCGTCCTTGTCGGCGCTCGCGAGGCTCACCCGCGTGACGCCGTCGACGCCGCGCAGCCGGGCCATGACCCGCGCGACGCTCGTCTGGCTGCTCGTGCAGCCCGCGAGCTCGATCGCGGGCACGGTGCGGCTCGCGCGCAGCGTCGAGCCGCTGACGCCGCCGACGTTGGGCGAGATCGAGCCCGTGAGGCTCTTCAGCGTCACGCCCTCGGGCAGCGCGCGCGAGAGGTCGCGCAGCGCCTGCTCCCAGTCGAAGCGCACGCCGGCGAGGGTGCGCACCGTGTCGATCCGCTGGGTCGCGAGGGCCGCGAAGTCCGCGTAGGGCTTCAGCGGCGCGGCCGCCGCGAGCGTGCTCTGCGCGCGGTTCGTCACGTCGGCGAGCTCGCGCTCCTTGGCGCGGATGTCGTTGGCGACGAGGACGTAGCCGACGACGGCGAGCAGCGCCAGCGCGAGCGCGGCGAGCACGAGGTACGGGCCCGAGCTGCGCGGCTCGGGATCGCGTTCCGGGGCCACGACCGGCGCCGGGGCGGTGCCGCGCAGGTCGGAGGGAAGGAGGTTGACGGCTCTCATGTGTGAGGGAGATGGCGACCCGAGTGCCTGCCCGGGGGTCAACCCCGATATCGGCACGCTCGTGTGGCGACTGAACCCCGCCGTCAGAGCGTCGCGAGGTACCAGCGCACGATCGCGTCGCCCGCCAGCAGGCCGACGACGCCGCCCGCCGCGAGGAACGGGCCGAAGGGGATCGCGGTGCGCCGGCCGACGGCCACGCCGCGGCGGGTCATGACGGCGGCGCCGGCGAGCGTGCCGAGCATGAGCGCCGCGAACATCGCGGGCGCGACGGCGCTCCCGAGGAAGAGCCCGAGCACGGCGGCGAGCTTGACGTCCCCCATGCCCATCCCGGCCGGGTAGGCGATCGCGGCGAGGAGCAGGAAGCCGCCCGCCGCGGCGCCCGCGAGGAGGTGCTCCGGCAGCGCCTCGCGGTCGAGCAGGGCGACGAGCGCCACGGCGACGATCGCGCCCGGGTAGGTCAGGCGGTTCGGGATGATCCGGTGGTCGAGGTCGATCAGCGTGATCGGCACGAGCAGCAGCACGAGCACGACGCCGAGCACCACCTCCGGGTCCGCCCCGCGCACCACGACCACGAGCGCGCACAGCAGCGCCGTGACCGCCTCCACGAGCGGGTAGCGCAGCGGGATCGTCCGCCGGCAGGCCCGGCAGCGCCCGCCGAGGGCGAGCCACGACACGACGGGGATGTTGTCGCGCGCGCGGATCGTCGTGCGGCACGCCGGGCAGCGTGACCGCGGCCGCGACAGCGACTCGCCGCGTGGCAGCCGGTGCGCGACGACGTTGAGGAACGAGCCGACGAGAAGGCCCATGAGCCCGCTCACGCCGGCCGCGAGGCTCATGTCCCGTCGACCGCGAGCCCGGCGGCCACGGTGAGGCGCCCCACGTCGGCGTCGGGCGCCTGCGAGGGCACCACGGCCGCCTCGAACGGGACGCCGAGCAGCTCCTCGAGCTTCTCGGGCAGCCCCGGCAGGGCGACGGCGGGCCCCGTGAGGACGCCGCGCTCGACCGGCTCCGCGCTGCTCTGGGCGCGGTAGAAGTTCAGCGAGTTGCGCACCGCGTCGGCCACCTCGTGGACCCCGTCCTCGAGCGCGGCGCGCGCGGCGGCGACGAGCTCGGGGTCGCCGTCGACCTCGGCGAGCGGCGCGACGATCCCGACGTGCGAGAGCCACTGCCGCGAGTGCTCGAGCGTGAGGCCGCGCCGCTCGGCGAGCGCGGTCACGACGGCGTCCACGCCGCCGCCGGCGGCACGCGTGAACAGGCAGCCCTTCGCGTTGGCGACGGCGACGTTCGTGAGGCCGGCGACGTTGACGTAGAGCACCGCGCCGCCGTCGCCGGGGGGCAGCGCCCGCACCATCCCGAAGGCCGACAGGTCGATGCCCTCGACGTGCAGCCCCGCCTCGCTCACGCTCGCCACCATGCGCTCGACGAGCTCGCGCCGCACGGCGGCGACCATCACCCGCATCCGCGGCCCGGCGGGCGTCTCCACCTTGCCGAGCGTCTGGAAGTCGAGCACGGCCTCGTCCATCGGCATCGGGATGTGGTCGGGTGCCGTCGAGCGCACGGCGGCCTCGAGCGCCTTGGCGTCGTCGAGCGGCGGCAGGTCGAGCGCGCGCACGACGATCCGCTGGTTGGCGATCCCCAGCCGCACCCGCCGCGGCAGGTCGCTCTCCGCCCACAGGCCGGCGATCGCCTCGGTGAGCGCCGGCGGGTCGGTGACCTCGCCGTCGCGCAGGACGCCCGGCCGCAGGTGCGCGACCGCGCCGCGGGCGAGCGCGAGCCCGCCCTGGGTGGTCACCTCGGCCGCGGCGACGTGACCGGGGTCGAGGTCGAGGCCGACGACCGAGGAGGTCTTGGGGGTTCGCTTGCGCTTGAGCACGGGGGCTTCATCGGCACTGCCGCGAGCCCGCTTGAGGCGGCGCGCCGCCGCGGCGACAGCCCTACCAGGAGCCACTCGCGGGGCACCCGCCCTTGCCCGTGGTGGTGCACGTGCGCCGGGTCGCGGCGTTGAGGTCGAAGGCGAACGAGTTCGTGTTGCGGCCCTGCGAGGTGACCTCGATCTTGTAGCCGCCGCTGCCCGTTCCCGAGCTGAGCGTCATGCGGCTCGAGAACTGCTTGACCGTCGGCTCGATGTCCTCGAGCTTGGCCTTGTCGGTCGTGTAGCCCCGGTCGCCGGTGGCGTAGGTCTCCATCGCCGTCTGCGCCGTGCGGACGGCGGTCTTGGCCTCGGTGTCCTGCGCCTTCTCGCGCTGGCTCAAGAACGCCGGCAGGGCGATCCCGGCGAGGATCCCGATGATCAGGATCACGACGAGCAGCTCGACGAGGGTGAATCCGCGCTCGCCGTCGCGGGCCGTGCGGAGCATGTCGGCCCCCTGGCCTCGTGGGAAAAGAAAGGGCGGGCCCCGAGGGGCCCGCCCGGATCAGCCTGCGGTTGTGCCCGTCCCGGCTACCAGGAGCCGTTGGAGGGGCAGCCGCCCTTGCCCGACGTGGTGCACGCGCGCGGGTTCGCGGCGTTCGCGTCGTAGGAGAACTTGTTGGTGTTCTTGCCCTGCGACGTGACCTCGATCTTGTAGCCGCCGGTGCCGGTGCCGGCCGTCAGCGCCATGCGGCTCGAGAACTGCTTGATCGCGGGCTCGATCTCCTCGAGCTTGGTCTTGTCCGTCGTGTAGGCCTGGTTGTCCGTGTAATAGGTCTCCATCGCCGTCTGAGCCGTGCGGACGTTGGACTTCGCCTCGGTGTCCTGCGCCTTCTCGCGCTGGTTGAGGAACGCCGGCAGGGCGATCGCGGCGAGGATGCCGATGATCAGGATGACGACGAGCAGCTCGATCAGGGTGAAGCCCTTCTCACTCTGCGCTCGCTCGCGGAGCTTGTGAAGCATGTGGGTGAACCCTCCTGAAGGGATCGTTGGGCCTGTGAACAATCCGTGCCAGGTCCTCGGTCCCGTGCGGCCCCCGCTCTGGTGGCAACCCGGACTCTGTGCGTTGTCACCTCGGCACTGGCACCCGTGGTATCGGCACGAGCGGTCAGGCTCTTTACCCCGAGGGCCCGCCCGAGGGGGTCTATCCTCGGCTCATGGCCGGCCGGCGCCTGCTGCTGCTCGTGGCGATCCTCATGGGGCTGACGGCCCTCGCCGCCAGCGTCGCGCCGCGCGATCCGACGCCGGAGCGCCGCAACTCCGCGCAGGCCCCGCCGTCGCCCACCGCGACCCCCGCGCCGGCGGCGTCCGAGGCGCGCGTCCTGCGCCGCACGCTCAGCGCCGGCGAGGGCGCCCGCAGGCGCGACATCCGCCTGCGCGTCGGCGACACGCTGGAGCTGATCGTGCGCGGCGACCTCGTGGACTCGGTGCAGCTCGGCGATCTCGGGGTCGAGGCCATCGATCCCGAGGCGCCGGCGTTGTTCGCGCTGCGCTTGGAGACCGCCGGGACGCACCCGATCCGGCTGCTGGGCGCCGAGCGCGACCTCGGGCGCCTGCTCATCGCCGCGCCCGACGTCAGCGCGCGGGCACGGCCTCGTTGAGCCGGGCCACCGACCACGAGGCGTCCACGGGCTCGATGAAGTTCGGCGGGCTGCGGTAGCCGAAGCGGTTGTCGTAGTTGTAGTTCTTGTCGTAGCCCGTCACGACGTTGCCCGAGTACGAGGTCGCCACCGCGCCGCGGTAGCGCTGCGCGATCGCGCCGTTCACGGTGAGCGAGCCCAGCGGCGAGCCGCAGCGGAAGTTGTCGACGGTGAACGAGTGCTGGAGCGCGAGGATGGCGGCGTCGATGGTGACGTCGCCCATCGTCGAGGCGTTCGAGCAGCCCGACACCTTGTGGTAGACGCGGACGAAGTTGTCGGCGACGAGGCCGGCCACGGCGTCCCCCGTGCGGATCAGCCCGTTGTTGGTGGCGTACGGCGGGCCGATGATGATGTCGTTCTGGGCGGCGAAGGTGAGGTTCTTGTCATAGGTCCCGCTCACGTAGAGGTTCCCGCAGGCCGCCGCGTCGTTGTAGTCGGCGATCACCGGCGGCGGGTTCGTGGGGCACGTCCCCGTCCCGTTGCGGACGTAGATGATCCCCTTCGGCGGCAGCGCGACGAGGGTGCGCGTCGTCCCGCCGTTCTTGACCGTCATGGTGTCCGACGCCGAGTCGAGGCGGACCTCGGTCGGCCCCGTGAACACGTAGGCGGCGTCGGCGATCGACTCGAGCTCCTGGTTGGTCGAGGGCCAGACGAACGTGCGGCTGTTGTAGATGCGGGTGCCGTTGAACACCGGCAGGCCGCCGCACGCCGGCGTGTAGCCGGGCGAGACGCCGCCGACCTCGACGGGGTCGGCCAGCGTGCGGCCGAAGATCGGCCCGTCGGTGCCCCGGCAGGTCAGCAGCGAGTCGTCGTTGGTGTGCACCGGCCCGAGCAGCTTGTCCTTGTTGCCGAACTGGATCTCGTCGCAGCCCGAGCGCGCGCTGCGGTACCTGCCCGCGCAGTCGTCGTCGGCGTCGTCCTGCTCGGCGACCGTCGGGTAGTTGCGCGGATCGGCGGTCTCGTAGTCGGTCGCCCACAGGTAGTTCAGGAACGACGAGCGCCGGAACGTGCCGATGAGCGCGCGCCGCACGCGGCCGCCGTCGCGCGCGCGGCCGGTGACCTTGATCCGGAACGTCGCGTTCGCGGTGATCATGGAGAGGTTGTTGTTCTCCTGGCAGGAGCCGCCGGGCGTGGCGGGGACGAGCTCGATCATGTACTGCGACGCCGCCCCCGGCACGTTGCGCCAGCGCGGCGAGGCGGCGCCGAGCTGGTTGACGGGGTTCGTCGTGCCCCCCGGCACGGTGATGTTCGTGCACCGCGTCCAGAAGTCCGGGTCGAGGTTCAGCCGCGACTGGTACCAGTTCAGCCCGGCCTCGGCCGCCGCGAGGGCGACCTTGCGGTCGCGCGAGTCGCCCGAGCCGCCGAGGTTGCCGTTGGCCGCGGCGAACGCGGCGGCGACGAACATCGACATGGCGAACAGCGCCATGAGGACGACGAACAGCGAGAAGCCGTCCTCCGCGCGACGGGTCAGGCGGGGCATGGGGCCACCGGGTCCTCGGGGTCGAAGCTGCGCAGGATCACCTGGTCCTGCAGACGCGTCGACGTGCCGGTCGTCGTGCGCGCGTTCGTGGGCAGCGCGTCGAAGGCGATGTCGATGCGGACGATGTTCTGCGTATCGGTCTCCGGCACGCCGGTGGCCGCGTTCGGCGTGATCTGGCGCGTCGGGGTCGGCGAGGTCCCGGCCGTGAAGCCGTAGTAGCGAAACAGCGGCGTCGTGCCGTCGCGCATCACGTTGGCGAGCAGCGTCCGGGTGCGGTCCGGGGTGGCCGGGTACGTCGGCGCGTTCGCGGTGCCGCGCGGCCGGTAGACGTCCTCGACGATGGTGCGCGCGGTCGCGTCGAAGCGCAGCACGCGGCGGTCGGGGGAGATCGGCGCGCTGCCGTCGGTGGTCTGGATGCCGGCGGCCGGGGTCGGCGCCGCCGTGGCGCGCGTGCCGTCCGTGAGGTCGGCGTAGAAGGTCACGGAGTCGGCGGTGGTCCCGGTGCCCGGGGCGATCGCCGGCGTGTTGGGGTCCGGGCACACGAGCGAGCGCAGCTCGCGGGTCATGAGGTCCATCGCGAGCCGCGCGCGCTGGCTGGAGTCGACCCGCTGCGTGGTCTCCTGCGTGCGCTTCATCACGAAGTCGAGCAGCGCGAACGCGCCGAGCGCCACGATCAGCGCGATCCACATCGCGGTGAGGAGCTCGGGGAGCGTGAGGCCGTCCTCGCGACTCATGTCGAGCACGTCCCGCGGTTGCTCCAGCCCGAAGCCGTGACGTCGATCGTCGTCATCACCGGCAGCGGGTAGGTCGCCGCCACGCCCGTCTGGGTCGTCGCGTAGTTGACGCCGGATTCGGTGAACTGGGCGCAGACGCTGTAGGTGCCCCACGGCACGCCGGGGTCGTAGGTCGAGCTCGACCAGCTGACGAACCCGACGTCGCCGGAGCTCATCGTGGTCATCGTGTGGGTCTGGCTGCACGACGGGCTCTCGACGCTGCCCGTGCGCTTGACGACCACGCGCGCGCCGCCGGTCGTGGCGCCGTTCTTGCGCACCCGCACGAACAGCGGCGGGTTGCGCACGACCGCCGAGGCGACCCCGCCCGGCGTGGTCTGCACGGACGCGCGCGAGCCGGGCGTGTTCGAGAACCAGTTCGTCTGGCCGGCGAAGCGCGTCGGCAGCGCATCCGTGGCGCAGGCGCCCGCGTAGAACCCGTGGGCCGATGACGCCCACGGGAACAGGTTGGTCGCGCTGATCGCGGTCTGATTGGAGCCGGGGGTGTCCGGCCAGCGGCGCGGCGAGGAGGACTTGCTGTTGGTCGCGATGAGCTGCGTCGCCCGCGACGGCGAGATGACGGTCGCCGGCACGAGCGGGCGCACCGTGTCGAAGGTCACGTCGACCCGCGCCGCCTGGTCGTAGTCCACGGAGACGAGCTGCGTCCCGCCGGCGGCGACGGTCGCGGTCTTCGTGACGAGCTGGGTCCCGGACGGGTCGACGTACCCGGTCACGTTGAGGGTCGCCGTGTAGGCGCCGGCCGGGAGGCGCTCGAACAGCGCGCACCCGACCTCGTTCGTCGTCTCCGAGCGGGCGCGCGGCCCGGTGACCGAGACGGGGACGTTCGGCTGGGCCAGCCCGTCGCCGCCGACGACCTTGACCGCCAGCGTGCCCTGGCTGGGCCCGAACGAGCGCACGGACGGCGCCTGGATCGAGCTGACGGTGACCGCGGGGATCTCCTTCCCGACGATCGCCGAGGTCACCCGCGACGTGATCTTCAGATAGTCGGCCTGGGAGTCGCCGGCCGTGCAGCTCTGCCCGGCGCCGGTGTCGTCGCGCACCCACGCCACCTCGGAGTGGACCGTGTAGTCGACCTTGTCGACGCGCTGGGTCTGGTCGGGCGCGGGGTTCGCGGCGAGCGCGGCGAGCTGCGCCGAGCCGAGGCCGCGCAGGCGCTCCTGATCCATCTCGGCGAGGGCGCCCGCCTGGGCGCGTGCCCGCTCACGCGCGGAGGAGCCCATCGCGGCCTCGACCCCGGCGAGGATCCCCATCGCGATGAGCGCGAGGATGAGCGCGGAGACGAGCACCTCGATGAGCGCGAAGCCGCGCTCGCGAGCAGGATCGGTGGATGCGACGGTGCCAGGGACCATCGCTCCCTTCATCGGCGCGCGAGCGCGCGTCTGTAGGGATCAGGTACGCCTGGCGGCCTGCGCGTCGTGCTCGGGGATGCGCCGCCCGGTGCCCTCGCACCACGGGCACGGCACGGTGTGCGGCGTGCCGCCCTGGTTGGAGACGATCTCGCCCGTGCCCCGGCAGACGGGGCAGGAGTCGGCTTCGGGGGCGTCGGGGTCGGCCATCGACCCGCCACGTTAGCGGCGCTCAGAAGCCCGGGGGTGCGACCGAGGTCGCCGCGCGGCGGCTCTCGTCGAGGCGCACGGCGGGGCTCGCGGGGCGGTCCGTGGGCAGCGAGCGGCGCAGCGTCGGGGGCACCTCGCGGTCGGTGACGTCGCGCAGGACGCCGAGCCGGCGGAAGGCGTTCTCGGCGTCGCTCGCCCGCGCGGCGCGCGCCAGGAAGCCGGGGATCGAGGGCGCCCCGAGCGGCGAGCGGGCGGCGAGCGCGCGCACGTACGCCGGGTCGAAGGCCCCCGCGATCTGCGCCTCGGTCAGCGGGTGCGCGAACAGCACGGCGAGGTTCGGCGCGACGTCGGGGTCGCCGAGGACCGGCAGCGAGGAGCCGCCGGTGCTCGTCCACAACCAGCCCTCGATGCCCTCCTCGCGCGGCACCACCCGCGAGGGCCCGAGGCGCCGCAGCACCGGGAAGCGGCCGACGGCGCCGCCGGGGCGCTCCGCGCCGTGCTCCACCGCGGCCACGGCGACCGCGCCGAGCGGCAGCACGAGCGGCACCCGCAGCTGATCGGGCTGTTCGATGACAAGTCCGCGGCCGCCGAGGGTCAGCGATCCGCCTCCCCCGCGCCGGCGCCAGCCGCGCTCGGCGAGCGCCACGACGATCTCGACGGAGCGCCGCGGGGGCGGCGGGGCGGGCGGCGGCTCGGCCATGACCCGAGTTGCATCGGCGCCGCGCGCGGCGCGCTTGAGCGCCCGGGCGCCAGCGGTCGGGACGACTACGCTGGGCGGGTGCCCGAGGCCACGCCCGGCGTGTGGCTCGTCCTCCCCACCTACGACGAGGCGGAGAACCTCGAGCCGCTGCTCGCGGCGGTCCTGCCCCGACTGGCCGCCACGGGGCACCCCCACCGGGTGCTCGTCGTCGACGACGGCTCGGCCGACGGCACGGGGCACCTCGCGGAGGCGATCGCCGCGCGCGAGCCGGCGGTCGCGGTGCTGCATCGTCCGCGGCCCGCGGGGATCGGGCCGGCCTACCTGGCCGGCTTCCGGGCGGCCCTGGCGGGCGGAGCGTCGCTCGTGCTCGCGATGGACGCCGACTTCTCGCACGACCCGGCCGACCTCCCGCGGCTCGTCGCCGCGGCCGGGAGCGCCGACCTCGTGCTCGGCTCCCGCTACGTCCCGCACGGGCGCACGGTCGGCTGGCCGCTCGCGCGCCGCGTCGTCAGCCGCGCCGGCTGCCTGTACGCGCGGGCGGTCCTGGGCGTTGGCGTGGACGACCTCACGAGCGGCTTCCGCTGCTACCGGCGCGCCGTGCTCGAGGCGATCGACCTCTCCGCGATCCGTGCGCGCGGCTACGCCTTCCAGATCGAGATGGCCTACGGGGCGGCGCGCGCCGGCTTCCGCATCGAGGAGGTCCCGATCACGTTCCGCGAGCGCGTTGCCGGCCGCTCGAAGATGACGCCGCGGATCGCGCTGGAGGCCGCGTGGCGCGTCCCGGCGCTGCGAATCGCGGCGCGCGGAGCCTGAGCTCCCGGCCCGCAATACTGGAGCGATGGTGGACGACCTCTCGCTGCGATGCTCGGACGCTGAGCGCGAGCGCACCGCACAGGCGCTGCGCGTGCACTGCGAGGCCGGGCGCCTCACCGTCGACGAGTTCGACCAGCGCCTCGACGCGGTCTACGCCGCCAAGACGCGCGCCGACCTGGCCGCGCTCGCCGTCGACCTGCCGGCGCTCGAGGAGCCGGCGCCGCCCCCGGTGCCGACCGCGCCGGCGCGCCGCTGGTTCGCGCCCGGCATCGCCCCGTTCCGCGAGCAGGTCGCGCTGCACGCGCGGCCGCGGACGGCGTACGGGCAGGCGATGAGCTACATCGTCCCCGCCATGAGCTCGGCGGGCTACGAGATGGTGGAGCGCGACCCGTCGGGGCTGATCACCTTCCGGCGCTGGGTGCGGCCGGCGTGGACGTGGCTGCTCGCGGTGCTCTTCTTCCCTGTGGGGCTGATCGCGCTGCTCGTCAAGCGCGAGGAGCGCGTGACCGTCGTGTTCGCCGACCGCCCGTCAGGCGGCACGCTCGTCACCGCGTTCGGACGTGCGCCGCGCGCGGTGCGCCGCGCGTTCGCCCTGCTCGGCGACTGACGCCTCTAGGCTCTCCGGCATGTGCCGCAACATCCGCCCGCTCCATAACTTCGCCCCGCCCGCGACCGACACCGAGGTCCACGAGGCCGCGCTGCAGTACGTCCGCAAGATCAGTGGGTTCACGAAGCCGTCGGCGGCGAACGCCGAGGCGTTCGAGCTCGCGATCGAGGAGGTGGCGGTCGCGACGCAGCGCCTGCTCGCCGGGCTCGTGACGAACGCGCCGCCCAAGGACCGCGAGGTCGAGGCGGCCAAGGCCCGCGCGCGCGCCGCCCAGCGCTACGCCGCCTGATCGCATTCGTCCAAGCCACGCGGCGCCGCGGCGCCTAGCCTCCCGGCGAGAGACCACGAAGGGAGGACGAGATGACCGGAGAGCCGGCGTTCTTCGAGCTCGGCGTCGAGGACACCGAGCGCGGGCGCGCGTTCTACGAAGGGCTGTTCGGATGGAGCTTCGAGACCGGGCCGTCCGGCAAGGGCTGGGTGCTCGGCACGCCGACGATCCAGGGCGGCATGCACGGCGGCCACAAGGACGCGATGCCGTACCTGTTCTTCGCGGTCGACGACATTGACGCCGCCGTCGGGCGCGTCCACGAGCTCGGCGGAACGGTCGAGGAGATGGACGTCGAGGGCGACGCCGACTCGCAGGCGCGCTTCGGGCGCTTCAAGCTCTGCCGCGACGACCAGGGGTCCTACTTCGGCCTGCACCAAGCTCCTACACGCTGACGAGCAGGCCGGTCGCGAACATCAGCGCGATCCCGGTGAGCAGGCCGCCGACGGCGCCCGGGTGCAGCGTGCGCCCGGCGTCGTCGCGCAGCGTCGGGGCAAGCTGGACGATCACCTGCACGATGGCGCCGGCGCCGAACCCGAACAGGAACGCGGCGAGGCTGGCGTTGAACGCCGCGGCGCCGATCCACGCCCCGAGCACGGCCGGCGCCCCGGCGACGAGCCCGAGCACCGCGAGGCGCCGCAGCGATGGGCGCGCGTTCGCGACGGGCGCCACGATGGCGAGCCCCTCCGTCGTGTTGTGCAGCGCGAAGCCGACGACGAGGAACGCGCCGAGCGCGAGCGCCCCCGCCGTGTAGGCCGCCCCGATCGCCACGCCCTCGCCGAGGTTGTGCAGCCCGATCCCGACCGCGACGAGCAGCGCGAGCGTG
>Ga0190275_10001998_pt1 | contig 14855 bp, 12 predicted proteins | sample Popmic550T_FD_133745 | JGI IMG/M metagenome (GOLD analysis project Ga0190275, IMG submission 133745) | Populus adjacent soil microbial communities from riparian zone of Yellowstone River, Montana, USA - 550 T | ecosystem: Environmental > Terrestrial > Soil > Riparian zone > Trees stand | place... | reverse complement strand
GCGAGAGCGGCACCGTGAACTCTCGCTTTCGCCGCGAGAACCCCCAAGGCCGCACGTACATCACCTCGCTGCCGATGAGCATCACCCGTCCCACCCGGGTTCCCCCCAGGGTCCGCAGCACCATCCCGGTCTGGATGGAGCGCCGCTCCAGCCTCAGGTTCCACCGCTCCTGCTCCATAGGTGTCTCACCTCCGGCACACTCCGAAGGTGGGGCGGGCCTCGGCTTTGGGGAAGAGCCCTCGAGAGTCCAAGGGCTCTCCTGCGCCCTGGCTCAGCGTCCGAGCTCTCGGGACACCGCGTCCAGGATCTCCTTCTCCGTGGGGAACGCGAAGCTCTCCTTCTTCACCACCGTCTTGCCATTCACCACGATGTCGAAGCATCCCGACGGTCCTGGCTTCAGCTCCGAGTCCAGTTGCAGCACATCCTTCAGGGCAGCCGCCGCACGGACGGCTCGAGGCTTGTAGCCTCAGGCATTGCAGTACAGGATGGTGATCTTCGTGTCGGCCATGGCGTGACCTCCTTCTCGGGGTCAGCGAGCACACCGAGGGGTGCGCCCGTACCTTGAGAGATAATCGCAGGCCCGGGCATTCGCCAACCTCCTCCGCGCGCGCCAGGCCTGTGCTCCCACCTCCAGGTCAGGGCTCGAGGTCCACTCCGGGCGACTCGTCAGGTCGGGGCTCCCCGCCGGACTGTCCGTCCGCGAGCGATTGAATTCCCCGCAGAGCCCCGATCATGCGCCCGAGGATCCGGATCCGCTCCTCGGAGTCCTTCACGAGCAGGTGCCCTCCGATGACGGACGCCATTCCGCGGGAGCTCGCGGCCTGCTCGCACCAGGCGCTGGCGATCTGCTCCGCTGGCAGTCCATCCACCGGGACGAGCTGGGTGATGATCGGGGCGGGTTCGACGAGCAGGAGTCGCTCGAGCAGCTCCTCACGCTCCTCCAGGGAGAGCACGCCCTGGGCGTAGGTGCTGCCCACGCCGTAGTGGGCCCGCAGCAACCCCAGGAGCCGGGCGGTATCGGTGTCCGGCAGCGCCAGCGAGACGCGCAGATCCACGAGCGGCGCGGCCACGACGACGCTGAAGCCCAGCTCGCTGGCCAGCGCGGCCCCCAGTGAGCCCAGCGGCACTGCCTCCGCCACGAGCCGGAAGCGGGTCTCTGGCAACCTCGCCCCCGTGGCACTTGCAGGAGCCGGTGGAGGGGACGACGCATCCCCCGGAACGGCCGAGGGGGGCTCGTAAGACAGCCGCTTCAGGTCCAGCCGGCCCACGGGCGCGTCGGAGTGGGAGATGGAGGTGCGAGGCGGGGGGGGACGGCCCCGGCACGTAAAAGCCACCTCTGCATCAGGCCGGACCTCAGACTTCATCGTGCCGCATCCGGCCAGCGCCAGGACTCCGCCCGCGAGGATGAAGTGTCTCATGCAGCCCCAGTATGCCTGAAGCTGGGAGGACTCGCGGGCTCTCCGTTTCCCACGGGCGTCCCCCGGTCTACGGTGCGCCGCCATGCAGACCTTCCGAGACCGCGCCGCCGCCGCCTACGACGCCGAGCACTTCCGCCGCCAGGGGCACCAGCTCGTGGACCAGCTTGCGGACTACCTCACGAGCGCCACCCGGGGAGAGAACCTGCCCGTGCTCCCCTGGGCCACCCCCGCGGAGAACCTCGCGCGCTTTCCCGCGACCTTTCCCGAGGAGCCTACCGGAGAGCTGTCCGCCTTCATGGAGCGCGTCCTTACCGCCTCCCACCACCTCCACCACCCGCGCTACGTGGGGCACCAGGTGTCTGCCCCCCTGCCGCTGGCCGCCCTGTGTGACTTCGTCTCCGCGCTGCTCAACAACGGCATGGCGGTGTACGAGATGGGCCCCGCCTCCACCGCCATGGAGCACGGTGTGCTGCGCTGGATGGCCGGGCAGCTCGGCCTCCCCGAGAGCGCAGGGGGCATCCTCACCTCGGGCGGCTCTGCGGGCAACCTCACCGCGCTGCTCGCCGCGCGACAGGCCAAGGCCGGGTATGACGCGTGGAGCAGCGGCGCCTCCGCGGGCCCTCCCCTCACGGTGCTCGTCGCGGAGACGGCCCACTACTGCATCGCCCGCTCGACGAAGGTGATGGGCTGGGGCGCTGCTGGCATCACCCCCGTGCCCGTGGACGCGAGCTTCCGGCTCCGCCCAGAGGCCCTGGAGGATGCGCTCACCGCTGCCACCCGCGCCGGCCGTCGGCCCATTGCCGTGGTGGCCAGCGCTGGCTCCACCGCCACAGGCGCGTTTGATCCGCTGGAGGCGGTGGCCGACTTCTGCGAGCGCCACGGCCTCTGGTTCCACGTGGACGGGGCCCACGGCGCCTCGGCGGTGCTCAGCCCCTCGTTCCGCCACCAGGTGAAGGGCATCGAGCGCGCCGACTCCGTGGTGTGGGACGCGCACAAGATGATGATGGTGCCCTCGCTCGTCACTGCTGTGCTCTTCCGCGAGGGCGCCCGCTCCTTCGAGGCCTTCGCCCAGGAGGCCAGCTACCTCTTCCACGGCCAGGACACGCGACGCTGGTACGACGTGGGGCTGCGCACACTCGAGTGCACCAAGGAGATGATGGCCCTCAAGCTCTACACCAGCCTGAGCCTGCTGGGCACCCGCTTCTTCGCGGACTACGTGACGGCCACCTTCGAGCTCGCGCGCCGCTTCGCCCAGCGCCTCCAGGCCTCCGGAGACTTCGAGGTGGCCGTGCCGCCCGACTGCAACATCGTCTGCTTCCGGCATACCCCCGCAGGCCTCCCCGCCTCGGAGCTGGATGCGCTCCAGTCCCGCCTGCGCGAGCAGCTCATCACCCGCGGCGACTTCTACCTGGTGCAGACCAGCCTGCCGAAAGGTGTCTATCTGCGCACCACCCTCATCAACCCACTCACCACGGATGGGGACTTGGACGCCTTGGCGGAGGCGCTGCGCCGGGCGGCGTGAAGACACGAGGGCCGCGCACGTCTCAGGGGTATCTGGGAGACTGAGCCTATGAGCCGAGTCCGCCAATTCCTGTTCCTCGCCGCGCTGGGCGCGGGTGCAACCGGGTGCCGCAGCGTGGGTCCTTCGGAGGTGCTGCTTCCGGACAAGCTGGACGCCCGCCTCCAGAGCAACGCCCAGGCCTGTGTCGAGCGCCTCAACCGGGATCGCGAGCGCGCGCAGAACGCCATGAACCTCTCGGACGTGCTGGTGCTGCTGGGCGCCAGCGCCGGTGCCGCGGGCAGCATTGCAGCGGCCTTCCTCACCAAGACCTCCGTCCGCCGGGCCTCCGCCGTGGTAGGCGCGGTGGGCGCACTGACGGCCGGAGCACCCAAGACGCTTGATGATCCCGCCGACATCCTCACGCGGCGCTCGCGGGCAGAGCGCCACTGGGTCGTCGGCTACAAGGTGCTGACCCAGACGACGATCGCCTCCGCGCCGGCCGGCCTCGCCGCCCAGTCCCTGCAGGTGGCGGAGCTCACCGGCGAGTCCGCCAAGGTGGCCGTGGAGGCTTCCAGCCAGCAGCGCCAGAAGGCGCTCATCTACGTGCTGGACCGGTTCATCGACTGCACCGCCGACCAGCCACCGGAGAACTTCGAGGAGCTCCCCTCCTCGGGCTTCTTCACCGTGGGCACACCAGTGGCCAGCGCCAGGACCCTGAACGACCCTGTAGGGATCGCCGCCACCGAGGGCGAGTCGACGGTCCGCCTCTACGCGGAGCCCCCGGCGGCGGCGGGCCGCACACTGCCTGAGGACAAGGAAGCGGGGGCACCGAACCCTCCCTGACAGGAGGATGACCGGGCGGCAGCTTCAATGGCGGAGGATGGCCGCATTGCCTACCGGATGAAGCCCCCGCTGCCGTACGCTGAGGGCCAAGGATGGATCTCGTCAATCGAACGCCCTTCGCAGTGGTGCCGCTCGTCTTCCTGCATGAGGGACTGGAGACACTGCTCCTGGTGGTGAAGGGGACCTTCACCATCGAGCGGCAGCTCACCCGCGTGGCGGATGAGCAGGATCCCATCGTCCTCGCGGACGAGTACGGGAATGAGCCCCACAACTCGAGCCTTCTTCACGCCTCGGACGTGACGCTGCTCAAGCCCGCCACGGATGTGCTGCTGCGTGGGTACGCATACTCAACGCCTCGCTCGCGGACCGAGGCGCTCATCGCCTTCCGCATCGGGACCCTGAAGAAGGGAGTGCGGGTCTTCGGCGATCGGGTGTGGGAGCGCGTGTTGAGGATGAACCGCCAGTCCGAGCCGAAGCCGTTCGTGAAGATGGAGCTCACCTACGAGAGGGCCTTCGGCGGAACGGACACCAGCAACCCCGAGCACGTCGAGCGCTGTGAGGAGAACCCCGTGGGACGGGGCTTCCGCGGTCGGGAATCCCGGCTCCCGGTGGATGGGGCTCCTCTGCCCAACCTCGAGGAGCCCGGCAAGCTCCTCGAGTCCCCCGACCAGCGGCCGCGCCCCGCATGTTTCGGGCCCATTCCTCCGTCCTGGAAGCCAAGGCCCCTGTATGCGGGGACCTACGACGAAGCCTGGAAGCGGGACGTGTTTCCCTTCCTGCCCCGGGACTTCGATCCGCGCTTCTACCAGTGCGCGCCTCCTGATCAGATCCTCCCGGGATACATCCAGGGCGGGGAACCGGTGGTCATCGCAGGGGCCTCCGCCCAGGGGCAGATCCAGTGTGCACTGCCCACGATGAGACCCGAGGTCACCATTCGCATGGGAGAGCGCACCGAGCAGCCTCTGCTCCAGTGCGATACGATCCTGCTCGATGCGGACCGTCCCGCCGTCACCCTCGTCTGGCGCGCACAGCTGAGCGTCCAGGGGCTCGTGCCGGACGTGCACAGAATCGAGGTCAGTGCTCGTGACTAGGGCGGCGTCGGGCATCGTGGTGACGGGCATCGGGATGAAGACCCCGCTCGGGAACCACTCCGTGCAGAGCGCTGCATCCGTGCGCGCGGGCATCAACCGGTTCCGCCGGTGGCCCCACTTCGGGGTGGATCTGGGCGATGACTCCGGGCTCAACGCCTCGTTCGTCAATCCCGACATGGGAGACGACCCCTGGACGGAGAAGGCCTTCGAGCTGCTCGGGCCTCCGCTGGAGGAGGCGCTGTGGAGCAGCCGCCTCTACGATCTGGAGAAGCACCGAGGCAAGCTGAGCGCCTTCCTGGCGCTCCCGTATCCGGACCGCGAGGGCACCACCACCGAGGCCTTCGAGGAGTTCGCCGCCTCGCTCCGGGAGGACTGCTTCGGAGAGGCGCCTGTCCAGACGGAGATCATCGCGCTGGACCACGCCTCCGGGCTCGTGGCCGTCGCACGTGCCGTCGAGCAGCTCCAGCGAGGGCACGCGGACCTATGCCTGGTGGGAGGAGTGGACTCGCTGCTCGACAGCCGGTTCCTGTATGCGCTCTTTACAGAGAAGCGGCTCAAGGTGGGCAGTCGGGGCTCGGGGCTCATCCCGGGAGAGGGGGGCGCCTTCGTCATCCTGGAACGAGAGAGGGACGCAGCACGCCGCAAGATCAAGCCACTGGCGCGAGTGGAAGCCATCGCCCTGGAGAAGGACGAGCCCTGGGGGCCAGAGGCCCCGCTGAGGGCCGAGGGGCTGTCCCGGGCACTGCGCTCCGTGCTGCAGGTGGCAGGCGCGGGGGAGATCCGCCGCGTGATCACCGATCTCAACGGCGAGCGCTGGCGCTTCCTCGAGTGGGCGCTCGCCGAGACCCGCTGCCTGGAGGAGCTGCCGCGTGGCTGGCAGCTCTGGCACCCGGCGGACTGCCTGGGAGACCTCGGGGCCGCGTATGGGATCTCGGCCATGGTACTCGCCACACGGGCCATGGCGCGCGGCTATCATGGAGACGGCAAGGTGCTGATCAGCGCCTGCTCGGAGCGGGGCGAGCGCGCCGCGATGTGCCTCTCGGCACCTCCCAGGAAGGGAACGGACTGATGTCTACTACCGTCATCGTCAACAACCTGACCGTCGTCCACAAGGACACGGGCGGCATGGCCATCGCGTTCCCGGACGTCTGCAAGACGCCCACGCCGGCGGGACCCGTGCCCATCCCCTACCCGAACACCGCGATGTCCTCGAACACGGCCGAGGGCAGCCAGACCGTCAAAGCCGACGGCCAGCCGATGATGCTCAAGTCCTCGTACTTCTCCATGAGCGCGGGCGACGAGGCGGGCAGCGCGATGGGTGTCGCCTCGAACAAGATCAAGGGCAAGGCCTACCCGAAGATGTACTCGTTCGACGTGAAGGTGGAGGGCCAGAATGTCTTCCGCTTCTCGGACATCATGCTGCAGAACGGCGGCTCTCCCACCAACACCGCGCCCGCAACCGAGCTGCAGATGACCCAGGTCGCCATGGGGGGCAGCGCGGCCGGCAAGCAGCAGAAGGCCAAGGAGCCCGAGCTCACCCGCCTGAAGTGGAGCCGGAAGGAGGCCTGCTGCGGGGACAAGGTCCAGCTCTCCATCCGGTCAAAGAACGTCGACGGCGAGCTCCCGCTGCCCGTGACCGTCCACCGCTCCGAGGATCGAAAGGCGGTGCTCGCCACGCTCTTGACGACCCTCAAGGGCAACAAGGCCGAGCACGACTGGATCACCGTGCGCGGTCCCTACAAGAAGACCGTGATGGCCAGGGGGCTGCAGAAGGAGCTGAAGGGCAAGGAGATGACCAGCCCCAACCTCGAGCTCAAGAGCCCGGCGCCCACCCAGGAGCGGATCCTGGGCAACCGCACTGCGCCCAAGTACGTCATCATGAACGTGGCAGGGGTGGATCAGTGGGTCCCCGCGGGCACGAACTACGGTTGGCAGTACGGCTTTGACATCGCGATCAAGGACGGTGAGCTGGTCGTCACCCGGCCCGTCCAGTTCAGGCTCGAGGCCGGCGTCGTGCTCGGGCCGAAGCGCAAGCGTGCGTGGAAGCGCCAGATCGAGGCGATCTGGAACCGGAAGTTCAAGCTGCACCGGACGAAGTGCAAGCGCGGAGGGCGCTGTGACTGCTCGAGCAGGAATGGCTGCTGCAGCTTCACCATCCGCATCGTCTGCCAGTTCGGCCCCTGGCCCCAGAACCCGGTGGACCTGCACAAGGGCGCGAACGATGGCGTCGACCCGGCGACTGGCAGCGTGCCCACCAACGGGCGCTGGTGGTATTCCAACACCTGGTGGGAGGGGCTGCAGGATGTTCCGGCGACGGTGCGCGCGCACGAGTTCGGGCACCTGATCGGGATGTACGACGAGTACCCGGGAGGAGCCGTTGAAGCCTCGCTCCGGTTCTGGAGCGTGCCCGCCAGCATCATGAACGCTGGGAGCAAGGTCTACAAACGCCACATGAAGGACTTCCATGATTGGTTCACCCAGAAGACCCAAGGGCTCATCGGGCCGACGGCGCTGGTTCCGCTCCGCGGCCCCTGAGCTCGTGCTGTGGTGGCTGGTGCTGGTTCCCTGGGTGAGCACTGGAGAGGAAGGCAAACCGATGCAGCCGTCGTTCGTGCTCTACATCGAATCGCTCGGCCATGGCGGACTGACCATGGCCCTTCAGCCCGACTCGAAGAACAGCTCGGTCGAGCTGCTGTCAAACTTCAAGGGCCGGCAGGAGGTGGGCTACTACGAGCACGCGCTGCCCGCGGGGACGTTCGCGCGGGTCCTCACGCTCCTGGACCAGGTGGGGTTCGACAAGCTGCCGGCAAGCCCAGGCCTCCAGCCGGATACGCCGACCGTCTCCGTGGGGAAGATGTATGCCGGATCGCCCCCGCGGTTCGACATGAAAGGCTATGACGCGGCGAACGTCCCGAAGGCCCTGGATCCGGTGCGCGCGGAGCTGCGCCCCCTGATAGAGGTCATCGTCGCGCACCCGGTGCGGGCGATTCGCGGAGAGGCCGCACCGGTCCAGCCCTCCTTCCGCGGCGACGAGCCGGTGGCCTTCGAGCTCCGTCTCGAGAACGTAGGCACGAAGCCGCTCAAGCTGGACAACCCCTTCCACAAGCGGATGGAGGAGCAGCTGACGGTCCGCCTCCTCGTGACGAGAGACAAGCCCGCCGAGAAGATCCAGGAGAAGGATCAGCTCTGGCTCGACTGCACGGTGGAGCACGTCCACACCCCCGACCGCAAGATCAAGCCTCCGTCGGAGCGGGAGCTCGAGCTCGGCCCGGGCGCGGAGCTGCGCTTCGTGGTCCGCAAGAAGCTGATGCTCCAGCCGGGCCGGTACCGCGCCGTGATCTTCTTCCGCAACAGCCGCCAGAAGAAGACGGAGCTGTCCGCGCCCGGGGTGCTGGGAATGGACCCTGGCGTGTTCGAGGTGGCTGAGGCCTCACCGTGATTGCCGACGCTGGAGACTGGCTGAGAGACGTCCTCGAGGAGCATGCCAGTGAGCTCCCGTTCCTGTGGTCGCAGCGGACGGAGGCTTGGCGCAGGCCCGGGTTCTCCGTGCGCGCGCTGGGGCAGCACGATGAGCGGCTGGACGCCCACACGGACGCCCTCTCCCTGGCGCGGGAGGAGGCGCTCCCCGTCCTTCTCCCCTTGATGGAGTCCGGGGATACCTATGAGGTCCTCTCCGCCGCATGCGCCATGCTCCGGATGGGCCTCGAGCGGGTCGAGCGCGACGTCCTGGAGCTCTTCGGAGAGCTGGCGGAGGACGCGGTCCAGGGCTTCGCTCGAGCCTTCGCATACACGCGCGCGGACCTGAGCCGTGCCCCGACTCCCACTCCTCAGCATGAGGCGGTGGTGCTCCGCGCACTCGCTCAGCGGGGCGAGCTGGAGGACACTCGGCGGCTCAGCGCGTTGCTCCAACACGACGAGCCGGAGGTGCGCAGGCACACGTGGCAGGCCCTGGCGTTCATCGGAGCTCGGAGCAGCCTCAGATGGCGTGACGTGTTCGAGGGCGCCATGGAGGATGAGCCAAGCCTTCGCCGCCTGGCGCTGCGCACCTTCGCGTGGAGTCGCCAGAAGTGGCTGCTCGCGGAGCTGAGGCGAGTCGTCGACGGGCAGGCTCCGGGACGGCCCGAGGCGCTGGAGCTGCTGTCCGTCCTGGGCACGGCGGAAGACGCCCCGCGCATCCGGGAGGCCCTGGCGGACAAGGCCCTGGGGCCCGAGCGCTTCTTCCTCGCAGGACGACTGGGCAACCCGAAGCTGATGGGGCTCCTGCTCTCGGCGATGGAGTCGGAAGACACGCTGGCCGCTGCATGCGCCGCCACTGCGTTCCGGACCATGACCGGGGTCCTGGTGGAGTCTGGCCAGCTCATCGAGCTCGACGATGGGCAGATCCCCATCCCGGACGTCGCGCTGGCAAAGGTCCGCTGGCAGGAGATGGAGCGCAGCTTCGAGAAGAGCACCCGCCTCTGCTACGGCGTGGAGGTTCAGCAAGGCCTCCCGGCCGACGCGCTCCCCCTCTTCGACCTGATCTCGCTGTCAGATGGCCGCCTGCGCGATTTCTTCCACGGGCGCTGGGAGGGTGGCCCCACCGTGCTGGAGGCCTTCCCCTACCGGGGCTGAAGCCTGGCGTCCCGTGGAGCCGGGACCCTCAGGGGTGGAGCAACCCGGGCTTCTGGCCGTGTGTGGAGCGCAGGCCCAGGTGCCCGCCTCGGGTACCCGTCAGCGCCCTCCCCTCCCTCTCGTCACGGAGACACGGCGTGGACGCGCCCCTCCGCGTCCACATCAAAGTGGAGGGAGCCTCGGTTCTGCCCGATCACGAAGAGGGCATAGCGCCCCCCAGGCTCGAGCGGCCGGGGCTCCTCCACCACTGAGAAGCCCTCGGGCCGCTCTCCGTACGCCAGCTGGCGGCCACTGTTCTGGTCCCCGAAGGGCTCGGCGCGCAGGTGCCAGAAGAGCACCCCCTCCCGATTCATCACCTGCACGGTGTTGTAGCGAGGGCGCTCCGGATGCTCCGGGTCCTCCACCAAGAAGCGCGGCGCCGGCAGCCGCTCCTCCTGGGAGGCCAGCACCACCTCGAGCTTCGGGCGGCAGCCGGCAAGCAGCAGGAGGACGGTGCCCAGCACCAGGCTGGCCACAGGCGCGCGCCTCATCGGCTATGGCGCTCCCTGGCCCGCCCGCACCTGCTGGAGCGCTGCCTCCAGCTGGGCCGTGTAGTCCGTGCCGTTGTATTCGAACCGGCGGCCCGGGTTGTCGAAGTAGCCCGACAGCTGCGCCTGCTGCAGGAACTCCGCCTGCTGCTCCGGGTTCAGCTGGCTCCAGGACTTGCCCTCGCGCAGACCCTTCTCGAAGTCGTAGCCGTCCCCAAGGTACTGGGCCACCAGCGCCTCGCTCATGTAGTCCGTGCCACCGTTCTGGTGCTGCCAGACGTGCGCCGACTCGTGCACCAGGAGGTCCTTCGACATCGGCATGTTCTCGGGGGGGATGTAGATGGTGTTGCCGTGCGTGAACGCGCGGCCCGAGGTGCTGAACAGCCCCGAGCTGCCTTCCTTGATGCGCAGCTGCGAGTAGTCAATGCTGTCACCGTACACCTGGCGCAGCGTGGCGACCTCATCCCCGGTCAGCTTGCGGCCAGGAGGCTCCACACCGATCAGCGTCTGCACGGCGCTCAGCGCCCGCCCTCCCATCAACAACAGCGCATCGACAGGTGTCTGCACGAACGTCTTCAGCAGCCCCGAGCCCATCTGCTTCAGGCCCTCTTTGAAGTCGCCGGTGAACAGCTTGCCCACGCCACCGAAGAAAGTGCCAATCCCCTCGCCTACGTTGCGGACCGCACCCACCACGGTGCTCGCCACACCCGTGACCAGGCTGCGCACCCCATCGCCCACGCGCTCGGCCGCCCCCTTCACCACATTGCCCACGGCCTTGGCCGCGCTACCCACAGCGTTGCCCACCGCCTTGGCCGCGCTACCGATGGCGTTGCCCACCGCCTTGGCCGCGTTGCCAATGGCCTTGAACGGGTTCCAGAACTCGACCTCCTTCGCCTGGCCGTCCACGTAGACGATGCCCTTGTCGTTCTCGGCGCGGATCTCCCCCACCTGCGCCGAGGACAGCTTCTCGCCCGAGAGGACGCGCCGGAACAGCTCGCCCTCGTCTCCCGCCGAGTCCTTCGAGTTGAGCTGGGCGTCCAGGTGGTGGCCCGCTTCCTCCACGTAGGTGGACGCGGCCAGCGACGGATCCAGCGACTCGTTGAGCAGCACCGTGCCAGACTCGGCGTCATAGGCCCCGTTGGCCCCTCCCAGAGTCTCGGCCGACACCCGCTTCACCGGGGGAAGCCAGTCGAAGTTCCCCGCCTGCGCCTGCTTCCGGAACTGCTCCGCCTTGCCGGCGTCGTACCCCTCGCCGAACACCGTCCGCAGCGTGTCGTGGAACTTCTGCTTGTCCGCGGCCAGCTCGCCGAACTGGCGGCGGAACGTAGATTGCACGTCCGGCGCCTTTCCGCTGAACGCGCTGACCGTCTCGAAGCCCGCCCGGCGCGCCGTCAGCGCCCCGGAAGCCCCTCCTGCCTTCGCTCCCGCCAGCTCATTCCGGGCCTCCTGGGTCCGGGCCGGCGTCTGCGGGGGAGTCCTCGTCTGGATCTTCATGTCGTCCTCTTCATGGATACCGTACCCCTATCATCGGGAGATCCAGGCCCCAGTTGCCGGGGGCTCCAACATTTGCAGGAATATGGAACCTACCCCTCGCGCAGGGGGGATACATTGCCAGCCTATGAAGCAGACCCAACAGCACCTTCGTGGATGCATCGCAGTGGTGGGCCTCGCGCTGGCTGCGTGTTCGGACACTGAGGAACCGGAGCCTCCTCCCACCGCCACCTGCGCCGAGCCCACCGGCACCCCCGTGGAGCACCAGGGCACCGTCACCTCCCCGCAGACGTGGGCCGCTTCCACCCCGCACCTCATCAGCGCCAACATGACGCTCAGCGCCCCCGTCACCGTGGAGGGCTGCGCCGTCGTCCGCGTGGCCGCCGGCATGTCCGTGGCCATCGGCAGCGGCGGCTCACTCATCTCCGCCGGCTCCGCCGAGCGCCCCGTGCGCTTCGAGCCCGCAGAGCAGGGCAAGCCCTGGGGTCAGCTTCGCATCTCCGCGCCCGGCTCGGCTCGCCTGTCGTGGACCCAGCTGCTCGGCGGTGGCGCCTCCCCCTTCGCCGATGGCACCCTCTATGTGGGCAACAGCTCCGCGCTGCCCGGCCCCCGCCCGCTCTTCGTCGACCACGTCACCATCAACGGCTCGAGCAGCCCTGGCGTCGTGCTCGCAGGCACCACGGGCTTCGCCGAGGGCTCCTCGGAGCTCACCATCACCGCCTCCGGCAGCCAGGCCCTCCCGGAGCCCATCGCCCTCAACCCCAACGCCCTCGGCACGCTGCCCTCCGGCGTCTACACTGGCAACCGCTCGGATGCGCTCTTCGTGAGCCCCTCCATCGCCTCCTCCAGCGTCTTCTATCTGGGCCAGGATGCCACCCTGAAAGATCTGGGCGTCCCCTACCGCGTGGAGGGACTGCAGGTCGGCAACCCCGACTCCCAGGCCACCCTCACCCTCGAGCCCGGCGTGCAGCTGCGCTTCATGCCCGGCAAGACGCTCCTGATCTACGACGCCCGCAGCACCCTCGTGGCTCGAGGCAGCACCCTCAAGCCCATCCTCTTCACCTCCGACAAACCGACTCCGGCCCCAGGTGACTGGACGGGCGTGCGCTTCGAGGGGCTCAATGCCAACGACGTGCTCGACAACGTCCAGGTCCTCTATGCCGGAGGCGACTGCCAGTGCTCCAGCTTCGGTTGCAACTACCTGGAGGGCTCGTTCTCCGTCGCCTCCGCCATCCTCCTGTTCAGCCCGCCACCCTCCTCCTTCATCACCCACTCGCGCATCGAGCACAGCGCCGGCCACGGCATCCTCCGCGGCTGGAGCAGCTCCGCGAGCGTCAGCTTCCTGGGCTCCAACACCTTCTCGAATGTCGTGGGCTGCACCGAGACGACGCCTCGGGACATGGACGGCCGCTGCTCCGCCGACCCTCCCTGTCCCAAGAGCCCGTGACGATGCGTCTCCGCCTCCTGGTACCGCAAGGTGCTGGCGTACTCCCCTGGATCGCTCACGGCTGCCCCGAGGTGGGCAGGGGAGCCTGGTCATACGAGACGAGGTAGCAGCGGTTCTCCCAGTCGAACATCCTCTCACCGCAGGGGGGGCGTTCACCTTCCAGTGGCCCGATCCAGCAACCCCCTACTATCTCCTTCTCCACCCTCGGCTCGCAGGGAGGCCGGCGCTGGTTTGGGAAGGGCTTCGAGGGCATGGGCCTGCCCAGGGAGAGGATCGCTGGCAACACTGCGCCAGGAGCGTCCTGGACAGCAGAGAGCGCTTCCTCCGCCACGCCCCCGTCTGTGGCGAACTGGGCCAGCTCCTCGGGCGTGGCGAGCCAGGGCGCAGGCTCTGGCGCTGGCTTCGGGTGCGAGGGCAGCTCCACCCGCACCGCCAGGGCCACCACGAGGCCACTCACGAGTCCCGCGCTGGCCAGGGAGAGCCAAGCGGGGAAGGAGGGGCGTCGGCGCCGCTCCTCCCGCGAGGAGCGGGTGCTCGGCGCGCGCGCTGGCTCCGTGTCGGAGAGCAGCTCGTCATCCTCCTGGCCATCCGAAGAGGCGCACCCGCCCTCCTCCGTGGCGACGGCGCTGGGAGTGGGGAGAACGGGCCTGTCCGCCTCGGGCCCGGCCGTCTCCACCATCCCCTGGACCTCCCGCTCGAGCTGCTGCGCGGTGCCCCGGGCCTGCCTGTCCTCGGAGAGCAGCCGTAGGGTGAGCGCTTCCAGTTCCAGGCACACCGTGGCCATGGCGCTCGGAGCAAGCACCTCCCTCTCTACAGGCTCTCCCCCGTCCGTGCACGGGGGCAGGTACATCCCTGTCACCATGCGGTAGAGCACCACTCCGAGGGCGTACAGGTCATCCGAGGGCTGGGAGTGCCAGCGTGCCTCGGTGTCCTTCCTGAAGCGCCAGGTGAAGGCCTTCTGCTCCGGGGGCCGGTAGGCGCTGGTACCCGGGGGCGCCGTGGTGTCCGTGAGGGGCTGGGCACCGGCGAACCAGCCGCTTCCCCAGTCCACCAGCACCGCGCGGCCCTGCGGGGTGACACGGATGTTGTCCCCCTTCACGTCGCGGTGGACGGCGCCGCAGGCGTGGGCCGTGGCCAGGGCTCCGGCCAGCTGCGCCAGCACACAGAGCACCTCCCGCGAGGAGCGCGGCTGCTCCCGAAACCAGTCGTAGAGGGTGAAGCCTTCCACCCATTCCATGACGACATAGGGGTAGCGGTGGCCCTTCGGGGAAGTCCACACTCCCATGTCCTCGTACCCGGGAATGGAAGGGTGCAGGCAGCGCCGGAGCAGCTCTGCCTCGCGGGGGAAGCGCGGATCCTGGGGGTTGCGAGCCATCTTGAGGGCCACCGGGGGAGCCTCGGGGTGGCCGGCACGTTGGGCCCGGAACACCACGCCGAAGGTGCCCGAGTCCAGGCGCTCGAGGATGAGCCAGGGGCCCACGGTGGAGCCAGGCACGGGGGCGTGGGCATAGACGGCTGTCTCTTCATCTCCGCTCATGAGGGTTCTCCGATGCAGGCGGGGAGTTGGGAAACACCCTACCGCAAAGGTGACCCGTCATACACCCGCTCCCTTGGGTAGCGCTCAGCACAAGACCCGGGCTACTGGCAGCTACCCCAGAAACCGTGGGTGTTACCTGGGGAGCGTGTGCAGGTACCGGGGGAGCCGTCCGCCTTCCGGCCGGCGCGGCCTTGTTGGGGTGTGCTTTCCCACCTAGCCTGCCGCTATATGAAAGCAGCCCCGCTCCTCTTCGTCGCATGGGCCCTCAGCGGGTGCGCCACTGTCAGCCACTCCAGGGCCGCCGACAGCTTCTTCTCTCGCCTCACCGCGCTTTGCGGCAAAGCCTATGCATGCCGGCTCGTCAGCAATGACGCGCAGGATGCCGACAT
>Ga0190275_10001997_pt1 | contig 14855 bp, 8 predicted proteins | sample Popmic550T_FD_133745 | JGI IMG/M metagenome (GOLD analysis project Ga0190275, IMG submission 133745) | Populus adjacent soil microbial communities from riparian zone of Yellowstone River, Montana, USA - 550 T | ecosystem: Environmental > Terrestrial > Soil > Riparian zone > Trees stand | place... | reverse complement strand
AATCAATTAATAACGCGTTGAGAGACCAACTGGAATGCGTGAACAGGGAATCCAACGGTCGACATCGATATTTCCACTCCAGTCAGTCGGTTTGCTGGACAACATTGGTGGTCAATTTGAATCAATTTGAATCCACGGCAAGCAGGAATTGCTGCAGCTCATCCGCTAGCGGCGCTTCCAAATGGAGTCTCTTACCCGTTAAAGGATGAATCAGTTCAACCGTGAGAGCATGCAAAAACATACGCGTAAGACAAGGTCCTAGATTCCTTCTCGCAAGCTCTTTGTTCAGGGCAAAATCCCCGTACTTGTCGTCCCCCACAATAGGAAACCCAAGGTGGGCAAGATGTACACGAATTTGATGGGTACGGCCAGTTTTTAGTTCCGCCTCCAGCAGGCTGAAGTCTTGCCAAGACTTCTTCAGGGTAAAAACAGTGTGAGCCGCCATTCCGTCTTCTCCCGCACCCTCGATTACTGCCACCCGTCTCTCACCTGAAGGAGTGAGATACTTCTTGAGAGGTAATGTCACATTCTGTTTCAGATTGCGCCATTTCCCCTTCACCAGGGCCAAATACCGTTTTACAATTGTTCCCGTCCGTATCTGCCGATGCAGCTCAACCAGCGCCGTGCGGTTCTTGGCCAGCAGCAAGACACCGGAGGTTTCCCTATCAAGCCGATGGACGAGCTCTAGAAATTTCCATTCCGGATGTTGAGCACGCAATTGTTCAATCACGCCGAAACTCACGCCGCTGCCACCGTGGACCGCCACCCCAGACGGTTTGTTGACGACGACAAGCACGTCATCCTCAAATAGAACATTGAAGCGGATAAACCCGCTTGCGGGTAGCTTCTTTCTTATCGAAACGCCGCCTTCCACCATTCTAACCGGGGGAATTCTAACGGCATCGCCCGATTGCAGATGGTGCTCGGGGCCAATGCGCTTACTGTTGAGCCGCACCTGCCCGCTGCGCAAGAGCTGGTAAATGTGACTTTTGGGCACATTTTTCAGGCGCTTGATCAAGAAATTGTCGATACGCTGGCCCTTGCTGTCCTCACCTATGATTTCCGTGACCGCAGCACTCAGTGGAATTTTTTTGCCTAAATCCTTAATTCTACTTATACTTACCAAATCGGAGTTCCAGCCTATCCTTTATCCGGTGCGCAAAATGGCGCTGTTGATGGGATTTTCTCCCAGATGGACAAGAGCCGACTCCGAAAATCTGGTTAAAGTCGCTCACCAATAAAGTAGCGATAGTAATGGATTTACGCGCTCAAAGCACACGTCGATTTCAGTTTTCAGTTTCGTAGCGCCCGCTTGCGGGCTGCCTAGGCGAAGCCTGATTGAAACTAATTCCAGGCCCTGCTTCAGAAGGCAGGGCCTCAGTGACACGCCAGAGAAATAGTCATCGTTATTTTTTATACGCAGCCCGACGCCATGATCAAGTTGCCTGACTAAATGTTCTCTTATACGCGTAAGGGTATATCTTCCCTTGCGTGTAGGCTGTCTGCCCGTGACCAGAGCGCGGGGGGCATATTATGAAACGCATGCTATTTAACGCGACACAGCCTGAAGAGCTGCGTGTCGCCATTGTCGATGGCCAAAAGCTAATCGACCTTGACATTGAGTCTGCCGGCAAGGAACAACGAAAGAGTAACATATACAAAGGAGTCATCACTCGCCTGGAGCCCAGCCTCGAGGCTGCTTTTGTTGAATACGGCGGCGAACGGCATGGATTTCTTCCCTTCAAGGAAATATCCCGCTCGTATTTCAAGGAAACCGCGGACCCGGCCCGAACGCGCATTCAGGACGCGCTGCACGAGGGCCAGGAACTCATTGTGCAGGTGGACAAGGATGAGCGCGGTACTAAGGGGGCTGCCCTTACAACCTATATCTCTCTAGCGGGACGTTATCTGGTCCTGATGCCCAACAATCCTCGCGGCGGAGGGGTGTCAAGGCGAATCGAGGGGGAAGATCGCGCGGAATTGCGCGATGTGATGTCAAAATTAAGCATTCCTTCAGGCATGAGCATTATCGCGCGGACTGCTGGCATAGGCCGTAGCGAAGAAGAGTTGCAGTGGGATCTGAATTATTTGCTTCAGCTTTGGCGCGCCATTGAGGACGCTTCCAAAAGCCAAAGCGGCGCTTTCCTGATATACCAGGAAAGCAGCCTGGTAATACGCGCTATCCGTGATTACTTTCACCAGGAGATCGGTGAGATCCTGATTGATACTGAAAGTATTTATGAGCAGGCATGCCAGTTCATGAGTCACGTCATGCCAGCTAACGTGGGTCGCGTGAAGCTCTACCGGGACGATGTTCCCCTATTCTCCCGGTTCCAGATTGAGCACCAGATTGAGACGGCTTATTCGCGTCAAGTCACGCTGCCCTCCGGCGGCGCCATCATTATTGACCACACCGAGGCGCTGGTGTCAGTTGATGTGAATTCGGCGCGAGCTACGCGCGGTTCAGATATTGAGCAAACCGCACTCCATACCAATCTCGAAGCTGCTGATGAAATCGCGCGGCAATTGCGCCTTCGGGATCTAGGCGGACTGGTAGTCATTGACTTCATTGACATGGAAATAGCCCGCAACCAACGCGAGGTGGAGAACCGGTTGCATGATGCCTTGCGCTACGATCGAGCCCGAGTCCAGATGGGCAAGATCTCCCGCTTCGGGCTACTTGAACTGTCACGTCAGCGCTTGCGTCCTTCGCTGGGCGAAGGCAGCTATATCACATGCCCCCGTTGCCATGGAACCGGGCATATTCGCGGCACTGATTCTTCCGCATTGCACATCCTCAGGATTATTGAGGAAGAAGCGATGAAAGAGAACACCGCAGTACTTCACGCCCAAGTACCGGTTGGCGTGGCCACCTATCTGCTTAACGAGAAACGTTCGGAAATCCATGCAATTGAAGCGAGGCTAAAAGTAAATGTAGTGCTCATCCCAAACGTGCATTTGGAAACTCCGACCTACAGCATTACTCGTTTGCGGCATGACGATGTAAAGCTCAGCGAAATTCAGACCAGTTATCAAATGGTGGAAAAACCGACTCAGGACATCGCATTGCCCTCGATCGCGCCGGAAACCAAGCCGGTTCGTCAACAAGCTGCTGTACGAGGAATTACGCCGTCACAACCTGCGCCGATACGATCGCCGAAGCCACAATATGAGCCCGAGCAACCTTCTATTCTCGATAAAATCTTTGGCTGGTTCAAGCAGATCGGTGGGGCGGAAAACCACGCTCGGCCGGTCCCCGCCCCTACCGCCGTGCAACGGCCAGAGCGAGGACGTGTTAGGCGGGAACGAGGGCGCGAGGAAAATGAGAAATCGGCTCGGATTCCCGCTCGGGCAACCGAGCACCGCGAACGCAGCAGCGAAGCTGTGGATGCGTTAGGCGTCGCCCACGAAGCTGCACCTCAGCGTGTACGCACCGAAACAAAACTACAGAGTGAACGATTGCCGCAAAAAAAGCATCCTCGACCACCCCGAGAAGAGAGAATTCGCACAGACGTCAAATTGCCTCCTGAAGAGCAGGCTGCTCCTCAGGAGGCGTTACAGGGCCCGCAGCAAAGCGAAGACGGGGGTCGGCGTCGGCGCCGCGGGGGAAGACAGCGCGAGCGGGGGGAACGTTTAGACCGGAGTGCACGAGAAGGCAAACCCGGAACTGCGGGAGATGCTCATCCCGAGAAAGCAGAAACTGGCGTAATGGATGACCGAAACCCGGTCCCGGCAATTATTGCTGCACAAGCCCCGGAGGTTTCGGAAGCAGCTCTGACCCTCCCCGCGGCGCAAGAGGGAATGATAATTTCGGATGCAGAAATCAGACCGGATGCTGAATCTTTAGCTGTAGAGATAAGTGCCCCTATAGGTGCGCCCCTGCCCTCTGATTCGATAAAGGCAGAGTCGCTTTTAACCGGGCAGGAAAACGGGTCAACTACCGAGGAACCGAGCCAAGAGCCTATACACGAGCCGGCTATCGCCATTCCTGCCCTTGGTTCAGGAATGCTGCTTGAGTCGGTTGGAGTTGAAAAAGCCGAAAAACCTGGAGCAGCCGAAGAGGCCAAAGCGGCCGAAACACAACGGGAAGAACTCGCAACTGATGTCGATGAACTCCTCTCCGCAGCTCAAGGACAAGAACCCCAACCCCATCACGGGCCAGCTCAGGTGATAAAACCCCTGGACCTGGTGGCAAGCGGTCTCATCATGGTTGAGACCATTCCCGAAAAAATAAAGTCCGCTGAACCGGATATGGCTGAGGAGCATTCACTACCGCAACGCCGCCGAAAAAGAACGCCGCCGCCTGCCATGGAAAAAGATGAACCGTTAGTACAAGTCGAAACACACAAGTAAAAATTGCTTCTCCAGCCTCTTCTCTGAAAGAGCGGGAATGAACCCCCGCTCATTTTCGGATCCGGCAGCACGCGGGGAATCTTTGAACGCTTCTACCTGGGGCGCAGAAACTGCAATAAACTTAACGGTAGTAGGTACTGGCCTGTCCGGGAACGCCTTCCAGCTGCTGACGAATACGGGCGAGTAATCCACGCCCGGCGTCCTCTACCATGTTCAGAACGTGTTCGAATCCCTGATTGCCCCCGAAATAGGGATCGGGCACCTCCTCCACTCCGTGGGAAAATTTATCGCTATACTGCATCAGCAATTCTAGCTTATGGCTGTGCTCGGGAGGACATTCACGCTTAAGGACAGCAAGATTAGCCCTGTCCATTGCCAGAATATAATGAAAAAGATCAAAATCTTTTTCACTTACCTGGCGCGCCTGTAGACCATTTGTATCATATCCCCGGCGTACTGCCGCTTTCTGTGCCCTTTCGTCCGGCGGCGCGCCGATGTGGTAATCATGCGTTCCTGCCGAGTCGATGCGGATAATTTTCTCCAAACCGGCAGCCTTGACCTGTTTTCTGAATACAGCCTCAGCTGTGGGTGAACGACAGATGTTGCCCATGCAAACAAACAAGACATTGACTTTCTTAATTTCTCCGAAGCTCATCATAACAATTCAATTATTGTGGTTACGCATTCCATAGACCCTCAGTGAGCCGGAACTTTTCAAATCTCACGGATCCAAAGGCTCGGACACGGTTTGAAGCGACAAACAGGGGCAACGCGCGGGACGTGCTGAATAGGAACCCGGCTTTCCATCAAGACACGTCAGTATGGTAATACCGCATCCGGTTTAACCTGTAAAATCACTCTGCGGAAATCCTCCTGTATGCGCTTCAACGCTGCCTCATTGTCCGCCTCAAAGCGGAGCACGATAACAGGCATGGTATTCGACGAACGCGCCAGGCCGAACCCATCCTTGTACTCCACGCGTAGTCCGTCTGTAGTGACAATATTCTCAGGGTTATCAAAGCGCGCAGTATTCTGCAGTTGTGCGATAACAGCGTAGTTTTCTCCCTCGTTCAACCTGATCTGCAACTCGGGCGTACTCAGCGCATCCGGAATAGCGTCGAGCTGCTCCTCGATATCTGCGCTGAAACTAAGCAGTTCAAGCAGGCGCGCGCCTGCATAAAGGCCGTCATCGAAGCCATACCAGCGCTCATTGAAGAATATGTGACCACTCATTTCCCCAGCAAGCACCGCACCCGTTTCTTTCAGCTTGCCCTTTATAAATGAATGGCCGGTCTTCCACATGATAGGCTCGCCGCCGTGTTGCCGGATCCAAGGGGCGAGATTCCGGGTGCACTTAACATCAAAAATAATTTTACCATTCGGATTTCTCGATAATACGTCCGCTGCGAAGAACATCAGCTGTCGATCCGGATAAATGATTGTGCCGCTCTTGGTAACCACGCCCACACGATCACCATCGCCATCGAAAGCGAGCCCGATTTCCGCGTCGGTAGTTTTAAGCTCATAAATCAAGTCTTTAAGATTCTCAGGTACGGATGGATCAGGATGATGATTAGGAAAAGTTCCATCGACGTCGCAGAACAGCTCCGTTACCTCACATCCTAGTCGACGGTATAGGTCAGGTGCATACGCGCCGGCAACTCCATTGCCGCAATCTACTATTATTTTCATAGGACGCCTGAGCTCGACGTCACTGGTTATGCGCTGAAGATAAGTCTCGGCAATATCCTGCTCGCGATAATGGCCGCTGCCATATGTAAAATCCTCATTTTCGAGCCGCGCACGCAAGCCTTGAATCGCGTCTGCCGCGAGCGTTTCACCGCCGAGTACCATTTTTAAGCCGTTGTAGTCGGGAGGATTGTGACTGCCGGTGACCATGACGCCCGAGTAATTGCACAACGTATGTGCGGCAAAGTAGAGCATGGGCGTCGCAACCTGGCCGACGTCTATTACATCGACGCCGCTCTTCTGCAGGCCGCGGGCCAGCGCACGCCCAAGCTCGGGACCCGACAATCTGCCATCACGGCCTATCGCTATTGATGCTATTCCCCGTACCCGCGCTTCGGAGCCGATAGCGTGTCCAATAGCTTCTACCAATTCAGCGGTCAGTGTTTTTTGGAATATGCCCCTGATGTCATAAGCCTTGAAGATTTCTTGCGGAAATTTGCGCATAAGATAGATGTAATGGATGGTGAGCAAAGCCGGTTTCTGACGGCAATTGCGTCCTCGCCAACTGGCTACGCTATTCTAGCGCGATCGCGCTACTATAAGGAAGAGTCGCAGATAGAGCATAAATGTGATGCGTTTCGGGGGCAAGGCAACGGAAGGCAATAGATGAACCTTGCCTTCCAAATCCAACCTTCGCGGAGATCCGCATCTGTCCTGATTCAATGATGGCCGGTGGTCGCCCCGCCCTTGAGCACATAAAGCGTACCGCAGTATGGGCACAGCGCCTCGCCCGTGCTTTCTATCGGCAGAAACACGCGCGGGTGCGAATTCCATAAAAGCATGGATGGCATGGGGCAGTGAAGCGGTAAATCGTCGCTAGTAACCTCAATTTGACGTTGTTTGTTATCGGCAGCCTGATTCTGCATCGCTATTTCCTTATTTACTTACTGATTCCTTATTTAAAATTTTACAAAAATGGAGTCGACGTTATGCATACGCAAGCCAGTCGCTATGATTAGCGGTCTTGCCGCTGACGCAGTCGAAAAACATTTCCTGGAGGCGCGCCGTGATGGGGCCGCGCGTCCCGTCGCCGATTTTTCGATTATCGAGTTCTCGAATCGGCGTTACTTCCGCGGCGGTACCGGTAAAAAAAGCTTCATCGGAGCAATATACCTCGTCGCGGGTAATACGCTTCTCGACCACCGGAACTCCAATCTCTCCCGCCAGCTCTACGATTGAGGCACGGGTGATGCCTTCCAGGCACGAAGTCATGTCCGGAGTATACAATTTGCCCTGCTTGACAATAAATATGTTTTCCCCCGCTCCCTCCGCCACATAGCCATCTACATCCAGCAATAGTGCCTCATCATATCCGTCATGGGCCACCTCTTGATGAGCCAATATCGAGTTCGCATAGGTCGTGACCGACTTGGCGCGGCACATGTTGATGTTCACATGATGGCGCGTAAACGACGACGTTTTGACCCGGATGCCATTTTCGAGACCATCAGTGCCGAGGTATGCGCCCCACGGCCACGCGGCGATAGCAACATGCACCGAAAGTGTCTTGGCTGAAATCCCCATGGCTTCCGAACCGTAAAAGACAATTGGGCGGATGTAACATGATTTCAGCTTGTTCTGCCTTACCATTTCAAGCTGCGCTTGCATTAGGGTTGCTTTGTCATACGGCATTTTCATCATAAAAATATGTGCCGAATTGAATAACCGCTCGGTATGCTCCTTTAGGCGGAAAATTGCGGGCCCCTGTGCAGTCTGGTAAGCGCGCAAACCCTCAAACACGCCCATCCCATAATGAAGCGTGTGGGTAAGCACATGTGTAGTCGCATCGCGCCACGGAATAATTTTTCCATCGCTCCAGATTACACCATCGCGGTCAGCCATTGACATTCATAAACTCCGGAAAGGATTGGGGAATGCCCTATTCTAACGTATTTCTCAACCGAAAATGGCACGGCCGAGCCAGTGATGCGGCAGGACGTGGCGTGTGATCACGCTTTCACATATCCGGCAAGCCCGAAAATCGTTATGCGTGGTGAGGAGGGAGGAAAAAAAGCAAGCCGCGCACATGCCAATACCGCATCCGGTCCGGGAGGTTAGGCGGCGAACACTTCATTCCACAATTGCAGCACTGCGGCGATGCTATCTTTAAAAGGCCCTACTGCAACGCGTACGAATTTTCGCGATTTGTTCTCCGATGAGGGGAGGCCGGTGACGTTGGCGTCGCCACTCAATCTTAACCGATGTTGAATGCGCCTGAATTCCCGATAGGCTTGCAGCGCCCTTTCGCCCGTTTCTCTGCTGATAAGCCCCAGGTTTGACGCAAGCTTCAGTAGCGCAATGTTGCCGATATTTCTAGTCAGCTCGTGATGCTCCCAGGCGTGACCCAGAATCAGGTACTGCACGACAAATTCGACGTCAATAATACCGCCCCGGTCATGCTTTACGTCAAACAGTTCACCTGAATTGGGATGGGCCTCCAGCATCTTTTCCCGCATCTCCAGCACTTTGCGCTTCAGATCCGACAACTCGCGTCGCTGCCGAAGAACCTCTTCGCGGATGCGCTCAAACATTCTTCCCACATTCGTATCGCCGGCGACGAAGCGCGCCCGCGTTAATGCCTGATGCTCCCACACCCAGGCTTGATGGCGCTGATATTGAGCAAACGCTTCGATCGAACTCACCAGCAAGCCGCTGCTGCCGTTGGGGCGCAAACGTAAATCGGTCTCGTATAACAAACCCGCGGAAGTATAACTGGTGAGCCACGAATTGATGCGCTGACTCAGCCTGGCATATATCTCTGGCGCGTCGGGGTGGGGATCATCGTATAAAAATATGATGTCGAGATCCGATACGTAACCCAGTTCCTTCCCGCCCAGCTTACCGTAACCGATAATTGCGAAAACCGGTTCATCCCTGTGCTTTCTCCTCAATCCTGCCCATGCTAGGCGCAACACGTTTTCGAGCACCAGATCCGCCAGATCGGTGAGACGATCGCTCAATGTTTCCAGCGGCAGCGTTCCTTCCAAGTCCCGGGCCAGCAATTGAAATATCCGAGAATGATGAAAGTGGCGCAGCAAATCCATTTGCTGCTCGGTATCCTGCCCGAAGGCTCCGGCCGCATCGTTCAATTGTTGAATTAGCTTGGTTTGGGATTCGGACCAATCGGGCTCGCTTTGAACATCGCTAGGATGAAGCAACTCATCCAGTAAAATCGGATGACGACCCAAATATTCGCTGGTCCATTGACTCGCGCCTACAAGCTTGGCTACGCGTCCCAATGCCTCGGGATGCTCGCCAAGGAGCGCCAGGTAAGCTGCCCGGCGGCTCACGCTCTCCAGTAATCCCAACAGTCGCTCCAGCGTAATATCGGCGGATGGTGATCTGGACGCCGCTTCTATCAGTTGGGGGACAAGCATATCCACCCGCGTTTTGCTGGAGTTAGGCAGTTGCCGATACCTCGCACTTTTACGAAATTCTCTCAACCGGTCCAGTATATTTTTTGGATGGGAGAAACCCATTGTGACGAGTTGCGTGAAGACGGCCTCGGCCTCGATTTCACCATCCTCCCCCTCGCCCTGCCACAACCATGCCAACATCTCCGGCGCCTTTGACCGCGGCAGCGCGAATATCTCCTCAAAGTGGCGAGTCACATTGGCGCGATGGCTATTGAGCCCCCGCAAAAACTCTGCATAGCCCGCGAAACCCATCGACCGGGCTATCAGCGCCTGATCTATTGAATCATCGGGTAGCGTCTGGGTTTGCTGATCATCAAGATACTGCAAGCGGTGTTCAAGATTGCGCAGAAAGTCATATGCGGCCGACAACTCGGTGACGGCCACGGCCGACAAATGCTGCCTTTCCTCTAGACGCCGCAATATAGATAATGTCGGTTGAACGCGCAGATCGATGTCGCGCCCGCCGCGGATGAGCTGAAACACCTGCGCAATGAATTCCACCTCCCGGATACCGCCCGGTCCGAGCTTGATATTCTCATGCATTTCCCGGCGATTCACTTCCTGCCGGATTTGTGCGTGAAGCGCCCTCATGGATTCGTAGGCGCCGAAGTCGAGGTATTTCCGGAACACGAACGGCTGGATTATCTGTTCCACAAGGGCCGGCGTCGCCGCCTCAGGACCAGCGATAACGCGACCCTTGATCCATGCATACCGTTCCCATTCGCGCCCCTGGGTGATGAAATACTCTTCAAGCATGGCAAAACTCGTTGCAAGAGGACCGCTTTCGCCGTAAGGTCGCAGGCGCATATCAACACGAAAAACGTAGCCGTCGGGGGTGATATCGCTCAAACTGCCGATCAGTTTCCGCCCAAGCCTTGCAAAAAAATCATGGTTTGAAATACGCCGGTAACCTTTCGTCTCACCTTCGTCCGGATACAAAAAAACTAAATCTACATCCGACGAAACGTTGAGTTCGCACCCCCCGAGCTTACCCATGGCGACAACCAGAAGGCTTTGGATGAAGCCGCTCTCCCCGCTTGCAGGCTGGCCAAATCGATCCGGATCAGTCAACCACTTCTGCTGATGATCGAGAGCGGACGCGATCGTGACCTCGGCGAGATCGGTCATGCTCGTCATCACTTCCGGAAGATTCGCCAGTCCGCCGAGGTCCCGTATTGCGAGACGCGAAATTACGCGCTTGCGCAAGCTCCTTAAAACATAGCGCAGGCCCGGTTCGTCACAAGTGTTATTGGAGTTAGCATTTAGAAAAGCAAGCATCTCCTCCCGGAAAAAAGGGCGGTATAAATTCTCCTCAAGATCAGACAATAGTTGAGGTTCGCTCTCCAGCAGACGTTGCAGATAGCGGCTGAACGGCAGGGTCAAGTGAATTATTTCTCTGGCCGGAGTATGGGCATGCATGCTTATGAAACCTCTTGACACGTCCCGCGCAGCGCAACGGTGTGCGCACTAGGGAACGCGCTCCCGAATTCCACTCCTCGCTTTCGTAGACTAAGTTACAATTTCGGTTGCGGCGGCTCCGGACTTGACTTGTAATCATCCCGATTTTATCAGTTCAGTTGCGATCTGAGTTGCCGGCTGAGCATCCCAGCCGAGTCACGTTCCGAAGCCGGGTCAACTGACGTTTAATGGAGTAAACGACAAATCCGATACCGACTGCGTACCCCTTCAGGGTTTCGGCATGGAACAAAGCTGCTGCGGCGGTATCTAAGCGGTTTGTAGCGTAAGCTTCAACTATACCTTTGAGCGATCCAAGCCGTATTTGCGTTTCGTGCCAGCCCGCTCGAAGTAAACAACTGGAAGCAATTATTGAATTTACCGGTAATTTCAAGTCTGGGCGGGCTCGGCGACTTTTTGCTCCGTCTGTTGACATGGGTCCTAATTGGGATCGTCGCCTCCGTTTCGCTGCTGCTATTATCCCTTCGCTACTGGCTACTTCCCGACATTGAGCAGTACCGTGAGACGATTGCCCAGGCCATCAGCCAGGCTAGCGGGCAACACTTCACGATAGGCAAGATCAGCGCTAACTGGGACGGACTTCGCCCGCATATGGTGATGCGCGGGATACAAGTGCGTAATAGGGCGGGCGATACGATGTTGCTGCTGCAGCGCCTGGAAGGTACAGTCTCGTGGCGTTCCATTTTGGATGGGAATTTGCACTTCCGTGAAATTGAGATCGATCAGCCCGACCTGCTGGTGCGACGCGACCCCGCAGGCGTTATTCATGTCGCAGGATTTGCGCTCGACAAGGAGTTAACTGAAACCGACAACGCGTTTTCCGATTGGCTCTTAAACCAGAGGCGAGTCATTATCAAAAATGCCAACATCCTCTGGCAGGACGATTATCGGAAGGCTCCTGAACTGGAACTGTTGGTTAACCTGCGCCTTGAAAACCGTGGCGATCGTCATCGCTTCGGTCTGCATGCGGTTCCACCTGCCGAACTTGCCGCTAACCTGGAGCTTCGGGGTGACCTGCTTGGAGCAACGCTCGACGCGCCTGACGGTTGGCGGGGAAGGCTGTTTACACAGATCGATCGTGCAGACATCGCCGCGTGGCGCGCCTGGCTGCCTTTTCCCGAGGAGCTCCGGTTGAATCGCGGCATAGGCGCGCTGCGAATGTGGGCGAACGTAGAAGGGCTGGAGATGAAGAAATTGACCGCAGATATGCGCTTGCGTCATGTCAGAACCCAGCTGGCGCCGTATTTGCCCGAGCTGAGCCTTGCACGGTTAAGGGGAAGAGCTGGATGGGAAAAGACAGGCAACGAAGCGAGCCCAGGTTTCAAATTGTTCGCAAGAAGCCTGAGTGCTATGCTGCTCGACAAGCGCGAAACGGAGCCCGTCAATTTTTCCCTGCAGATCGTACCAGCTCAAGTGGGCAAGCCTCCGCGGGGAATACTGAGCATAGACAGCCTGAACCTTAAAATCCTGAGCGAGCTGGCGGCATACCTTCCGCTCGGCCCGGCGCTGCACCAGAAGCTCGACATGCTGTCCCCCCGTGGGGAGCTGCACTATATGCGGGCAAACTGGGTGGATGATTTGTCGGTGCCCTCGAGCTTTAGTGTCAAGGCAAAATTTTCCAACCTGGGGATCAGAAGGTCAGAAAACCTGCCCGCGTTCGATAGTATCACGGGCAATATCGACGCGACTGATCGCGCCGGCAGTCTCAACCTGAATTCCCACAATGTGGTGTTGGAATTGCATGACGTGTTTCATGCGCCATTGAAGCTGGATGTGCTCACTGGTCAGGCGAGCTGGAACACGTTGCGGAGCGACGGTTCCATTGCACTCAAATTCAGCAATATTGCTTTTTCCAATGCCCATGCTGCTGGAATGGCTTACGGAAATTACTGGAGCGCACGGGATGGACCTGGTGTTATCGATCTCACTGCTCATCTGACTCGGGCCGGTGCAGGCTACGTTAAAGAATACATCCCTGCCACAGCAACCGCTTACATTCCCCGCTGGCTTGCGGACTCCATGGTAGAAGGGCAATTTTCGGACATCCGTTTGCACCTGAGGGGGGATTTAGCTGAGTTTCCCTTCGTTCAAAACAGCGGCATCTTCAAACTCAACGCTCGAGTCGCCGGGTTGACACTGGAAAATATTCCTGCATGGCCGCCAATCGAGAATATAACCGGAAATTTGAAGTTTCATGGTAATCGGGCTGAATTTGACATATCGCAAGCCGGCATACTTGGTACCAACCTTACCAGGGCCAGACTCCATATTACTGATCTGTCAGACCATAATTCGACACTAAATAGCGAAATTGAAGCAACCGGCGCGACGCGGCAGTTTGTAAAATTCGCTGCCCAAACAATACAAACGACGGCGCGAGATGGATTCAGTAGCTTGGTTGACCAAATTCCCATTTCCGGAAATGGAAAATTAGTCCTCAATTTTCACATGCCGCGGCAACCTACTGCGCCCGTCAAACTGACCGGCAGTTACGAATTCATTGAAAATCAGTTTGAACTGGGCCCGAGAATACCCGCGTTGCAAAAAGTGAACGGCGTGATGAGTTTCACTGAATCCGGACTGAAGGTTCAAAATATAACTGCACGCCTGCTGGGCGGACCGGTCGTGATTAATTCGGTGAATACGACGGACGGAAGTGTGCGCCTGTCTGTCCTTGGCAAGATCGACCTGGATAATTCAGACGTAGTTGCGGCAGAGGGACTGGGACATCCTCCACATCCCTGGCTGCAATATTTGCGAGGCGCGACGGATTGGAGGGGCGCCATTCAATTGAACAATAAATGGGTGGACATTTCCGTCGAATCGACGTTACGAGGCATCGCCTCCGATTTACCGGAGCCTTTTTTCAAGGCCGCCGCAGATGCCACGCCAATTCGTTTTGAGCGCAAGACCCTAAGTTCAGACAGCGACCGTCTGACCGTAAGCTATGGAAATGCTGTAACCGCAAAGATTAACCGTACTCGGGACAGCTCGGGTAATTACCACGCTGTGACCGGGGAAGTCACTTTCGGCCCAAAATCCCGTGCTGAAGCCGGTAAAGGGGGAATATCAGTAAACGGGTCACTACCATCACTCAATCTGGATCGATGGCGCAGCCTGCTGAGCCAACTTTGGGATGAGTCGGAGGCTTCCTCCAACCTAACAGGCATCCATGCTCATTTCGGCACGCTCGACTTTCTCGGCAGACGTTTTCATGATCTGACCCTTGATGCGGGCAAGAAAGATGGCGTGTGGCATTCCACTGTAGCGGGCGACGAAATGAATGGCCATGTCAACTGGGACTCGTTTGGCCATGGAAAGGTGTTTGCAAGACTGGATAGGCTGGGAATTCCGGCGCGGTCTCCGGCAATAGGGGGCGTCGAGATGTCTAAACGACAGCAAAGCAATACCTTGCCGGCGCTCGATGTGGTCGTCAATACTTTTCTAATTGGCGATAAACAGCTGGGCAGGCTGGAATTGAGGGCCGATCAGGGAGAACAGAACTGGCGTGTCGAGAAGCTGCAAGTTACCAATCCGGATAGTTCCCTTATTTTGCGCGGCCAGTGGGACAGCCGTAGCAGCCCGCCTCGGGTCAAGGCTGATCTCATGCTCGAAGCAAGTGATATCGGAACATTTCTAGCACGTCTTGGCCTTCCCGATCGGGTGAAACGCGGAAGCGGCATAATCGAAGGGGTCATGTCGTGGAGTGGCAGTCCCTTGGCGATCGATTATTCCACCTTGTCTGGAAGCTTTAAGCTGAGCGGCAAACGCGGACAGTTTCCAAAATTTGAACCAGGTATTGGAAGACTGTTCGGCATCTTTAATCTCCAGGCACTGCCGAGAAGGATCGCATTGGACTTT
>Ga0190275_10001996_pt1 | contig 14856 bp, 15 predicted proteins | sample Popmic550T_FD_133745 | JGI IMG/M metagenome (GOLD analysis project Ga0190275, IMG submission 133745) | Populus adjacent soil microbial communities from riparian zone of Yellowstone River, Montana, USA - 550 T | ecosystem: Environmental > Terrestrial > Soil > Riparian zone > Trees stand | place... | reverse complement strand
GTTCTCGATGCCTCGGTTGTCGGCTGCTGGTGCTTCCAGGACGAAAACGACGCACGTGCTGATGCAGCGTGGGACCTGCTGGAACGTGATCGCGAAAGCGCCCTCGTCCCGCTGCAGTGGTGGTTCGAGATTCGAAACGTCGCCCTGCACGGAGAGAGGCGCGGGCGTCTGACCGAAGACTACAACTCTCATTTCTTTCGGATCCTGGAACGTTTCGCGATTGACTATGCGGCCTTGCCCGACCACGCCGCTGTGCTGACGCTCGCGCGGCGGCACCGACTGAGCTTCTATGATGCCGTCTATCTTGAACTCGCTCAACGCGAGGGACTGGCGCTCGCCACCCTGGATAACGAACTGATAAAGGCGGCGCCACCGGAAGGCGTGCGCCTCATCGGCCCTCGTTAGAGATCACCATGCCTCTCTTCTCCCGCCGCCGCTTACTCGCCGGATTCGCCGCGATCGGAGCAGTGGCGGGCGTATTCGGCATCCGCACCGCCTCGGCCCGCTATTACGACGGACCTGTCTCGGACCATTTCGACGGCACGCGGTTCTTCGATCCGTATTCATCGCCGCCGAAAAGCGTCACGACGCTGTTTCGCTGGTACACCAGCCGTGAAAAGGCACCGTGGCCGGAACTGGCGCCGAGCCCTTACCGCGATGCGCCGCCCGCACGCGTGAATGGCCCCGAATGGCGGCTCTCCTATGTGGGCCACGCGAGTTGGCTCCTGCAGACCGCGGGTCTCAACATCCTGATCGACCCGGTCTGGTCGGAGCGCGTCTCGCCGGTGACGTTCATGGGCCCGAAACGCGTGAACGATCCCGGCATCGCCTTCGAGGCTCTGCCGCCGATCGACATCGTGCTGGTCTCGCACTGCCATTACGACCATCTCGACGTCGAGACGCTGGCGCGGCTTCACGCGACGCACCGTCCGCGCGTCATCACGCCGCTCGGCAACGATACCATCATGAAGGCACATGACACGGCGATCCGCGCCGAGGCGTTCGACTGGCATCAGCGCATCGAGTTTGGAAGCGGCGTTGCGGTCACGCTTGTGCCGACCCGCCACTGGTCGGCGCGCGGCCTCACCGATCGCAACAAGGCGCTGTGGGCTTCGTTCGTGATCGAGACGCCCGCGGGGCGGATCTATCACGTGGCCGATTCAGGCTACGGCAGCGGCCATCATTTTCGTAGCGTCCGCGATCGCTACGGCCCGTTCCGGCTCGCGGTGCTCCCGGTCGGCGCCTACGAACCGCGCTGGTTCATGGGCGACCAGCACATGAACCCGGCCGAGTCGGTGAAGGCCTTTCTCGACAGCGGCGCCGACCGCGCGATCGGCCATCACTATGGCACCTTCCAACTCACCGACGAGCCGTTCGATGCGCCGGAGCAGGCGCTGGTGAAGGCGCGCATTGAGGCTGAAATCGAACCCGATAAATTCCGGCTGCTGAAGCCCGGTCAGGTCTGGGAGATCGAGGCGAAGGCCGTCGCTTGAACTTGTGCGATCCCGGATGCACCGCTGCGCGATGCTCCGGGATGACAACGCAAGAGCGTTGTCACTTCACCGGCACATAGACCTCGATGAGGAGATTGTCCTCGGGCGTTGTCAGCGGATCGGTCAGGTAAAATTCTACGAACAGGTCGCGCGCCTCGAGGCGCTTCTCGTCGAGGAAGTTGGTGATCGCCTCGTAGGTCGAATCCATCGCGTCGTACGAGCCGCGATGAATGAACTTCAGCGCCCTGCCCTCCGGCGATTTCCCAACCGCCAGCCCCTCACCCAACGAGCCTTTCGGCTCCTCGGCAACCGGCACGCCGGCCTGATACTCGAATCCGGTATCGTCGGTTGCCGTGTAGATCGTCATCGGCGGGCCGGCGGCTTTCAGCCCCTGCTTCTGCAGCGCGCCGTAGACGTTCTTGAACGCCTCGACCAGCGTCTCGAAGGCCGAATCCCAATTGGCCGAGCCCTTGACGAAGACGATCGTTTTCGCTGCCAGCATCACCTCTTCGCCGAATGCATCGCCCGGACGCGGTTGTGGCGCGGCGGTCGAAGGGGGAGGCGGTGGTGACGGTGATGACGGTGATGTCTGCGCAAAACACGGCGCGGCGAAAACGAGCAGGCCTGCCAGCACTGCGAGACGCGGAACCCGCATCGAAGCCTCCTTGGACCGAGTCGCCCGCCCGGCCACCGATTCATATCACGCGGACGGCCGGTTCGCCTGCACAACTATGCGGCCGCCCATGCGCGGCGGCTGGCGTCGCGCCGATCTTTCGCCATATAACGGGAGTTCCACGGGTCATCCAATGAGCGCGCTTTCCGGCCACGCATTTGTGAAGATGAACGGTCTCGGCAACGAGATCGTGGTGGTGGACATGCGCGGCTCGCCCGCTCCCATCGCGGCCGATGAGGCGCGCGCCGCGGCCTCGCCGGACGGCGCACCCTATGACCAGATGATGGCGCTCTACCCGCCGCGCACCCCCGGCACGGACGCCTATGTGCGCATCTTCAACAGCGACGGCTCGGCGGCGGGCGCCTGCGGCAACGGCATGCGCTGCATCGCCGAGCTGATGTTCCGTGAAACCGCCAAGGACGCGCTGACCTTCGAGACACCGGCCGGCCTGCTCAACTGCTGGAAAGGCGCGGAGCCGCTGATCTCGACCGTCGACATGGGCAAGCCGCGCTTTGCCTGGAACGAAATTCCGCTCGCCGAGGAGTTCGCCGACACGCGCTGCATCGAGCTGCAGATCGGCCCGATCGACAAGCCGATCCTGCATTCGCCCTCGGCGCTCTCCATGGGCAATCCGCACGCGGTCTTCTGGGTCGATGACGTGACTGCGTACGACCTCGGCAAGATCGGCCCGCTCTTGGAAAACCATCCGATCTTTCCGGAGCGCGCCAACATCTCGCTCTGCGCGGTGAAGTCCAAGGACCACATCGTGGTGCGCACCTGGGAACGCGGCGCGGGGCTGACGCGGGCCTGCGGCTCGGCGGCGTGCGCCACGGCGGTCGCCGCAGCGCGTCTGCGCAAGGCCAACCGCACGGTCACGGTGACGCTGCCGGGGGGCGATTTGCAGATCGAATGGCGCGAACGTGACGATCATGTCCTGATGACCGGGCCGGTCGCGTTCGAGTACGAAGGCCGGTTCGACCCCGCGCTGTTTGCGGCGGTCGCATGAGCGTCGACGTCGTCACATTCGGCTGCCGGCTCAACACCTACGAGTCGGAGGTGATCCGCAACGCCGCCACGCAGGCTGGCGTGGAAAATGCCGTTGTGGTCAACACTTGCGCGGTGACGGCGGAAGCGGTGCGGCAGGCGCGGCAAAGCATCCGTCGTCTCAAGCGCGAGCGCCCCGATGCGCAGATTGTGGTGACCGGCTGCGCGGCCCAGACCGAGCCGCACACCTTCGCGAACATGCCCGAGGTCGCGCTCGTAGCCGGCAATGATCGCAAGATCAGGCCTGAGTTCTGGGCCGAGCAGCGCGATGTTCTTCGAGGATCGCCGTTCGGGCTCGGGACCGAGGAGAAATGCCGCGTCAACGACATCATGGCGGTCAAGGAAGCTGCCGCACACCTCGTCGACGGCATCGAGGGCCGCGCGCGCGCGTTCGTGCAGGTGCAGAACGGCTGCGACCACCGCTGCACCTTCTGCATCATCCCTTATGGGCGCGGGAACTCGCGCTCGGTGCCGATGGGCGAAGTCGTGGCGCAGGTGCGCCGACTCGTGGAGAACGGCACCCGTGAGGTGGTGCTGACGGGCGTCGACATCACGAGCTACGGCACGGGCCTGCCCGGCACACCAAAACTCGGCAAGCTAGTGAAGCAAATTCTCAAGCACGTGGGCGAGCTCGCGCGGCTGCGCATCTCGTCGATCGACTCGGTCGAGGCGGATGCCGACCTGCTCGACGCGATCGCCGACGAGCCGCGGCTCATGCCGCACCTGCATCTTTCGCTGCAGCATGGCGACGACCTGATCCTGAAGCGCATGAAGCGCCGGCATCTGCGCGCCGATTCAATCGCGTTCACGAACCAGGTGCGCCGGCTGCGGCCCGATATCGTGTTCGGCGCCGACATCATCGCCGGCTTTCCGACCGAGACGGACGATGCGTTTGCGCGCTCGCGCGAGCTGGTCGCCGAGTGCGGACTCACCCACCTGCACGTGTTCCCCTATTCGCAGCGCCCCGGCACGCCGGCCGCGCGCATGCCGCAGGTGCCGCATCCCCTGCGCAAGGAGCGCGCGCGGCTGCTGCGCCAGGACGGCGAGGCGGCGCTCAAGCGTCATCTCGGGGCAGAAGTCGGCGCAAAACGCCGCGTGCTCACGGAGCAAAACGACATGGGCCGCACCGAGCAGTTCACGCCGGTGCGGCTCGCCGCGCATGCCGAGCCGGGGCAGCTCGTCGACGTGACGATTGCCGGGCACGATGGAAAACATTTGTTCGCGGCTAAGCCACCGGCTGTCATCCCGGGCGAGCGGCGGCAAGCCGCGAGACCCGGGACCCATCGCGCCGCGTGCGCAAGCGCAGAGATGGATCCCGGATAGCCGCCGTTGGCGGCTTCCCGGATGACAACCGTGTTTGTATAAGCTCTGTCCGGCGCGGAAAATGAGCGAAGCAGCTTAGGAGTCCTCCGATGTCCCCACACCTCCTCACCACCGTCGAGCAGCTCGAAGCGCATTACGGCCAGCCGGCCGGGGCCGCGGTGTGGAAGGAGATCGACCACATCAACCCGCAGTACCGCGCCTTCATCGAGGCGGCGCCGTTCTTCGTGCTCGCGAGCGTCGGCCCGGAGGGCGTCGACTGCTCGCCGCGCGGCGATGCGCCGGGCTTCGTGCGCGTGACCGGCGAGCGCACGCTGATGATCCCCGACCGGCGCGGCAACAACCGCATTGACAGTCTGCGCAACATCGTGCGCGACCCGCGCGTGTCGCTGCTGTTCCTCATTCCGGGCGTCGGCGAGACGTTCCGCATCATCGGCCGCGCGAGTATCTCGACCGATCCGGCGCTGCTCGAGGGCTTCGTGTTCGCCGGCAAGACGCCGCGCGCGGTGATCGTCGTCGATGTCGAGCGCGTCTACTTCCAGTGCTCCAAGGCGATCATCCGCTCCAAGCTGTGGGAGGCGGAAACGAAGGTCGACCGCGCGAGCCTGCCGAGCAACGGCACGATTTTGGCCGCGATTACGCAGGGGCGAGAGGGCGGGGCGGAGTACGACCGGGCGTATCCGGAGCGGCTGAGGCAGACGATTTATTGACTGGGGAAGCGGGAGGCGCAGATTCGTCTTCAGACCCTCCGGCGTTCGACGCGGAAGTAGACTTTTTCTAGAGGACACGGTTAAGCTGTGCGCGATCGTTTCATCGACTCGTGCGAGGGTAAGCTATGCAAGCTTTCGACGACGAACAGAGATTGCTCAACAAGAGCCCACTCGACGACGAGACGCTTCTAAGCGGACAGTTCTGGGGCGAGATGCGCGTCTTTCTTGCCGTCGCCAAGACCAAGTCGTTCAACCGCGCCGCCGAGATCACCAACACCAGCCAGCCGAGGGTGAGCCGCCAGGTCAAGCGCCTGCAGGACGTCGTCGGATCGCAGCTTTTCGTCTCGACCGCGCGCGGGGTCAAGCTGACGCAAAAAGGAGAGGCGCTCGCAAAGGCGCTCGCCCGGCTCGATCACACGCTTTACTCGATCACGAGCGACTTAAGGGCGGAGAGCAGCGAGGCTGAAGGCATCGTGCGCGTCAGCATTACGGACGGATTGAACGTACTTTTCGCTGGGCCGTCTCTTGAGCGATTTTCTGAGGAATATCCAAAAATCCAGGTGCATTTGAAGAGCCCGCTGAACATCCTAAACTTGCGGGAAAATCAAACCGACATGATGATTGGTTTTAGCCCGGTCGAGTCATCCGACATCGTGTTTCGAAAGCTCGGGCAACTTCATTTCATTCCGATCGCCACCAAGGATTACATCAGGAAGCACGGCCTGCCGACGCGCGGCAACATGGAACGGCATGCCTTCCTGCAATCGGAATACTACCTAGCCAAAACTGGGCTGTGGGATGGTTGGCAGCAGATTGTGGCACGCGGACGCATCACGCATTACTGCGACAATTCCTTCGCCTACGGCATGTTGGTCAAGGCGGGACAGGGAATAGGATTGCTTCCGAGCTACGTACTGGCTGAGCCGTGCTTTGTGCCGCTGGAATGCGACTTGAGGATTCCGGTTCCTATCTACCTTATCGCGCTCACCGACCGCCTGCACGCCCGCCCAGTCCGCCTCGTGTTCGACTGGCTGAGCGATATCTTTGGCCCCAACAATCCGTGGTTCAGCGACGAATTCAGATTGAACAATCCGCCGAGCATCTATGACGCCGGCTTCCGGAAGATGTTCAATCTTGAAGGTGCAGGCACTCCTCGCTGATGCGCTCCGCGATCTTCAGGTACGTCTTGCCAGCGTCTTGAAAAAGCTCGGCCAAGTCCTGTCCGACTGGGGAATGCTCATCGAACAGCAGCTTCTCGAACATCGCTTGGTGGATCGAAACCACCTGCCTCAGATACGTGCGGGAAAAGTCCACGGTCTTGCTCGCATTTTCGCCGGTTCGATTTGCACTCGCTATGCGACCGCCTCGTACTCGGAGGGAGCATCCCAGAAGCCTTCGGTCCGGAACATGACGGCCGGATCCGTGCTGACTGAAATTGCGTTCTCTGGAGGCGTCAGTTCCTTGATGAGCTCGACATAGGGCTCTTCGTGACCGTCGAAGTAGAGCGGCTTCTTGCGCTCGACGTTCTTGAACCCGAAGGCAATCCTCCACAGCCGCGCATATTTCGGCTGCGCATGAGCGATGACTGTGTCGTATCCCTTGCGGGCGATATGGTTGAACATGAAATTCACAAACGCTTTGAGGACGTGGACATTGCGATAGGCCTTGCGGAAGGCCATGCGCTCGATCTTGGCGAAGTCCTTGAACCATCGAATGCGCAGGGTTCCGATCGGTTCATCGCCGGCATAGACGATCATGTGGGTAGCTTGGTAGTCGTTACCGTCGAAGGTTTGCTGCGCTTTGACGCCGTGCTCCTCCATGAAGCAGATACTGCGGATGGCGTACGCGTGAAGCAATTGCTCGTAGGTCGTCACGACCTCCGTGCGGATTTGATTGTGACTGGGGACGACGATCCGCATGCCATGTTCTGCCACCACGAGCCCTCCCACACTACGAAAGGTAGTGTTTTACTAAACAAGATCGTTACAGCATCGAGAAGTGCGGAAAGCTTGCCGCCGTTCAACGCTATCGTTGAACTGGCTGAGGGCTGGCGGCGCTCAGGGACGTAACGTCCCTTACTCGCGCGAGGGCTCATTCACGCCCTGAAATCCGCAGGAAAGCGCCTGCACGCTATGCGAGCGGGATGCGTGGCCGCCACGACGTGGCCGTCTACAAATCAGCACAACACCTTCGCTCCGGGCCTATCTAGAATTGTAACACGCATGGCATCTGCCGGAGGTCGTGCGTGGCGGGGCCAGATTCCCGCGGGTTGCCGGCAAAAAGTCAGAGGGCGACGATCTTGACCAATGACCCATCCCACCCAGGCAGGAAGCGCCGCGCCGGCCCGGAGGACATCGAGATCGGACGCAAGATTCGCGCGCTGAGACTGCAGCGGGGCCTGTCGCAATCCGGACTCGCCGAAGGCATCGGCCTCACATTCCAGCAGGTGCAGAAATACGAAAAAGGGACAAACCGCGTCTCTGCCGGCCGGCTGCAAAGAATTGCCCAGCTGCTCAACGTTCCGGTGACGTTTTTCTACGGCGGCATGGGCGTGCGCACGAAGAAACATGACGCCGAAAATGCTGGCATTGCCCTCGTCCAGACCAAGGGCGCCATGCGGCTGCTGCGATCCTACGCGGATATTCCATCGCGGGGCACGAAGTATGCGCTTGTGGTGATCGCGGAATCCCTGCGCAAGAGGGGAAGGGATTAGGGGCGACTACTCTTCACCGGGCAGTCTACCCAAACCCCACCTCCACCTTCCCAAACCCGGCGAACGCCGCAACCACCGCCTGCCCGACCTTCGCGAACGTCATCCCCGTGTAGGTGCCGGTGGTGATGAACTGCCCGGCCTTGATGCCGCGGGGGAGATCGTTCACCAGCGCGACCGCGGGCAGCAGCGGATCGCCCGCGGCGTGACCGCCGTTGCGTTTCACGATCTCCTCTCCGCCGATCGTCAGCGTCACGGCGATGTTGGTCAGGTCGAGCGAGCGCCAGTCCGCCGCCGAAGGGCCGCGCACAAATCCGCCGTTGGTGACGAAATCCGCGTTGCGCTCCTGCGCCGACACGGCGGTATGGCTGCGGAAGCGCGAGTCGACGATCTCGATCGCGGTGAACGCCGACGCCGCAGCGGCGACATCCTCGTAACTGTACTTGCCCGCGGGCAAGTCGCGCTCGAAGCGGAACGCAATCTCGGCCTCGATGCCGAGCAGCGGCATGGTGGCGGCTGCAACCCGCGCGCCGCTTTCGAACACCCGCGACGCCATGATCGCGCCGCGCACGGCGCGCCCCTCCACGATCGCCGCCTTCCAGCCCGCGACGCTCTCGCCGAGCGCCGCAAGCATCGCATCCTGGATCGCGTGGGCGTCCTCGAGCGTCTGCGGCTTGCACGCGTCCGGCAGCGCGTCGAGCAGGGTGCCGGTGCGGCGCGCTGCGACAAGCAATTCCGCCGCCTGCATGATGGCGCGTTGGTCCATCTTCGATATCTCCCGAACGATAAAGTCGGACGATCCTATCGGCGCGTGATGGGGAGCGAAAGCGGCGAGGGTTACGCCTCCGCCACCAGCGCGTGCGCCAGATCCGCGATCAGATCGTCCGCATGCTCGATGCCGATCGAAAGGCGGATGGTCGCGTCGGTGACGCCGATGCGCGCGCGCAAGTCCGCGGGCACGCCGGAATGCGTCGTCGAACCGGGATGCGAGGCAAGCGACTCGGTGCCGCCGAGGCTCACGGCGAGCTTGAAGATCTGCAGCTTGTTCAGGCACGCGAACGCCTCGGCGATCCCGCCTTTGATGTCGAACGAGAAGGTCGAGCCCGCGCCGGTGCATTGCGCGGCGAACACGCGGCATTGCGGCGAATCCGAAGGCAGGAACGGCAGGTAGTGGACCTTGTCGACGCGCGGATGATCGCGCAGGAATTCGGCGACCACGCGCGCATTGTCGTTGCCGCGCTCCATGCGCAGCGCCAGCGTTTCGAGCGAGCGGGAAATCATCCAGCTCGAATGCGGGTCGAGCTGCGTGCCGATCGCGCCACGCAAGAGCCGGATCGGCCGCATGATCTCGTGCGAGCCGAGCGCCGCGCCGGCGATCAGGTCCGAGTGGCCGCCGACGTATTTGGTGAGCGAATAGACCGACACGTCCGCTCCAAAGGGCAACGGGCGCTGGAAAACCGGCCCGAGCAGCGTGTTGTCGCAGACGATGATCGGACGATGGTTCTGCCGCGTGGCGATCTCGTCGGCGATGCGGCGGATGAGCTTGATGTCCACCATGGTGTTGAGCGGGTTCGACGGCGTCTCGATCATGATCAGCGCGACGCGGCCCAACTTGGCAGCCGCTTGTGCCGCTTCGCGGATGGTCGCCTCGTCGACGCCGTCCGCGAAGCCGACCGCCTGCACCTGATAGGCCGTGAGCGTGCGCGCGATCAGCGTCTCGGTGCCGCCGTAGAGCGGCTGCGAGTGCAGGATCACATCGCCCGGCCGCGTGAAGGTGAAAATGGTGGTGGCGATCGCCGACATGCCGGAGGAGAACAGCGTGCAGGCCTCCGCGCCCTCGTAGGCGGCGAGCCGATCCTCCACGATCTCGCTGTTCGGGTGGTTGAAGCGCGAATAGACGAGACCCCTGCCCTCGCCTTTCGGCGGCTCGCGGCGCCCCGCCGTATAGTCGAAGAAGTCGCGCCCCTCCTCGGCCGAGCGGAACACGAAGGTCGAGGTGAGGAACACCGGCGGCTTCACCGCACCCTCGGAGAGCAACGGATCGTAGCCGTAGCCGAGCATCAGCGTTTCGGGATGCAGCACGTGGTTGGCGAGCCGGAGCTTGTGGTAGCGGTCCGTTGTCATGGCCGGTCTCCTTGTGCTGCGGGAATCAAGTGCGGCGGTGACATTCTCCATGCCGCGGTGGAGACGCGACAAGCCAAAGCTGCCGGCCCGCGCCTATTCCCGAAGAGGATCGATCACTTCCAGAAATGGGAATCGGGTAAAGTCCGCATCGCGCGTGCAGATGCGCCGCACACCGTGTTCGCGCATGAGGATCGCCGTGTGAGCATCATGGAGCAGATTACCCGCGAGATGCGGCAACTCGGACATGACATTGCTGGCGACTTCGGCATGCCGCTGCGTCTGAACGAGCACGCCCAGTCCTGGTGAAGCAAGCAGCGCAGTGACGAATTGCCAAGCGGCTGCAGCGGTCCATGGCCGCCGCATGACGCGCGGATGAGTCGTCACGCGCAGGAACTCGTAGAGAACGGGCCACGTCGTGTACCATGCGTCGGGCCGTGCCCGCTGACGTGCCAGCCAGTCGCGGCACGGCTCATGGAATTGGGAGTCAACGTTGGCCGCGTAGACCAGCACATTGGTGTCCACGAGCAACACTAGCGGCCTTCCATCGCCTGATAGAGAGCGTCGCGATCAGCAATATCGACGAGCTCCGCTCCACCATGAAACGCCGGCAGCTCCGGCAGCGCGCCGCGCTTCGGCCGCGCACGAAGCAGCAGCCGGAGAGCCGTTTCGACCAGTTCCGACATGGTACGGCCCTGTCGGGCGGCCTCGCGCTTGAGTTCGGCCATTACGGTATCATCGATGTTCAGGGTGGTTTTCATATGGTAAACCATACCATGGATATGGCTATATGGCTACACCTGAGCTCCCCCGCGCAAGGGACCGGGCGGATATGCTAGAGTTTCTTCCCGGTCTTCCCATGACAGCGCCATTGCCCGCCGCTTACGAAGTCCGCGCCCACAACGGCGCGGCGGCGTCCGAGAACAAGATCCACGACGACACGGTGGCGCAGCGCTTCGGCTTTCGGGGCGCGCTGGTGCCGGGCGTTGCGGTATTCGCCTATATGGCGCACCTGCCGGTCGCGCGCTGGGGCCGCGCGTTCCTGGAGCGCGGCGCGGCGGACTGCCGGTTTCAAAAGCCCGTGTATGACGGCGAGATGGTGCGGGTAAGCGCGGAGGCCGAGGGCGAGGGATTCGCGCTGCTGGTCGAGAGCGGCGGGGAACGCTGCGCCACCGGGCGTGCCGCGATGCCGCCGCCGCGCGAAGCGCCCGCGGTCGACTCGCTGCCGGCTGGTACGCCACCCGCAGAGCGGCCCAGGGCGAGCGAGGAGTCGCTCGCGGTGGGGCGCGCGCTCGGCATCGTGCCGGTCGTCATCGATCGCGCCGCGCACTCCGCCTACCTCGACGAGACCCGCGAGACCGAGCCGCTCTATCGCGCGGAAGGCCTGGTGCACCCGGGGCAGGTCCTGCGGCTTGCGAACTACGCGCTGCTGCAGAACGTGGTGCTCGGACCCTGGATCCACGTCGGCATTTCGATCCGCTTCCACGCCGCCGCGCGCGTCGGCGAAGAGCTGACGCTGCGCTCGCGCATCACGTCCAACACCGTGAACAAGGGCCATGCGATCGTCGCGTTCGATGCGCTCGTGGTCGCGGACGGCGCGCGCGTCATCGCCGAGATCGGCCACAGCGCAATCTGGCGCCCGCGTCAGGTGGCGGAGGCCTCTGCTTCGGAACAGCATCACTCGGCATGACCAGCTCTTCCGACATCCTGGAGTCCGGCTTCCGGCATCACCAGGCCGGGCAGTTCGCGGAGGCGGACCAGCTCTATGCGCAGGTGCTCGCGGACGAGCCGCAGAATGCACATGCCCTGCACTTGCGCGGCGCGCTCGCCCATGCGGCGGGGCGCAACGAGGATGCGGTCGAGCTGATCTCGCGCGCCATCGCGATCGACGGCAAGATGCCGGACTCCCATTACAACCTCGCCCTTGCGCTGTGGGCACTCGACCGGCAAGCGGAGGCAATCCGCCACTGGGTCCGCGCCATCGCGCTCAATCCGAATTTCGCGCAGGCGCGGCTCAACCTCGGCAATGCGCTGCGCGAACAGGGCCGATACGACGACTCGATTGCGCAACTGCGCGCCGCCGTTGAACTGCAGACGCAGTCGCCGCTCGCGCACAACAGCCTCGGCCTCTCGCTCGCCAAAGCCGGACGCCATGGCGAGGCGATGCCACATTACGCGCGCGCGATCGCGCTGCAGCCGCTGCTCATCGACGCCTACCTCAACCTCGCGATGTCGCATATCAACCGCGGGCAGACCGGCGATGCGCTTGCGGTGGTCATACGCAGTATCGAGGCGCGCGAAACGCCGGAGAACCGGGAGCTGTTGGCGCGTCTCGTATCGGGGTTCCTGCTCAACAGCGACAACGAACCGCTGCGCCGCACGCTGACGCGCGCGCTGGTGGAAGGCTGGAACGCGCCGGCCTCCTTCTCGCCGACCGCGATTGCGCTGATCCGCCACAGCCCGGTGCGGCCGCTGATCGACCGCGCCGCCGACGCCTGGCCGGCGCGGCTGCCCGCGACCGAGCTTGGGCGGCAAGAGCTTGTGGCGCTACGCGATCCGCTGCTGCGGGCGCTCATGCAGAGCACGGTCGTGCACGATCCCGCGCTCGAAACGTTTCTCGCCTCCTGCCGCTTCGCGCTGCTTGAGATCGCCGAAGGCACGCCGATCGGTGAAATCGAGGGTGAGCTGCTCGACACGGCCTGCGCGCTGGCGCGCCAGTGCTTCATCAACGAGTATGTGTATGCGGCGGGGGACGACGAGGAGGCACGCGCGCGGCGATTGCGCGACCGCCTCGGCGACGCGCTGACCACCGGCGCGGCCGTGCCGACCTTATGGGTCGCGACTGTTGCGGCCTACTTTCCGCTGCTCGAACTTGGCGCGGCGGACGCGCTGCTCGCGCGCTCCTGGCCGGCGCCCGTCGCCGCCCTGCTCGACCAGCAGGTCCGCGCGCCGCGCGAGGAGGCGGCGCTTCGCGCGGCCATTCCGCAGCTGATGCCGATCGAGGATGATGTCTCGCGCGCGGTGCAGACGCAGTACGAGGCGAACCCTTATCCGCGCTGGATCACAGCCGGGACGCAGCGACAATTTCCGGACATCGACGCATACCTGCGCGACATGTTCCCGGCCGCCAAGTTCCAGCCGCTCGGCAAGCGCGACCTGGACATTCTCATCGCGGGTTGCGGCACCGGCCAGCACGCAATCCTGACCACGCAACGGCATGAGGGCGCGCGTACGCTGGCGATCGATCTGAGCCGCGCGAGCCTCGCCTATGCGGTGGCCAAGACCCGCAAGCTCGGTCTCGACATCGAGTATGCGCAGGCCGACATCATGCGGCTCGGCACGCTGCAGCGACGCTTCGACCTGATCGAATCGGTCGGCGTGCTGCATCACCTCGCCGACCCCTACGCGGGATGGCGCGTGCTGCTCACGCTCTTGCGTCCCGGGGGTTTTATGCGAATCGCGCTCTACAGCGAGATCGGACGCTGGGGCGTGGTGGCCGCGCGCGAGGAGATCGCGCAAAGAGGCTATGGCGCGAGCGCCGCCGAGATCCGGCGCTTCCGCAGCGAGCTGATGCAACGCGACGACAGCGCAGCGCAGAATGTTATGCGCATGATCGACTTCTACAGCACGAGCGAGTGCCGCGATTTCCTGTTTCATACGCAGGAGCACCGCATGACGCTTCCGGCGATCAAACAATTTCTCGCCGAGCAGAATCTCCGTTTCGTCAGCATGGAAGTCGCCCCCGTGACGGCGCGCCAATACGCAACGCACTTTCCGAACGACCCCGCGATGACCAACCTCGACAACTGGGACACGTTCGAGCGGGACAATCCGGCGACGTTCGACACGATGTATCGCTTCTGGGTGCAGGCGCCGGCGAGCTGAACTCAGGCTTGACCCGCCCGGCCGGCCGCGCCTTCCGTGGTCGCGATCCAGATACCGATGAACACTGCCGCCAAGCCGCCGATCAGATTGAGGGTGATCGGCTCGCCGACAAGCTGTGTGGCGAGCAGGCCCGCGGCGATCGGGTTCACCGTCATGGTGTTGGCGACGCGGGTCGGCGAGGCGCGCTGCAGCGCCATCACCCAGAGAATGAAGGCGAGCGCGCCACCGGCGACTCCGAGATAGATTGCGGCGATCCATTGTGGCGTGCCGAAGCTCGCCAGCACGGCGAGCCGGCCGGTCGCGATGCCCGCGACGATCAGCGCGGCCGCGCCGCAGCCCATGCCGACGCAGAGAAAGCCGAGCGCGCTGGAGCGCGCGATGAACGGACGCGAGAACACATTGTAGAACGCCATGCACAGCACGGCCCCGGTCATGATCAGCTCGCCGCGCCAGGCCCCGGGCGGCGCATCGCCGAGGTTGGTGGCGAGCGCGCCCGCGACGCCGAGGATCGCGATGCCGACCCCAAGAGATTTGCGTGCGGTGAGCGGTTCGATCCGCAGCACCGCGCCCGCCAGCATGGTCCAGAGCGGCAGGGTCGAGAGCGCAAGGCTGGCGCGCGTCGCGGTCGTGAGGCTGACCGCGATGTTGTAGAGGATGAAAAACACACCGAAGAAAACGATGCCGAGCAGCGCGATCGCGGGGAGATCGCGCCGGCTCGGCCAGCGCGCGCCCAGCATCAGCGCAATCGGGAGCACAACGACGAAGCCGATACCCCAGCGCAGGGTCGCAAGCGTCAACGGGTCGGCATCGGTCACGAGATAGCGGGTCACCGCCGCGGCGGTGCCGCCGAGCGCACTCGAGATGATCGCGATGATGACGCCGAGCGTTTCGCCCACAGGG
>Ga0190275_10001995_pt1 | contig 14867 bp, 8 predicted proteins | sample Popmic550T_FD_133745 | JGI IMG/M metagenome (GOLD analysis project Ga0190275, IMG submission 133745) | Populus adjacent soil microbial communities from riparian zone of Yellowstone River, Montana, USA - 550 T | ecosystem: Environmental > Terrestrial > Soil > Riparian zone > Trees stand | place... | reverse complement strand
GCCAGACGCTCGGCTTGGGCCTCAGCCGCCAGACGCTCAGCCTCCGCTTGCTCAGCCGCCATCCGCTCCTGCTCCGCATGCTCTGCTGCGAGGCGCTCCTGCTCAGCCTCCGCCTGCTCAGCAGCCAGACGCTCAGCCTCCGCCTGCTCAGCCGCCAGACGCTCAGCCTCCGCCTGCTCAGCCGCCAGACGCTCAGCCTCCGCCCGCTCGATCAGCAGGCGCTCCTGCTCAGCCTGCTCGCGTTCCGCACGTTCCGCACGTTCAGCAGCTTCGGCGGCTTCCCGCTGGGCCTCGGCCAGCGTCCGCTCGCTCTCAGCGCGCTCTGCCGCCAGCCGATCAGCTTCGGCCGCCTCGGCGTCCGCCCGTTCCCTCTCGGCCTGCTCACTCTCTGCCTGTTCGGCCGCGATCCGCTCCTGTTCCGCTCGCTCAGCCGCCAGGCGCTCCGACTCAGCCGCCACCCGCTGTTGCTCCGCGTGCTCAGCCGCCAACTGCGCGGCGGCGTCTTCGTCCGCAAATCGTTGAAGTTCGGCCAGCTCCTGCGCCTCCCGCTCTGCATCGGCGACTGCCTGGGCGGCCTCCTCGGCTTCCAGGGCGGCGAGATCGGCGGCCAGCTGCTCCAACTCCTCGCGCTCCGCCCGCTGCTCGGCGGTCTCGTCGCTGACCTGGGCCCGCAGCGCTGCCGCCCGCTCGGCCCGTTCACGCTCCAGTTGCCGCTGGTGCTCAGCCATCCGCTGCGCCCGCCGGCGCTGCTTCTCCAACCGCGCCCGCTCGGCCGCCTCCGCCGCATGATCGGCCGCCCGGCGCTCACGTTCAGCCTGCACGGCGGCCAACCGCTCCTGCTCTGCGCGTTGCCGCTCCTCCTGAGCCGCCAACAGCGCCGCCTGCGCCGCCTCATGGTCCGCCCTTCGGGCAAGGTCCGCCTCGGCCGCGGCCCGGCGTTCCTGCTCCTCCGCGTCTGCCGGACCGCGCAGCGCCGCGAGCCGACCCGACGGCTCGCCCTGCGCGCCGGTCGTGATCCCGAACGCCGCCGTTGCAGCCAGTGGCGTCCAGGAGGCCAGGCTGCCCAGCCGGACCCGTTCACGATCGGCTCCCGGGGCAGATTCCGAATCGACCGCGATGGAATCCGCCAGTTCGGCCACATCGTCCGCCTCGGCCGGACGCCCGGTGCTGCGCAGGTCGTCGGCGAGGTCGGACAGCGCGGTCATCAACAACGTGGGAACGTCCGGGTTGCGGACGGCCAGGGCACCGAGCAGGTCCACCAGGCGGCGCCGCAGGGTCAGCCCAAGCCCGGGCGCCCCGACCGCCAGCAGCCGGTCGGCAGCCTCGGTGTACAGGCCGAACAATGGTTCGCTGAGCCGGTCCAGGAGTTGCGGGGACAGCCGGGCGGGTTGTTGCAGCTGGGCCAGCGCGAGCGCGTCGTAGCGTTCAACGGCGCGTAACACGTACTCGACGGACGGTTCCGGCAGCCCGGCAGCCCAGCGGGAGTCCGCGGCCACACGGTCCACGTCCACGGCAAGGAACCCCTCGGACACGCCCACCGCAACCGCGGCGTCCGCCCGGGCATTCGCCGGCGCCGGGTCGGATTCACCGAGGGCCACCCGCGCCCACACCACCAGCGCCCAGGCGATGGTGTCGCGGGCCAAGCCGGCGTCCAGGTCGAGCCGGCTCAACTGATCGCGCAGCCCGAACGCCGCCGCCAGCGTCTGCTCGGCGCCCTGGCGCAATCCGGCCGCCGCCTGGATCACCGCCATGTGGACGAGCGCGGTGACTGACCGGATCGCGTCCGCGGGCGGGGTGTAGGGGCCGACCGGGCCGTGCTCGGCGAGCAGCTTCGCCGACAAGACGACGGCCTCCTGCGCGCCGGCGGCCGCCTCGGCCCAGGCATGACCGGACAGCCGATGAGCGGTAAGTTCAACGAGCGCGTCCGCGACCTGACCCAAGCGGGACGGATCGCCACCCGCCCAGTCGCGGAGCCGCTGCACCTCGGAGAGCAGCCGTCGGGTGCGGGGGGTGAAAGTGTCGCTGGGCTGGCTCATGAGCTCCTCGTCTTGGCGCAAGTCCGGGTCCGGCCGTTGGCCGATGGGTGCGGACCAATTGCATCACGCTGCTGTGGCGCCCGTGGCCATCGCCCGTCCCTCGGCATGGGGGCCGCACCGCCAGCCCTGACGGCGAAGGGCGACCAACGTCCCGACCCATTGTGGGATGCCGTCCGACAGGGAGCGTCACCCCTTGCCAACGCCGACTGCGGCGAAGGCCGCAGATGTACACCCTATCGATGCGTTGACTCACCATGGGCACCTACGTAACCTCATCCGCGGGGCGCCCATCCTTGTCGCTCCTCGCATCCTTTGCAGAAAGGCCGGGCATATCTTGCTACGCCGCAAACTACTCATCGCCACAGGCGCACTTGCCTTGGCGGTCCCCACCATCGCCTACGCCGAAACCGGCGTGGATCGCTTCGACGAATCGCCGCCGAAGGCCGCCCTGGACTCCAAGATCCGTCCCGCTTCGCTCGACAGGGACGCCAAAGTCACTGTCATGGTCGAACTGACCGGAGATCCGGTTGCGGTCGTCGAAGGCAAGGCGGGCGCCGAACTGTCCCCCGCCGAGGTCTCCCAGATCAGGTCCGGGCTGAAGAAGTCCCAGGACCGGGTCAAGCGTGAGATCCAAGGCAACGGCGGCAAGGTGCTCTCGCAGATGCAGTCGGCCTACAACGGCATGCGGGTCAACCTGCCGCGGAAGCAGTTGCGCGCTGTTTCCCAGATCGATGGCGTCAAGTCGATCCGGGCGGTCCCGATCCACACGATCGAGAACGCCACCAGCGTCCCGTACCTGGGTGTTCCGCAGGTGTGGCAGAACACCAACTTCCACGGCGAGGGGGTCAAGCTGGCGGTCATCGACACCGGCATTGACTACACCCACGCCGACTTCAACGGTCCCGGCACGGTTGAGGCCTTCGACGCGGCCGAGGCCAGCAACACATTCACCCCTACGGCCCGGGTGAAGGGCGGCTGGGACTTCGTCGGCGACGAGTACGACGCGAGCGTGACCGGCTCGGTGCCGAAGCCTGACGCAAACCCGCTGGACTGCAACGGCCACGGCAGCCACGTGGCCGGCACCGCCGGCGGAGGCGGCGTGAACGCCGACGGGACCGCCTACACCGGCCCGTACAACGCCCAGACCCCGAACCACGACTTCAAGGTCGGCCCAGGCGTGGCCCCGAAGGTCGACCTGTACGCGCTCAAGGTGTTCGGCTGCGAGGGCTCAACAGACGTCACCACCGAGGCCATCGACTGGGCCGTCGCCCACGACATGGACGTAATCAACATGTCGCTGGGTTCGCCCTTCGGCAGCGCCGGCGATCCCTCCGCCGTGGCCGCGCAGAACGCCCACGCCGCCGGCGTGGTTGTGGTCACCTCGTCCGGCAACAACGGTCCGAATCCGTACATCACCGGTTCGCCGGGCATCGGGCGCGGTGTGGTCAGCGTCGCCGCGGTCGACTCGACGGCCTCCTTCCCCGGCGCAACCCTCAGCTTCGCCGGGCGGACCATGGAGGCAATCAACGCCAATGGTGCGACCCTGCCGGCCGGTCCGTACACGATCGTGTACCTCACCGACGATCCGGTCACACCCGAGAACGAAGCCCTGGGCTGCTCGGTCGGCGCATACACCAAGGCCGGCATCAGTGCCGATCCGGCCGCCCCGCTGCAGATCGCGGTGTCCACCCGCGGCACCTGCGCCAGGGCCGCCAAGCCGATCTTCGGCCAGCAGGCCGGCGCCGACGCCGTGATCATGGTGAACACCGACACCACCTACCCGCCATACGAGGGCACGATCCTGTCCAACCCGGACACCGACGAGCCGTTCACGGTGACCATTCCCTTCCTGGGCGTCCGCAGCACCGACGGCCCCGCCCTGCTGGCTGCCGACAAGCAGTCGCTCACCCTGGCTGCCGGGATTCTGACCAACCCCGGCTTCGAGGGCTACGCCTCGTTCAGTTCCGGGGGTCCGCGCAATGGCGACAGTGGCCTGAAGCCGTCGATTTCGGCTCCGGGCGTCAGCATCCGTTCCGCCGGTGTCGGCACGGGCAGCGAGATGGCCGTGCTGTCCGGCACCTCGATGGCCGCACCGCACGTGGCCGGTGTCGCGGCTCTGGCCCGGCAGGCCCACTCGGGCTGGAACTCTCGCCAGGTGAGCGCCGCGCTGGTCAACACGGCCGATCCGGCGGACGTTGCCGGCTACCGGCTCACCCTCGGCGGCGGTCTGGTGGACACCAGGCAGGTGGTGAACACGCGGGTCTTCGCCTACGGCGATCAGTACAACACCGCCGCCGGCAAGGTTTCCGAGGCGACCCTGAGCTTCGGTTTCCACGAGCCCAGGGGCACCTACACCGGCGTCAAGAAACTGACCCTGGTCAACAAGGGCAACTCGCGGGCCGTCTTCAGGCTGTCCAACGAGAAGACCAGCCAGACCCGACCGGCGAGCCTGAGCTTCAGCAGAAAGGTGGTCATCGTTCCGAAGAAGAGCAGCCGGACCGTGTACGTGACGCTCAAGGTGAAGGCGTCATCGGTCGGCTCCTCACTCGCCGGCCTAGACCAGTTCAGCCTGCATGAGGTGTCCGGCAGCGTGAAGATCACCACCAACGGCAAGGGCACCCTGCGGGTTCCGTACCTGATGGTCCCGCGCGCACAGGCCAAGGTCTTCGCCAGCCAGGCGGTTGTGAACCCGCCGGTCTCGCCCGACGTCGCGATCAACACCAACGAGTCGCCGAAGCCGTCGGTGACCCCGACGACGTCCTCGCCGAGTCCGACTCCGACGCAGACCACGTCCTCACCCACCCCGACTCCGACCGAAACCACCACGGAGCCGACGCCCACTCCAACCGAAACCACCGCGGAGCCGACCCCCACGCCGACCGAAACGCCGGCTCCCGGGTACATCGACGTGAAGCTCACCAACACCAAGGGTGCGCTCGCGGCGTCGGCCGACTTCTTCACCTGGGGGCTGTCGGATCAGAAGGACGTCGATCCGACCATGGGTCGTGGCTTCGACCTGCGGGCAGCCGGCGTGCAGTCGTTCGCCGACGGTGACGATCAACTGTTGGTCTTCGCCGTGAACAACTGGACCCGGTGGTCGAACGCCGCCACCAGCGAATTCGATGTCGCCATCGACACAAACGGCGACGGCGGAACGGACTACGTCGTGTTCAGCTACGACTCGGGTGCGGTCCGGGCGGACACATTCAGTGGCAAGGTCGAGGTGTTCGTCATCGACGTGGCCGCCGATGCGCTCTACTCGTCCGGGTTCTTCGCCCAGTCGCCGACCGACAGCAGCACCATCCTGCTGCCGGTCTTGGCCAGTGACCTCGGACTGACCGCGGATTCCGGCCCGTTCGACTACCGGGTGTCCAGTTACAACGTGATCGACGACGCGGGCGCTGACGAGATGTCCGGTGTTGCCAGCTACGATCCCTGGGCCCCGGCGATCAGCAACGGGCACTTCGAGACGGTTCCGGTCAACGGCACCAGGATTGTTCAGTTGACCGTGGATCCGACGGCTGTGGAGGCTCAACGGCCCCTCGGCACCATGGTCGTGGTGCTGGACAACAGGTCCGGTCAGGACGAGGCGCTGTTGCTGCCGACACCCTGACGGTTCACTTACCACCGACGCCCCCGGGAATCTCCCGGGGGCGTCGGTGCTCTCGGGCGCCGGCAGTCGCGCACCAACGATCCCGATCGGGCACCGTGGTCAGTGCCAGGTCTGAATCCTTGTTCGCGCTGGTGTAGGCGACCAGCGGCCAACGCTCAGCGAGTGCTGGTGGAGGCCGCGCCGGGCCGCGGCTGCTCGCACAGCCGCGGGGTGTCGCCGCGGCCGAACCGGTAGTCGTACGACTGGCCGGCCACCTCGACGACGACCCGCATGCCCTCGACCTGCGCCTGGGTGTAGCTGACGCCGGGCTGCGGGCAGCCCAGCGAGCCGTCGCTGAAGGTGACGCTCTCGGCACTGACGACGGTTACATCCCCGGTCACGCCGCGTCCGCTCAGGTCTGAACGGATCGCGTCCAGACGGGCGGCCGACAGGGTGGCCGGGACGCCGGACGGGGTGGTGACCGACGGCATCGGCCCGCTGGTGGCGAACCTGCTGACCTGCGGGCTCGGGCTGGCTCCGGTGGGTGTCATCGAACACGCTGTCAGCAGTGCCAGGGCAACCAGACAACCGACGCTGCGCATGGCGCCAGTGTAGGTGGGCCGGCACGCGCTGGCCGGGCGTGCGGCACCGCCGGCCATGGATCTCGAACCCAGGCGGCGCCGGGTTGATCCGGCGGTATCAGACTCGAGTGGCTCGCAGCAAGGCACTCATCAAGCCCACTGAGCCGCCGTCGGCGTGGTAGACCGCAGCCGCCAGATCGCCGTGGATGGCGATCGTCCAGCGTCGTCCGTCGCCGTCGGCCAGCACCCTCGCTCCGGGAAGGGAAAGCGGCCGCAGCGTGCCCGTGACGGCCTGCTCCCTCAGCTGCCTGCGCACCGTCTCGGACTGCTCGGAGGTGATGCCCGAGGGCTCTTCGGCCGGTTCCCGGTCAACCAGCAGGCGCGGCCGAACGGTGCGGCCGCGGGCGATCGAGGCGGTGGCCGCCGCCATCGCGAACGGCGACATTCTCAGCGCGCCGCCCTCGGCCGAGGCCAGGAACACCGGCAACCCGAGTTCGGCGTCACCGTCCAGCCCAAGTGAGCGCAGCGCCTCGTCCATTTCGCCCGCCCTGGTGGTGGTGAGCCCGATGACCGGGGTGAAGGCGTCCGGGAAGACCCGTCGGGTGGTGGCCGTTGTGCTCCCCGAGTCGCTGGCAATTACCAGCACTGTCCCGTCCGACGGGCGGATGAGCACCGCCGCGGCCCTCCCAGGCGAATTGGCCAACAAGGCTTCCGCCCGGCGCTGCAGGCGCACGTCCAGGGCGATCCGCACCGACTCGCCTGGCACCGCCGGGACGGTGAACAAGTCCCGCGCCTGCTCCGAGTGGCCGTCGGGATACGCCTGCACGACGAACCCGGTCACCCCCATCAGCCGCACGTTGTGGGCCTTCTGGAGCCCGCCCAGGCCGACCAGGTCCCCCTCGCGGATCGCGCCCCCGGAAGTCCGGATGACGTCCGCGGTCGCCTCCCCCACCGTCCCCAGCACGCCGCGGGCAAAGCTGCCCGACACTGCCAACGGACGCACCGCGTCGAGTACCCGAACGCCGTCGACCCGCCTCGCCGCGACCAGCGTTCGCCACTCGCGTCCGCCGACCGCGCGGATCACCGCGGCCTCGACGAAGGCTCTGGGTCCGTACGCCGCCACCTTGTCCACGAAGGCCTCGGCGTCGATCCCGACCGCCTTGGCCAGCGCCTCGGCCGCCTGTGGGTGTCGGTCGGCGGCGATAAGGGTCTTGTCCAGGCCGATCCGCTTGGCGTCGGCGTTCCAGACCAGTCGCTCCTCGTCGGCACCGATGATTTCGCCTCGCTCGGGAGCCAGCCGAACGGCCCGGAGCCGGTCTGCCGCCTGGAGTCCAGAGGCGATCAGGTCGCGGCTCCAGACCGCCGTCCAACCCTCCGGCCCCCTGACCAGCCGCAGGTAGGCGTCCTGGATCCAGGACGGCTTGCCGTCATGGATCACCCATTCGGCTCGGAGTCGGGCGGTACCGCTCCGCTGGTCGTCGGCGAACTGGACCGACTCGACCTCGATCGCCGGCCTGAGCGTGCCCATGCCGCGCAGGGTTGCGGTCAGATCCTCCACCTGCGCAGGACCCACGGTGGCGCCGAATGCGCCGTCGGCGACGGTGCGCTGCCTCAGGGCGTCCGCGGCGCGCTGGGCCGCTGCCCGGGCGGCCGGCGCCTGGTCGGTGGACCAGCGCCAGGCAAAGTAGCCGCCGGCGGCCAGAGCCACGGCCAGCACGAGCACCAGCACCCATCGAACGGGGTGCCCGGCCGGCTCGACCGTCGAGCCGGCCCTCGGCTCGGACGGGGATGCGGACATGCGGCCGATAGTAACTCCGGCGAAGCGCCTACTCGTCGGAGGGTCAGTCGGGAGCAGGGCCGGTGCTCTGCCGGACCACGAGTTCCACCGGGAGTTCCACGTCGACCGGTTCGGGAGCGGACGGGTCGGCCCGGTGCGCAAGAGTCTGCCGCAGCGCCTGTGCGGCGGCGCGGCCCTTGGCATCCACGTTCTGCCTCACCGTGGTCAGCCCCAGTCCGGCCGCCACCGGGTGGTCGTCGAAGCCGACGACCGACAGCTGCGCCGGCACTTCCCAGTTGAGTTCTGTGACAGCGGCGAGCACATCGGCGGCGACCAGGTCCGAGATGCAGAGCACAGCCGTCGGCCGATGACGATGCAGCAGCTCGATGATCCCCGTCCGATTGTCACCGAAGACACGGACGAAGCTGATCAGCGGCTTGACCCCGCCCAGGCCCTCGAGCCACCCAGCCAGGCGTTCGGCGGCTACGTGATGCCGGACAAGGTCCGGTCCTTCGATCTGTGGGGTCAGGATGGCGACCCGGGTGTGCCCCAACTCGACCAGGTGGCCGGCCGCCGCGCGCGCCCCACCCCGATCGTCGATGGTCACCCGCACGCCGTCGTCCCACACCATGTCCACCCCGACGACCGGCACGCCGCGACGGCGCAGCCAGTCCACCGAGGGTGCGTCAGGGACGCAGGAGTAGGCGATCGCCCCGTCCATCGCCACGTCGTGTGCCGGCACCGTCGGCGGCAGCATGGTCAGCGCCAGGCCGTCCCTGCTCAACTCGTCCGCCACCGCCCCGAGGAAGCGCGCCGTGACCGCGTCGGAGAGGGCGAGCCGCAGCGGCTGGGTCCAGAGCACGCCGATCGCGCCGGACGTGCCGGTGGCCAGGGAGCGGGCGGCCGGATCGGGGCCGGAGTAGCCCAACTCCGCCGCCACTGCGAGGATCCGCTCCCGCAGGTCACTCGAAAGCTGATCGGGCCTGGAGAAGGCGTTCGACACGGTCATGCGGCTCACGCCGACCTGGTCGGCGATCGACTGCAGCGTGACTCGTGACATCGTTCCTTCCGTACGACTGTACCGGTACAGATGACGTGGCCCAGGCGTGGCTTCAGACTTGTGTCGGTCCCGGCGAGGCACTATCTTTACCGGTACAGACTATACCGGTAAAGGGGATCGATGGACGGGCGTAATGCAGGTAGCGACTGGTGGCGGCATGCGGTGGTGTATCAGATCTACCCGCGCAGCTTCGCCGACGCCAACGGCGACGGGGTGGGCGACATCGCAGGCATGCGAAGCAAGCTTTCCCACTTGGCGGCGCTGGGCGTCGATGCCATCTGGATCAGCCCCTGGTACCCCTCCCCGATGGCGGACGCGGGTTACGACGTCAGCGACTACCGCGACATCGAGCCGGAGTTCGGCACCCTCGACGAGGCCGATGCTCTGATCGCCGAGGCGCACGACGCCGGGATCAAGGTGATCATCGACATCGTCCCGAACCACACCTCAGATCAGCATGTGCTGTTCCAGCGGGCGCTGGCCGCCGGCCGCGGTTCGGATGAACGTGAGCTGTACGTGTTCCGGGACGGCCGGGGCTCCAGCGGCGAACTGCCGCCGAACGACTGGCAGAGCACCTTCGGTGGGCCGGCCTGGACCAGGGTCGAGGACGGCCAGTGGTACCTGCATCTGTTCGCCCCCGAGCAGCCGGACGTGAACTGGCGCAATGCCGACATCCGCGAGGAGTTCGAGAAGACCCTCCGGTTCTGGTTCGACCGCGGAGTCGACGGCTTCCGGATCGACGTGGCGCACGGCCTGGAGAAGGACTGGGCACTGCCCGACCTGAACGGCCTCGAGTTCCCGCTCGGCGAGGACGACGAGCACGACCACCCGCACTGGGACCAGCCGAGCGTCCACGACATCTTCCGTGAGTGGCGCAGGATCGCCGACGAATACAACCCCTCGCGGGCATTCTGCGGCGAGATCTGGGTGGGCCGAGCGCACCGGCTGGTCGCCTACCTGCGTCCCGACGAGCTGCACACCGCGTTCAACTTCGATTTCCTGACGGCTCCCTGGCTGCCCGATCAGATTCGCGCCGTGATTGACTCCACGATCGCCTCGCACGCCGCGGTCGGCGCTCCGCCCACCTGGGTGCTCGGCAACCACGACGTCTGCCGTCCGGTTTCCCGCTATGCCCGGCAGCAGGAAGGGCTGCCGCCGGCGGCCCGGAACCTGTCGCACTTCGAGAACTTCCCGGCCGACTTCGACCTGGGCCGGCGGCGCGCCCGCGCGGCGGCACTGATGATGTTCGCCCTGCCCGGTGGCGCCTACGTGTACCAGGGCGAGGAACTGGGTCTGCCCGAGGCCGAGCACATCCCAACCGACGCACTCCAGGATCCGATCTGGGTCCAGTCCCAAGGCGCCGACAAGGGCCGCGACGGTTGCCGGGTGCCCGTGCCCTGGGCGGCTGCCGGTGACTCCTACGGCTTCTCCCCGGAAGGCGCGGACGACCCCTGGCTGCCCCAGCCGCTCGATTGGGCACCGCTCGCCGCGGACGCCCAGGAGGGCCGGTCGGGTTCCACCCTGGAGCTCTACAAGGCCGGACTTCGCCTGCGCAAGCAACTCGATGAGCTCGGCGACGGCTCGCTCGACTGGTTGGACACTGCCGACGGCGTTCTGGCGTTCACTCGCCCGTCCCCGGCCGGCGACACCAGCCGGTTCCAGAGTTGGACGAACTTCGGGCCCGAGCCGGTGGCTCTGCCCGAGGGCGAGGTGCTGCTGGCCTCAGCGGACCTGGTCGACGGCCGGCTGCCGGCCGACACAACTGTGTGGCTGCACGCCTGACGCCCTTTGGAACAACAGGGACCGGGATTTGACCCCTTAGTCGGTGCTCAATCCCGGTCCTTGCGTTTCGTCCGCGATCCGCCCCGTGCAAAAGCCTGGAAGATCGGTGTATCAGACCTGTCGAGGTCCGCTCTTGATGATTGAAGTCGCTGATCCCGACGAGTTGGGGGACTCCTCGGCGGTGCGGCTTCGGGGGGAAACGCCTGGTGCGCGACGCCCCGGCTGGCCGGCTCCTTCGGGGGAACGAGCCGGATGGCCGGGGCGTCGCGCACTGCGCCTTCCACGTTCGGGTGGTTTCAAACTCAGTGCGTGACGGCCTTCTCCGCACCCGCACCGGTCATCGAGCGGACCTCCATCTCGGAGTGCTTCGCGGCGTCGAACTCGGGAGACGTGACGGTCCCGAGCCAACCCAGGAAGAACCCCAGCGGCACCGAGAGCAGCGCCGGGTTGGTCAGCGGGAACCAGGCGAAGTTGACCGCCGGGAACATGGCCGCCTTGGCCCCCGAAACCACGGGCGAGAACGCGATCAGCACCACCGCCGAGATCAACCCGCCGTAGATCGACCACACCGATCCGCGGGTGTTGAATCGCTTCCAGTAGAGCGAGTACAGGATTGACGGCAGGTTTGCGCTGGCGGCGATGGCAAAGGCCAGCGACACCAGGAAGGCCACGTTCTGTCCGTTGGCGGCGATCCCGCCGACGATCGAAATTGCGCCGATCACGACCGCGGTGATCCGGGCCACCCGGACCTCGCTCTCGGGCGTCGCCTTGCCGTCCTTGAGTACCGAGTTGTAAATGTCGTGGGCGAACGAGGCGGCCGCCGTGATGGTCAGGCCGGCGACCACCGCCAGGATCGTCGCGAAGGCAACCCCGGCGATGATCCCCAGCAGCAGCTCGCCGCCCAGGTAGTAGGCCAGCGCAGGCGCGGCCGAGTTGACCCCGCCGGGCGCGGCCAGGATGGCCTCCTTGCCCACGAAAACGGCGGCACCATAGCCCAGGATCAGGGTGAAAAGGTAGAACGCCCCGATCAGGCCGATCGCCCATGACACCGAGCGCCTGGCCTCCTTGGAGGTGGGCACCGTGTAGAAGCGCATCAGCACATGCGGCAGGCCGGCCGCGCCGAAGATCAGCGCAATCGACAGCGAGATGAAGCTGAGCCGGTCCTGGCCGTACTGGAGCATCGGCTGGATGATCCTGATCCCGTCCGGGCTGGTGGCGACCGCTTCGCCGAGCAATGCCGACAGGTTGAAGCCGAACTGCCCCATCACCAGGATGGTGATGAAGCCGGCACCGAGGATCAGCAGCACCGCCTTGATGATCTGCACCCAGGTGGTCCCCTTCATGCCGCCGACCAGCACGTACACGATCATCAGCACGCCGACCAGCGCGATCACCAGGCCCTGCTGGGTCTTGTCGGTGATACCCATGAGCAGAGCAACCAGGCCACCGGCGCCGGCCATCTGGGCCAGCAGGTAGAAGAACGACACCGCCAGCGTCGAACTGGCGGCGGCGGTGCGCACCGGACGTTGCTGCATCCGGAAGCTCAGCACGTCCGCCATGGTGTACTTGCCGGTGTTCCGCAGTGGTTCGGCGACCAGCAGCAAGGCGACCAACCAGGCGACCAGGAAGCCGATCGAGTAGAGCAGCCCGTCGTAGCCGTACACCGCGACCGCCCCGGCGATGCCGAGGAAGGACGCGGCGGACAGGTAGTCGCCGGCGATCGCGATGCCGTTCTGGCGCCGTCGAAGGAGCGACCACCGGCGTAGAAGTCGGTGGCGGACTTGCCCGAGCGGCTGGCCACGCGGACCACGATGAACAGCGTGACCAGCACGAACAGGCCGAAGATGCCCATGTTCAGCAGCGGATTACCCATTTGCATGGTGCGTCCCTCCTTCGAGGTCGTCGCGCAACTGCGCGGCCAGCGGGTCGAGGTTGCGATTGGCGTGCCGGACGTAGAGCCAGGTGATGCCGAAGGTGGTGGCGAACTGGGCCAGGCCCATCGCCATGCCCACGTTGATGTAGCCGATCAGCGGTATGGACATGAACCCCACGGCGTAGGTCGACAGCAGCACGTAGAGGAAGTACCAGAAGATGAACACGAGCGTCATCGGGAACGCGAAGTTGCGGAACTTGCGCCGCAACTGCACGAACTCATCCGAGCTCTGGACGCGCTCGAAGTCGGCCTGCGCGATCGGCTTTTCGGGCAGGTCGACGTCGGTGATTTCGGGAAGGGGATTGTGATGCGGCGGTAGGTGCCGCTCTGGGTCACTCAGATCGGACGGCTCGTTGGTGGAGCTCACGTTGCTCTCCTCATCCACGGTGCTCCTTCGGCACCGGCTGCCGCGGATCTTAGGGCTGATTCATCGTCTGCTGATACCGCCGCGCGGGTGAGTCGCTCAGCTGCGCCAGATCCGGACGTCGGTGATGCTGATCGCCAACGCCAACTCGATGGCCACGGCCGGGCTGACCAGCTCGTCCTCGTCGACCTCGCGGGCACCGGGGTAGAGGGTGATCTCGAGCCGGCGACTCTTGCCCGTGCCCAGCATCCGCCAGTGGCCGAGCAGGCGATTGTCCAGCAGCACGGGCGCCAGCAGCATGCCGTTGGCTTGGTTCCACAGCACCGCGTAATGCTCGGGGTCGACGAACCTACGCCTGCCCGCCGGATCGAACGCGCACAGCAGCGCGTCGAACTCCGGCAACAGGTGCACTCCCGCGAGCCGGACCGGCTCCGGGGCCTCAGGCAGGTCGACGTAGACCCGCCCGTCCGGTCCGGCCGCTCCCGGCAGCTCGAGCCGGGCCAGCGACGCGTCGATCCGGGTAAGCCCCAGCGCCGACCACCAGGCCAGGTCGTTGCGGCTGGATGGACCGTTGGCCGCCAGGTGCTGTCGCACCAGCGCGTCGATGGCCGCGTCCGGATCGGCAAGCACCGACGACCGATCGCCGGTCAGCCGTGCGGCGGTCCGATAGCCCGGCGTTGTCTGGCCCGCCCAATCATCGCCGCGCGGACGCCGGATCAGCCCGGCATGACCGAAGGCGAAGTACCGCCCCGGCTGGCCGGCGGCGCGCGACTCGGCCTGGGGATCGTGCGCCTCCAGCCAGGCCCGCAGGTGTTCGGCCAGCTCGTCGACGCTGCGCCAGTCGTCGGCGGCGAAGGCCTCGATCCCCTCCCACACCTGCTCCAGGGTGGTGTCGGCAAGCTTCAGTGATCGGCTCCAGAGCGCCCGCTGGCCCACCCGGGTGGCGACCTCCAGCAGCGGATTCTGCTCGGCGGTACTCGTGTGCACCGTGCCGCGGATGCTGCTGCCGCGGACGATCGCGTAGGACTCGTAGGCCTCGGTCAGTTGCTCGCGGGTCGTGCCGGGCAGACGCGCGGCGGTTCCGAGGAACACCGACCGAGCAGTCTGTGATTGGATCGGACCCACCCGACGCAGCAGCCCGACCACATCGCCCGGCTCCACGTCGGCCGGGAACTGCCGCGCCAGCGTGCGCGCTCCGAGATCGGCCCAGGTCAGCACTCCAGCAGCCTAACCAAGCCTGCCGACGGGCTGTCCTGAGCGCGCCCCAGCCCTAGACTCTTGACCACCATCGCCGGCCACGCCAGACCCTGCGCGGTCGCCGGCGCCGTCCGCTCGGCCGCCGCGACCCGGTGTGCGGGGCCCGCAGAAGGAGCGCCATGAAGATCGCAGTGCCCAGCGAGGTCAAGAATCACGAGTACCGCGTGGCAATTACGCCGGTCGGGGTGAACGAACTCGTCCGCCGTGGGCACGAGGTGTTCGTCCAGGCGGGGGCCGGGGTCGGCTCGGCCATCGCCGACGAGGCCTTCACGGCGCAGGGGGCGGCAATCCTGCCCGATGCCGAGAGCACCTGGGCGGCCGGGGAGATGGTGATGAAGGTGAAGGAGCCGATCGCGTCCGAGTACGGCTTCCTGCGTGACGACCAGCTCTTGTTCACCTACCTGCACCTGGCCGCGGATCGTCCATTGACCGAGCGCCTGGTCGAGGCCGGCACCACCGCGCTCGCCTACGAGACCGTCCAGTTG
>Ga0190275_10001994_pt1 | contig 14874 bp, 9 predicted proteins | sample Popmic550T_FD_133745 | JGI IMG/M metagenome (GOLD analysis project Ga0190275, IMG submission 133745) | Populus adjacent soil microbial communities from riparian zone of Yellowstone River, Montana, USA - 550 T | ecosystem: Environmental > Terrestrial > Soil > Riparian zone > Trees stand | place... | reverse complement strand
GCCCCGGGATCAGCGAGTCGAGCGACACGTTCAGCCGGTCCACGCCGGCGGCGCGGAGCTCGTCGGCGTGCTCTTCCAGCAGCACGGCGTTGGTGGAGAGCGCCACGTCGTCGATCCCCGGCACCGCGCGGATCTTGCGCACCAGCGTGGCCAGGTCGCGGCGCACCAGCGGCTCGCCGCCGGTGATGCGGATCTTCCGCAGCCCCACCGCCGCCATCTCCCGCACGATCTCGGCGATCTCCTCGTAGCTCAGCAATTCCTCGCGCCTGAGCCAGGGCAGCCCCTCCAGCGGCATGCAGTACACGCAGCGGAGGTTGCACTTGTCGGTCACCGAGATGCGCAGGTACTCGATGCGCCGGCCGAAGCCATCGTGCATCGGCCCCTCCACCGGCACCTCTCGCTCCGCCGGGGCCGCGGGGATGCCGCCGAGCTGCACCAGGCCGCTCACAGCGGGCTCCCGCTCGTCTCGGCCCCGGGGGCGAAGCCGGGGACCCACTCGCTCTCGCCGTCCACGTACCCCTCGCGCTTCCACACGGGAACCCGCTTCTTCAGCTCCTCGATCACGTAGCGGCTGGCCTCGTACGCCTCGGCGCGGTGGGGGGAGGCGACGGCGATCGCCACGCTCGCCTCGCCGATCGCCAGCTTCCCCACGCGGTGCACGATGCGCACGTCGCCCACGCCGAAGCGCGCCACCGCCTCGTCGCCGATGCGCAGCATCATCCGTTCGGCCATCTCGGCGTAGGCGTGGTACTCCAGGTGGCTCACCGGGCGCCCCTCGTTGTGGTTGCGCACCACGCCCCAGAAGAGCAGCGCGGCGCCGTCGTCCGGGCTCACGCTGTCGCCCAGCAGGCGCGCGGCGTCGATCGGCTCGGCGGTGACGGCGGCATGGGCGGGCAACTCAGCCTCCGGCCACGGGCGGGATGAACGCCACCTCGTCGCCGTCGCGGAGCGCGGTGGCGAGCGGCGCGTAGTCCATGTTCACCGCGACCACCGGCTTCGCGGGGAGCTTCGACAGCCCGTCGCCGCCGGCGCGGAGGTGCTGCACCAGGTCGGCCACGCACGCCGCCTCCGGCAGCTCCACGGCGATCTCGTCCGCGCCGGCGAAGTCGCGGTACTGGGCGAAGAAGAGCGAACGGACGATCATGCGCGCGGGTGCCAGGGGTGCGGGAGATTGGAAGACGATAACCCGTGTGAGGTTACACCGCCACGCCGAACCCGGTCCGCCGAACCGGCGACCAGACGATCGGAGGCCGGTGAGGAGTGAAGATCCAGCACGAAAACAGAAACGGCAGGACTCTCACAGAGGGCACGGAGGTCACGGAGGAACAGCGAAACGGCAGTTCTCCGTGTCCTCTGTGTCCTCTGTGAGAGAAGCGGTTGCCGTAGAACCACGGTCAGGCGACGACCGCCGCCTCGCGCTGCGCCTTCTCGGCCAGGCGCTCGCGGATTCGGGCGGCGATGACTTCGATGCCGGCCCTGTTCTGGCCGCCGCGGGGGAGGATCACGTCGGCGTAGCGCTTGGTGGGCTCCACGAACTCGAAGTGCATGGGCCGCACGGTGTTGAGGTACTGCTCGATCACCGATTCCAGCGACCGCCCGCGCTCGCCGATGTCGCGCCGCAGCCGGCGGATGAAGCGCACGTCGGCCTCGGTGTCCACGAAGATCTTGAGGTCGAACATGTCGCGGAGCTGCGGATCGGCGAAGAGGAGGATGCCGTCCACCAGGATCACGTCGCGCGGCTCCACGCGCACCGACTCGGCGGCGCGGGTGTGGCGGGGGAAGTCGTACGTGGGCTTTTCGATCGGCAGCCCGGCGATGAGCCGCTGCAGGTGGCCGATGAACAGCTCGTTGTCGAGCGAGTCGGGGTGGTCGAAGTTGATCTTCTGCCGCTCCTCGATCGACAGGTGCCCCAGCTCCTTGTAGTACGCGTCGTAGTCCAGGAACACGGCCGAGTCCAGGTGCAGCGACTGGTAGATCCGCCGCGCCACGGTGGTCTTGCCCGAGCCGGTGCCCCCGGCGATGCCGATCAGGAAGGGTTTCATCATTCGATGGAGAGGGACGCCGGCCGTGGTTCGCGGCGCAACTTGCCGCGCGCGCGGGATCGCAGCAAGCCCCGCCGCGCCCCATCCTCCCAACGACATCCGAGGCGAGACGCCGAAACCGGCCGCGGGCGATTGCCCGCGGCCGGTTTGCAGTGGATGGGGTCGAGGACGGGGCGATTGCCGGCCGTCCCCTGTCCCCCTCTCCCCTGTCCCCTGCCGTTTTCTACCAGATGCTCACCCGCTCCGCCTCGGGCCGCACCATCGGGTCGCCGGGCTTGCAGCCGAACGCCCGCGCGAACTCGGGCATGTTCGCCAGCGGCCCGTTCACGCGGAACTCGTTGGGCGAGTGCGGGTCGGTCTGCACCATCATCCGCAGCTGCTGGTCGCGGAACGAGGCGCGGCGCGCCTGGGCGTAGGCCAAGAAGAAGCGCTGCTCCGGCGTGAAGCCGTCGATCGGCGTGCGCGGCTTCCCGGCCAGGTCCTTCTGCAGCGCGTAGTACGCGATCGTCATCCCGCCGATGTCGGCGATGTTCTCGCCCAGGGTGAGCTTGCCGTTCAGGTGCAGCGAGTCGAGCACGGTGTAGGCGGCGTACTGCCGCTCCACCACGCCCGCGCGCTCGGTGAAGCCGCGCGCGTCGTCGGCCGTCCACCAGTCGCGCAGGTTCCCCTGGGCGTCGTACTGGCGCCCCTGGTCGTCGAACCCGTGCGTCATCTCGTGCCCGATGGTGCCGCCGATCCCCCCGTAGTTGGCGGCGACGTCGTACGACGGGTGGAAGAACGGCGGCTGCAGCCGCCCGGCGGGGAAGACGATCTCGTTCAGCGAGGGCGAGTAGTACGCGTTCACCGTGGGCGGCGTCATGAACCACTCCGAGCGGTCCACCGGCTGGCCGATCCTGGCCAGGTTGCGCTTCTGGTAGAAGAGGTTGGCCGCCTGCAGGTTGTCCACGTGGCTGGTGGTGCCGATCTCCAGCGTGCCGTAGTCGAGCCACGTGTCGGGGTAGCCGATCTTGGTGCCGAAGGCCGAGAGCTTGGCCAGCGCCTGCTGCTGCGTGGTGGGGCTCATCCACGCGCTCCCCCGGATCCGCTCGGCGAACACCGACTGGAGGTTCCCCACCATCCGCTGCATCTCGGCCTTGGCCTGGGGGGTGAAGGCCACCTTCACGTACTCCGCCCCCAGCGCCTCGCCCAGGATGGCGTCGGTCAGGCGCAGGCAGCGCTGCCAGCGAGGCTGCTGCTCGCGCGCCCCCGAGAGCGCCGAGGTGAAGCGGAAGGCCTGGTTGACGAAGGGAGACGAGAGCCAGCTCGCCGAGCGGCTGATGGTGCGGTAGCGCAGGTAGGCGCGCCAGTCCTCCAGCGGCCGCGCGGCCAGCTCCTGCGCGGCGGCCTTGAAGAACTCGGGCTGCGACACGTTGAGGCTGTCCGCCCGCACCCCCAGGCCGCGCAGGAAGCCGCTCCACGAGAAGCCGGGGGTGAGCGCGTCGGCCTGCGCCACCGACATGAAGTGGTACTGCGCGTTGGGGTCGCGGCGCTGCACGCGCGTCATCGAGGCGCGGGCCAGCGCCGTCTCCAGCGCCATGATCCGCTCGGCGTCGGCGTGCGCGGCGGCCTGCGGCTGGCCGGCCAGCACGAACATCGCCGTCACGTGCTGCAGGTAGTCGGCGCGCGCCTTCCGGGTGGCCGAGTCGTCGCGCAGGTAGTAGTCGCGGTCCGGCAGCCCCAGCACGCCCTGGTCCAGGTCGGCGATCATCCGGGCGCTGTTCTTCGGGTCCTGCGAGGCGCGGAAGCTGAAGAGCATGCCGGTGCCGCGCGCGTGCTGCCGCGCCACCTCGGCCATCAGCTGCTCGCGGGTGGAGATTCCCTCCACGTGCCGCAGCTCGGCCGCGATCGGGCTCACCCCCGCCGCCTCGGCCCGCGCCGAGTCGAGGCAGGTGGCGTAGAAGCGGCCCACGCGCCGGGTGTTGTCGTCGCGCGTGACCTCGGCCTGCCGCGCGGCGGTCTCCACCACGCCGCGCAGCACCTCCTCGTTGCGGTCGCGCAGCTCGTTGAAGCTGCTCCAGCTCGAGTACGCCGCCGGGATCGGGTTGCGGGCGATCCACCCGCCGTTGGCGAAGCGGTAGAAGTTGTTGCAGGGCGCGCAGGTGGTGTCCAGGTTCGCCCGCTCGAGCGCGGGGATCGCCGGCGCCTGGGCGGCCGCCGCGCCCGCGTACACGATCGCGCAGGCGAGCAGGGGGAGAACGCGTTTTTTCATGGTGGCACGGAAGAGGGCGGACATCAGGGGATGCTGGATCGCGGCCCGGCGGCGCTCCGCACGAGCCCGCACGACGGCGGACGACTCCCGGACGCGTCGGGATTGCCGTCCCCGCACGGCCTGGACCGCGACGTACACCACGGTCGATCGAAAGGTCGCGGGAGAGGTGATCCGCGTGCGGAGCGGACGATCGACGCGGGCGGAGATGCCGGTGACGCGCGGCGGCATCCCGATCGACGCCCCGCCGTCGTATCCCGCCTGTCGACTGGCTCGGAGGTTGGACGCCGCGAACGTTCGTTTGGTTGGCTGCCGGTGATCCGTCGACCGGATGCGGGGAATCATGTCATACGGATCCCTCGAACTTCGTTCCGCGGGCGGATTGCGTGAGGGATTCGCGCCCGGAGGGCCGAGACGCCGGCGCGCCGCCACTGTCGACGGTGGAAACGAGCAGGGCCATGGCGCGCCGGCGGCTCGGCGCCGTTGGCAACGGCGGTATCGTTGCCTACGGCGCGCGAAGCCCGGCCCGGAGCGCAGCGGAGGGACACGCCCGCATCCGCCTTTTTCGTCGACGGCCAGGGCACCGGCTTTTCGGACTCCGACCAGTCTTTCAAGCTCGAGGCGGCACGTCGGCCCCGGTGGACCGGAAACGCGAAGGAGGCGGGCATCGCTGCCCGCCTCCTTCGTTCCATCAAAGGCCTGGCTCAGCGGCTCAGAAGCCGATGCGCAGGCCGAGCTGCACCTGGTAGCGCGAATCCAGGTCCGAGAGGTTGAACTGGTTCGTACGCGCGTTGAACGCGCTGTACGTGCGGTGGCCCTTGCTGTCCACGGCCGTGCCGCTGGTGCTCAGGATCTGGTCCGACTGGTTCGCGATGAAGTACTGCCGGCCCCACTCGCGGTTCAGCAGGTTGCCCACGTTGATCACGTCCACCGTGAACTGCGCGGTGCTGCGCATCAGGCGAACGTTCTGCGCGAACTTCATGTCGAAGCGGTTGGTCCACGGCATGCGGCAGGTGTTGCGCTCCATCACCTCGCCGCGGTTGTCGCGCAGGCAGTCCACGCTCTCCACGAAGCTGTTGAAGTTCTGCCACGACTGCGCCGTGGAGATCGTCGCCGACGACGCGAAGTGGATCTCCGTGCTGTCGCGCGGCACGTAGAGCAGGTCGTTGCCCGTGAAGCCGTCGCCGTTCACGTCGCCGTTGTAGGCGTACGAGTACGGCTGCCCCGACTGGCCGATGTACACCACGGTCAGGTCGGTGGGGAGGTTGCGGAACCACTCGAAGCGGCGGCTCACCAGCCCCACCAGGCGGCTGGGGATGTCGTAGTTCGAGGTGGTCAGCTCGGGCTGGTTCGGGTCGAAGCGCACCAGGTTGAACTGGAAGTTGGACTGCGCCACGCTCGAGGTCAGCGAGTTGATGTCCTTGGCGTGCCCGTAGGTGTAGGCGAGGCTCGCCTCCCACCCGTCGCGGAACGGCCGCTGCAGCTGGCCGGTGACGCTGTAGGTGTAGCCCAGGCTGGTGTTGTTCAGGTCGAACACGTCACCGAGGCCCGGCGTCTTGGTGCCGCTGTTCAGCTGCACGCGCGGACGGCCCTCCACGGTGCGGCCCAGGCTGTCGGGCCCGATCACCAGGTCGCGGTAGAACAGGTCGTGGCGGGTCTTGCTGTAGAGCCCCTCCACCGTGGCCACCAGCCCCAGCGGAAGCTGGCGGTCGATCCCCAGGTTGTAGCGCGCCACCTGCGGCGGCTTCAGGTTGGGGTCGACGGTGTTCACGATCAGGTTGGGCTGCGACGCGCCCACGCACGCCGTCGGCTGGTTGTTCGGGTCGGCGACGAAGGCGGGCGAGGTGGCCTCGGTGGCGCACCGGAAGTTGATGAAGTCGACCCCGGTGTTGCCGTAGAGGTTGCTGATCCACACGTACGGCTGGCGGCCGGCGAAGAGGCCGGCGCCGCCGCGGATCTGCGTGGTCTTGTCGCCCAGCACGTCCCAGTTGAAGCCGAAGCGCGGGCTGAGCATCCCCGCCGTGCCCGGCACCCGCGAGGTGCTGCGGTTCGGGTAGAACTGGGTGACGAGCGGGTTATTGCTGGGCTTGTCGGGGAAGGTGGTCGCGTCGTACCGCAGCCCCAGCGTCAGCACCATGTTGTCGAGCACGTTCCAGCGGTCCTGCACGTAGAAGCCCAGGCGGCGGACGCTGAACTCGGCGGCTTCCTTGCCGCCGGGCGCCAGGCGCTGCACCTGGAAGGTGGCCGGCCGGCCCAGCAGGAAGAGCGAGTCGCTGTTGAAGGTGTAGTTCCCGTACTTGTTCTGGAAGAACAGGTTGTAGAAGCTGAAGAACTCGTTGTCGGTGCCCACGTTGAAGCTGTGGGCGCCCGCCGAGAACGACAGGTCGTCGCTGATCGGCAGGATGTTCTGGCGCAGCACGTTGGCGATCGAGCTGTTCTCGGTCCCCGCGACCACGTTGCGGGCCGGGCTGCCGCCCATGTTCACCGAGATGCGCGGGAACGGGTCGCCGAACGTGCCGCGGTGGTCGCGCTCGGTGAGGTAGCCCACGCGCAACTCGTTGAAGAAGCGCCCGAAGCCCGAGTTGAGCTGCGCCACGAACGAGTTGGTCTTGGCGAACTGGACGTATTCCGCGTTGCTCAGGGGGAACGTGGTGGTCGAGTTCCGCCCGATGTTCTCGCGCCGCGAGCTCACGTAGTTGTCGCGGATGGTCAGGCGGGTGTTGGCGCCCAGGTTGAAGTCGAGGCGGGCGAACAGGTTGGTGTTGGGCTGCCGGTAGGTGATCGGCGCGCTGCTGCCCGCGTCGAAGCCGTACTTGGTCTGGAGCTGCTGCGCCAGCAGGTCGGCCTGTGCCAGCGTCACGCCCGCGCCGGCGTCGGTGCCCGCCTGGTACGAGCCGCCCTCGGTGCGGCGGCCGATCTCGCCCGCCACGAAGAAGAACGCCTTGTTGCGCACGATGGGGCCGCCGAACGAGCCGGCGTACGACCCCTGGTTGAACTCCCGCAGGTCGCGCGAGGCGGTGTCGGCGAAGGTCACGAAGCGGCCGGCGAGCGCCTCGTTGCGCTGGAAGCCGGTGATCGTGCCGTGAAAGGTGTTGGTGCCCGAGCGGGTGACCGCGTTGACCGACGCGCCGGTGAAGCCGCTCTGGCGCACGTCGAAGGGCGCCAGCACCACCTGCACCTCCTGGATCGCCTCCAGGGTGATCGCCTTGCCGCCGCCCTGGCCGGCCGGCGAGCCGCTCCCCGACAGGCCGAACAGGTCGTTGTTGGGCGTGCCGTCGATCTGCAGGTTGTTGTAGCGGTTGTTGCGGCCGCCGGCGCTCACCGCGCCCGTCTGCGTGTTGGTCACCGTGAGCTGCGGCACCAGGCGCGTGAAGTCGGCCAGGTCGCGGCTGAGGGTGGGGGCGCGGCGCAGCGCGCTGTCGCTCACCACCGAGCTGGTGCCGGTGCGCCCGCTCGAGATGATCGGGTTGCGCTCGGCCACCGCCGTGATCCCGCCCAGGGCCACCGCGCCCGTGGTGAGCAGGAAGTCGTTCTGCGCCGCCTGGCCCAGCGTCAGGCGAACGCCGGTGCGCGTGGAGGTCTGCAGCCCCAGGCGCGACACGGCGAGCGTGTAGGTGCCCGGCTGGAGACCCGTGATGGTGTAGCGGCCGTCCGACTGTGACACGGTGCGCGACACCGCGCCGTTGCTGGTGTTGGTGGCGACCACCGCGGCCCCGGCGACGGGCGCGCCGTTCTCGCCGGTGATGCGCCCTGACACCTCCGACGTGGTGGCCGCCTGTGCGTGGGCCGTGCCGGCGCTGCCCAACGCCAGCAGCAACGCCCACAGCAGCAGCGCTGCCGTCTGCGTGACTCGTCTCATCGAGGTCCCTCTGTGGTGATGAAGAGTGGGGAGCGTAGCCCGCGTGGCGGGGTAGCCTGCGCAAACCTAAGGGGTCAGCGTGCTGCGGGGTACGCGGGAAATGTAACGGTTAAGTCCCATGCTGCAAGGACTTCGTCGCATTTCCCCGCCGGGCCCGTGGACGGCGCGGGCGGCGGCGCCGGGCGGTGGCGGAAGCGGCCCCCCGCCCGCTCCGCAGCGGCCTTCGCATCGTCGTCGCGGAGTCCGAAAAGCCAGGCCGAGGCCCGAGACGGAACAGCCGGGTCCGGGCGTGTCCCTCCGCTGCGCTCCGGGCCGGGCTTCGCGCGCCGTAGGCAACGATACCGCCGTTGCCAACGGCGCCGAGCCCCCGGCGCGCCAGGCCTCGCATCGGATCCGGAAGACCCGCGCGGGCGCGCCGGTGTCTCGGCCCTCCGGGCGCGAATCCCTCACGCGGATCGTGGCGTTTCCGTCCTCCGCACGTCCTCCCGGACGGCTGCCGCGAGGTGGCGCCGGAATCGGCGCCATGGATCGCCGCGGGCGCGGGGTTCGCCGAGACGGGGCAAAAAGGCGCGGCCGACGGTCACTCCATCGTCCGCGCTTCGAGCCGACGCCTCCCGCACGTCCCACGAACGTCGCTCCGCCGCGGACATTCGCGTGAGGGATTCGCGCCCGCAGGGCCGAGACGCCGGCGCGCCCGCGTCCCGGCCGCGGGAACGAGCGGGGCCCTGGCGCGGCGGCGGCTCGGCGCCGTTGGCAACGGCGGTATCGTTGCCTACGGCGCGCGAAGCCCGGCCCGGAGCGCAGCGGAGGGACACGCCCATACCCGGCCCTTCACTTTCAGTCCCGGCACCAACGACCGCGACCCGGCTCAGGCGCCGGTCACGTAGCGCATCACGTCGTAGCGCGTGACGATGCCGTCCAGCTTGCCGTTGCGGCGCACCAGCACGGCGGGGTTCTTGGAGAGCAGGCGGGTGACGGTGGGCATGTCCACGTGGCCGTCCACCACGGGGAGCGGCGCGTCCATCACGTGCTGCACCGACCGCTCCAGCACCTGCGTGTTCTCCAGCACCCGCGACATCAGCGTGCTCTCGGCCACGTGGCCCACGCAGTCGCCCTCGGCCACCACGGGGAGCTGCGAGATGTTGTTCCCGGTGATGAAGCCCAGCGCCTGCCGCACCGGCGTCTCGGGCGTCACCGCGATGAGCTGCGGCGGCGCGCCGTTGGCCTTGCCGGTCACCATGTCGCCGGCGGTGACGCGGGCGGGCTCCAGCAGCCGGTTCTCGCGCATCCAGTCTTCGTTGTACACCTTGCTCAGGTAGCGCTCGCCGGTGTCGCAGAGCATGCACACCACGCAGGCCTCGGGGTCGTCCACCTCGCGCGCCACCTGCAGCGCCACGTGTGCGACCAGCCCGGTCGAGCCGCCCACGAAGAGGCCCTCCTCGCGGGTGAGGCGCCGCGCCAGCGTCATCGAGGTGCGGTCGTCCACGCTGCGCCACTCGTCCACCACGCTCATGTCCAGCGTGCCGGGGATCTTGTCCTGCCCGATCCCCTCCACCTTGTACGGCGCCGGCTCGCCCTTGGTCCCGGTCTCCCAGAAGCCCTTGAGGATGGAGCCCTCGGGGTCGCCGCCCACGATCCGGATCGCCGGGTTGCGCTCCTTGAGGTAGCGCCCCACGCCGGTGATGGTCCCCCCCGTCCCCGCGGCGGAGACGAAGTGGGTCACGCGGCCGCCGGTCTGCTCCCAGATCTCGGGGCCGGTGGTGCGGTAGTGCGCCTCGGGGTTGGCCTGGTTGTAGAACTGGTCGGCCAGCACCGCGTTCGGCGTCTCCTCGGCGATGCGCTTGGCGAGGTTGACGTAGTTGTCGGGGTGGTCGGGCGCCAGCGCGGCCGAGGTCACGATCACCTCGGCGCCGAACGCGCGCAGGAGCTGCACCTTCTCCTGGCTGAACTTGTCGGAGAGGGTGAAGATGCAGCGGTACCCCTTGATCGCCGCCGCCAGCGCCAGCCCCACGCCGGTGTTGCCGCTGGTCCCCTCCACCACCGTGCCGCCCGGCTTCAGCCGCCCCTCGCGCTCGGCCGCCTCGATGATCGCGGGGCCGATGCGGTCCTTGAGGCTCCCGCCGGGGTTCATGAACTCGGCCTTGCCGTAGACGGGGGTGCGGACCCCGCGCGCCACCGCGTTCAGGCGGATCAGCGGCGTCCAGCCGATGGTCTCCACCACGTTGGCGTACGGCTGCAGGTGCCGCGGGGGCGCCATGCCGGGCGCTGAGGTTTCGGAGGTGTCGCTCATCGCCTGGCGCTGTCGCCGCCGGCGGCCGGCGGCGCGGTGGTGGGGGCGGCCGCGGCCGAGTCGGCCGGGTTCAGCTCGAACTGCACGGGGAGGAGGAACCAGGCGGCCACCGCCTCGCCGCCGCGCGTGGCCGGCTCGAAGCGGAGCTGCCGGCTCCCCGCCAGCGCCGCGCTGTCGAACGCCGCGTAGCCGCTGGACTTCTCCAGCCGCGCGGTGTCCACGGTGCCGCGGTCGGAGATGAAGAGGCGCAGCGTGCTCTGCCCCTCCACCTGCGCGTCCCACAGCTCTTCCGGGTACTGGAAGGGCGATTCGGAGACCTGCCGCGGCGGCGTCTCGGGCACCGGCTCGCGCTCGCAGCCGGCCAGCAGCAGGGCGGCGGCGAGTGCGGCGGCGGTCTTCGCGGTGGGTCGCGTCATCTCGGGTCGGGTTTCAGGTGCGGGCGGCCTGGGCCAGCTCGGCCAGCAGGTTCAGCGCCTGCAGCGGCGTGGTGCGGTCCACGTCCACGGCGCGCAGGCGCTCCACGGCCGGGTGCGGCGGCGGTCCGAAGAGCGCGAGCTGCACCTCGGGCGGGGGCGCGGGCTGCGCGGGCGCCGGGGCGGCGGCGGTCTCCAGCTCGCGCAGGATCTCGCGGGCGCGGGCCACCACCGTCTCGGGCAGCCCGGCCAGCCGCGCCACCTCCACCCCGTAGCTGCGGTCGGCGCCGCCGGGCACCAGGCGCCGCAGGAACACGATCCCGTCGCCCACCTCGCGCACGGCCACGCTGAAGTTTACCACGCCCGGCAGGCGGTTGGAAAGCCGGGTGAGCTCGTGGTAGTGCGTGGCGAAGATGGTCTTCGCCCCGACGTGCTCGTGCAGGTGCTCCGTCGTCGCCGTCGCCACCGACAGCCCGTCCCAGGTGCTGGTCCCCCGGCCGATCTCGTCCAGCAGCACCAGCGAGCGCGCGGTGGCGCCGTGCAGGATCGCCGCCGTCTCGTTCATCTCCACCATGAAGGTGGACTGCCCGCGCACCAGGTTGTCCGACGCGCCCACGCGGGTGAAGATGCGGTCCACCACCCCCACCCGGGCGTAGTGCGCCGGGACGAACGACCCCACCTGCGCCATCAGCACGATCAGCCCCACCTGGCGGAGCACCGTGCTCTTGCCGGCCATGTTGGGCCCGGTGAGGATCATCACCCGCTCGCCCTGGTCCAGCCGCACGTCGTTGGGGATGAACTCCTCGCGCGGCATCATCGTTTCCACCACCGGGTGGCGCCCGCCGCGGATCTCCAGGGTGAAGCCGCCGTCCACCTCCGGGCGCACCAGGTCGCGGCGCACCGCGGCCTCGGCCAGCGCGGCCAGCACGTCCAGCGTGGCCACGCGCTCGGCCACCGCCTGGATGCGCGGCACCTGGCGCGCGGCCGTCTCGCGCAGCTCGGCGAAGAGGCGCGCCTCCAGCGTGGCGATCTTCTCCTCCGCGCCGAGCACCTTGTCCTCCCACTCCTTCAGCTCGGGGGTGAAGTAGCGCTCGGCGTTGGCCAGCGTCTGCTTGCGCAGGTAGTCGGGCGGGACGCGCTCGGCGTGGGTGCGCGTGACCTCCAGGTAGTAGCCGAAGACGCGGTTGAAGCCCACCTTCAGCGACCCGATCCCCGTGCGCTCGCGCTCGCGCGCCTGCAGGCTGGCGATGAAGTCGACCGCGCCGTCGCGCACGGTGCGCAGCTCGTCGAGCTCGTCGCAGCAGCCGCCGCGCACCACGCCGCCGTCGGCGATCGCCACCGGCGCGTCGGGGCTCACGGTGCGCTCGATGGCGCCGCGCACGTCGTCCACCGGGTCCAGCCCCTCCAGCACGCCGCGCAGCAGGTGCGCCCGCGCGCCGGCCAGCGCGTCGCGCAGCGGCGGCACCTTCCCCAGCGACGCCGCCAGCGCCAGCATCTCGCGCGGGTTGGCGCGGCCGGAGCCCACCTTCACCGCCAGCCGCTCCAGGTCGCGCACGTCGCCCAGCGCGTCGCGGGCGGCGCGGCGGGCGGCGGCGTCCTCCACCAGCTCGGCCACCGCGTCCAGCCGCCCGTCGATGGAGGGGACGTCCACCAGCGGCGCCAGCAGCCAGCGGCGCAGCAGGCGGCCGCCCATCGGCGTGAGCGCCTCGTCCAGCACGCCCAGCAGCGTCCCCTGCGTCCCCGCGCCGCGCATCGGCTCGGCCAGCTCCAGGTTGCGCCGGGTCATCTCGTCCAGCACCATCTCGTGCCCCGGCCGCTCGATGCGCGGCGGCCTCAGGCCCCCGAAGCCCGCCGGCTGCACCTCGGCCAGGTAGGCGATCAGCGCGCCGCAGGCGGCCACCAGCGCGTCGTCGCCCTCCTGGAAGCCGTAGCCGGCGAGGTTGGCCACGCGGAAGTGCCGCGACAGCTCCTCGCCCGCCTGGCGCGGGTCGAAGAGCCAGTCGGGCCGGTAGGTGCGGGTCACGTCGCCCGCGCCGGGGATGGGAAAGAGCTCCCAGGTGCGCGGCAGCAGCAGCTCGGCGGGCTGGAAGACGCCGAGCGCGTTGGGGAGCTCCTCCCAGCTCACCCGGCGCACGCTCATCTCCCCGGTGGTCAGGTCGCCCAGCGCCAGCCCCACCGTCCCCTCGCCCGCCGCGTCGCCGGCGATGGCGCCCAGGAAGTTGTTGCGGCGCGCGTCCAGCAGCGAGTCGCTGAACACCGCGCCGGGCGTCACCATCTCGGTCACCTCGCGGCGCACCAGCCCCTTGGCCAGCGCGGGGTCTTCCACCTGGTCGCAGATGGCCACGCGGCGCCCCGCCGCCACCAGCCGGCGGAGGTAGGTCTCCAGCGCGTGGGCGGGGATCCCGGCCAGCGGCGCGCGGCTCCCGCCGTTGTTGCGCGAGGTGAGCGTCAGGTCGAGGAGCTTCGACCCTTCCACGGCGTCGTCGTTGAACAGCTCGTAGAAGTCGCCCACGCGGAAGAAGACCAGCGCGTCCGGGTGGCGCGCCTTGATCTCGCGCCACTGCAGCATCAGCGGGGTGTCTTCGGACGCCATCGGGGATGGGTACGGGAGCGCGCCGGCGGGCCGGCGACGAGGACTGCGATCGGTGCGGAAGAGGCCGGAATCTATGCGGCTGCGGTGGATGCGGCAACCGCTGGAGATCGGAAGGTGGACGAAGGGAACGACCGTGGGACCTCTCCCCATCTCTCTCACCCAATCCCCTGAACAGCACGTTTCAAGGGCGACGGTCGAGCACGCCAGTCTGTCGGTCAGGCGTCCGGGTGGATCGGCATGGTGAAGTAGAAGCGGCTGCCGCGGCCGGGATCGCTCTCGGCCCACATGCGCCCGCCCTGCGCCTCCACGATCGCGCGGGAGAGGGGGAGCCCCATCCCCCGCGCGGCCACGTCGCCGCTCCAGAGCGGGGTGAACAGCCCGCCCAGCGCGTCCGCCTCGATCCCGCCGCCGGTGTCGGCCACGCTGAAGCGCACCGCGCCCTCCACCGCCTCGGCGTGGATGACGATGCTGCCGCCCCCGGGCGTGTGGCGGACCGCGTTGCCCACCAGGTTGCCCAGCACCTGCAGCGTGCGGTCGCGGTCGCCCACCACGGGGGGAAGGTCGGCGGGGATGCGCGCCTCGAAGCGCACGCCGTTGCGGGCGGCGAGCGGCTCCAGCAGCAGCGCGGCCTCGCGCAGCATCGCGCAGGGGCGGAACACCACGCGCTCCACCGGCAGGCTCCCCGCCTCCAGCCGGGTGACGTCGGCCAGGTCCTGCACCAGGTGGCGGATCTGCTCGGCGGCGAGGACCACGGCCTCCAGCGGCGGGCGCGCCGGGCCGCTGCGGGCGCCGTCGTCCAGCGCGGCGGTGGCGTTCAGCAGGATGGTGGAGAGCGGGTTGCGCACCTCGTGGCTCACCATCGACACCACCTTCTGCCGCGCCGCCGCCTCGTTGCGCACGCTGCGGTACAGCCGCGCGTTGTCCACGTACAGCGCCGCGCGGCGGGCCACCTCCTCGGCCAGCGCCACGTCGCGCCGGCCCAGCTCGCGCCCGCCGGTGCGCATCAGCGTGAGCACCCCCACCGTGCGCTCGCGCGCCACCAGCGGCACGAACACCGCCGCGCTCATCTCCAGCCCCCGCAGCATCCCCAGGTGCCGCTCGTCCACCGCCAGCCCCCGCTCGAACTCGGGCGTCACCCGCTTCACCCACTCCGTGAGCCCGGTGGCCATCGCCCGGGCCACGCGGCTGTGCGGGTTCTCATTCGGCGGATACAAACGCCGCGTCTCCTCCAGCACCGCGTGGATGCCGGGGTCGCGGTGCAGGGTGACCGCCCAGCCGAAGCGGCCATCCTCGTCCACCTCGTCCACGATGCAGCCGTCCGCAAGCCGCGGCACCACCAGCGTGGAGAGCCGCGCCAGCGTCTCGCGGTGGTCGAGCGAGCCGCTGAGCGCGGCGCCCACCTCGGCCAGGAACGCCGACCGCCGCTCGGCCG
>Ga0190275_10001993_pt1 | contig 14874 bp, 11 predicted proteins | sample Popmic550T_FD_133745 | JGI IMG/M metagenome (GOLD analysis project Ga0190275, IMG submission 133745) | Populus adjacent soil microbial communities from riparian zone of Yellowstone River, Montana, USA - 550 T | ecosystem: Environmental > Terrestrial > Soil > Riparian zone > Trees stand | place... | reverse complement strand
GATCCAGCCGCGGACGTCGTCAGCGGTCTCGACCGTCGCCAGATCGGGGTGGTCCTCGGCGACATGCGCCAGGATGAGCGTGATCACCTCGTCATCGGTCCGACCGCGGGCGGTGAAACCGCACTCGCAGCGCACCTGACGGATCATCGTCCACCTCCCGAAGGTTATGTTCACGGTGTAGCACAGATGGCCGAGGTGGGGATGTGCAGCACGATGTCGGAGTTCGAGTGCAGCTGTGCGGGACGTTCGCCGTCGAGGTGAACGGGCGCAGCGTCGGCCAGCAGGTGCCCGGCCGGCAAGGTCGGCTGCTGCTGGCCTACCTCGTGCTGCATCGTCCGCAGCCGATCCCGAGGCCGACGCTGGTCGACGCGCTGTGGGGCGAGGCGCCGCCGCCGGCCGCGTCCGGGGCGCTCACGGTGCTCGTCTCCAAGCTGCGGTCAGCCCTCGGACCGTCCTTGATCCGTGGCCGCACGGAGCTGGCGATCGTCTTGCCCGAGCGCAGTCACGTCGACGTCGAGCACGCGATGGCGGCCTTGCACGCGGCCGAGTCGGCGGTGACCGGCGAGCAGTGGACTCGAGCCTGGTACGCGAGCCTGGCCGCGGAGTTCGTGAGTCGACGCATCCTGCTGGCGGACTGTGAAGCCACCTGGCTCGACGCGTGGCGGCGGCGGCTGGACGACGTCCGGGTCCGGGCGCTGGAGTGCTACGCCACGGCCTGCCTGGGCCTCGGCGGCGCCGAGCTGGTGGCCGCCGTGCGTTCCGCCCGAGAGCTCGTCGAGCTGGCTCCGCTGCGGGAGACGAGTCATCTGCTGCTGATGCGCGCGCTCGCCGCGGGCGGGAACGTGGCCGAGGCGCTGGCGGCGTACGGACGGCTTCGAGAGATCCTGCGCGAGGAGCTGGGCACCGACCCCAGCCCGCTCGTGCAGGACTACTACCGCGAGCTGCTCGGCTGACCCCAAGGTCCGGCCAACGTCGGTCCAAGCACACTCCAGCCTCACCGGATCAGACTGAGTCGTGTCCGGACCGCTCCAGTCACGTACGCACAGGAGGACGCATGAGCACGTCCACGACAGATCCGACAGCGCCCTTCCAGCTCCATGGTCGGCTGGCGCTGGTCACCGGAGCCTCGTCCGGGCTCGGCGCTCGGACCGCGGCGACCCTGAGCGGCGCCGGAGCCGACGTGGTGCTCACCGCGCGAGACCCCGAGCGGCTGCAGCAGACGGCCAGCGGCCTGAGCGGCAGTCCCCTGGTCATCCCCGGCGACCTCCGAGACCCCGCCTTCCGAGCGGAGCTGGTCGACGCGATCACCGCCCACCACGGGCACCTGGACGTGCTGGTCAACTGCGCCGGCACCTGCGACAGCGGCGCTCTCGAGAGCCAGGTACTGCCGGAGGTGACTGAGATCATCGAGCTCGACCTGGTGGCACCCATCGACCTCTGCCGGCTGACGGCCCGGTTGCTGCGGCAACGGCCCGGCGGCTCGGTGATCAACATCGCCTCGATCTTCGGACAGATCAGCTCCGGTGGCGGGATGGCGGGCTACCACGCTGCCAAGGGCGGGTTGATCACCTTCACCCGGCACCTGGCGGAACAGTGGGGAGCCCGTGGCGTCCGGGTCAACGCGATCGCCCCGGGCTTCTTCCCCACGCCGTTGACCGGCGAGCTCGCCGACCCCGACCAGCGGCGTCGGATCATCGGTCGGACGCTCCTGAAGCGCATCCCCGGTCTCCAGGAGCTGGAAGGGCCCGTGCTGTTCCTGGCCTCGGATGCCTCCAGCTACGTGACCGGCCACGTTCTCACCGTGGACGGCGGGTGGACAGCCTGCTGAGCGAGGGCCGGCTCAGACCTTCTCGACCGTCTTGCGCCAGCGGATGCCGGACTCGATGAAGCCATCCAGCTCGCCGTCGAAGACGGCGTCGGGGCTGGACACCTCGAAGTCTGTCCGCAGGTCCTTGACCATCTGGTAAGGGTGCAGCACGTAGGACCGCATCTGCGACCCCCAGCTGTTGCCGCCGTCGCCCTTCAGGGCGTTCATCTCGGCTTCGCGGTCGCGCCGTGCCTTCTCCAGCAACCGGGACTGCAGCACCCGCAGCGCGGCGGCCTTGTTCTGCAGCTGAGACTTCTCGTTCTGGCAGGACACCACGATGTTGGTGGGCAGGTGGGTGATCCGGACGGCCGAGTCGGTCGTGTTGACGCTCTGCCCGCCCGGTCCCGAGGACCGGAACACGTCGATCCGGATGTCGGACTCGGGGATGTCGATGTGGTCGGTCTCCTCGGTCACCGGCAGCACCTCCACCCCGGCGAACGACGTCTGGCGCCGACCCTGGTTGTCGAACGGGGAGATCCGGACCAGGCGGTGGGTGCCCTGCTCGACCGACAGGGTCCCGTACGCGTACGGCGCGCGCACCTGGAAGGTCGCGGACTTGATCCCCGCCTCCTCGGCGTAGGAGGTGTCGTACACCTCAGTCGGGTAGCCGTGCCGCTCCGCCCAGCGCAGGTACATCCGCAGCAGCATCGAGGCGAAGTCGGCGGCGTCGACGCCGCCCGCCTCGGAGCGGATGGTGACCAGAGCGTCACGAGGGTCGTACTCCCCCGCCAACAGCGTGCGGACCTCCAGAGACTCGACCGCCTGCTGCAGAGACGACAGCTCGGTCTCGGCCTCGGCGAGGGCGGCGGCGTCGGCCTCCTCGGTGGACAGCTCGACCATGATGCCGAGGTCGTCCAGGCGAGACCGCAGCTCGGCCAGCCGGTCGATCTCGGACTGCAGGGACGACAGCTTGGAGGTGATCCGCTGGGCGTTCTCCACGTCGTCCCACAAATCGGGGGCGGCCACCTGCTCGGAGAGGTCGGCGATCTCGGCCTGCTTGCCGGCAGGGTCGACGACGGCCTCGATCGACGTCAGCGCCTTGTCGAGGGCGGAGAGCTCTGCAGGGAAGTCCGGACCAGCCACGATCGACCACTCTACTGTCAGGCAATAATGTCGTTCCCATGTCAGCGTCTGCCGGTCGCGCTCCGCGCTCCGCGGTCACGAGCTGCGCGAGATCTCGCTCGTTCGTCACGATCAGGTATGACGAAGAACGTGTCGCACCTGATCGCTCCTGCACTCCCGAGAGGCTCCGCTCGTGACCGAGTCTGCCGTCCTGGCCATCGACATCGGCGGCACCAAGATCGCCGCTGCCGTGGTCGACAGCGAGGGCACGGTGGTCGCCGACCAGCTGCGACCCACCGCCGTCTCCACCGATGCCGAGACAGTGTTCGCCGGTGTCGAGTCCGCTGTCCGGGCGCTGCTGGGCAGCCTCGCCTCGACGATGGACCGGATCCGCGTCGGCATCTCCTCGGCCGGCCCGATCGACGGCCCGGCCGGCACCATCTCGCCGGTCAACATCGGCGCCTGGCGAGGGTTCCCCATCTCGGCTCGGGTGCACGCGGTGATCGCCGAGCAGTACGACAAGGACGCGATCAGAGTCGCCCTGGCCGGCGACGGCCACTGCTTCGCCCTCGGTGAGCACTGGCTGGGAGCGGGCCGTGACGTCGACTCGATGATCGGCATGGTGCTCTCCACGGGCGTCGGCGGCGGAGCTGTCATCAACAACCGGCTGTTCACCGGAGTCACCGGCAACGCCGTGCACCTCGGGCACATCAGCGTCAACGCGTGGGGGCCGCGGTGCGTCTGCGGCGGGCACGGCTGCACCGAGATGTACGCCCGCGGACCAGCGCTGGTGGCGGCCGCCAAGCAGCGGGGCTGGGCCGGGGGCGACGACGCCCGTGCCCTGACCGCCGCGGCTCGGGCAGGCGATGAGATCGCGCTGCGGGTGATCGACCACGGGATGCGGGCGCTGGCCGCCGGTATCGCCACCACCGCCACCGAGCTCGACGTGTCGGTGGTCGTCCTCGGTGGTGGCGTGTCCAAGGCCGGTGCCGTGATCTTCGATCCGCTACGCCGGCACCTGCTGGACTTCGCCGTGCTGGACTACGTCAAAGACCTGGAGCTGCGGCCGGCCATCCTGGAGACGGCCGGGCTGCTCGGGGCGGCGGCCCTGGCCTTCAGCCAGGAGTAGCGCGGCCGACGACAAGGTCTGGCCAACCCTGGGCCAGCGTCTGGCCAAGGCCATCGGTGCACCCTGACAGCGAACCACCCATCGAGCCATCGGGTTCGCGACATCAAGGAGCATCATGACCAACGAGACTGTCGACACCGCTGACACTGTCGTCACCGCTCAGACCGTCGACACAGGGCTGGACGCCCTGCTCGGCCAGTTCGTCACCGACCTCGGCGCCACGGCAGCCGCCGGCAACATCGTGATCGGTGACCGCCTGGGCCTGTACCGCGCGCTCGCCGAAGCCGGTCCGTTCACCGCGGCCGAGCTCGCTGACTACACCGCCACCGCCGAACGGTACGTCCGGGAGTGGTTGCGGGGCCAAGCCGCGGGCGGCCTGGTGAGCTATCGGGCCGACACCGACCAGTTCTGGCTGACGCCCGCCCAGACTCTGGCGTTCGCCGACCCGCAGGGACTCGTCCTGCCCGGGGCGTTCCAGATGGCTGTCGGCTTCCTGCAGGATCTCGAGGCGATCACCGAGCGCTTCCGTACTGGCGAGGGCTTCGCCTGGGGAGCGCACAGCGACGACGTCGCCATCGGCTGCGAGCGGTTCTTCCGGCCCGGCTACGTCGCCAACCTGGTCAGCAGCTGGCTGCCTGCCGTCAACGGTCTGGTCGACCGGCTCGAGCAGGGCATCGCGGTCGCCGACGTCGGCTGCGGGCTCGGCTCGTCGACCCGGATCCTCGCCGAGACCTACCCGGCGTCGACCCTGACCGGGTTCGACAACGACCCGGTCTCCATCGAGCTGGCCGACAAGCTTGCCGCCGACGCCGGGCTCGGCGACCGCGTCGCCTTCGCGGTCGCCGCCGCAGCCGACTTCCCGGGTAGCGACCTCGGTCTGGTCACCACCTTCGACTGTCTGCACGACATGGGCGATCCGGTCGGCGCCGCCCGCCACATCCGCAGCACGCTCGGCTCCGACGGCGTGTGGCTGATCGTCGAGCCGTACGCGGGCGACACGGTGGTCGACAACCTGACGCCGGTGGGTCGGCTCTACTACTCCGCCTCGACGTTCCTCTGCGTACCCCATGCCCTCTCCGAGGGATCCTCGGACGCGCTCGGCAGCCAGGCCGGGCAGCAGGTCATCGCCCGGGTGGTCGCGCAGGCCGGCTTCTCCCGCTTCCAGCGGGTCAGCGAGACACCGTTCAACATCGTCTACGAGGCCCGGCCGTGATCAACCGGCCGTGATCAACCGACCGTCCGCCAACGCCGCCGGCCGGGTGGAGACCGCCGCGATCTCTTCCCTGTCGTGACTGACCAGCACGATCGGGATCGGTTGCTCGGCCACGTCCGCGAAGGCGGCTAGCAGAAGTCGGGTACGGCTGGCGATCTCGACCGCCGACAGCGGCTCGTCCAGCAGCACGGCGGCTTCGGGCCCACCCAACCCGAACCCGACCAGGGCGCGCGCCATCGCCACCCGCTGCCGCTGACCGGCGGACAGCTCCGCCGGTCGGCTGTCGGCCAGGGCGGTCTCCAGCTCGAAGAGATCCATCATCATCGCCACGCGATGGGCCCCGATCCGTCGTCGGCGCTTGTCGCTCGGGAGACCGGTGGCGATGTTGGCCGCGACGTTGTGGTCGCGATCGAGCACCGCGTCCTGCTCGACCAGCATCAGGTTGCGCCTGTCCTTCTCGATCAGGACGTCCGCGTCGGTGAGGGTGACACCGCTGAGCCGTACGGATCCGGCATCAGGGTCCACCTGACCGGCGATCACCCGCAGCAGAGTCGTCTTGCCCGAGCCGGACGGGCCGGAGATGCCGAGCACCTCGCCCGGCGACACAGTCAGGCTGATATCCGACAGAACCGTGCGACCGTCGTACGCCTTCACCACCCCCTGGACGTCGAGGGCTCCTCCCGCTCGTGGCAGCCGACGTCGGATCAGGAGACGCGCTCCGGCGCCTCCGACAGATCCTCGATCCGCACGAACACGTCCTCGCCACGCTCCCGCCGCTCGGGCCAGTCGTGCACCCAGATGATCACGAACGCAGCGAGCGAGGCGGCCAGTGCGATCACCGGACCGATGGTGAACAGCCAGACGCTGACGAACCCGACCGTGTCGATGACCAGCACCGCCAGCGCACCGGTGCGACCGAGCTTGCCGTGCCGCGCTCGCCAGCCGACGTACACCACCCAGGGCACCATGGCCAGCAGCAGGAAGATCCAGGAGAAGGTGGAGGCCAGTCCGGCCCCGTCGACGAGTCGGATCATGCCGGCCATGCTGACCAAGCCGGTCAGCGCGCCCAGAGCGGTCAGAAGGTTCTTGTCCATCGCCTGCTCCTCCTCCGCGGGCTCGGCCGCCGTCGGAATCGTGACCTCAACGTAGCCCAGAAAGGCAAGCAGACGACGGAGCACGGCCAAGTCGTCGTGGAATCCGTCCGGCGTGGTCAGTCCGGTCGCCCGGTCTTCGCCGACGCCATCAGCATCAGCCGGTGGTTGTGCAGAGTCTCCCGGAGCAGGTCCACGACGCCGTCGGCGATCGATCCACGGTACCCCCCATCAGTACACGTCGCGCACGTACCGCTTGTCCTTCTTCAGCTGGTTGACGTACGCGGTCGCGTCGTCGGCGCCGCGACCGCGCTGCTGCTCGACGATCAGCCGCAGCGCGGCGTCGACGTCCTTGGCCATCCGAGAGGCGTCGCCGCAGACGTAGAAGTGCGCCCCCTCCTCCAGCCAGGCGAACAGGTCCGCCGCGTGCTCCAGCATCCGGGTCTGGACGTACACCTTCTCCGCCTGGTCGCGGGAGAAGGCCAGGTCGAGACGATCCAGCACCCCACGTTCCCGGAGAGCCATGAGCTCGTCGGAGTAGATGAAGTCGCCTGCTCGATGCTGGTCCCCGAAGAACAGCCAGTTCGCCCCGCCGGCGCCCCGGGCGTCCCGTTCCTGCAGGAAAGCCCGGAACGGGGCGATGCCGGTGCCGGGGCCGACCATGATCATCGGCAGGTCGTCGTCGGCCGGCACCCGGAAGGCCGCGTTGGGCTGCAGGAAGATGCCCACCTCGCCCTCCGCCAGCCGGTCGGCCAGGTAGGTCGAGCAGACGCCGCCCCGGATCCGGTCGACGCCGTGGCGGACCGAGGCGACCGTCAGGTGGATCCGGTCCGGGCTGTGCAGCGGGCTGGACGAGATCGAGTACGCCCAAGGGGCCAGCGGACGGAACAGGCCCGCCACCTCCTCACCGGTCAAGGCGCAGGACGGGCTGGCCAGCAGCAGATCGAGGATGTCCTTGCCCCACAGCCAGCTGTCCAGGGTGTCGCGCTCGCCGCGGGCCAGCACGGCAGCCAGGTCGCCGGCGGGGTCACGCTCGGCGAGCGCGGAGAGCAGGTCCCGGGACGGTGTCCTGATCTCCCACGCGGTGCCGAGCAGACCGGCCAGCGTGCTGCCCCCGATCTCGGCATCGGGATCCAGACCGAGTCGGTCCAGCAGGGCGTCGACCAGCGCCGGGTCGTTGACCGGCATCACCCCGAGCGCATCCCCGGCGGCGTACGCGATGTCGCTGTCGCCGAGGTCGAACTCGTAGTGCCGGATCTCCTTCGCACTCGTCGGGCCGGACAGCACCCGGTTGACTACCAGCCGTGACGGGTACGGGTTCTTCCGGTTCCACTTCGGCCGGGTCGGTCGGGCGACCGGGGCGGAGGGCACCGGCAGCGGAACCGCACCGGGCAGTCCCGGCGCCTCAGCGGCCAGGTGCTGGACCACCGCCTCCAGCCACGCCGACGCCGGTTCCTCGAAGTCGACGTCGCAGTCGATCCGGGGAGTGATCCGCACCGCGCCGAGCTGCTCCAGCCGGGTGTCGATCAGCCGACCGGCGGCGCAGAATCCCTCGTACCCGCTGTCCCCAGAGCCAGCACGGCGTAGCGCAGGTCCTCCAGCCGGGGTACGCCGTCGACGGCGAGCGCCTCCCAGAACAGCTCGGCGTTGTCGGGCATCTCGCCCTCGCCGTAGGTGGACGTGACGACCAGCAGGTGCGACGTCGCCGGCAGCGCCTCCAGCGGCAGGTCGTCGAGGCTTCGGACGTTGGCCCCGAGACCCCGTTCCCGGACGGTGCCGGCCAACCGCTCGGCGAGGTCCTCGCTGTTCCCGGTCTGCGACCCGTACGCGATCTCGACCGTCAGGGTGGGTGTGCCGGCGCCGTCCTCGTCGCGGCGCCGGGCGGCGGCCATCCCGGCCAGGAACCCGCCCAGCCAGGCCCGCTGGTCGGCGGTGAACGGCGCTTCGGTGGGGATCGTGAGAACAGCCGACATCAGGCCACCCCCTCGGCCAGCGTGATCTGGGCCATCTTGGCCAGGTCGTCCAACGCGGCACCGACCAGCATCTCGTCGAACGCCGTGCGGTCGAGCAGGCCGGCGTTCTTCTGCTGCTGGTACAGGATCCAGCCGTACGTGCCGGGCGCGTCCATGCCACGGACGTTGCGCAGCTGGAGGGACTGCTGGTAGTCGGACAGCCGCTTCCGGGCGATCAGCGCCGCCAGCTCGGTGTCGTCGAACCGCTCCAGCCGCCCCCGCACATAGCGCTGCACCTTCTGCCGGACGAAGAAGTCCTCGGTGAGGATCAGCTTCCGCGCCGCCATCGTGATCCGGGGATCGGCCGGACCGGTCGCCACCGGCACCCGCTCCAGAGCGATCTCCTGGGCGATGGCCAGCACGGCGTACGAGGACAGCACGGCGAACGCGTCCACGTCGGCCGGTGCGCCGAACGCCGGGGTGCGACCCTGGGCGACGTCTCGCTCGTCGCGGTAGTCGAGCTTGAACTGCCGCAGCCGGTCGGCCGCCACCGCCACCGCCAGCTCATCCAGCAGCTCCTTGCGGGACTTGGCGGCCAGGATCTGGCCATTGTCTTGGTACAGCAGCAGCGCGCTCGGGGTGCCGACCAGGATCTGGGTCCTGGTCGTCTCCCAGTCCGCCAGCAGCCGGGCGGCCAGCGGTGACCCGGTCGACCCCAGATGCCACTCCAGCATCAGGGCAACCGCCTCCTCGTGAAAGGCCGGCGCCCCCGCCCCCGCGTCGGACACCAGCGGCTGCACCACCAGCGAGTCGCTGGCCCGAACGACCAGCTCGCCGGTCGGGTCGTACTGGTAGACGAAGCCGCCGCTCATCCCGTTGCCGAGACCCTTGCCGTAGCCGCCGAGATTGAGCACCGCCCCGTTGGTCATGTACTCGCAGCAGAAGTCGCCGACGCCCTCCACCACTGCGGTGGCGCCGGAGTTGCGGACCGCGAACCGGTCGCCGGCCTCACCCTGGACGAAGGTCCGACCGCCGCTGGCGCCGAACAGCGCGAAGTTGCCGATCAGCACGTTGCCGCCGGGCACGTCCGCCCCACCGCCCGGCGTCCGCACCACGATCCGGCCACCGGTCTGGCTCTTGCCCACGCCGTCGTTGGCCGTTCCGGTGTGGATCAGCTCCAGGCCGTCGTTGCAGAAGGCCCCGTACGACTGGCCGGCGGTGCCGGTGCTGAGGACGCGCACCGATCCCTCAGCCAGGAAGCGGCGCCCCCGGTCGTCGGTCAGCACCGCCGGGGCCCGGTCGAGGTCGTCACAGGACGAGTGGTTGAGCAGCCGCTCGAGGTCGATCGACAGCTGCCCGCCGACGGACTTGTTCGCGTTGCGCAAGGCGATGCCGTCGACCGTCAGCGACTCGCGGCCGGCAGCGAAGAGCTGGGCCTTCACCTGCTCCAGCAGAGCGTCGTCGACGGCGAAGTCCGCCTCCAGGTAGACCGGGTCGGTCACCGCCTTCTCCGGCACCACGGTGAGCATGGCGCGGACGTCGAGGTCGCCGACGCTGGCCGGGTGGTCCAGCAGCTGCAGCAGGTCGGTGCGGCCTCGGGCCTCGCGCAGCGACCTCAGGCCCAGCTTCGCCAGGATCTCCCGGACGTCGTGGGCGATGTTCAGCAGGTACTGGGCCAGCGCTCGCGGGTCACCGTCGAACACCTCCGGGTTGGTGGTGAGCCCGGCCGGGCACTTGATGTTGCAGTTCTTGGCCATCACGCACTTCAGCATCATCAAGGCGGTGGTCCCGAACTCGAAGCTGTCGCCGCCCAGCAGCGCGGAGACGACGACGTCGCTGCCGGTCTGGTGCGCACCGGAGCAGCGCAGCACCACCTTGTCGCGCAGCCCGTTCACCATCAGCGCCTGGTGGACTTCGGCGATACCGATCTCGGCCGAGCGTCCGGCGTACTTGAGACTGGTCACCGCGGCGGCGCCGGTACCGCCGGTGTTGCCGGCGACGTTGATCACGTCCGCGCCGGCCTTGGCCACCCCGACCGCGATGGTGCCGATGCCCTCGGACGAGACCAGCTTGACGATCACCCGGACGCGGGCGGCCTTGCAGTCGTGGATCAGCTGGGCGAGGTCCTCGATCGAGTACGTGTCGTGGTGCGGCGGCGGCGAGATCAGCTCGATGCCCGGCGTGCCGCCCCGAGCCGCGGCGATGTCGACGGTGACCTTCGGCGCCGGCAGCTGGCCGCCCTCACCGGGCTTGGCCCCCTGTCCGATCTTGATCTCCAGCTCCTCCAGCATCGGGTCGGCCAGGTAGCCGGCCCAGATGCCGAACCGGCCGGACGCGAACTGCTTGATCCGCGACCCCCGGATGGTGCCGGCTCGGGTGTGGTGCTCGCCACCCTCGCCGCAGTTGGACTTTCCCCCGACCATGTTGGTTCCGTGCGCGACCGCCTCGTGGGCGGTGGCCACCAGGGCACCGTGGCTCATCGCCCCCGACGCGAGGGCCGGGGTGATCTCGTGCGCCGGTTGCATCTCGCCCAGGCCGACGCTGGCCGGTGCGTGCTCCAGCAAGGACAAGAACGCGTACGCGGCGCCGCGGGCGCTGACCAGCACGCCGTCGGGACCGAGCTCGACGACGTCGATCTCCTCGCCGTAGTCGGTGGTCAGGTAGTCGGCCAGGCCGGCGTAGGCTGCCGGGTCGACGTGCGGGGCGTCGACCAGCCGCAGCCGGAAGCCGTCCCCGGCCTCAGCGATGTCGAGGCCGCGAACCCGGATGCTGGTGTTGCCGGTGATGGAGAAGCGGCCCAGCTCACGGGCGAACTCCTCGGCCGTGGTGAGCATGGTGACGTCGGCCGGCAGCGCGAGCACGTCGCGCAGGGCCGATGGCCGTTTGGACCGCTCGGCCTGGGTGCTGGCCACGAAGTCGCGATAGCCCGGCGTGATGCCGAAGTCGTCGATCTGGTCGGCGGTCAGCGCGTCGAAGCCGGCGTGGCGGTAGGCCTCGTCGTCCAGCCCGAACGCGTCGTCGAGCTGGCCGAGGGTGAGCAGCCGCAGGTCCGGGGAGGCCGCGTCGGCACCGGTCTGCGCGGCCGCGCCCTCGGCGGCCTCGATCCCGAAGGCCAACGGTTCCTCGGTCATGTCGGTGAACCCCCGGACGGCGGCCAGGCCGTACGAGTGACCGGCGCCCTCGGAGCGCTCCTTGAACAGGCCGAGCAGCGGCACCTGCTTCTCGTCGGTCACCGCGCAGGCCCGACGGTGCCAGTCGGTGGAGGCTTGCGCGATCCGCTCGAAGCCGACCCCGCCGACCGGCGCCGCCATGTGCGGGAAGCACCGGGCGAGCACCGGGTCCCGGGTGTCGAGGTAGTTGGGCTCGAAGAACTCTCCACCGATGTAGCTCTCCACCGTGCACAGCCCGACCCGGCCCATGGTCTTGGCCAGCGACTTCAGCGCCGCCTTGCGGAACCGGTCGAACGCCCGGTCGGTGTCGGTCCGCTGCCCCGCCGGCGCGTCCGGACTCGGGTACTTCTCCTCGGCCCGTAGCCGGGCGGTGAGGCAGTAGACGGCGGAGGCGCCGAAGCCCAAAGCGCAGGCGATGTGGTGCGAGGACGGTAGCTGACCGCTCTCGGCGATCAGCGAGACTCGCAGGCGCAGGCCGGTCGCGATCAGCCGCTGGTTGACCGCGGAGAGGGCGAGCAGCAGCGGCAGTGGTGCGTACGAGGTGGAGATGGAGCGGTCGGTGAGCACCGCGATGCCGCCTTCTTCGCGGGCAAACGCCTCTATCTGGTCGCACACGTCGTCGACGGCAGCCAGCATCGACGCCGAGTTCGCGGCGGGATCGTCGGGCACCGGGTCGTACAGGCTCCGAAACCGCCGAAGCGGGGTGATCTGCTGCTCGCGCAGCTTGACCATCTCGAGGTGGTCGAGGATCGGCGAGTCCAGCACGATCTGGCGAGTCGGCGTACCGCGTCCGTCGGGCTTGGCCCCGAGCGCGACCCGCATGGTCATGCCGTCCGCCTCGCGGATCGAGTCCAGTGGCGGGTTGGTCACCTGCGCGAAGCGCTGGGAGAAGTACTTGGCCAGGCCGCCTTCTTGGTCCGACAGCGCGTTGATCGCGTTGCCGTAGCCCATCGCGGAGATCCGCTCCGAGCCGTCGGCGAGCATCGGGTCCATCATGAACCGGAAGCTCTCCTGGTTGTGCGAGTACGCCACGAACCGGCCGTGCAGGCTCAGGTCGCCGTCGTACCCCAGGGTGCTCGTGCCACGATCGATCGCCGGGGCGGGTAGGTCGTCGAGCCGGACCCGAGCCTCCTCGAGAAGTGCACCGTAGTCGTGTCGGCCGGCCAGCGCCTCCAGTGCCTGCCGGGTGCGGAAGGTCTGGCCGCTGCGGTGGTCGAGATAGAGCATGCCGCCCGCCTCGATCCGGCCGCGGTGCACGACGGTGTCGGACGGCAGCGGCACCTGTCCGGCCTCGGAGGCGACGATCAGGTACTCAGCGGTCTCGACCGTACGCAGCGGCCGCAGCCCCAGCCGGTCCAGCCGGGCGCCGATGATGTCGCCGTCGCTGAAGATGATCGCGGCCGGGCCGTCGTTCTTCTCCTCGTAGAGCGAGAAGTACTCGAGCATGTCGCGGACCGGCTGCGGGAACGACGGGTCGTTCTCCCAGGCCGGCGGCATCATCGACACGACGGCCTCGACGATGTCCAACCCGTCGTCGAAGACCCGGCTCTGCAGGGTCTGGTCGAGTCGGCTGCTGTCGGACTGACCGGGCGGGCGGACGATGCTGCGGGCCCTGGCCCGGGCCAGGGCGTCGTCGGACAGCCGGTTCTTGCGATCGGTGTTGAGCTCACCGTTGTGAGCCATCATCCGGAACGGCTGCGCCATGGTGGGGTGCGGCTCGGTGTTGGTGGAGAACCGGGTGTGGAAGTAGATGGTGCGGACCGAGTGGCGCGGGTCGACGAGGTCGGTGAAGTAGCGCACCACCTCGCCCGCGTTCAGTCGGTTCTTGAGCACCTGGGTGCGGGCGCTCAGCGACAGCGGGTAGAGGCCGGCGAGCTCCGGGCTGCCGTACGCCTGCTGCTCGATCTCCAGCAGGGCGGCGTTGGCGGCGCGGTCCACGTCGGCGCGAGACTGATCTCGGGCCGCGGCGAAGACCCACTGCACGATCGGGAGCTGGTAGCGGATCGCGGCAGGGCGGATCGCGCTGTTGTCCACCGGCACGTCGCGCTCGAGCAGGACCTCCAGTCCCTGGTTCTCGATCGCGGCGCGGACCAGGCGACGCGCCGCCGGGTCATGGGCCGCGTCAGTGGGCATGAACAGGTTGGCGGCACCGAATCCTCCGACCGTCAGGTCGCGACCGGTGAGAGTGCTGAAGAACTCGACCGACAGGTCGAGGCTCACCCCGGCGCCGTCGCCCACGCCCTCCGACGACCTGCCTCCGCGGTGCGGGATGGCGCACAGGGCCGTCTCACCGCGCACGATGACATCGTGGGACTGCCGGCCGTCCTTGCGGGTGATGAAGCCCACGCCGCACGCGCTGGACTCGCGTGCTGGGTCGTACAAGCCAAACGGCTGAGGGAGGTCGTACCGGTCAGGAACGCCGAGACGGGAGTGGGACACGTGGCGGCTCCAGCGCAGGCCGGGCCTCCTGGACGGAGAGCCCGGGAGATGGAGGAAACGACGCCACGCTGCGACGCTCTTGGCAAGCAGGGCGTCGCCGGGTCGCGGCGGGCCGCCCTCGATCTCTTCGATGCCGTGGGCTCATGCTAAGTGCGCCCTGAATCCCACGGCTATCGCTGAGAGTGTGATCCTGCTGACCACGCCGCTCGACTGAGTCGGTACTGGCGAAACGTCATGTCGCCGTAACGCACGTCCCCGTCCGGCACGAACCCGAAACGGTCGACCACTCGGTCGGGGTTGCGGCTGTAGGGCAGCGCGATCAGCACGTCGTCGAGATCGAGGTCGGTGAATCCCCGCCGAAGGGCCTCCCGCGCGATGATCTCGCCGTGCCCCCAGTACGCCGGTAGCAGCACGAGCCCGAAGTCGGCACCGTTCTCCTCGGCCTGGAAGCCGCCCCAGCCGGCGAACTCCCCGTCGACCGTGATCGCCCACGGTCCGTAGCCGTGCTCGGTCCACTGACCGTCCTTGGCCGCCACCCACTCGGCAGCCGACTCGGTCGTGAACTCCTGGCCGCGGGCCAGTGGCAGGTGCTTGTTCTTTCTCGGTTCGTTGAGCATGGCCAGGATCTGATCGGGATCGACGTCGGTGAGCCGGACGAACTCGATCCTGGGCATGGCCACGAAGGCATCGTAATAACGCGGGTCGTCGAGCGCGCTGGATCGATGGTTGGCAGGACAACCGGTGGCTGACCCCGCCATCAGCGCGATCACGCTGCTCGAGCTCGCTGTCGTCGTGCGGCTCACGGAGCGCCGAGATCCGGCAGCGGGTTCTCTGCTACGGGTGTGGCGGGACGACGTCGTGCGACCGATGTTCGTCGGTCGTACCCTTCCGGTGGACGAGCTCAGGCTGCGCTCGGCTTCCGATCCGCCGACGACGGTCATCCGTCTGCTG
>Ga0190275_10001992_pt1 | contig 14883 bp, 9 predicted proteins | sample Popmic550T_FD_133745 | JGI IMG/M metagenome (GOLD analysis project Ga0190275, IMG submission 133745) | Populus adjacent soil microbial communities from riparian zone of Yellowstone River, Montana, USA - 550 T | ecosystem: Environmental > Terrestrial > Soil > Riparian zone > Trees stand | place... | reverse complement strand
GCGACGCTGCTGCCCTCGGGCCGGGTGTTGGTCGCCGGGGGCAACGAGGGGGAGACTCTCGCGAGCGCGGAAGTGTACGACCCAGTCACCGGGGCGTGGAGCGCCACGGGCGGGATGGCCATCGCTCGTCAGTGGCACACGGCGACGCTGCTGCCCTCGGGCCAGGTCCTGGTGGCGGGTGGCTTCAGCACAAGCGGGATCCAGGCGAGCGCAGAGGTGTACGATCCGGTGAGGGGGACGTGGAGCCTGACAGGAGGGCTCGCCACGGCCCGCCGCTGGCACACGGCGACGCTGCTGGCCACTGGACAGGTGCTGGTGGCGGGAGGCCGCGGCTCGGGCGACAACGAGCTGGATGGCGCGGAGCTCTATGAGCCGGCCACGAGCACCTGGCGCGCGACGGGCGCGATGACTCGGGCCCAGCACCTCCACACGGCGACGCTGCTGCGCGACGGCCGGGTGCTGGTGATCGGCCGCGGTGCGGAAAGCTACGACCCGGCCACAGGCACCTGGAGCGTTGCGGGCACGCCGGCCAGGAACCGCATCAGGCACACGGCGACGTTGCTGCCCTCGGGCCGCGTCCTGGTGGTCGGAGGCGAAGAGCCGGGTGTCGGAGTCCTCGTGGGCGCGGAGCTCTATGACGTGGACACGCGGCTCTGGAGCGCCTCGGGCGCACTGGCCGAGGGGCGCCGGGACCATGCGGCGACGTTGCTGCCCTCGGGGCAAGTGCTGGTGGCCGGGGGCCAGCAAGCCGGAGCGCTGGCCAGCGTGGAGCTCTACGCTCCGGACTCGGGCACCTGGACCACGACGGAGGCGCTGGCTGTGGAGCGTCATTCCCACACGACGACGCTGCTGCCCTCGGGTCGGGTGCTGGTGGTGGGAGGCACCCGATCCAGTAGTCCCCTGGCCAGCACCGAGCTGTATGAGCCGACCGCAGGATCGTGGCACACGACGAGCGCGCTGAGCACGGCGCGGACCGAGCACACGGCGACGCTGTTACCGACGGGTCGGGTGCTGGTCGTGGGAGGCTCTGGCGGCAGCGGCCCTCTGGCCAGCGCCGAACTGTACTCGCCGACCCCGGGCACCTGGAGCGCAACGGGAGCCCTGTCCGTGCAGCGCTCCCGCCACACGGCGACGCTGCTGCCCTCGGGCCGGGTGCTGGTGGTGGGTGGCTCCAACGCCAGCGGCCCCCTGGCCAGCGCCGAGCTGTACTCACCGATCCCGGGCACCTGGAGCGCAACGGGAGCCCTGTCCGCGGGGCGCTCCCGTCACACGGCGACGTTGCTGCCCGACGGCCGGGTGCTGGTGGTGGGTGGCTCCGACGCCAACGGCCCCCTGGCCAGTGCCGAGCTGTACTCACCGACCACGGGCACCTGGAGCGCGACAGAGGCCATGGCCACGGCCCGCTCTGAGCACACCGCGACGCTGTTGCCGGATGGCAAGGTGCTGGTGGTGGGCGGCTCCAACGCCAGCGGCGCTCTGGCCAGCGCCGAGCTGTATGATCCGGCCCAGGGGCGCTGGAGCGCGACGGGCGCGCTGGCCACGGCTCGCTCCCGTCACACGGCGACGCGGCTGTACGACGGCCGGGTGCTGGTGGTGGGCGGCTCCAACGCCAGCGGCGCTCTGGCCAGCGCCGAGCTGTATGAGCCGGTCCCGGGACTCTGGGGCACGACGGGAGTACCCGCCATGAAGCGCTCCCAGCACACGGCGACGTTGCTGCCTGGGGGCGAGGTGCTGGTGGCGGGCGGGACCCGCGGCAATGGAGGAATGATCAGCTCGGAGGTCTTCGCTCCGGCCAGTGGTTGGAGCGCGGCGAACGCACTCACCACGGGCAGCCAGGATGCGACGGCGACGCTGCTACCCACGGGCCGGGTGTTGATCGTCGGCGGATCCCACCCGGGCGGAGTCGCGTCCCGTGCCGAGCTGTATGATCCCGTTGCGGCGGCCTGGAGCGCCGGAGGCTCGATGGCCGTGGGCAGGGCCTGGCACACGGCGACGCTGCTGCAGACGGGTCAGGTGCTGGTGGCGGGCGGCAACGCGGGGACGACCCTGGCCAGCACGGAGCTATACGAGCCCTCCACGGGCCGCTGGAGTGTGAGAGGTGACCTGAAGGCGGCGCGCTACGATCACACGGCCACGCTGCTGTCCTCAGGCGATGTGCTGGTAGTGGGGGGCGTCGCGAGTACGCCGCTGGCCAGCGTGGAGTGGTACCTCCCGGGGATGGGCGGCTGGATCGAGCTGCCCTATCCATTGGCCACAGCGCGGTACGGGCATACGGCGACGCGCCTGCCGGGTGGCCAGGTGCTGGTAGCAGGGGGAGTGGTGTCTCCCTCCGAGCCCCTGGCCAGCGCCGAGGTGCTCGAAGACACCTTCTCCCCCTGGCGCACGGTGGGGGCGATGGCCCTGGCGCGAGCCTGGCACACCGCGACGATGATGCCCGATGGCCGGGTGCTGGTGGTGGGCGGCATGGGGGATTCCAGCATCCACCTGAGTGAAGCGGAGCTCTACAACCGGCCACCGAGAGCTGGAGCCCCGCGGGCTCGATGAGCGTGGCTCGCCGCGATCACACGGCGACGTTGCTGCCCGATGGAAGAGTGTTGGTGGTGGGGGGCATCGTGGGCCTGCCCGAGGCCGGCGCCGAGGTGTACGACCCGGTGACGAACTCCTGGAGCGCGACGGGAGCGATGAGCGTGGCCCGTCACTTCCACACGGCGACGCTGCTGCCCTCAGGGCTGGCGCTGGTGACGGGGGGGTGGAAGGGCTTCCTCGAGCCCGTGGTCAGCGCAGAGATCTTTGATCCGGCCACTGGGAGCTGGAGCACGACAGGGGGGATGGCGACGGGGCGCGCCCTGCACACGGAGACGCTCCTGCCCGGGGGCGGGGTGCTGGTGGTGGGGGGGCTGGACCGGATTGCCACCTCGCAGGTGTACCCGGGCGTCGAGATACCCGGGGTCTGGCGTCCGGTCATCCACACGCTGGCTGTGCGCAAGCCGGGCGCGGCACTCCGGATCACCGGGAGCGGCCTGCGAGGCCGCTCGGAGGCGCATGGTGGCAACAGCCAGGGCTCGGCGACGGGCCTCCCGCTGGTGAGCTTGAGGACACTGGAAGGAGAGAGGCCGCTGCGCCTCACAGGGCGGGACTTCTCGGACGCGGAGGTCACCGTCACGCTACCGACCCTCGAGGAGGGCTACTACCTGCTCACGGTGGTGGTGAACGGCCTTGCCAGCGGTCAGGTGCTGCGGGTGGATGCCACGGCGCCCGGCGCGCCGGAGGTGACGGCTCCCGCCAGTGGCGCCCTGCTCAACAACAGCCGGCCCACCTTCTCTGGCACCGCGGAGCCAGGCGGTACGGTGCGGGTGCTGCTGGGGGGGGTCGCCCAGACGCAGGTCGCGGTGGATGCGGCCGGAGCCTGGAGCTTCACTCCGGGGGCGGCGCTGGCGCAGGGGCCTCACGAGGTCGCCGCCGTCGCCCTGGACTCGGCGGAGAACGAGGGGCCGGCCTCCCTGTCGCGGGCCTTCACCGTGGACTCCCTCACGCCAGAGGCGCCGCGGGTAACGGCTCCTGTGGAGGGGGCCTCCTTGTTCGACACGCGGAGGCCGGACATCGCCGGCACGGCGGAGCCGGGCAGCACGGTGAGGTTGCTCCTGGACGACGCCGAGATCGCGACGCTGGAAGTCGACGAGCAGGGGAGCTGGAGGTTCGGTCCTGCTCAGGAGCTCGCACTCGGCAACCACACCGTCCTGGCCACCGCGACGGATCGGGCCGGCAACACCAGCGAGCCTGCTCTCGTCGGCTTCACCGTCGCCAGTCGCAAGAGCTACTACACGCCGAGCTGCGCCTCTGCCTCTCCGCATCCGGCGCTCTGGGCGCTGCTGTTGCTGATCTTCTGCCTCAGGCGCAGCACGGCGTGATCGCCGAACACATGCCAGCGGTTCAAGAGGTCGCTGATCTCGCGCTCGGTGAGTCTATCCTCGCGCCCGTCCCTTTCACGTACAGTGTGCAGATGCGCGTTCTTCTCCATGGGCGTATCCGGACCCTCGTGGACCAGGCCCCCGAGGCCGAGGCGCTCGCGTACGAGCGGGGCCGGCTGGTGGCTGTCGGGCGAGAGGAGGCGGTGCTCGCGGCCGCAGGCCCCGGGGCCCAGGTGGTGGACCTGGACGGACGAACGGTGGTGCCCGGCTTCGTCGATGCCCACCACCACCTGGCCCTCGCGGTCCTCTACCAGGGGACAGTGGACTGCCGGGGCACAGTGGCCCCCACCCTGGTGGACCTCCTGGCGCGCCTCCAGGCGACCGCGGCCACGGTGCCTCCAGGAGCGTGGGTGGTGGGCTCCGGCTATGACGTCTGGCAGCTCGCGGAGCGTCGGCACCCCACTCGGGAGGAGCTGGATGCCGCGTGTCCCCATCACCCGGTGCTCCTCATGCACTTCTCGTTTCACGAGTGCGTGGCGAACTCCCAGGCGCTCGAGCTCGCCGGCATCGGGCGGAGCACCCCGGACCCTCCGGCCGGATACATCGTGCGCGGTCGCAGGGGAGAGCCGACGGGACACCTGCGGGAGACGGCCCTCTCCCCCGTCGAGACCTTGGCGCGACAGTCCCTCCTGGCGAGGGACACGGAGGCCTTCGCCGCCCGGCTCCGGACCTACGAAGACCGGCTCTTCGCCCGAGGCATTACCCGGGTGGCCGACCCCACGGTGAGCCCGGGGTTCGAGCGGCTCTACCGAGAGATTCACGCGGCGGGCCGCATGCGGATACCCGTGCTGATGATGCCGATTTGCGAGGGCGGCTACCTGGTCCACCCCTGGGAGCGGCTCGACGGGATTCCCACGGGGGAAGGGCCCGAGGAGCTCCGGGTGGGACCGCTGAAGCTGTTCATGGATGGCGGGGACAACTGCGCGGTGTGCATGTCCGCGGGGCAGGTCCTCTCCGCCTCGCTCCAGACCCTCGCGCGCGCCGTGGCCCAGCGCAGCCTCGCTCCCTTCCGGGCCGCCCGTCGTGGCCGGCTCCGGTTGGGACGGGACCTGCGCCTCCACTCCGGGGTGACGTACTACCGGGATGCGGCGGGGGCCCGCGAGATGGCTCGCCGGGCCGTCGAGCGCGGCTTCGGTCTCGCCATCCACGCGATGGGAAACGAAGGGCTCGGGCTCGCGCTCGAGGCCTTGGAGGAGGTACGGGCACGGCATCGGGACCTGCCGCCCCCGCGCATCGAGCACGCGATGATGGTGGAGCCCACGCAGCTCCAGCGGCTCGCCGACGTGGGTGCCTCCGTCGTGGTCCAGCCCGGCTTCCTCGGAGCCCTCACCGAGGAGGGACTGCCACCCCTGCCAGGCCTCCAGGTGTTGGCCTTCCGCTCCATGCGCGACGCCGGGCTCCGGCTCGCCGGCAGCTCCGACGCGCCCGTGCTCGAGGCGATGCCCCTGGAGGAGATGCGCCAGGCCATGACGCGCCAGACGCAGGATGGCAACACGCTGGGAGCTGACGAGGCGCTGGACGCGGCCACGGTGCTCGCGCTCTACACGCGAGAGGCCGCGCGGGCCTGCGGCTGCCTGGACGTGACGGGCACGCTCGAGCCTGGCAAGCGCGCGGACCTCGTCATCCTCTCGGAGGATCCCCTCGAGACGCGGTTCGAGACGCGTGTGGTGGAGACGGTGCTGCGAGGCGAGACGGTGTTCCGCAGGGAGGACTGAGAGCCCCGAACGCGGTTGCTGCCCGTCCTCGTCTCCGGCTATTCAAGAGACGGACGCTCCTGTCATTGCGGGACTCATCCCTCCGCGGAGCGCTGCCGGGCCGCGAGCCGCCGCTTCACGGCGGGACGGGAGAACTCCTTGAGCGCGCCCTTCCCCATCCACCGCGCGGTGGGATCCGGTGAGTCCGCCAGGCGCTGGGCCACCGTTACAGCGGCGGCGTTGAGGGCGGGACTGCGTTCGCCCACCGCGCGGAGGGCCCAGCTCACGGACTTCTTGACGAAGTTCCGTTCATCGGTGGCGGCGCGCTCCACGAGCAGGAGGCCCTCGAGAAACGGCGCGTCGCCGGTGTGCTTGTCGTGCAGCGCGAGACAGGCCAGCAGGGCAAACGCCGCGCGCTTGGCGAACTCGTCACGTCGGGTGCTCCACTGCGTGACCTTGCGCCACGCGTGCGGTGTGCGGTCGAACAGGTGAAAGCACACGGTGTCACAGAGGCCCCAGTTATCGAAGTCCCGGCACCAGCGGTCCATCTGCGCGGGCGTGACGCGTGCGGGCTCGTCAACCAGGGCTGCTAGCAGGCGGGCCTCGTACCAGCCGGTGTCCCAGAGTGCGGCAGCGAGTGGGTGATTGCGCCCGAGGCGCTTGGCGAGCTGGAGCAGGTTGGCCATCGACACGCCAAACGCCTTGCCTGCGGTGATGCCGAACCGCGCCAGGTTCTCGCGGTCGCGTGAGGTGCTCTTGCGCTCCAGCGAGGTGAGCGCCGCCTGAACCTCGTCCTGGAGCGGGAGCTGAGTCCCCGTGCTGATCTTCTTGGAAGGGCTCTTCTTCTTGGAAGCCATGCGGACTCTCCGTGAACGGCGACGCGCCAGGGAAAAAGAAAACTCGGATCGAGTGATCGCGCCAGAGGCCTTGAGACATGGGGAGGCGGCGGGAATCGAACCCGCATCAAGGCGGAAGGAAAACCCCAAGCAGGTTGCGCTGTTACCAGCTAACGCCTTGATCTCACATTGGAGCATTCCCCCGCTCCGTCCCGTCTTGTCCCGTCTGGTGCCGCCTGATTCCGCGCTGGAGGGTCACACTGGGGGCACATGGCGTCCTTGCATCGGCTCTCGGGGACACCGTCGCCGGTCAGGCTTCATCGTCGGGCAAGAGCGTGCGGAGCAGCCCATCGTCGGGACCGAGCGGGCGCCAGCCGGGCGGCGGCGGCGTGGCAAGGAGAGCTGTCCTGACCTGTCTAGCGCGCTCCTGATGAGTCTCTGGAGTGTAGGCAATCCACGATCCGAGTGCCTTGGCGACGTTGAAACGGTTCGCATCATCCAGCACGCCCGGCCAGCCGTCGGGAATGCTCTGAGACAACAGACGCACGAGCACATCGCGCATAAAGCGTGTGACTTGCTTGCGCTGCTCCGCCTCGGCAAGCAACCCGCTCAACACCTGCACCCCAGCGACGTCGTCCTTGCCAAGCTCCTCGGCTAACGCAGCCAGCGAGGCAGTAGGACGGGCCTCGGCAAAGGTGGTCAGCGAGTCGTAACCGCGCTCGCGGACGCGCTCATACAAGCGGGCCTTCCAGTTGCCCTGCCAGGAACGTCCGTCGGTCACCGCCTTCTCCCGGGGATGAAGTTCATCGGGATATCGTAGAGCTTCATATTCTCTCCAACGATGTTCAGGATCTCGTTTCGCGTTAACATCCGGCCAGCCGTTATCTCGGCTTCGCGCAACGCCCCCATGATCATCCGGTTCCATTCGTTGGGCCACAGGCGTCCCAGGCGCCAGTTACCGCCTCCGTGAATCGCCTGGTGGTGCGCTTGCTCCAATTTGACGCAGAACTGGTCGATGCTCATGGCGCCAGTGAAGCCGCGCTTCTCGAACCACTCGCGGAACTCATCCGGCAGGACATGATGCTCCGGTGACTCAGCCATGCCAGCCCCCGTTTTGCCGGTCACACGCATGCCGCGAACCTCGGGCCCGTCGCCCAGCGCCTCGCGCACGCCCCGCGGCAGCTCCTGGTGTGCTTGCGCCATCATCACCTGACCGGCGTGAATCCGGACAGCGGCGCTGACGGCTGGCACGGAGAGGACGCCCGCCTGCACCAGCCGGCGCATCCGCTCCACCCACTCGGCGGAAACGGCAAGCCGTGAACCCACCATCACGCCGTTGGAGCCCATCACGAGGCCCACGCCGAGCGTCGCGGGGGCAGCCGGCGGCAACCGGGGCAGAGACATCCTCAGCGCCGAAACCAGGGTGAGCATCTCCACGAGCTGCGCCGCCGCCATCATCTGATCGGCGCGCTCGGTGGCCACACGCGCTCCCTCACGGATGGAGTGGAACTCCCAGGTGAGCTGGCCCATCAGCTCGGGCATCGCGGCCGCCGCTGCCTCCACCTGCGCTGGCTCTAGGGATGAAAGCGCCCTCATGGAGGGCTCGATCAACTGTTGCACGCGGTTCATATCCGCGTAGAGCCTCTCGGTGCCGTAAGAGGGGCACTGCCGGAGCACGGCGTCAGCGAGGTTCAGGAAGTCGGTCCATGCAGCGAGCAGGGTTGCGCCGGACGTGGCCGCCTGGAGCGGTGGGCCAGTGAGGCGCAGGAGGGCGAGCCCCATGTCCGGTTCATCCACCCCCCATGCAACGTCAGCCAGCGTGGTGACGCCACCCAGAGCGCCGTGAAGCCATTGCAGCTGGTTGGAGCCATAGACGATATGGCGGATGAACACGCCGTTGGCCCGGCCGCTGAGGCGCCTGTTATCCGTGAGCTGGTGGAGCGAGCCGGCAATGCCGGCCCTGGAGCGCTCCACATCGTCGATAGCACTGCGGATTGCTTGCCGGGTGTGGGTGACGAACTGGCGCCCAGGCTCCGAAGGGGTGGAAGGCGAAGACTCCCTGGCAGGGAACGAGCTGACCGCAGGCCCCACCTCCTGCCGATAGGAGGTGGCTGCCTCACCGGAAAACCCGGTGCGCCCGTCCCCGGTCGCACAGCTCGAAAGCACGGCGGTGATACATCCCAACCCGAGGGCCGTCAGCCTCATGAATCCGCCTGGTGGAGCGAGGAGTGGCGCGGAGATTACAGGAAGCCCCGGGACCATAGAAGCCCAGCCACCCGTTGAGGATGATGGGCTTTCCGAGAATGGAGGCGGCGGGAATCGAACCCGCTGCCAGAGCCTTCTGACGAGGGCAGCCTCCAACCCCGTCGCTGCCGTCACACCAGGCCAGAGGCGTGCACCGCCAGCGTCTTGAGCTTGTTCACGTGGAGGGGGCGCGGCGCCTCGCCCTGAGTGAAGCCGCGGATGGCCTCGAGCGTCGCGTATCGATCGTAGCCGAGCACCCGGACGGTCTGGAAATAGAAGGTCCAGGCGTTGGCCCCCGTCCGGCGGCCCATCACGTTGGCGCCGCAGAGGAGCCACTGGAAGTTGTGGCGGCCCATGAAGAACTTGCGGACCACCGTCGTGGTGAGGCCCGGGTTCACCATGGTGTTGAGGCCAATGTTCGCGGAGCGGTACGCAGTGACAGTCCCGTGCCCCGCCGCTACGCCCGTCACCGCCTGGAACATGTAGTCCATGTAGCTCTGCTTGTTCCCGACCGGGACGTCCGGCACGTCCCCTGCGTTGGCATGGAAGAACTGCGGAGCGGCTCCGATCGGCCGCCAGATGTAGACGGTGCATCCGCCGAGCGGCGCGGTGAAGCAGAAATCCGCGTCGTTGCCGAGCGTGACGTGGGTGATGCCGTTCTGGCGATAAGGAAGAAAGTAGGCCCGACGGCTCGTGTTGGCGCCGCCGCCTCCGGGATCGTTGGCGAGGATCTGAAAGTCGGACTTCACGTGGGCGGGCAGGAAGCCCCACATCATGGGGTTGTTGGCGGGGTTGTTCACCGCCTTGAACCACGACCACGTATGCCCGCCCCCCCCGCCCACCGCCAGCACCTCGGCGGCCAGGTCGTTGATCACCGCCGTCACCCCCAGCAGTGTCACCGCGGGGATGTTGACCTGCGGCACCCCCCCAGCGGCGTTCCCGTTGTGCGTGAGGAACGTCGCATGCTGGGTGAGCACCTGCAGGTTGTTGACCCCGTGCGAGCAGTAGGCGTAGTTCCGAAGGAACGTCGGCGTGTTGGCGACGAGGTCATTGTGATTGGGCATGTGCGCTGTCCTCCTGCTCGGGAGCCTGCCACGGGGGGAAGGGAAGCATACCCCCGGGGCCAGTTTCCTGAGCGAGGGTCCCTGCCGCTCCCAGCGCCTTCACCTGAGAGTCGGAGGGTGCTCCCCATCGGCGCGGAAGAGCTCGCGTCCCGACTCCATGACGAAGTCGAAGTCCACCCAGGTGGCCGCGAGCGCCTCTTGCCCCCCAGGCTCCAGGCCGAGATCCGTCGTGAAGGGGTGGCTCGCGTGATCACCCCAGCGCACATGGAAGGTGCCAGGAATGGGGCCGTAGCCCCGCAGGGTGCTGACCTTCGCCTTCGCCTCGATGATGGCCTGGTAGCAGGCGCGATCGGTGTGCTGCACGTCGCGGAACTGCTTCAAGAACGCGATCGTCACCTCCTCCGCGGCGAATCTCCGAGCGATTGACGAAGCCCACGTGCCCGATGGATCGATCGGCCGGACGACATCGCCGATCATCTCGGCCACGGAGCGCAGCGGGCCCGGGCCGGCGTCGCTCCGCGTCACCTCGAGGATGCGGGCCCGGGTGCCGCACGTCTCGGGGGTGTTCCGCGTGAGGACCTCACCCACCACGGAGAGGTAGTCGAGCGCCCTCCCCGAGCGGCGCACTTCCACGTCGACCACGCTCTTGGGAAAGCCGTAGATCTCGCGTCCTGCCGCCGCGGCGGCGCCGGTGGTGACGAAGACATGGGGCAGGAACCAGACCAGTCGGTCGGGGATCAGTCCCCGCCTCCCGGAGCGCATGGCCCAGGCCGGCACCCAGAAGGCGACGTCGGTCTCGGGCATGTGGCCGAGGCGGCGGTGCTCCGGATCGCCGGAGAATGCGCGCCCGGAGAAGGCAGCGGCGAGCACCACGAAAGGAGCTGCGGGCACGTACCGGACGCGCCCCTGCGCGGGCACGTTCAAGTACCGGTCGAGCAGCGCGCCGAGGTTGCTCTGCCGCGCCCGCAGCACGAGCGCGGTCATCCATACGTCCTCCATCACGTAGGGGGAGCGGAGTGACATCTCCCCGGGGCGGTCGATGTAGCGCGGCAGCGTGCTCCGGGGCTCAGTGCGTCGCCGCGGAACCTCGCTGACGAGAGAGACCGGCGCCCCCAGCGCCTGCGCCGCCATCAGGCCGGACATCGTGGCCGCCTCGATGCAGCCGATGTCATAGCCCGTCCGGGTCCAGTCTCCTGCCAGGACGAGGCCTTCGAACCCAGAGTCATCCGGGGCGATGCGGTGCTTCTGAGATCCTGGCACGGACAGCACGTACCGGTCCGAAGGGTCCGCGTTGACTCGCAGGTATTGGGCGCGCAGGCGCTCGGGCCCAGTGCGCCCTTGCGAATCCACGAGCGCCTCCCACCGCAGGCTCCCGCGAGCATCCCCACCGCCCGGCCAGAGGTGTGCGAGGTGCTCACTGAGGAAGTCGTGCGCAGCTCCCTCGAGCGCCGCGCGGTCCTCGGCGCGTGGATCGCTCGCCGAGACAGGATCGTCGCCATGCCCGAGCTGGCCGCAGGCGTAGAGGAGCCCTCGCACGCCATCGCGCTCCTTCCAGCCCTCCATGGGGAGGAGGTGCGACATGTCCGCCCAGGTCTCGAGCGGCACCTGGTAGGCGGTCATGACGGGCGCATCCGTGCTCGAGGCGACCTGCCCGATGGGCGTGTCCACCCAGAGCTGCAGCGACACGGTGCGGACCGTCTTGACGTGCTCGACCATGCGCTGCCACCGCGGGCTCGCCGCAATGAGCTCCGAGGCGACGAACGGAAGCGCGCCGATCGAGATCCCCAGCAGGACATGATGGAAGTCAGTGCCGGACTGCAGCGTGCGCTGCTCGACGGCAGGCCAGTCGCTCCAGAAAGAGGCGAGCTTCGCGCCGTGGCGAGCGAGCTCCTCGCCCTCAACGAGCTGGTTGTAGAGAGGCTGCTCGGGCCAGCACGGCAGGCCGCCCACGTCGATGAGCGGGAGGTACTCGCCGGATCGGGGCGTCGCCTGCCGGCCGATGACGACCCGCTCGACGCGCTGCTGGTCTCCGGAGAGCTCGAGCCTCTGCACGCGGTGGAAGAACTCGAAGCGGACCCCGCGCCGCCGCAGCACCTCATACAACGGCGCGAAGACGGTCTCTCCCATGCCCGCACGCATCTTGTAGAAGATGGCACCGCGGTAGCACGTGAACATGCGCATCATCCCGAGGAGGGCGAGCCCCGCGCCAGCACCGGCGCCGTCGCAGAAGGCGAGGTGGTAGAAGGCGCGGACCAGCCCGCTCGACACCGTCAGCTCGGAGGCCCCGTGCTTGCGGAGCCAGTCGCTGAACTCCAGCTCGTCCAGAGCCTCGAAGTCAGCGGGCGACCCGAAGGGGCCATCGCGCAGGATGCCGATCAAGGAGACGGCGCTGAACTCGAGGACGACCCACAGACGCCGCAGGTGGGTGTCGACCTCGAGGTCGCGCCGCGCCAGGACCCGAAGCCGCTCGAGCAGTGATCGGACGCCATCGGCGAGAGCTCGCCCCGCCTTGCCCACGAGCAGAGCCGCTTCGAGCGCGAGCGCGTGCTTGAGCAAGTCCTGGAGCTGACGGGCCACGTCGTCGAGCTCGGGCCGGAGCCCTCGTCGCTGGTTCCACCAGCCGAGCGCATAGCGGAGCACCTGTCGCGCGGCGCCGCGGATGGACTCCGCGGGAGTGGGCAGCGGGCGCCCATCTCCTGGCCACTCGCCGGTCTCAGGGAAGGTGACGCTCCAGTGCTCCCAGCCGCGTGGGGTGTGCTCCCCGACAGCGATGGAGCTGTGCTTGATAAAGGCGTCGCGCAATGTTCGCATCGCCGCGCCGGGTGGACGGCCGAGCTCCTCATAGCAGCGGCGCAGCAGGGTGAAGGCGTTCTCGTAGTACCCGAGCCAGACGTGCAGCCCGTGCTCCTCGATGCGCCCATGCGCTTCCCGGTTGCGGACGCTCGCGCCCTTCCCACCGAGCAGCCATCCGTCCTGGTAGACGGTGAGCTCGTAGCGCTCGCGAAGTGCGGCTGTCTCGGTCAGGGCAAAGGCGGCCGAGAGCGAGGCCATGCCTCCGCCCAGGATGGCAATCTTCTCGCGATGGGGATGCATGGCAGTCAAGTCGGAGGGCGCTGATGCCCTGGCGTCCGCTCTCAATCCATGTGCTGCACGTCCATGGAGTCGGGCATCAGGGCCCACGGGTGCCGTCTTGCCTCATAGACGGAATACTGAGGGGCAGGGAAGTGAGGATCGGCGAACGCTCCCACGGCGACGGCGATCATCTCCGGCATCCCACTCAGCTCCCAATAGACGGTCGAGCCGCAGCTCGGGCAGAAGTGGAGGGTGACAGGATCGCCGCTGTCTCCCTTGCGGACGAAGGGCGTGGCGCGGCCTTCGATGCGGGTCACCTGCTCACGGTGGAAGCGTGCTTGGACACCAAACACGCTCCCTGTCCGCTGCTGACAGGCAAAGCAGTGGCACATGGAGACCCTGACGGGTTCGCCTTCACAGGTGAGGTGCAGCTGTCCACAACTGCAGGAAGCGCGACGGGTCGTCATGAGGCCTCTCGGGCTACCACTTGCCGTTCTTGCTGAGGCTCTTGATCTTCGTGTCGGCCTTGGTGAGGTTGGCGGCCGCCTTGCCCTTGCCCGAGAGCGTGGCGTAGACGCTGTTGCGGAACTCGGTGCTCACCTGGTTGTACTTCGCGCCGGTGATGGTCGGCCGGGGGACGGCATTCGTGAAGGTGTCATAGAGGCTGGCGAAGAAGGGGTTGGCCTTGAGCAGCTCCTCGTCCTGGTAGAGGCTCGTGATGGTGGGGTTGAACGCGCCCACCACGGCCCGGCGCTTCTGCTCCTCGGCGCTGGTCAGGTACTTCACCAGCTCCACCGCGAGCTCCTTGTTCTTGGAGTACTTCGGCACTCCCAGCTGCCAGCCGCCCAGCGTGCCCGTGGACTTGCCGTCCGGGCCGCCCTTGGGCAGCGCCATCACCCCCACCTTGTCCTTGACCATGCTGTCCTTGGAGTTCGCCAGCGCCCAGGCGTACGGCCAGTTGCGCATGAACACCGCATTGCCGGACTGGAAGGCCCCGCGAGCCCCCTCCTCCTCGTAGCTCAGCACGCCCTTGGGCACCACGGTGCCCACCAGCGAGGCGAAGAAGTCGATGGCCTCCACCGCCTTCGGGTTGTTGAGGGTGACCTGGCCCTTGGCGTCGACGATGGTTCCCCCGCCGAAGGAGTCCACCCACTCCAGAGCGGTGCACGTCAGGCCCTCATAGGACTTGCCCTGGAAGACGAGGCCCACCAGCTTGTCGTTGCCCGCCTTCTTCTCCGCGTCCAGCACCACCTTGGCCGACGCGGCCAGCTCCTGCCACGTGGTGGGCGGCTTCTGCCCGTGCTTCTCCAGCAGATCCTTGCGGTAGTAGAGCACCCCCGCATCCGTGAACCAGGGCATGGCCACCAGCTTCCCATTCACCAGGTTGTTCTGGACGATGGAAGGGAAGTGCTGCTTCAGCACCTCTTCGGAGATGTAGGGCTTCAGGTCGAGGAAGTGGTTGGCCACGATGCCCGGCCAGATGATGTCAATGCGCGCCACGTCGAGGTCTGCCGAGCCCGCCGCCATCAACTGCTGGAGCTGCGCCAGCTCTTGAGAGGTATCCGTGGGCGCGCTCATGACCTGCACGGTGTGCCCGGTCTTCTTCGCCCAGGCCTGCGCGCCTTGCGTGCACAGGTCCTTCTCCATTCCCACGCTGCCGCAGGCGATGACGAGCGTCTCCGCCTGAGCCAGCGGGGGAGCGAACAGCGCCACCGCGGCCACGAGCCCTGCCAGTACCTTCTTCATGTATCTCTCCTTCTCCTGCAAAGCGCTCCAGGCTTGGAGCGCGGAGCGGCTGCGTCAGTTATTCGATGGAGCGGGCGTTTCCCCCCTGTTGCCCCCGCGGAGCCGCGTTCGCCCAGGTCTCTGCCACGGCCGTCATGAGGCGATCGATGTCGAGGGGCTTGGCCAGGTGTCTCTGGAATCCCGCGGTGAGCGCTTGTTCACGATCCGCGTCGCTGACCAGCGCGGTCATCGCTATCGCCGGGACGTCTCCCCCTCGCTC
>Ga0190275_10001991_pt1 | contig 14886 bp, 13 predicted proteins | sample Popmic550T_FD_133745 | JGI IMG/M metagenome (GOLD analysis project Ga0190275, IMG submission 133745) | Populus adjacent soil microbial communities from riparian zone of Yellowstone River, Montana, USA - 550 T | ecosystem: Environmental > Terrestrial > Soil > Riparian zone > Trees stand | place... | reverse complement strand
GCCCTATTGGACCTCGGGATGCGGCGCGTTCCGCTTGCCACTGCGATGCCGGAGGAGGGACTCGAACCCCCGACACGCGGATTATGATTCCGCTGCTCTAACCAGCTGAGCTACTCCGGCGGGGACGGGGATGGTAGCGAGGCGGGCGTTGGCGGCTGCTCTGGGTGGGTAGTCGAGGGGAAATTCGGGGAATGGGGCTGCAAATGCGCTGGGAGCAGGGGAAATGACTGCAGTGAAGGGACATCATGATTAGGCTGAATTCGTGACGGCTGAGCTGGATAGGGCGGTGAAGACGGTCGTCCGGCAGTGCATGGGGATCTCGCCGGGGGAGGACGTGCTGGTGATCTGCAACCCGGTGACCGAAGAGATCGGTGCGCTGATGCGGATCGAGGCGCAGGGGGAGGGCGCCGACGCGACGCTTGCGGTGATCTCCGAGCGCGACTCGGCCGCCGCCGAGCCGCCGCGGGCGGTCGCTGCGGCGATGGCCGCGGCCGACGTGGTCCTGGCGCCGACGATTCAGTCGCTCTCCCACACCGCCGCCCGCAAAGCCGCCAGCGAGGCCGGCGTTCGCATCGGCACTCTCCCGGGCGTAACCGAAGAGATGCTGGGCCGGCTGATGACCGGTGACCTGGAGGAGATCCGCCGCCGCGGCTGGGCGATCGTTACCGCCCTCAACCGCGGCTCGGAGGTGCGCATCACCTGCCGCCACGGCAGCGACCTGCGGATCGGGCTGGGGGAGCGGATGGGGATCGTCGACGCCGGCGAACTCGGCAATCGCGGCGCCTTCGGCAACCTTCCCTGCGGCGAGGGCTTCATCGCCCCGATGGAGGGGACGACGGAGGGCAAACTCGTCATCGACGGCTCGATCGCCGAAGTCGGCCTGCTGGAGACGCCGGTCGAGCTGACGGTTCGGGCGGGGCACCTGGTCGACGCGACCGGTGAGGACGGCGCCCGGCTGCTGGAGCTGCTGACCGCCCACGGCGAGGACGGCACGAACGTCGCCGAGCTTGGGATCGGCACCAACGAAGAAGCGATCCTCACCGGCAACATCCTCGAGGACGAGAAGATCCTCGGCACCTGCCACGTTGCCTTCGGCGCCTCGGCTGCGATCGGCGGCACCGTGCAGGTCCCCGTCCACCTCGACTGTGTCGTGCTCGAGCCGACGCTGGAGATCGACGGCGAGACGATCGTCAGCGACGGCGAGCTGCTGGTCTGAGGTCGAGGATGGCGCCCCTGCTCGCGGTGCCGAACGTCTCCGAGGGAGCCGACGGCAACCGCCTCGACCGGCTGCAAGAGGCCTTCACCCGCGGCATCCGGCTGCTCGACCGCCACTCCGACAGCGACCACGGCCGCTCCGTCTTCACCCTGGCGGGCGAGCCCGGCGCGCTGACCGGCGCGCTCGCCGCCGGCGCCGAGGAGGCACTGGAGACGATCGACATGCATGACTACCGCGGCGCCCATCCGGCGGTCGGCGGGCTCGACGTCTGCCCGGTTGTCTGGTTCGACTCCGGCGACCGCGAGGCGGCGCGCACCGAGGCGGTGGTCGTCGCCGAGCAGATCGGCGGCCTCGGGATCCCGGTCTTCCTCTATGGCGAGCTGGCGCGCGACCCCGGCCGGGCCGAGCGCGCCTACTTTCGCAACGGCGGCCTCGCCGAGCTCTGGCTGCGGATGGAGTCGGGGGAGCTGCGGCCGGACTTCGGCCCGGGCCTGCCGCACCGCACCGCCGGCGCCACCCTCGTCACCGCCCGCCCCCCGCTGGCCGCCTTCAACGTCGAGCTCGACAGCGGCGACGTCGAGGTCGCCCGCGCCGTCGCCGCCGGGCTGCGGGAGGCGGGAGGAGGGCCGCGCGGCGTGCGGGCGATCGGCCTGCTCCTCTCTGGCGGCCGGGCCCAGGTCTCGACCAACGTCCACGACCCCCTGGCGGTGCCGCTAGGCGAGGTCGTCGAGCGGGTGCGGCAGCTGGCGGCGCCGCTGGGGGCGCGGCCGCTCGAGGCGGAGCTGGTCGGGCTGATCCCCGCGGCCGCCCTGGCCAGCTATCCGGCCGACGTGCCGATCCGCGGCTTCGACCCCAGCCAGCACGTGATCGAGCGGCGGCTGGAAGCGCCGAGCGACTAGATTCCTCTCTCCATGGCCCAGACGAACAAAAGGCGCCGGCGCAAGCGCCGCGGCACCCAGGGCGGGCGCGTCGAGACCAACGCTCGCGCCAGCCGCCCCCGTACCCGCGAGGAAGCCAAAGCGCGCGCCCGCTCCCGCCGTAAACCGGCGGTGCGGGGGGACAACCCGCCGACCTGGCGCGGCGCCATCACCCGCGGCCTCTTCGCCGCCGCGATCTTTGCCGTCCTGCTGATCCTCCTGTTCAAAAAACCAGCGGGCTCCTCGCTCCTCTTCGGCCTCTTCATGCTGGTCTTCTACGTCCCCGCCGGCTACTACATCGACTTGACGATGTGGCGGCGACGGGAGCGCGCCCGCATCCGCGGCCAGGGCAAGTAGCCCGGAGCAGGCAGATGGCCCTCAACGTGGAGATGCTCACGGTCGGCCCGATCGCCGAGAACTGCTTCCTCTTCCGCCGCGAGGGCTCCGACCGCCTGCTCGTCGTCGATCCGGGCGAGGAGCCGGAGCGGATCCTGGCGGCGATCGAGGCGACCGGCGCCCAGGCCGAGGCGATCCTTCTCACCCACTGCCACTTCGACCACATCGGCGCCGTGGCGCCGCTGGCGAAGGCGACCGGCGCCCCCGTCTACTGCCCGGAGATCGAGCTGCCGGTGCTCGCCGACATCATGGCCTTCGTCCCCTGGGAGGGCTTCGGCCCCTACGAGAGCTACGAGGCCGACGAGATCGTCCGCGGCGGCGAGACCCTGGAGCTGGCGGGGCTGGAGATCGACGTCGTCTTCACGCCGGGCCACAGCCCCGGCCACGTCACCTACGCGGTCCGCGGCGAGCCGGCGCTCTTCTCCGGCGACGTCCTCTTCCAGGGCTCGGTCGGGCGGGTCGACCTGCCCGGTGGCGACGGGCCGACCCTGCTGGCCTCGATCGGGCGGTTGCTCGAGGCCTATCCCGACGAGACCGTCGTCCACCCGGGTCATATGGGCCTGACGACGCTTGGCGCCGAGCGCGCCACCAACCCCTTCCTCGGCTCGCTGGCGCAGTAGGTCGCGCCGGTCGGGGTTGGTCTAAGGTCGCCCGCACGATGGCGAGCAAGTTCCAGGCACCGCGGGGGACCTTCGACGTCCTGCCCGAGGCGGCGCGGTCGCGGTCGCTGCTCGAAGGCGCCGCCGCGACGGTCTTCGCCCGCGCCGGCTACGAGCCGATCGCCACCCCCGCCTTCGAGGACACCGCCCTCTTCGAACGCGGGGTCGGCCAGTCGACCGACATCGTCCGCAAGGAGATGTTCACCTTCGAGGACAAGGGCGGCCGCAGCCTCACCCTGCGCCCGGAGGGGACCGCCTCGATCTGCCGCGCCTACCTCGAGCACGGGATGCACAAACTGGCGCAGCCGGTGAAGCTCTCCTACCTCGGACCCTTCTTCCGCCACGAGCGCCCGCAGGCGGGTCGCTACCGCCAGTTCCACCAGCTCGGGGCAGAGTGCATCGGCACCGATTCGCCGCTGGCCGACGCCGAGGTGATCATGCTCCTCTCCGACCTGCTGGGAGAGCTCGGGGTGCCGGGGGTGGAGCTGCGGCTCGGCAGCCTCGGCTCCTTCGAAGCACGGCGCGCCTACCTTGAGGACCTGAAAGCGCACCTGCACGCCAACGAGGGGGAGCTCTCCAAGGACGTGCGCGAGCGGATCGACATCAACCCCCTGCGCGCCTTCGACGCCGACGACGAGGGGACGCGCGGGGTGATGGCGAGCGCGCCGACGATCGTCGGGCAGCTGCAGGGCGAGGACGCCGAGCACTTCGCCGAGGTGCGCTCGCTGCTCGACGCCGCCGGCATCTCTTACACCGTCGACCCGACCCTGGTCCGCGGCCTCGACTACTACACGCGGACGATCTTCTCCTTCGTCTGCGACCAGCTCGGCGCCCAGTCGGAGATCGGCGGCGGCGGTCGCTACGACGGGCTGATCGAGCAGCTCGGCGGCCCGGCGACGCCGGCAGTCGGCTTCGCGGCCGGGATCGAGCGGATCCTCCTCGCGCTCGACGAAGAGGTCTCGGGGGCCGGGCGCGACGTCTTCGTCGCGGTCGCCGACCCGGGCCAGCGGGCGCGGGCGATGGCGCTGACGGTAGAGCTGCGCCACGCCGGGATCTCGACCGAGGTCGATCTTGCCGGCCGCGGCCTCAAGGGACAGCTCAAGCACGCCGACCGAATCGGCGCCCGTCGCGTCCTCATCCTCGAGGCCGAAGGGGGCGCCCAGTTGCGCGACATGGAGACCGGCGAGCAGCGCGCCGCCGATCCCGGCAAGCTTCTCGACGAGATGACGGGAGGGAAACTTTGAGCGAGGCGCCGCCACTGACCGCGAACGAGTACCGCGACACCTGGTGTGGCCAGGTGCTGCCCGACCGGGTCGACTCGGAGGTGCGGGTGGCCGGCTGGGTCAACCGGCGTCGCGACCACGGCGGCCTGATCTTCATCGACCTCCGCGACCGCACCGGGATCGTCCAGCTCGTCTTCAACCCCGACACCTCCGGCGAGTCCTTCGAGCTCGCCCACAAACTGCGGGCCGAGGACGTGCTGAGCGCGACCGGGCCAGTTGTGCGGCGCTCCGCGGAGACCGTCAACTCCGAGCTGGCCACCGGCGAGGTCGAGTTGCAGGTGACCGGCGGCGAGTTGCTCGCCGGGTCGGAGACGCCGCCCTTCCAGATCGAGGGCTTCAGCAGCGAGGTCGGCGAGGACACCCGGCTGCGCTACCGCTACCTCGACCTGCGGCGCGAGCAGATGCGCGAGGCGCTGCTGCTGCGCCACCGGGTCGTCGCGGCGATGCGCGGGTTCCTCGACGGCGAGGGCTTCGTCGACGTCGAGACGCCGGTCCTGACCCGCTCGACGCCGGAGGGCGCCCGCGACTTCCTCGTTCCCAGCCGCCAGCAGCAGGGCTCCTTCTACGCGCTGCCGCAGTCGCCGCAACTGTTCAAGCAGCTGCTGATGGTCTCCGGCTTTGAGCGCTACTACCAGGTGGCCCGCTGCTTCCGCGACGAGGCAACCCGGGCCGACCGCCAGGCCGAGTTCACCCAGCTCGACGTTGAGATGTCCTTCGTCGGCGTCGATGACGTGATCGCGGTCAACGAACGCCTGCTTGCCCACGTCTTCGAGCAGGTCGGCGGCCCCCAGGTCGACGTGCCGATGCAGCGGATGGGCTACGACGAGGCGATGGACCGCTTCGGCACCGATCGGCCCGACCTGCGCTTCGGGCTCGAGCTGGTCGACCTCGGCGACGCCCTGCGCGAGACCGAGTTCAAGGTCTTCCGCTCGGTGCTCGACGGCGGCGGCTCGATTCGGGGCATCAACGCCGGCCGCCGCGAGATGCCGCGCTCCGAGCTGGACGGGCTGATCTCCCGCGCCCAAGAGCTGGGGGCGAAGGGGCTGGTCTGGGCCTTCCGCGAGGGCGACGGCTGGCGCTCACCGACCGCGAAGTTCCTCAGCGAGAGGGAGCTGGCCGACCTCAACCAGCGCCTCGGCGCCGAGGAGGGAGACCTGCTGCTGCTGGTCGCCGACAAGCGCCCGGTCACCGACACGGTCCTGGGGCAGCTGCGGCTCGACCTGGCGGAGCGCTTCGAGCTGATCGACGAGGGAGACAACCGGCTCGTCTGGATCGTCGATTGGCCGCTGATGGAGTGGAACGAGGGGGAGAAGCGCTGGGACGCGCTGCACCACCCCTTCACCGCACCGGCGGGCGATTTCGACCCCGACAACCCGGGTGCCGCGCGAGCTCAGGCCTACGACGTGGTCTGGAACGGGCAGGAGCTCGGCGGCGGATCGGTTCGTATCCACGACGCCGGGATGCAGGAGGCGGTGTTCGGAGCGCTGGGAATCGACCGCGAGACCGCCGAGGCCCGCTTCGGCTTCCTGCTCGAGGCGCTGCGCTACGGAGCGCCGCCCCACGGGGGGATCGCCTACGGCGTCGACCGCATCGTCCAGCGCCTCTACGGAGCCGAGACGATCCGTGACGTGATCGCCTTCCCCAAGACCGCCTCCGGGTTCGACCTGCTCACCGAGGCGCCGGCGCCGGTCGACGAGCTGCAGCTGCGCGAGCTCGCGATCGCGATCCACAAGCCCAAACTGCCCGGCCACTGAGATGGGCCTGCGGGACTGGATACCCCGCAAATGGCGCCCGGCCCCCGGGCCCGGCAAGACGCCGGTTCACATCGACGACGCCAGCTTCGACAGCTGGGAGGTGGTCCGCGACTTCGGCGAGCTGGGGACCGCCCGTGCTTGGCATCAGGCGCTGGCCGAGGCGGAGATCGAGGCGGTGCTGACCTCGGACTGGCCCCTGGATCGCTTCGGCCGCGGCGACATCTCCCTGCGGGTTCCCGCCGACCGCTGGAGCGAAGCCGAGTGGCACCTGTCGAACCTGGACGACTCCGTTTAGTCGGACTGCTTCGGTGGTACCGTAGGAGCAGGCTCGAGCCCGTACGAGAGCCGTCTCACCGTTTGACCCAACACAAACGGCGCGGGAGCTGACAAGTCTCTGGGTCCCTTGGGATTCGGAGCAGGCACCCACCTTCACTTGAAGGGATCAAAGCTAGAGGCGGCAACGGCGGGTTGGGGCCTTTTTCATGCCTGAATCGACGGAGTCGGCACGAAGCGCGCACCACGGGTGCGTCGCCTCGCGACAACCTCGGGCCGATGGGAGCCGAGCGGGCATTTGAACGTGTTGTGCACGTCGAATCGCCCACTCGCGAGCAGGATCAGAAGATGGCCGCGCTTGCGGGCCGGCAGCATGGGATCGTGGCGCGGCGGCAGTTGGCCGCACTTGGGATGAGCAGAGAGGCGATCGCCACGCGCTTGGGACGGCGGCACCTGCATGAGGTGCACCGAGGGATCTACATCGTGGGCGTACGGCGGATCACCCAAAGAGGATGCTGGATGGCTGCAGTGCTTGCGGCTGGGGAGGGGGCCGTCTTGAGCCATCGATCGGCGGCCCGACTCTGGGGCGTCCTTCCACTGGCAGCTGAATGGATTGACGTCGCCGTTCCCGGCAAGCGAATTCGGCGACAAGGGATCGTCAATCGCCGCTCCGAGGTTGCCGACGACGAGCAGACCGTGGTCGACGGAATTCCGGTTACCTCGGTCTTCCGGACGATCTTCGACCTCGCCGCGGTTGTAGACAAGCGGACGTTGGAGCGGGCGCTGCATGAGGCGGAAGTGCGGGAACTGAGGGATCGGGTGTCGCTGCCGACGCTGCTCGAGCGTTATCCGCGGAGAAGGGGGAGCCGGAACCTGAGCGCCTTGCTGGAGTCGCAGGAGCCGGTGGGGTGGACGCGGAACGACTTCGAGGAGGCGTTCTTGGCGCTCGTCGACGCCTACGGGCTGCCGCGGCCGCGGATGAACGCCGCCCTGGCGCTGCGCGGGCGCTTCTTCGAGATCGACGCACTCTGGGAGGAGCAGTGGATCGCGGTGGAGCTCGACAGCCGCGGTGTGCACGGGACGCGCAAGCGCTTTGAGACCGATCGGCAGCGGGACCGGATCCTCCTCGCCGAGGGCTGGCGGACGATGCGGGTCACCTGGCGGCAGTTGCAGGAGGAACCAGATGAGGTTGTGGCTGATCTTTGCTTGCTGCTGCGGGCTCTACCGCGCTCTACCCTGTGATCCATGGAGCGAGAGCTGTTCGAGCACTACCTGCGTGACGAGAGCCGTCATGGACCGGTTGCTGACGCTGCCTTTACGGGTGCCGCGGGTGGCGCGGCCTGCGGCGATCTCTCGCGGATCTCGCTGACGGTTACTGATGGGAGAGTCGATTCCGTCACCGTCGACTCCGAGGGCTGCGGGGCGACCAAGGCCGCGACCGCGGCTGTCGCCGAGATAGTGGACGGAGAGCCGGTTCTTGCCGCCGCCCTGATCGACATCGACGCGGTCGACAACGCCATCGGCGGCCTCACCCCCGCCAAGCGGCACGCCGCCCAACTAGCCACCGACGCCCTCCACCGCGCGCTACAAAGCATCGCTTCTTCGTCCTTGAGCCTGATTCCGGACTCAGGGCGATTGGCCACCACACCCAGAAGGGGTGGCCAATCGTCCCAGCCAGAGCGCCGCGTAGCCGTCGCCATGTCCGGCGGCGTCGACAGCGCCGTGGCGGCGCTGCTCGCCCGCGAGGAAGGGGCAGAGGTGATCGGGATCACGGTCAAGCTCTGGACCGATCCTGAGACCGACGGCGCCAAGGCCTGCTGCTCCCCCGAGGCCGTGCTCGGCGCCCGCGCGCTCGCCCACCAGCTCGGAATGCCGCACTTCACCCTCGACCTCGAGGAGGACTTCCGGCGCCGCGTCGTCGACCGCTTCATCGGCGGCTACACCGAGGGCAACACGCCCAACCCCTGCATCCTCTGCAACGGCGAGGTGCGGCTGGCGGCGATGATCGACCTCGCCGAGCGGGTCGGGGCAGAGCGCCTCCTCACCGGCCACTACGCCCGCATCGTCGAGGACGGCGACGGGCCGCTGCTCGCCGGCGCCGCCGACCAGGCCAAGGACCAGAGCTACATGCTCGCGGCGCTGCCGCCGGAGTTGCTGGGGCGCCTCGGCTTCCCGCTGACCGAGCTGACCAAGCCCGAGGTACGGGAGATCGCCGCCCGCCACGGCCTCTCCCGCGTCTCCCGCAAGGCGGAGAGCCAGGACCTCTGCTTCCTCGCCGGCCAGGGCAAGCGCGGCTTCCTGCGCCGCCACGGTGGCCTGCGCGAGCGCGAGGGGGCGATCGTCGACTCCGCCGGCAAGACCCTCGGCCGCCACCGCGGCCACCACGACTTCACCGTCGGCCAGCGCCGCGGCATCGGCGTCTCGGCGCCGGAGGCGCTCTACGTCCTCGCCACCGACGCCGCCACCAACACCGTCACCGTCGGCACCCAGGCCGAGCTGGAGAAGCGCAGCGTCACCGTGCGCGACGCCGTGCTCCACCGCGAGGCAGACGCGGTCGACGCGGTCAAGCTCCGCTACCGCTCCCGCACCCTCCCCGCCACCGTTGAGGCGGCGGGGAGAGGACGGCACTCCTCCCTGGAGATTGAGTTGGCCGAGGGCTTCGCCGGCGTCGCTCCCGGCCAGACGGCGGTGCTCCTGGCGGGCGACCGGATCGTCGGCCACGGCACCATCGCCGTCTAGAACAAACGGCTAGGCGACCGAGGTGGCGGCAAGGGTTGCCGCTTTCTCCCGCCTCAACTCGTTGACTTTCTTAATGCAGCGGCTGAACTCGGTCCCCTTCTCGCCTTTGACGTGCTTCTTGCTGAGGCCCTTGCACGCCTTCTTCGGCTTCATGTTCTCGTTGCCGTCGGCGAGCTTCAGTCGTTTCACGCAGCGGCTGAAGGCAGTCCCTTGCTCGCCTTTGACGTGCTTCTTGCTCTCTCCGCGGCAGTAGTAGCCGTAGGCGTTGCCTTTCGGCGCCGATTTCGGGCCTTTCGGCGTGTCCGGGTGGTAATCCGGTGCGTAGGTGACGGCTCCGGCCCCCACGGGGAGCAGTCCCAGCGAGAACACCGCAACTGCCAGCGTCAACGTCATGCGCAGTTTCATCTTCGCCTCCTCCGACTGGTGTCGAACGGTTCGGTCCAGCTGAAACGCGCCTGGCGGCCGTTCGTAAGCCCCAACTTCGCCGCGCCGCCCCGGATCGAACAAATATTTAGGCTTCCTAACATGAGGGCGAAGGAGATCCGGGAGACCTACCTGTCGTTTTTCGCTGAGCGGGGGCACAAGATCGTCCCCTCGGCGTCGCTGGTGCCCTCCATGCACGACCCCTCGGTGCTGCTCACCACGGCGGGGATGCAGCCCTTCAAGCCCTACTTCCTGGGCCGCGAAAAACCGCCGGCGCCGCGCCTCGCCGACGTGCAGAAATGCTTCCGCACGACCGATATCGAGGAGGTCGGCAACACCGCCCGCCACATGACCTTCTTCGAGATGCTCGGCAACTGGAGCTTCGGCGACTACTTCAAGGCCGAGTCGATCCCCTGGGGCTGGGAGCTCTCCACCCAGGGCTTCGGGATGGACCCGGAGCGGATCTGGGTCACCGTCTTCGGCGGCGACGAGGAGCTCGGGCTCGGTCCCGACGAGGAGGCAATCGAGATCTGGCGCGCCACCGGCGTGCCGGAGGAGCGGATCGTCCGCCTCGGCCGCGAGGACAACTTCTGGCAGGCCGGCCCGACCGGCCCCTGCGGCCCCTGCTCGGAGCTCTACCTCGATCGCGGCCTCGCCTTCGGCGCCGAGGGCGACCGCCCGGGCGACGACTCCGACCGCTTCCTCGAGTTCTGGAACCACGTCTTCATGAGCTACGAGCTCGCCGAGGACGGCACCCTGACCGAGCTGCCGATGAAGAACATCGACACCGGCATGGGGCTGGACCGGATGGCGGCGGTGCTCCAGGACGTCCCCTCGGTCTTCGAGTCCGACCACGTGCGGCCGCTGGTCGAGCTGATCGAGGAGCTCTCCGGTCGCCGCTACGACGAGGGCGGGGCAGTGACGCGGGCGATGCGGATCGTCGCCGACCACAGCCGCGGCGCCGCCTTCCTGATCGCCGACGGCGTCGTTCCCTCCAACGAGGATCGCGGCTACATCCTGCGGCGGATCATGCGGCGGGCGATCCAGCAGGGCCGCAGCCTCGGCCTCGAGGCCCCCTGGCTGGGCCGCTTCGCCGAGCGCACGATCGAGCTGATGGGGGACGCCTACCCCGAGCTGGTCGCCGAGCGGGAGACGATCCGGCGCTGGGTCGGCGCCGAGGAGGAGAGCTTTGGGCGTACCCTGGAGCGCGGCAGCGAGCTGCTGGAGCGGCTGGTCGCCGAGGCGCAGGCGTCCAACACTTCCTGGATCAGCGCCGCCGCGGCTTTCAAACTGCACGACACTTACGGCTTTCCCTACGACCTGACCAAGGAGCTCCTGGCCGAGCGCGGCCTCGCGGTCGACGACCAGGGCTTCCAGGAGCTGATGGAGGAGCAGCGCCAGCGCGCCCGCGTCGGCGCCGCCACCGCCCACGGCTCGGAGAACACGCACGAGCGCGTCGCCGCCTTCGCCGCCGCGGCACCGCCCACCCGTTTCGTTGGCTTCGAGACCCTGCGCACCAGCACCGGCCTCGCCGCGGCCGAGCCGGTCGACGGCAAGGCGCTGGTGAAGCTGGAGGAGAGCCCCTTCTACGCCGAGGGCGGGGGCCAGGTCGCCGACTCCGGGGTGCTGCGCTGGGAGGGCGGAGAGGCCCGCGTCCTCGACGTCTACCGGCTCGGTGAAGACCAGGCGATCGAGGTCGAGGCGGGTGGGGAGATCGCTGCCGGTGTCGCCGTCGAGGCCGAAGTCGACCACGAGGCCCGGCACGCGACGATGCGCAACCACACCGCCACCCACCTCCTCCACGCGGCGCTGCGCGAGCGCCTCGGCAACCACGTGCGCCAGGCGGGCTCGGCGGTCCGCCCGGACAAGCTCCGCTTCGACTTCACCCACGGCCAGTCGCTCAGCCCCGAGGAGTTGCGCGACGTCGAGGAGCGGGTCAACGAGTGGGTCAAGGCCAGCCGCGCGGTGCGCTGGATGAACATGAACCGCGAGGAGGCCGAACGGCTCGGCGCGATGGCCCTGTTCGGCGAGAAATACGGCGAGTGGGTGCGCGTGGTCGAGGTCGACGGCGTCTCCCGCGAGCTCTGCGGCGGCACCCACGTCGCCAACACCGCCGAGGTCGGCATCTTCAAAGTCACCTCCGAGGGATCGAGCGCCGCCAACGTGCGCCGGGTCGAGGCGATTACCGGGCCCGCCGCGATCGACCATTTCCGCGAGCGCGAGGCGCAGCTGCGCGAGGCCGGTGAGCTGCTGGGCAACCCGCAGGACCCGGTGGCGGCGGCGCGTCGCGCTGCCGAGCAGCTGCGCGAGGCCAGCGCCGGCGCCGAGAAGGCCCAGCGTGAGCAGCTCGGGGGAGCGGCCGACGAGCTGGCAGGTAGGGCCGAAGAGCTGCCGGGCGGCGGCCGTCTCGTCGTCGCCGTCGTCGCCGAGAGCCTGCAGGCGAACCCGAAGCAGTTGCTCGACCTCGCCAACCGCGTGCAGTCCAAGGCCGGGCAGCCCGCGGCGGTCGTGCTCGGCGGTGCCTTTGGCTCGAAGGCGGGACTGGTCGCACTCGTCTCCAAGGACCTGGTCGGGCGCGGCATCTCCGCCGGCTCGATCATCCGCGAGATCGCCCCGATCGTCGGTGGCGGAGGCGGCGGGCGCGACGACATGGCCCAGGCCGGCGGCAAAGACCCCGCGAAGCTCGACGACGCGCTCGCGGCTGCTCGCGCCGCGATCGAGCGGGAGCTCGGCTAAGAGGCACATGCGGGTGCTGGCTCTCGACCACGGCACGGTTCGGATCGGCTGTGCGCTCTCGGACCCGAGCGGGACCCTGGTGACGCCGCTGCCGGTAATCGAGCCGCCGGAGGCGCGCGCGGTGGCCGAGCTGGTCGACGCGCACGGGGTCGAGACCGTGGTGGTCGGCCTGCCGATCCACCTCAGCGGTGAGGAGGGCAGCCAGGCCGGCTTGGCGAGGAGCTTCTGCCGCGAACTGGAAGCGATGCTCTCGATCCCGGTTGACACCTACGACGAGCGGCTGACGAGCCGGATGGCCGACGCCACCCGCCGCGGCGGCGCCACCGCGGCCCGCGACTCGATCGCCGCCGCCCACCTGCTCGAGTCCTATCTGGCGAGTGTGGAGCGCGACGCGAGCGGGGAGGAAGGGGCGGAGCGATGAGCGACGACTGGCTCAAAGATGACCCCTTTGCCGATCCCGACGATCCGGCCGCGCGTGAGCGCGAGCAGCGCCGCCGCGAGCGCGAGGAGAAGCGCCGCCAGCGGGAAGCCAAGCAGGCCAAGGCCGAACAGAAGGCGAAGGCGAAGGCCCCGCCGCCTGCTTCGCCGCCACCGACCGCAGAACCGCCGCCGTCCCCGCCGCCTCCTCCGCCGCCGCCGGAGCCGGCGCAACCGCCGCCTCCGCCTCCGCCTCCGCCTCCGCCGACGGACGAACCCCCACTGCCTCCGCGCACCCCGGAGGAGGAGTTCTGGGACGAGGATCCGGAGCCCTTGGAGTCGCCGCAGGCTCCGCCGCCGCCCAGTCCGCTGATCGCGGCCAGCAATGGCGGCGGCGCGCGGCCACCCCACAAGCGACCCGCAGCGCTAGCGGCAATCGCCCGTCACCCCTTCCTGGTCTTCGCCGCGCTCGCGGCGCTGTTCGTCCTCTGGGGCCTCAACTCGCTCTTCCAGCCATTCCACGGCGAGGGCTCGGGCAAAGTGCAGGTCACGGTCCCCAAAGGCTCGAGCGTGAGCGAAGTCGGCGACCTGCTGAGCGAGAAAGGCGTGATCGACGACTCGACCATGTTCCAGGTCCGGGTCACCCTCGCCGGCAAGCGCTCGGAAATCTATTCCGGCAACTTCACCCTCGCCAACGACATGAGCTACGGCGACGCGATCGAGGCCCTCTCCGAGCCGCCGATCAAACGCACCCTGACGGTGACGATCCCGGAGGGCTTGACGCGCTCGCAGGCGGCCCAGCTGGTCGAGGAAGTCGGCGTCCCCGGCGACTACACCACGGCGACGATCAGATCCAAATATCTCGACCCCGCCGAATACGGCGGCAAAGGCGCCAAAGACCTCGAAGGCTTCCTCTTTCCCGACACCTTCGAACTGAAGCCGAACGCCCCGGTCGAGGACCTGGTCCAGCTGCAGCTGCTCGACTTCAAGAAACGGATCAAAGGCGTCGACATGCGCTACGCGAAGTCGAAAAACCTGACGGTCTTCGACGTCTTGATCATCGCCTCGATGATCGAGGAGGAGGCCGGGGTCGACAGCCAGCGCAAACTGGTCGCCGCGGTGATCTACAACCGCCTCAAAGAGGGGATGACGCTGGGGATCGACGCGACGATCCGCTTCGCCACCGGCAACTACACCGAGCCGCTGACCGAATCCGAACTGGCGATCGACTCTCCCTACAACAGCCGGCTCAACGCCGGCCTGCCGCCGGGACCGATCGCCAATCCCGGCCTGGACTCGATCGAGGCGGCGGCGAACCCGGCGAAAACCGACCACCTCTTCTACGTCACCACCCCGGGTGCCTGCGGCAAGCTCACCTTCACCGAGACCGAAGAAGAATTTGAAGCGGCGGTCGAGGAATACAACTCAGCCCGCGACGCGGCCGGCGGCAATTCGCCGGACAGCTGCGAGGAATAGCCCGTGCCTCGCTTGGCGGTGCTCGGCCACCCGGTCTCCCACTCACGCTCGCCGGCGATGCAGAACGCGGCGCTGGGGGCGCTGGAGCTGGAGGACTGGAGCTACCGGGCGATCGACGCCGCTCCCGACGCCTTCGAGATGACCGTTCGCGAGCTGGCCGAAGTCGGCTACGCCGGTGTCAACGTCACCGTCCCGCAGAAGGAGGCGGCGCTGGCGCTGGCCGACGAGGCCAGCGAAGCCTCCCAGCAGATCGGCGCCGCCAACACTCTGGTCTTCGCCGAGAAGAAGATCGAGGCCCACAACACCGACGCCGACGGTCTGCTGGCGGCGCTGCCGGACCTGCCGCGCGGTCGCCGGGCGCTGGTGCTGGGAGCCGGCGGCGCGGCGCGGGCGGCGCTGTGGGCGCTGCTCTGGGAAGGGGCGGCGGTTGAGGTCTGGAACCGCACGGCGGAGCGGGCGGCGGCGATCTGCGCGGAACTCGGCGGCGAGCCGGTTGCCGAGCCCGACCAGGCGGGCTATGACCTGATCGTCAACACCAGCGCCGCCGGCCTCGGCGGCGAGGATCCCTTCGAGCAACTGCCGCTGCGGCCCGACCGG
>Ga0190275_10001990_pt1 | contig 14887 bp, 16 predicted proteins | sample Popmic550T_FD_133745 | JGI IMG/M metagenome (GOLD analysis project Ga0190275, IMG submission 133745) | Populus adjacent soil microbial communities from riparian zone of Yellowstone River, Montana, USA - 550 T | ecosystem: Environmental > Terrestrial > Soil > Riparian zone > Trees stand | place... | reverse complement strand
CCTCGCGGCGCGCGACGAGCGCGTGCCCGAGCTCGTGCAGCACGATCGAGCCGAAGAACGTCAGCGCCGCGCCGACCGCCGCCAGGTAGCCGGTCGTCTGGTCGCCCAGCACCTGGGTGAACGAGTCCTGCATCCAGAAGATGAACAGGAACAGGACGAGGAACCACGACACGTTCACCCCGATCCGGATCCCGAACAACCGGGCGAGCGGAAGCGACGACGTGCCGAGCATCGGGCCATGGTCGCACAGCCACCTCAAGCCCAGGTGAGGCGGCGCACCACTAGCATCGCGCCCCGCTCGACTGAGATCGAAAGGACACCATGGCTCACGAAGTGACCTTCATCCCCGGTGACGGCACCGGGCCGGAACTGGCCGAGGCGACGCGCCGCGTGCTCGAGGCCACCGGCGTGGAGTTCGCCTGGGACGAGCATCCCGCGGGCGAGGACGTCTACCGCGAGGAGGGCACGCCGTTCCCGGATCGCACCCTCGACTCGATCAAGCGCACGGGGGTCGGCATCAAGGGCCCGACCACCACCCCGGTGGGCTCGGGCTTCCGGTCGGTGAACGTGCTGCTGCGCAAGGAGCTCGACCTCTACGCCTGCATCCGCCCGTGCAAGGCGTACGAGGGCGTGCGCACGCGCTTCCCCGACACCGACATCGTGGTCGTGCGCGAGAACACCGAGGACCTCTACGCGGGCATCGAGTTCGAACGCGGCAGCCCGGAGAACGCGAAGCTGCGCGCGTTCCTGGCCGACGAGCTCGGCTCGCCGGTGCGCGAGGACGCCGGGATCTCGGTCAAGCCGATCTCCGAGTTCGGCTCCGAGCGCATCGTCGAGGCCGCCTTCGACTACGCGAAGGCCAACGGCCGCCACAAGGTGACGGCCGCGCACAAGGCGAACATCATGAAGTTCTCCGACGGGCTGTTCCTCGAGGTCGCGCGCGCGGTGGCCGAGCGTCACCCCGACATCGAGTTCGAGGACCGCATCATCGACAACCTGTGCAACCAGCTCGTGTCGCGCCCGGAGGAGTACGACGTGATCGTGCTCCCGAACCTCTACGGCGACATCGTCTCCGACCTCGGTGCCGGCCTGATCGGCGGGCTCGGGCTCGCGCCCGGCGGCAACATCGGCACCGAGGCGGCGATGTTCGAGGCCACCCACGGTTCGGCCCCCAAGTACAAGGGGCAGAACAAGGTGAATCCGACGGCGCTGATGCTCTCGGGCGTGCTGATGCTGCGCCACCTCGACGAGCGCGACGCCGCCGACCGGCTCGAGGCCGCCATCGCGGCGGTGATCAAGGCCGGCGAGAACGTGACCTACGACCTGAAGCCCACCCGCGACGACCCGACGGCCGTCGGCACCTCGGAGTTCGCCGACGCCGTGATCGAGGAGATGAACCGATGAGCCCGGCCTCACCCGCCAACGTCACCGTGACCGGCGCCGCCGGCGCGATCGGCTACGCGATCCTGTTCCGGATCGCGTCCGGCCAGATGCTCGGCCCCGACCGGCCGGTGCACCTCCGGCTGCTGGAGATCCCCCAGGCCGCCAAGGCCGCCGAGGGCACCGCGATGGAGCTCGACGACTGCGCGTTCCCGCTGCTGGCGGGCATCGACATCCACGACGACCCGGCCACGGCCTTCGACGGCACGAACTTCGCGCTGCTGATCGGCGCGCGCCCGCGCAGCAAGGGCATGGAGCGCGGCGACCTGCTCGAGGCCAACGGCGGCATCTTCAAGCCGCAGGGCGAGGCGATCAACGCGGGCGCCGCCGACGACGTGCGCGTGCTGGTGGTCGGCAACCCGGCCAACACCAACGCGCTGATCGCGATGAGCAGCGCCCCCGACGTGCCGCGCGAGCGCTTCACCGCGATGACCCGTCTGGACCACAACCGCGCGATCGCGCAGCTCGCCCGCAAGACCGGCGCGGCCGTCGGCGACATCACCCGCATGACGATCTGGGGGAACCACTCCGCCACGCAGTACCCCGACATCTTCCACGCGAAGGTGAACGGCACGGACGCGTCCGAGGTCGCGGGCGACCGCACCTGGCTCGAGCAGGACTTCATCCCGACCGTCCAGAAGCGCGGCGCCGCGATCATCGAGGCGCGCGGGGCGTCGAGCGCGGCGTCGGCCGCCAACGCCGCCGTCGACCACGTCCACGATTGGGTGCACGGGACGCCCGACGGCGACTGGGTCTCGATGTCGGTCCCCTCCGACGGCTCCTACGACGTGCCCGAGGGGCTCATCTCGAGCTTCCCGTGCACGACGAAGGACGGCGGCTGGACCGTCGTGCAGGGACTCGAGATCGACGCGTTCTCACGCGAGCGGATCGACGCGTCCACGGCAGAGCTCGCCGAGGAGCGCGACGCGGTGCAGAAGCTGGGCCTCGTCACCTGATCGCCCGGGGGGCGATCACCTGACGAGGCCTTGGGAGTTCGCCCCGGACGCCGGCCCCGGGTGCCGGCCCTCGTGGGCGAACTCCCGCGTCGTGCGGTTCGTCAGGACGTGGCGCCCTCGGCGGCCGGCTCCGGTTCGCGTGTGTGCCAGCCGCGCCCGGACTTCACCACGAGGCCCTGCTCGGCCAGGCCCGGCATGACGCGGTACAGGTAGTTCTGCTTGATGCCCATCGCCTCGGCCAGCTCGGGGATGGTGATCCCGGGGCGCGCGCGGACGAGCTCGAGCGCCTGGGTGGCGCGGGTGCCGGTGCCGCGCGGCCGGCCGCGGCGGCCGTTGGAGGTGGCGGAGCCGCGGCCGCGGCGGCCGCGCGTGGCGCGGACGGGGGTCTGCTCCACGCCCGCCAGCGCCTGCTCGGCGGCCTCGAGGCGGCGGTACTCGTCCACGAGCGGCTTGAGCTCCTTGAGCCGGCTCTGGATCTCCTTGCGCTTCTCGTCCAGGAAGTCCGTCACGTCAGTCCTCTCACTGCATCGTCGGGTGGATCACGAAGATGGTGTTGGTCCGCACTATGACAGTGAATGGCTCGCTTGTCCGAGATGTTCGTTGCATGGAAGTGGAATGTGGCGCCTTCGCCCCAACTCAACAGTCACCGATCACGGCAGTCAGCGCGCCGGGCGCCCGCCGTCGCGCTCGACGAGCGCCTTGAGCCGCTCCAGCGAGCGCGACGCCTCGCGCTGGGAGATCCCGCCGACCAGCGCGCGGCCCGCCGCGGCGCCGACGAAGCCGCCGGGCGCACGGAACTCGTTGGTGTAGTCGAAGCGCGTGCCGCCGCCGTCGCGGTCGGCCAGCCGGTAGGTCGTGCGGGCGCGCGAGCCGCCCGGGCCGCGCCCGTCCCAGGTAGCGCGGCGGGGCGCCTCGGCCTCCGCCAGCGTCCAGTGCACCTTGAACGGCGCGCCGCGCAGCACGAGCGTCTGCTCGACCTCGTAGCCCGGCCGCACCGCCCCGTCGTCGGTGCGGTTGATGCGCCGGTGGATCGTCACCCAGTCCGCGAAGCGGTGGGGGTCCATGACCACGTCCCAGACCGCTGCGGACGGGGCGTCGATGTCGATCGAGGCGGTCACCAACGTCACCGGGCGGCCAGCTCCTCGTCGCGCTCCCACTCCCGCAGGGCCCGCTCGAGCGCGGCGTCGAGGCGGTGCAGGCGCACGCCGAACGCGGCCGCGGCGGCGTCGTCACGCGGGAGGAGGTCGTGTTCCAGGGACTCCATGAGGGGGCCGATCAGGCCGGCGTCCTCGCCGGCGACCGCCGCGGCCACCACCGAGGCCAGCGGCGTGAGGTTCACCCCGAGCGACACGCTGCGCCGGGAGACGTGCATCCGGTCGGCGATCCGCTCGATGAGGTCCGCGTAGGACAGCACGTCCGGGCCGGCGATGTCCCACGACCCGCCGAGCGAGGCCGGGGCGGTCGCGGAGCGCGCCAGGAACTCGAGCACGTCGCGCCCGTCGACCGGCGCCGTGCGGTTGTCGCGCCACGCGGGCAGCGCCAGCACCGGGAGCCGCTCGATCAGCCGCACGAGGAAGCGGAAGGAGCGCGAGCGCGCGCCGATCACGATCGAGGCCCGCAGCGCGATCGATCCCGGCACCGCATCCAGCAGCACCTCCTCGACGGCCACGCGCGAGGCGAGGTGGCGCGAGGGCCGGCCGTCGCGCGGCAGCAGGCCGCCCAGGTAGACGATCCGCCGCACGCCCGCCGCCACCGCCGCCTCGGCGAAGCGCTCGGCCGCGCGCCGCTCGTCATCCGCGAACGCGCCGTCGGCCGCGCCCTCCATCGAATGGATCAGGTAGTAGGCGACCTCGACCCCGTCGAGCGCCTCCGCGAGCCCGGAGCCGCCGACCGCGTCGCCGCGCACGACCTCGTCCACCAGTCCGGCCGGCACGCGCCCGGGCTCGCGGGACAGGCCGCGGACCGCGTGACCGTCGCGGCGCAGCCGCGGCGCGAGGGCGGCGCCGGCGAACCCGGTGACGCCGGTGACGAGGGTCTGCATGAGCCGGATCCTAGAAACCCGCCAAAGAGCGGGATGAGCTTCCCGCTCGGACGGGAAAATGGGCCCCGACGGCGCCTCTTTGCGGGATCGCAGCCAATGGGCGCGATTTGCGGGATCCGCGCTTGCACGCGATCGGCGCGGGCGCTTTGCTCCTCGCGGCTGTGACGGAGTCATAAGAGAGGAGCGGGGTGTCAGGCACGGCAACGAAGAGCGCGAAGGCACGCAAGGTGACCTGCGAGGACTGCTTCTTCCGCTGCAACACCCTGTGTGCGCTGTCCCTCGACGAGCCGTGCGCGACCTTCCGGCCCGACCATCCCGACGGGCTGCGCCCGCCCGGCCAGCTGCGGTTCGTGTTCCGCCAGGAGCGCCGCAAGCAGGCCGCGTGGGCGTTCCCCACCGCCGAGGAGCAGGCCGCGCTGCACGCGTGACATCGCGGCGCGAAACCGCCTCCCGGCGCGGGCGTCCGCGGAGGTAGAGTCAACCATCGTGCGCATCACCGTCCTGGGCAAGTCGCCCTCCTGGCAGGACGCCGACGGCGCTTGCAGCGGCTACCTCGTCGAGGACGACGGCGTCCGCGTGCTGATCGACTGCGGCAACGGCGTGTTCGGGAAGCTGCGCCGCTTCGCCGACTACCTCGACGTCGACGCGGCGCTCATCTCCCACCTGCACGCCGACCACTTCCTCGACCTCGTCCCGTACTCCTACGCGCTCACCTACGCGCCGCGCCAGCAGCAGGGCGCGCCGCGCCGGCCGGACCTCCACGCGCCCACCGGGGCGCGGGCGGTGTTCCGCCGCGTGGTCGGGGCGTGGGGCGACGAGGAGCTGATCGAGAAGGCCTTCGACCTGCACGAGTACGCGACGAGCGACGTGCTCCGGATCGGGCCGCTGAAGATCCGCTTCCAGCCCGTGCCGCACTACACCGCGACCAACGCGATCGAGATCTCCAACGGCGGCGAGCGGATGATCTTCGGCGCCGACCACCGGCCCACGGACGACCTGATCGCGTTCGCGAGCGGCGGCGACCTGCTACTGATCGAGGCCACGCTGACCGAGCCCGAGGCCGAGGGCCCGCGCGGCCACATGACCCCCGCGGAGGCGGGCGAGCACGGCCGCCGCGCGAACGTCCGGCGGCTGGTCCTCACCCACATCTCCGACGAGCTGGACGGGGAGTGGGCGCGGCGCGAGGCGGAGGCCACGTTCGGCGGCGCGGTCGAGGTCGCTCGCGAGGGAGCCGTCTACTCGATCTGATCGGGACTTGAGCCCAGAGGCGTTCGCGCCGATGACAGACCTGGGCCATGACCTCCCGCGACGGAATCCAGACCACCGACGGGGTGCGGCTGCTGTCGCCGCGCCCGTCGGTCCTCTCCAAGATCGAGCGCTCGGTCGCCGCCACGGCGCCCGCCGTCGCGTCCGCCGACACGGGCGGCGAGGGCGTGCGGGTCGGCGGCCCCGGCTGGGAGGACCGGCTCAAGGACCTGCTGGGCGAGCTGTCCAAGTCCGAGCGCGCCAGCCTCTACGCCGTCCGGCTGGACGACCGCCAGGGCCTGCCGCTGCCCGCCGACACGCTGCTCGAGCGCGCGCGCACGGACTGGTTCCCCGAGTTCCTCTCCCACGGCCTGATGACGCCGCACTTCCAGCCGATCGTCGAGCTCACCGACGGGCGCGCGTACGGCCGCGAGGCGCTGATGCGCGGCCGCCTGGGCGCGACCGAGGTCCGCGGCGCCGAGCTCGTCGCCGCCGCCGAGGCCCACGACGCCCTCTTCTCCTTCGACGCCCGCGCCCGCGCGGCGGCGCTCGAGGTCGGGCTCCCGCTCATGCCGGACGGCGAGATCCTCTTCGTCAACCTCGACCCGCGCGTGGTGATCGACGTCGAGGGCTCGCTGCGCACGACGTGGCCGATCGCCGAGCGCATGGGTGTCGGGCCGGGACGCCTCGGGCTCGAGCTCATCAGCCCCGACCGCTGCCCCGACCAGGACCTGCTCGCCGACCTCGTCGCCGCCCACCGCGAGCGCGGCGCGATCGTCGCGCTCGACGACCTGTCGGGCGGCGCGGAATCGCTGATCTGCCTGGAGACGCTGCGCCCCGACGTCGCCAAGATCGACCGCATCCTCACCGCCGGGATCCAGCACTCCTCCGGGCGCCGCCGCCTCGTGGCCGCGCTGGTCGAGTGCGCCCACGAGCAGGGGTGCCGGGTGGTGGCGGAGGGCATCGAGCGCGACAGCGAGTTCGAGGTCATGCGCGACCTCGGCGTCGACCTCGGGCAGGGGTTCTACTTCGGGCAGCCGACCGCGCGCCCCATGGCGGTCGACCCGCGGCTCGTCCGGCCGCGAACCGAGCTCGCCGCATAGCGCTACCGTTCGCGGTCATGCCCGACCGCGATCTGTTCGCCAACTTCGAGCGCATGCGCCGGGAGATGGACGAGCTGTTCGGCGACGTGTTCGAGCGCCGCATGTCTCCCCGCCGGCGCGGCGGGTTCTCGCCCGCCGTCGACGTCTACTACACGGGCGATCCGCCGCGGGCCGTCGTGCGCGCCGACCTCGCAGGGATCGAGCCGTCCGAGATCGAGCTCGAGATCCGGGGGCGCGAGCTCATCCTCGCCGGCCGGCGCACGCCCGGCGAGGACGAGGAGCGCGTCTACCAGCAGCTGGAGATCGAGCACGGTCCGTTCCGGCGCTCGGTGCCGCTGGGCGCCGACGTCGACGCCGACGCGGCCAAGGCCGTCTACGAGGACGGCATGCTGATCGTCGAGCTGCCCGTGCTCGAGTCGGCCACCGCCCGCAGCGTGCCCATCGAGCCGGCCCGGCGGGAGGTCGAGCCGCCATGAGCATCGAGATCGAGTCGTCCCACGACGGGGGCGGGCGCGAGGTCTCGATGGGCGCGCCCGCGCTTCCGGAGAAGCTCGGCGTGCTGCCGCTGCGCGAGACCGTCACGTTCCCCGACACGCTCACGCCGCTGGCCGTCGGCCAGGAGCGCTCGATCCGCCTGATCAACGACGTGCTGGCCGGCGACCGCATGATCGTGATGGTCGCCAGCCGCGACCCCGAGCAGGAGTCGCCCGGCCCCGACGAGCTCTACCGCGTCGGGGTCGTCGGCACCGTCGCGCGGATGCTCAAGGTCCCCGACGGCACGCTGCGCATCCTCGTCCAGGGCGGCCAGCGCGTGCGCCTGACCGACATCTCCGACGACGACGAGCTCTACCTCGTGGCGCGCGTGGAGGAGGCAGCCGACGAGGTGGAGGAGGGGCCCGAGCTCACGGCCCTCACCCGCAACGTCCAGCAGACGTTCTCGAACATCATCGAGCAGGTCCCGTACCTGCCCGAGGAGCTGCAGATGGCGGTCGCCAACGTCGACGACCCCTCCGCTCTCTCGCACCTCATCGCCGGCTCGCTGCGCATCAAGCTCTCCGAGAAGCAGGAGCTGCTCGAGGAGCTCGACGTCCCCCGCCGGCTGCGCCGCCTCTCCGAGATCCTCGCGCGCGAGCTCGAGGTGGTGGCGATCGGCTCGCGCATCCAGTCCCAGGTCCAGTCCGAGATGGACCGCAGCCAGCGCGAGTACGTGCTGCGCCAGCAGCTCAAGGCGATCCAGGAGGAGCTGGGCGAGCGCGACCCCACCGAGGCGGAGGTCGACGAGCTGCGCGAGCAGCTCGACGCGATCGCCCTCCCGGAGGAGGTCCGCAAGCAGGCCGACCGCGAGCTCTCACGGCTCGAGCGCCTGCCGCAGGCGGCCGCCGAGCACGGCGTGATCCGCAACTACCTCGAGTGGATCGCCTCGCTGCCGTGGGACACGCAGACCGAGGACGACCTCGACCTCGCGCACGCGCGCGACGTGCTCGATGCCGACCACTACGACATCGAGCGCGTCAAGGACCGCATCCTCGAGTTCCTGGCGGTGCGCCGTCTCAAGCCCGACGCCCGCGGCTCGATCCTGCTCTTCGTGGGCCCGCCCGGCGTCGGCAAGACGTCGCTCGGGCACTCGATCGCCGACGCGCTCGGGCGCAACTTCGAGCGCATCAGCGTCGGCGGGGTCCGCGACGAGGCCGAGATCCGCGGCCACCGCCGCACCTACATCGGGGCGATGCCGGGGACGATCGTGCGCGCGCTGCGCGACGCGGGCTCTAACAACCCGCTGTTCATGATCGACGAGATCGACAAGATGGGCTCCGACTTCCGCGGCGACCCGTCCAGCGCCATGCTCGAGGTGCTCGACCCCGAGCAGAACGCGACGTTCCGGGATCACTACCTGGACGTGCCGTTCGACCTCTCGAACGTCATGTTCATCACGACCGCCAACACGCTGGACACGATCCCGGGGGCGCTGCGCGACCGCATGGAGGTCATCCAGCTCGCCGGATACACGGAGGAGGAGAAGCTCCAGATCGCCAAGCGCTACCTGGTCCCGCGCCAGATCGAGCGCAACGGCCTGCGTGCCTCGCAGATCGGCTTCACCGACGCCGGCCTGCGGACCATCATCGAGGACTACACGCGCGAGGCCGGCGTGCGCAACCTCGAGCGCGAGATCGGCTCGGCGGCGCGCAAGGTGGCGCGGCGCGTCGCCGAGGGCGATCACACGCGCAAGGTCTCGATCACCGCCCCGCGCGCGCGGGAGCTGCTCGGGCGGCCGCGGTTCCAGTCCGAGGTCCGCCGCCGCACCGGGGAGCCCGGGGTGGCGACCGGCCTCGCGTGGACGCCCGTCGGCGGCGACGTGCTGTTCGTCGAGGCGACCGCGATGCCCGGCGAGCGCCGCCTCACGATCACCGGCCAGCTCGGCGAGGTGATGCGCGAGTCCGCGCAGGCGGCGCTGTCCTACGTGCGTGGCCACGCGTCCACGATCGCCCCCGACCTGCCCGCGGACTGGTTCGCCACGCACGACGTGCACCTGCACGTCCCCGCGGGGGCGATCCCCAAGGACGGGCCGAGCGCCGGCATCACGATGGCCACCGCGCTCGTGTCGCTGATCACGGGCCGCCCGGTGCGCGACGACGTCGCCATGACCGGCGAGATCACGCTCACCGGGCAGGTGCTGCCCATCGGCGGGCTCAAGGAGAAGGCGCTCGCGGCGCAGCGCGTCGGCGTCAAGCGCGTGATCGCTCCGGGGCGCAACCGCGACGACCTCGAGGACATCCCGGAGCCGCTTCGCAAGGGGCTCGAGTTCACCTTCGTGGACGACGTCGACGAGGTGTTCGACGCCGCCCTGCAGGACGATCGGCCCCCCCGACGCGCTTCGGGGAGGCGGCGTCGCGGGTATGCTCGCCGGAGGACCGCAAGCACACCGACGAGAGGGTGACATGGGAGCGAAGAAGAAAGTCGCGAAGGCCGGAGCGGCGGCCTACGCGGCTCGCAACAACCCATACGTGCAGCGCGTCGTCGACGACGAGGAGCTGCGCGCGAACCTCTGGCAGGCCTACGAGTCCGCTCGCGCGGCTGCCGGGCGCCTGAGCAACGGCAAGACCACGACCACGCAGATCTTCGACGACAAGAAGCTGCAGAAGGACATTCGCGAGGCTGCTGAGAACCTGCGCGACGTCGGCGTCGCGTTGCGCGAGGCGCCGAAGCGCAGCAAGCCGAAGAAGCGCGGCTTCCCGTTCGGCAAGGTGCTGGTGGTCGGCATCGTCGGCGCCGGGCTGGCCGTGGCGCTCAGCGAAGGTCTGCGCAAGAAGGTGCTCGACGCACTGTTCGGCGCCGAGGAGGAGTTCGAGTACACGTCGGTGACGACCCCGGCGCCGGACGCCGGCGCGCAGCCCACGTCGTCGACGACCTGAGACGCACCGGTCGCGGGAGCGGCCCGGGGGAGGTGACGAGGGGCGCCCGCTGCGGGCGCCCCTCGTCGTTGTCGGCCCAGGCGGGCGCAGAGTGCTCGGGTCACACGACGGGGAGCAGCGGGATGTCCCACAGCACCGCGGCGACCACGAACGCCGCCACCGCGATCGCGGCCGCGACGCTCAACGCGATGCGCTCGCCCTTCGAGGTCTGCTTGGCCTTCTGCTGGGCCTCCTCGGCCTTGCGCAGCGCGTACTCGAGCGCGCGCTCCGCCCAGCGGAACTCCATCGCCAGCATCGCCAGCCCGATCGGGATCACGACCAGCGCGGGGCCGGGCAGGATGAGCATGCCGATCCCGACGAGCGTCACCGCCACGCCGGCCACCGCGAAGGCGACGCGGTAGAGCTTGCTGCGGCGGCGGTGCTCCTCGCGGCGGCGCCGCAGCCGCTCGGCGAGGTGTGGCCCGTCGCCGCTGTCCTCGGCCACCCTCAGTCCCCCGCGATGAAGTCGCGGACCTCGACGAGGGCGCCGGGCCGCGCGGCGGTGTCGCCGCCGTGTCGCGCCAGCCACGCCCCGGGCGGGACGTCGCGGCGCTGCTGCCACGCGAGCAGGATCCGGTGGGGGTCGATCGCATCGCCGCCGTCGGGGTGGATCTCGAAGTGCACGTGCGGCGGCGTCGGCTCGGCGTCGCCGGTGTTGCCGGTGAACCCGAGCACGGTGCCCGCCTCGACCCGCCGCCCGTTGACGGCATCGGGGGCGAACGCCGACAGGTGCGCGTAGAAGAACTCGTCCCCCTGGTCGGTGCGCAGCCACAGGCGGTTGCCGCTGATCGGCAGCGTGCCGACCTTCTCGACCACGCCGTCGGCGACTGCCAGCACGGGGGCGCCGAAGGCGGCGAAGACGTCGTTGCCCTGGTGCGCGCCGATCTGGCGGGCGGCGCCGAAGTCGTCGGCGACCTGTGCGTCGCCGTAGACCGGGAACGCGTAGCGGTGCGAGGTCAGCCGGCGGGTGACCGCGGGCGCCTTCTTCCGCCGCGCCCGCGGCCGGTCGCGCCCGCTGCGCGCGGCGTCGCGGTCGCGGCTGCGGTCGGGGGTCGGCTCCGGCGTGGCGGTGGGTGTCGGGGCGGGGGTGGCGGCCGGATCGGCGCCGTCGCGGGCGCCGGCGCGCACCGCGGCGACGACGATCTCCGTGCCCGCGGGGAAGCCGTCGACGGACTGGGTGAGCTCGACGCGCAGGGCGGCCCGGCCGCGGTTGACGGTGACCATGCCGCGCCCGCCGAGGTCGTAGGTCTGGGCCCAGTCCACCGACCCGATCCTCCGGCCGTTGATGCGCAGCCCGGCGACGCGCCCGTCGTGGCGGGTCCCTCCGTCGCCGGTGTCGGTCGCGGTGCGGCGCACCCCGTAGGCGGTGACCAGACCGCCCAGGAGGCTCACCGAGCGCGCGGCCGCGGCCGCCTCGGCGGTGCCGTCGCCGCCGGCGCGCGAGGCGGACGCCGAGGCCTCGGCGTCCTGGATCGCCGCTCCGCGCCGGGAGACGACGATCCCCGGCACGCGGCGCTGCTCGTCGCCGTCCGCGCCGACGTGGCCGGCGGCGCCGAGCGAGCCATCGAGCACGGTGGCCTCGGCGCTCGCGCGCGCGGGCGCGGCGGTCTGCGCCCCGGAGGCCGGGACGAGCACGGCCACCAGGGCGAGCGCGGCGAGGAGGAATGGCGGCAGCGCGACGGCTCGCATCAGGACGCGACGAGTGTGGCACGCGGCGGCGCGGCTCGACCGCGGTGGGTGCGGTTCGGCGCACCTGCGAGCCGCCGGAGAACACCACTCGCGCGTACGGGCAACACCCCTGGCAGCGCCCGTGTGGCGCGGGTAGGCTCGCGCCGCTGAGATCGCCACGGAGGAGCCTTGCCCTGATGAGAGTCACCCGTTGGATCGCCGCCACGGTCGCGCTCGGTGCGCTGGTCGCCGGTGCCGTCCCGGCGCTCGCCGCGGACCGCCCGGCCACGGCGTCCAAGCAGAGCAAGCCGGTCACGGTCGGGTCGGACTTCTACAACCCGTCGAGCGTGACCGTCCGCGTCGGGGAGAAGGTCCGCTTCAAGTGGTCGGGAGGGCTCGAGCTGCACGACGTCAACGTCGAGCGCGGGCCGCAGCGCTTCCACTCGCCGCTGAAGACCTCGGGCACGTGGTCGACGCCCAAGCTCAAGAAGCCGGGCAGCTACCTCCTGCACTGCTCGCTGCACGACATGAGCCTCAAGCTCACGGTCAAGCGCCGCTAGCGCGCTCGACGGCTAGCGTGAGGGCGTGCCCCGCCGCCTCGCGCTCCTCGCCGTCCCGGCCGCCGCCGTCGCCGCTGCCGTCGTCGCAGAGCTGACGCTCCCCCGCCTCGCGGCGGCGCGCGTGGCCGAGCGGTTCGGCGGCCTCGACGCGGTCGAGCGTGTGCGGGTGACGGCGGTCCCGGCCGTGAAGCTGCTGTGGGGCCGCGCCGACATCGTGGAGGTCGCCCTCGACGAGCTCGGCGCCGGCCGCGGCAGGCTGGCGGAGTCGCTCGCCGACGCCCGCGGGGTGCGGCGCCTCGACGTCCGCGCGCGGCTGGCGCGCGTCGGTCCGGTCGCGCTGCGCGACCTGCGGCTGTCCAAGGACGGCGGCGAGATCGTCGGCGAGGCGACGGTCGCCGAGGCCGACCTGATCGCGGCGATGCCCGCGGGGTTCGGCCTGCGCCCGGTCGCCACCGCCGACGGGACGCTCGTGCTCGAGGCCGGGGCCGCGCTGCTCGGCGTCCGTGCGGCCCTGCGCGCCCGCCTCGCCACGCGCGAGGGGCGGCTGATGATCGCCGCCGATGGCCCGCTGGCGCGCCTCGGCACGATGACGCTGTTCGACGACCCGCGCGTGCGCGTGACCTCCGTCGGCGCCCGCGCCGTGCCCGGCGGCTTCACGATCACCGCCGCCGGGGATCTCGTCGGCTTCTAGATCTAGGCGGCCGCCCGCTGCGGCTTCGGCGAGCGCCACGGCGCCGCGAGGCGATGCTCGAGCTCGGCCGGCAGCTCGTCGATCGCCACGCGCACCTGCTCGAGCGTGTCGCGGTCGCGCAGCGTGACGGTGCGGTCCTCGAGCGTCTGGTGGTCGACCGTGATCCCGTAGGGCGTGCCGATCTCGTCCTGGCGTCGGTAGCGCTTGCCGATCGAGCCGCCCTCGTCGTACTCCGCCCACATGCGCTCGCGCAGCGTCTCGTAGATCTCGCGGGCGACCTCGGGCTGGCCGTCCTTGCGCACCAGCGGGAGCACGGCGACCTTCACGGGCGCGAGCGCCGGGTGCAGCTTGAGCACCGTGCGCTTCTCGCCGCCCTGCTGGTCCTCGTCGTAGGCGTCGCACAGGAAGGAGAGCATCGAGCGGTCGACGCCGGCGGCGGGCTCGATCACGTGCGGGACGTAGCGCTCGCCGGTCCCCGAGTCGAAGTACTCGAGCTTCTCCCGCGAGTACTCGGCGTGCTGCCTGAGGTCGAAGTCGCCGCGGTTGGCGATCCCCTCGAGCTCCTGCCAGCCGATCGGGTAGAGGTACTCGACGTCGCTGGTGGCCGTCGAGTAGTGGGAGAGCTCGTCGGCGTCGTGCGCGCGCAGGCGGAGGTGGTCCTCGCGGATCCCCAGGCGCGTGTACCACTCCATGCGCTCGCGCATCCAGTACTCGTGCCAGCGCTCGGCCTCGGCGGGCGGGACGAAGAACTCCATCTCCATCTGGGAGAACTCGAGCATCCGGAAGACGAAGTTGCCGGGGGTGATCTCGTTGCGGAACGACTTGCCGACCTGGGCGATCCCGAACGGCGGCTTCTTGCGCGCGAACTGCAACGTGCTCTTGAAGTTGAGGAAGATGCCCTGCGCGGTCTCGGGGCGCAGGTAGACGGTCGAGCCCTCGTCGCGCACCGGGCCGATCGCGGTCTCGAACATGAGGTTGAAGTCGCGCGGCTCGCTCAGCTCGCCACCGCAGACGGGGCAGACGAGCGCGTCGGGGTCCTCGCCGCGGGCGATCGCCTCCTCGCGCAGGTGGTCGGCGCGGAAGCGCCGCTTGCACTTGCCCAGGCACTGCACGAGCGGGTCGGTGAACCCCTGCAGGTGGCCGGAGGCCTCCCAGGTGCGCGGATGCTGGATGATCGCGGAGTCCAGCGCGACCACGTCGTCGCGCAGCTGGACCATCGAGCGCCACCACGCGTTGACCACGTTGTTCTTCATCAGCGTGCCGTAGTGCCCGTAGTCGTACGTATTGGCGATCCCGCCGTAGATCTCGGAGGCGGGCAGCACGAAGCCCCGCCGCTTGCACAGCGCCACGATCTTGTCCATCGTCACGGTCTCGTCGCTCACCGCTCGCAGGTTAGAGGGCCGCGCGCGCACCTATACTCCTGCGCCGCGATGCCCATCTACGAATACCGCTGCGAGAACGGCCATCTCTTCGAGGTCATGCAGAGGATCACGGACGATCCGGTGACCCACTGCGAGACCTGCGAGGCCTCCGTGCAGCGCGTCTTCCACCCCGTGGCGGTGCACTTCAAGGGGAAGGGCTTCTACAACACCGACTACGGCACCGCCAAGCGCAAGCGCGAGCAGGACAAGGCGGACAAGACCGAGTCCGGCGGCTCGTCCGACGGCCGGGGGGGCGAGAAGAAGTCCGGCGACAAGGCGTCCGCCTCAAAGGGCGAAGGGTCGTCCGGCGGCT
>Ga0190275_10001989_pt1 | contig 14888 bp, 14 predicted proteins | sample Popmic550T_FD_133745 | JGI IMG/M metagenome (GOLD analysis project Ga0190275, IMG submission 133745) | Populus adjacent soil microbial communities from riparian zone of Yellowstone River, Montana, USA - 550 T | ecosystem: Environmental > Terrestrial > Soil > Riparian zone > Trees stand | place... | reverse complement strand
TGGCTGCCGCTGTTTCTGTTCGTGATCCTGTTCGGCCTGTCGATGGACTACCACGTGTTCATCCTCAGCCGCATCCGCGAGGCCGTCACCGGCGGCATGAGCAACGAGCGCGCGGTCGCCTACGGCATCAAGCAGACGGCGGGCGTCGTGACGAGCGCGGCGGTCGTCATGGTCGCGGTGTTCTCGATCTTCGCGACGCTGAGCTCGCTGGAGTTCAAGCAGATGGGCGTCGGCCTGGCGGCCGCGATCCTGATCGACGCGACGATCGTGCGCGGCGTGCTGCTGCCGGCATCGATGAAGCTGCTCGGCGACTGGAACTGGTACCTGCCCAGGCGCCTGAGCTGGCTGCCGGCAATGCGCCACGAGCAGGCGCCGCAGCCGTCGCGGGCCTGAGCGCATTGCCATAGTGCCTCGCATGAGCAAGACGGTGGTGCTCGTGCGGGGCAGTGGCGACGTCGGCTCGGCGGTCGCCGTCGTGCTGCATCGAGCCGGATACGGGGTCGCGATCCATGAGGTCGCGGCCCCTTCGGCGCCCCGGCGCGGGATGGCGCTTGCCGACGCCGTCTTCGACGGGAGCTGCACGCTGGACGGCGTCGCCGCCGGGCGCATCGACGACCCGGGCTCGTTGCTCGCGGCGGTGCGGCAGGGTGAGGAGATCGCGGTCACGACCGCCGGGCTGGACGCCGTGCTCGCCGCGCTGAAGCCCGCGGTGCTCGTCGACGCGCGCATGCGAAAGCGCGAGACGCCCGAGCCGCAGATCGCGCTGGCAGCGCTGACGATCGGGCTCGGCCCCAACGTCGTCGCGGGGGAGACGACGCATCTCGCGATCGAGACGCAGTGGGGCGAGGCGCTCGGCTCGGTGCTGGAGGCCGGCGCGACGCGCGAGCTGGGCGGCGAGCCGCGCAGCTTCGACGGCCATGGCCGCGACCGCTTCGTCTACGCGCCGGCCGCCGGCGTGCTGCGCACGTCGGCGTCGATCGCCCAGCGCGTGCGGGCGGGGGAGGTCGTCGCGACGATCGGCGAACATGAGCTGCATGCGCCGCTGGATGGCATCCTGCGCGGCCTGACGCATGACGGTGTGCAGGTGGGGCAGGGCGCGAAGGTCGTCGAGGTCGACCCTCGCGGGGACGTCTCGAAGGTCACCGGGATCGGTGAGCGCCCACGGCGCATAGGCGAGGGCGTGCTCGTGGCGATCGAGCGGGCGGGCGTTCCGCCTAGCGCAGCCTCGGCCACGGCTTCACCGTAGGCGACGCGGTGTCGGGCTGGTCCTGGCGCCGGGCCGCCACCCGGGAACGTCGTCCTCGCCGGTCGCGTGTCGCGGCGACGCGGTGACGCTCGGCGGCGCGGCGCAGTTCGGAGTTGCGCGCCTCGTGCAGCGCGATGTGCAGGTATGAGCTCGACATGACCGGCTCCTTCGGTTCGGATGGCTGGCGTTCAGCCTCGGCGACGTGGGCCGCGGCGGCGATGCCCCAGCGGGGGGAGCCGTCCCACACCTGCGCGCCGGACGGCGGCGTCATGCGGCGCGCGCACCCGCGCCCCGCCGCTCGTGCATGTCCGTGCCCCGGGTCCTCGGCGAACATGCTCGCCGAGCGGGGCGGCGTGTCGGCCTAGCCGCCGGCCCCGGCGCTGCCCGCGGAGGACTGCGCGTCCTCGGCCAGTGCACGCACGACGAAGGCGGCGAACAGCAGCAGCCCGGGCTCTATCGAGGCGGCGTCGTCGATCGACAGCTTGACCGGGTGCTTGCCCCAGCCCTTGCCCTCGATCGTCGCGAGCTCGCGCTCGCCCTCGACGAGCGCATAGCGCTCGCGCCAGATGCTGCTGGAGCGCAGCTCGAGTGGGCGCTCGACCCAGCGCAGCGTGCCGCCGCGGCGCAGCGCGCGCCCGTGAAACTCACCCGCGATGCTCCCGGCGGCGTCGGTGGCCTCGATGACGGCCGTGAAGACGCCGCGACGGGCGATCTGCCAGCGCTGCTCGCGGGCCTCGGCGGTGGCCGAGCGCGAGAACCAGCCTTCCAGGCGCAGCGTCCCGACGCCGGCCAGCTCGTACAGGCGCCGATCGCCGGGCGTGCGCGTCAGCTCGAGGTCGGCCATCCTCGGCACGCTACCCGACGGCTCGGGCCGCATATTCTGCGCCCATGAACACCGCACCCGCAGCCCGCCGCTCGTGCATGTCCGTGCCCGGGTCCTCGGCGAAGATGCTCGCCAAGGCGCCGTCGCGCGGCGCCGACGAGATCGTCATCGACCTCGAGGACGCGGTCGCCGCCTCCGCCAAGGACGAGGCTCGCGCGACCGTGCTGGCGGCGCTCGGCGAGCCGCAATGGCAGGGCGTGCGCTGCAGCGTTCGCGTCAACGCCCCGCGCACGCCGTGGTGTCACGCCGACATCGTCGCGCTCGCGTCGCTGCCGGCGGGCGGGGGCGGGCCGGCATCGATCGTCGTCCCGAAGGTCGAGAGCGCGGGCGACCTGGCGTTCGTCGAGCGCCTGCTCGACGGCGCGCAGGCGGCGGCCGGCAGCACCCGCGAGCTGCGCGTCCAGGCCCTGATCGAGACCGCCGCAGGCGTCTCGCGCGTACAGGAGATCGCGGCCGCCTCGCCCCGGCTGGATGCGCTGATCCTCGGCTACGCCGACCTCTCGGCCTCGCTCGGGCGCGCCGCCGGCGCCGGCGCCGAGCTGGACTCGTGGCGTGCCATCCAGGATCAGATCCTGCTCGCGGCCCGCACGCACGACCTCGCCGCAATCGACGGGCCGTATCTCGGCATCGCCGTCGACGACGCCTTCACCGCCGCCGCCGAGCGCGCGCGCGACATGGGCTTCGACGGCAAGTGGGCGATCCACCCGGCGCAGGTCGCGTCGCTGAACGGCCTGTTCACGCCGACCGCCGAGGAGGTCGAGCACGCGCACGCGATCATCGACGCGCTGGCGGCGGCCGAGGGCGCGGGATCCGGCGCCGTCGCACTCGACGGGCAGATGCTCGACGAGGCCGTGCGCGTCGCCGCGCTGCGCGTGCTCGCGCGGGCAGGCGCGGCAACGGCGTAGGACCCCGGATCGTCGCGCGTGCCGGAGCACCCGCGCGATACGGTGGCAGCGTGACGTGGGCTACCCGAGTGGCCGTGCTCGGCGTCGTGGCCATTGCCGCGTGCGCCTCGGCCGCATCCGCGGGCGCGGCGCCACTCGGCCTCGGCCTGGGGCCCGCCATGATGCCCGCGACGGCCGAGCGCGTGCTGGTGCTGCGCCGCGACGGGGATGCTGTGCGATTGCTCGAGCGCGGGCGCGTCGTGCAGCGCCCGGCTGCGCGGCCCGGCCGCCCGCTGGAGATCGCGGGAACCGCCGCCGACGACACCCTGCGCATCGACTTCGCCGGCGGCAACCCGGTGCCCGACGGCCTCGTCTTCGACGGCGGCGACGAGGCGGGCGGGCGCGGCGACGGGCTGGAGCTCGTCGGTGGACGCTTCGGCCGCGCGACCGTGACGTTCACGCCCGACCGGCCCGGGCACGGCCATGACGGCGTCGTCGTGCTCGACGGCACGCGGATCGCCTTTCGCGACCTCGAGCCGCTGGTCCTCGCAGGCACGGCGGCGAACCTCGTCGTCAACCTGCCCCAGGGCGACGGCGCGAACCAGACCGTGCTGGAGAACGACGCCGGCAGCCAGCCCACGATGTCGCAGCTGCGCAGCGCCAACGCGAGCTTCGAGACGACGGCCTTCACCCATCCGACCAGCAGCCTCACGATCAACCTCGGCGACGACGACGCCGAGAACCTGACCGTCGGCGACGACTCGGTCGGCATCCCGATCTTCGTCAACGGGGGAAGCGGCGCCAACACGCTGACCTTCGCCGACGGCGAGACGCTCGCCGGCGGACAGTTCGACGGGGCCGGTGGCAGCGCCGATCGCATCTCCTACGCCGACCACTCGACCGCGGCCAGCGTGGACCTCGGCGCGAACGCCGGGCTCAGCGCCAGCCTCGGCGCCGAGCAGGAGGTCCCGGCGACCTCGAGCACCGCGACCGGCTTCGCGACGATCACCTACGACAACCGCACGAAGCTGTTCGACATCAACGTGTCGGTCACGGGGCTCGCGCCGGCGGCGGTCACGGGCTTTCACATCCACACCGCGCCCGTCGGCGTCAACGGGCCGGTGCAGGTCGACTTCTCGGCCGCAGCGCTGACGCCGTCGGGCGACGGCTTCACCTACGCCGAGTCGGACCGCGCGCTGCCGGCAGCGTTGGAGGCGGCGCTGCTCGGCGGCGGGGCCTATCTCAACATCCACACGGCCGCGAACCCGGTGGCGCGATCCGCGGTCAGCTGCTGGCCGGCCAGAGCTTCGTCGACTTCCCGGGCAGCGCCACCGGCACGGGCGGGATCTCGAACGTCGAGCACGTGACGGGTGGTTCGGCGGGCGACAGCATCGTCGGCAGCAACGTCGCCAACGACCTCGCCGGAGGCGGCGGCGGCGACACGATCGTCCCCGCACGCGGCGCCGACACCATCAGCGCGGGCGCGGGCGCCGACCTCGTGACGTGGAGCGACGGCGACGGCTCGGACGCCATCGAGGGCGGCGCCGACTCCGACCGCGTGCAGGTCAACGGCTCCGACGGCGCGACCGGCGACGCGTTCGACGTCGCGGCGAACGGATCGCGGGTCGCATTCAGCCGGACGACCCCAACAGCGTTCTCGCTCGACATCGGCGGCACGGAGACCGTCTCGGCCGTCGGCCGGGGCGGCGACGACACGCTCACGACCGGCAGCCTCGCGGGCGTCGCCGATCTCACGAAGATCGAGCTGCACGGGCTCGCCGGCGCCGACACGCTCACGGCCGCCACGCTGCCCGCGGGCGTCACGGCGCAGCTGCGCGGCGGCCAGGGCTTCGACCGCCTTGGGGGGCCCAGCGGCGCATGGCAGGTCGGGCCGGGCGCCGACGCCGGATCGCTGGCCGGCGCCGTCAGCTTCGACACGACCGAGAGCCTGACGACGGGCTCCGGCGACGACAGCGTCGCCGTCGCCGACGGCGCCGGGCTTCGCGGGACGCTCGACACCTCCGGCGGCAGCGACACACTCGATTTCTCCGCGTTCAGCACCGCCGTGCGCGCGAACCTCGGCACCACCGTGCCGGCGCTGGCGGCGACGCTCGGCGGCGACCAGGTGTCGCCGCCGACGGGCTCGGCGGCGACCGGCACGGCGACGCTCGACTTCCGCGCCGACACGGGACGCTTCGACCTCGACGTCGCGGTCAGCGGCATCGACACGACGACGATCTCCGGGTTTCACCTTCACCGCGCCGCGATCGGCGCCAACGGCCCGGCCATCCTCGACCTCGCGGCGCTCCTGCCACCCGGTGGCTTCCCACCCGGCGGCGGCTTCAACTACAGCGCGGACAACGTCCTCTTCCCGGAGCTGGAGGAGGCCGCGCTGCTCGGCGGGGCCATCTACGTCGACGTCCATACGACCGCGCTGGCCGGCGGCGCGATCCGCGGGCAGCTGCTGCCGGCAGCGGCGTCCACCGTCGTGCCCGCGGACGCGACCGGGTTCGGCGTGCTCGCCGGCGTCGAGAACGTCAGCGGCGGCGCGGCGGGCGACGGGCTCGTCGGCTCGAGCGCCGCAAACCACCTGCGCGGCGGCGGTGGGGCCGACGTGATCGTGCCGGCGGGCGGCAACGACGACGCCGACGGCGACGGCGGCGACGACCTGATCGCATGGGACGACGGCGACGGCAGCGACACGCTCGAAGGTGACGCCGGCACCGACCGCGTCCAGGTCAACGGCGCGCGCGGCGCCACCGGCGACGTCTTCACCGCGGACGCCGCCGGCGGGCGCGTCGCCCTGGCGCGGACGAGCCCCGGCCCGTTCGCCCTGGACATCGGCACGACCGAGCGGATCGCGGTCGCCGGCGACGCCGGCGCCGACACGCTGACGGCCGGCGACTTCGCGGGCGCGGCGAACCTGTCCGAGCTGACATTCCACGGCGGCGACGGCGACGACGTGATGTCGGTCGTCCCGTCGACGACCGTCGCGAGCGCCGACGTCGGGGGGCCGGGCGCGGACACATTGCGCTTCGACGGCGCCTGCCTCGACACGACCACGACGCCCGGAACGATCAGCGCGCCCGGACGCCAGCCCGTCACCCACGCGGGCGTCGAGACCGTCTCCGTCGCAAGCGCGATCCACTTCGGTGCCGCTTCGGGGTCTTTCAGCGAGAGCGTCGGCAACGCCTCGATCGCCGTGACCCGCACCGGTACCGGCAGCGCTTCGGTCGGCTATACGACGACCGCGCTGACCGCGACGGCGGGCAGCGACTACACCACCACCGCCGGGACGCTGACGTTCGCCGCCGGTGAGTCGACGGCGACGATCTCCGTCCCGGTCGCCCACGACGCGGTTGTCGGCGAAGCGCCCGAGACGTTCCGCGTCGACCTGCAGTCACCCGGCGCCTTCGCCAGCGTGTGCTCGCCGGCGCAGTTCACCGCGACGCTCACCGATGCCGGCGCCCCGCCGGTCACACCGCCGCCCCCGGGGCCGGTCACGCCGCCGCCCGCCGCCGTGACCCCGCCCGCGGCGCCACCGCCGGCCGTCGCGCCGCCCCCGCCGCCGGCGCCCCCGCCGTCGTCCGCGTCGCGGCTGCCGTTCGCGATCCGCTCGATCACCCCGTCGGCGGTGACCGGCGGCGCGCGGGTCGTGCTGCGCTTCGCCCGCCGCGGCTCGGTCGCCGTCGTCGCACGCCGCGCGGGCGGGCCGCTCGTCGTCGCCCGCGCGAGCGCCCGCAATCGCCCGGCCGGCACCGTGCGCGTGACGCTGCGCCCGACGGCGCTCGGGCGCCGGCTGCTCGCGCGCACCGGGCGCCTGCGAGCGTCCGTCACCGCGACCTTCACCCCGGCGGCAGGCGGGTCGCGCGCACGGTCCAAGCGGACCGTGACGCTGCGCCTCAGGCGCCCGCAGCGGTAGCGGGCCTCACTCAGCGATCTCGCCGACGTGCGCGATGTTCGCGCGGTCGTCGTCCTCGTCGCTCGGCGCGCCGGCGAACCACGCGTCGAGGATCTCCTCCAGCTGCGCCTCTGAGGTCGTGCGCAGGCTCAGCGCGAGGACGTTGGCGTCGTTCCAGCGTCGCGCCCCGGCGGCCGTCTGGGCGTCGGCGCACAGCGCCGCGCGCACGCCGGCGACCTTGTTCGCGGCGATCGACGCGCCCGTGCCCGTCCAGCAGCAGACGACGCCCTGCTCGGCACGCCCCGCTGCAACGTCGCGCGCGGCGGCCTCCGAGCACCACGCCCAGTCGTCGCGCTCCTCGTCGCTGAGCGCGCCGTGCAGCAGCGCCTCGTGGCCGCGGGCCACGAGCTGCTCGACGACGAGGTTCGCGACGCCCGTGCGCTCGTCGGCGGCGACCGAGATGCGCACTCAGGCGCTCGCGGTGAGCGCGTTCACCGGCGGCAGGTGATCGGCGACGGCGAACCAGGTCGCTCCGGCGTCGCCCGAGCCGAAGACGTCGCCGGACGTGGCACCGAAGTACAGCTCGAGCTCCGGGCCCCGTGAGCAGCCGGCGAAGGCGAGCCGCAGCACCGTCAGGTACGCGTCCTGGGGCAGCCCGTCGGCGAGCGCGGTCCAGCTGGATCCCGCGTCGCGCGTCTCGTAGACGCGCACGTGGCCGCCCGCGGTCACGCGGTCGGTCTCGGCGGTCAGCGGGATGACGTACGCGCTGTCGGGATCGGCGGGGTCGACGGCCAGCGGGAAGGCGAAGTCCGATGGCAGGCCCGCCGCGATGTCCGCCCAGCTCTCGCCGCCGTCGTCTGAGCGATAGACGCCTCCATGAAACTGCATGAACAGCCGCTCCGGGCGTTCGACCGCGCGCTCGAGGTGATGCACGCACAGGTCGGTCGTCTCCTCGCGCACCTCCTCGGGCACGTAGCGCGCGACGAGCCCCGCGTTGCCGCGCCGCCAGCTCTCGCCACCGTCGTCGGTCAGCCACACGCCGGCCGCCGAGATGCCGACGGCGAGGCGATCGGGGTCGCCGGGCCATGGCAGGATCGAGTGCACGCACAGCCCGCCGCCGCCCGCCTGCCACGACGGGCGCGTCGGGTGATCCCACAGCCCGCGGTTGATCTCCCAGCTCTCGCCGCCGTCGTGGCTCTCGAACAGCACGCCGGGATCGCCGCCGGCGTACAGCCAGCCGTCGCGCTCGCCGGCGACGAGCGTCCAGACGCGCTGCAGCGCCACGTCGCCGCCGGCCGGCAGCGCCACGCCCTCGGCCTGCTGCCATTCGCCGGCGGGATCGTCGGTGTAGAAGATCTTCGGGCCGTGGAAGGCCGAAGTGACCGACGCCAGCAGGCGGCCGCTGCGCGGGTCGCGCAGCGCGTACTCGACGGGCTCGCCGGCGAACGCGCGCGCGGTCAGCGCGAACGGCCCGCCGGGCGCGCCGTCGAGGACGAACAGCCCCTTGCGCGTCGCGACGAGCAGCTCGGTCATGGCGATGGGACTACGGGGCCACCGTCACGTCGACCGTGACCTCGTCGCCGTCGACGAAGTTCTTCACGGCGCGGTAGGCGCCCGGCGGCGTGTTGCGCGGCACGGCGACCTGCTGCTCCTGCTTCTCGCCGGGAGACAGGTTCAGGATGACCGCCGGCCAGACCACGCCGAACGAGACGTCGGTGTAGCGGCCGTCCTTGAGGACCTGCCACGACACGCCGTAGTCGACGCCGAGGCAGGTGGCCCCGGTGTTCGTCAACGTGACGGTCAGCAGGTCTCCCGGACGCGCGACGTCCTGGCTGACCTCGAGGTCGGCCTCGTAGCTCTGGTCGGTGGCGCAGACGGTCGCGGGCCCGTCGGCTTCCGCGGTGAGGACCTCGAAGGTGCGCTGCACGTAGCGCGTGGAGGTCGCGACACGAAGCCGGTAGAGGCCGTCGCGCGGCAGCGTGGCCGAGACGCTCCCGCTGCCCACCCGGCGCCGCGAGATCACGATCAGCTTGCCCGAGCGGGTGACGCGCGACAGCGAGACGGTCGCGACGCGACCCTCCGCGCGTGCGCGCGCGGAGCGCGACAGCGACACGCGCACGCGGTTGCCCGGCTGGATCTTGCTCAGCGCGGCCGCCGATGGCCACGTGACGACGAAGCCCCCCACACGCTCGGTCGCGGTGCTTCCGGCGCTCGCGGCGCCGGCAGGCGCGGCCAGCATCCCCGTCGCACACAGCATGGACACGAACACTGCGACAGATCTCGTTTTCATCGTGCTCTCCTTTGCCCGGCGGGGACCCGTGCGCATTATGCCCGCCCGGTCGAGCCCATGCGGATCATTCGGCGATGTCGTAGACGTCCTCGGCCGCCAGCCCCATCACGCGCTCGACCATCTCGAGCTTGAGCTGGTCCAGGCGCGCCTTCTCCTCGTCGCTCTTGCCCTCCTTGCGCGCGAGCTCGATGAACTCGTCGGGCACGATGCCCTCGCGCACGATCAGCGTCGCCGTGCGCTCGCGGTAGGTCAGCTCGAAGACGAAGCGCTCCATCGTGCGCCCGCGCTCAGGCCGCGCCAGGGCCTGGTCGACGACGTAGCGCTCGCCGGTCACGGCACGGGTGACGAGCTCGAAGGCGTCGCGTGCGCCGGGCCCGCCGAAGGCCGTGCGGACTTCGATCTCGCGGCGTTCGCAGGGGCCGTCGCCGTCCAGCAGCGGCAGCCCGCGTTGGAGGATCTTGAACGCCTGCGCGACGCCGCCGGGCGAGCCGGGGCCGTGGTACTTGAGCATGTCGTCGAACGAGAAGGCGTGCAGCTGCCCGCGGTCGAGCACGTCGATCGTGTCGGTCATGTGGTGCTCCTCCGGTCGTGTGCCCTGTAGTGGATCACGGCATGTAGCGTGCTGTCGGTGCCGAGGGTGCCCGTCGCCGGCAGTGAGCTACACGTGCAGCGGCGCGGCGGCGGCGAGCCGCTGCTGCTCGTGCAGGGGCTGGGCGGCCACGCAGGGCACTGGGGCGAGCCCTTTCTGCGCGAGCTCGAGCGCGACTTCGAGCTGATCCTCTACGACCATCGCGGGATCGGGCGCAGCGCCGTCCTGACCGGCGACGTCACGACGGCCGGCCTCGCCGTCGACGCGCTCGCGCTGCTGGACGCGCTCGAGCTTCAGCGCGCGCACGTCTTCGGCTTCTCGATGGGCGGGATGGTCGCCCAGGAGCTCGCGCTCGCCGCGCCCGGCCGCCTGCGCACGCTGACGCTCGCCGGTACGTCGGCTGGCGGCACGCAGTCCAAGGCCACCGGCGACGACGTCGTGCGGGCGCTGACGACGGCCGTCCTGTCGGGCGATCGCCGGCGCGTGTTCGACGTCGGCTACCGCTTCCTCGTGTCGCGCGCGTTCGCCGCCGACGGCGCCAACCACGCGGCGTTCGAAGCCGTCGCCAAGGACCATCCGGCGACGATCAGGATCCTCATGGAGCAGCAGGCTGCGGTCGTCGCGCACGACACCTACGCGCGGCTGCGCTCGCTGCGCGTGCCGACGCTCGTCGTGCACGGCAGCGACGATCAGATCCTCGAGGCCGTCAACGGCGACCTGATCGCGTCGCTGATCCCCGACGCGCGCCTGGAGCTGCTTCAGGGCGTCGGGCACCTGCTGTTCTGGGAGCAGCCCGGGCGCGTCGCGCAACTCGTGCGCGACCACGCCCGCGCCGACGTAGGCTGAGCAGATGCCCGGACTCGAGAACCCCGACGAGATCGACCTCATCGCCCAGGACGAGGACGGCCGCGCGCTGCTGTCGATCGTCCAGACGGGGCCGTGGCCAAAGGGGCGCTACGTCGTGCAGGGGCTCGAGCTGAAGGTCAAGAACTACCTGCGCTTCGCGCTCGAGGGCCAGATGGTCGCCAAGTACCCGGTGCTCAAGGACCGCCCCCTCGTCATCGAGCTGACCTACGACGAGCTGCCGCCGAAGGCGATCACCGATGCCTGGAGCCGCGCGGCCAAGACCGCGATGCGCCGCGGCGCGCGGCTGTCGACGCGCAAGCTCGGCGACGAGTCGTTCTGGAGTTCCTAGGCTGCGGTGAGTACCCGCGCCACCGGACCGTTGTCCGGTGGCCGCGAGCCAGCAAACCCGTCGTCTCTAGACGTCGCGGCGACCAGTGCCTCGGCGTCCGGACCGGGATCCCAGAGCGCGGAATGGCGCGGTGAGCATGGTGAGGATGCGACTGATGAATCCCATGAAGCAGGAGTACCCGCAGCGACGCCCGCCCAGCCCCGTGCGAGCGCCTGAAACACCTCTTGCGTCCGAGCCCGAAGGATCGGGCTCACTTGAGTGTCTCCGTGTTCGTCGTGAGCAGCAGGTGCCATCACCGCTGATAGGCGAAGGTCCTTCGCGCCGGTCAGCGCAGCTTGAGCGCGCGCTGCGCCGTGACCTCGCGCACGCCGCCGGCACCGACGGCGGCGATTCGCACGCTATAGGTCGCGATGTTGACCGCCGTGGGCGCCGCGACGGTCAGCCTGAACGTCCCGTTGGAGCGCACGCGAGCCGTCGCCATACGCTTGAGCGCGCCGCAGCCGCCGGCGCGGCCGAGCAATTCGACGCTGCGTGGCCGACGTCCGGTCGTGCGACCGCTGAGCACGACCTTTCCGGCGCTGACCGACATGCGAACGCCGGTCAGGCGCCGTTGCGCGACGAGCGACCGCGAGCGTCGCGTGCCGAGGCGCGCCTGGTAGCGCACCAGCGCCAGGCTTCCGCGGGCACGCCTGAACGTCGTCTGGAACGTTCCGTCTGAGCGCACGCGCGCGCTCGTCACGCGCCGGCCGGCGACGAAGACCCCGACGACCTTGCCCTGCGAGCGCTCGGCGATCCCGCGCACCCGCACGCGCGTGCGCGAGCTCACGAGCTCGGCGCTGACGAGCGCGAGCCCGCCGGAGCTGCACACGAGCACCGGATCGTCGACGGGCGACTCGCTCGCCGCCAGCGGGCGGTAGCTGGTGGCGACGCGCGGATTGCCGTCGGCGTGACAGCTCGAGTCGCGGGCGTCGGTGAAGCCGTCGCGGTCGTCGTCGCGGCCGTTGGAGCACGCGGGAACCACGGGCAGCGGAGCCGCAGCCGTCGTGAACACGCGGTCGGGGCTCTGTGCGTTGCCTGCGCCGTTGCTCACGATCGCGCGGTAGTGATAGGTCGTCGAAGGCTTCAGGTTCGCCAGTGCTGCGGCGAATGGCTCCGGGGCCGGGGAGTCGGCGAACCCCAGCTCCGTCAGCGAGCCGTAGGCGGTCGTCGTGCCGTACTCGAAGCGCACCGCGCTGAACACGCTGTCGACGTGGGCGACGCCGCTGAGCCTCGCCGTCGTCTGCGTGATCGCGGTCGCGTCGGCGGCCGTGACCGTGGGCGCGTCGATCGTCGGCGTGATGCGGCCGATCTGGTCCAGGCCCGGCTGGGTGAACCAGAGGTTGCCGTCGGGCCCGGTGGTGATGTCCTGCGGGCGGCTGCCGACGCTGATTGCGCCGGTCACGATCGCGACCACACCGGAGGGCGTGATGCGCCCGATCGAATCGAAGGCGCCGTCGGCGAACCACAGGTTGTCGTCGGGCCCGCTCGTGATCCCCTGCGCCGAGATCTCGGGTTGCAGCGGGAACGTTCCCGTCACGACCGGCGCCGTCGTGAACCGCCTGATCGGACCGAAGGAATCGGTTGTCCACAGGTTGTCGTCGGGTCCCGTTGTGATGGCGAACTGGCCGAAGCTGCCGGGGAACCTCGTGAACACCGGCGTCGCCGCCGGCGTCACCCGCCCGATGCCGTTGGCGAGCTCCGTGAACCACAGGTTGCCGTCCGGCCCCACCGTGATCTCGTCCGGCCCACCGCCGACGCCGCTGTTGACGTCGATCTCGGTGACGGCGCCCGTCGTGGCGTTGACCCGTCCGATCCGCCGGCCATTGCTGTCGGTGTACCAGAGGCTGTTGTCGCCCGGGGGGCCGGCGACGATCGATCGCGGGCTGCTGCCCGGCGTGATGCCCACGGAGAATTCGGTGACGACGCCGGTATCGGGGTCGATCCGCCCGATCTGGCCCGCGGTGTACTCGGTGAACCACAGGTTCCCGTCGGGTCCCGCGGTGATCCCGAGCGGCTCGCTGCCCTCGTCGATGCCTTCGGAGAACTCCGTCACGACCCCCGACGGAGTGATCCTTGCGATCTGGTCTGCGTCAGGCTCGGTGAACCACAGGTTGCCGTCCGGGCCGGTGGTGATCTCCCTCGGGCTGCTGCCCAGGGTGATGTCGTCGAAGAACTCCGTCACCGTCGCGGCGGACGCGGCGGCGCAGGTCAACAGGAGTCCGATCACGGCGAGGAGCAGCGCTCGTGTCGCGATCCTTGGGATCCTCATGTCGTCTCACCCCACCAATCCGGCGCCACCCCGTGGTGCGGAGACTAATCCCTTCGCGCGCGGCTCGCCTGCTCTGTGGTCGCATTGACTCCCGTGTCATCAGGCACGAGCATGTGCCGACCACCACGGCACAGGAGAGGATGATGACCGAGCGAGACGAGCGCGAGAAGGCCGAATCGGCTGATGACGAGCTGAAGTTGCCGGAGGCGGCAGTCGAGGATCTCGAGGTGGACGACGACGACGCGACCGACGTCAAGGGCGCCTACGCGCTCAAGCAGGGCTTTCCGGTCAAGTGGCCGTAGAGCACGAACCCGGCCTCTGAGCCGCTACGGCGGCGCGGACAGCAGGCCGCGCCGCACAAGACCGGGAAGCTGAGCCAGCGCGAGGGTCTGCAGATCCGAGGCATCCTCGCCGCGGCGTGTCGCGACGGCGTGCACGACCTCCCCGGCGCTTCGGCGGCCGTCCAACGCGAAGATGACGTCCAGCACGGCTGGGTCGACGCGACCTTCCAGGCCGAGCCCGGGGGTCAGCCGAAGCCGCGCAGGGCGCTGGCGCCAGCGGCCCTCACGCGTGGTCAGGACCTGCTCGAGAGCGAGCCCTTCGACGGGTGCGAGCCGCTCGCGGAGAAGCCCTCCGGTGTCGGCTCGGGCGCCACGAACGAGGTCCTCGCCGGCGAAGACGCGCAGCACGTGGTCGCCGGCCTCGGCCGTCGGCGGCTCGGCGAGTTCGAGTGCCGAGAACCAGGGTGGCCCCGTTGCGTCGCGCCGTCGCAGGATGATCGTCGCCGTAGCCAGCCTCACGAAGCCGTGTTCACGGTGGTGGCGCGTCCAGCGTTCGACGGCAGCCTCGAAGCGGTCCGGTGCGACCGCCAGCAGGCGGTGGTTCCACATCACGGCGTGATCGATCGGGTCGCTGAGCCCAAGCAGCAGCACCAGCGCGTCGCAGCCGGTCTCAGCCGCCCACGCCGACGGGACCTCCTGCCAGTCGGACGCGTCGTGCACGCCCCACTCGGTCGTCACGTGCGCGAAGCCTCCCGGCGTGAGGCGGCTTGCGGCCTCTCGCAGCAACGTCGCGCTCAGCTCGCCGGGTTTCAGCCCGCTGTCGCGGTAGGTCAGTTCGGCGTCCGGCGACACCACGAACGGGGGATTGGCGACGATCAGGTCAAAGCGCCGCTCGCCGGCCGGATCGAACCAGCTGCCCTCCGCGAAAGCGATGTTCGTGATCGCGTTCAGGCGGGCGCTGAATGCCGCGTGATGCAGCGCCCGCGGGTTGACGTCGGTCGCGAGCACGTCGCGGGCGTGCAGCGCCACGGCCAGCGCTTGCATCCCGTTGCCCGTGCCGAGGTCCAGTGCCGAGCCGGCGCTCGCGCGCACCGTGCTGCGGGCCAGCAGCCGCGACGCCGGGTTGACGCCGGGAACAGCGTCGCGCGGCTCGCCGAGCGACGCCGTCGCGCGATCCGCCGCCACCAGCAGGTGGCGGTACGGCGACAGCGAGATGGTGGCGCGAACCCGGTCGCCGCCGTCAGACGCGAGCAGCCCGGCGGCCACGAGCTCCGCCGGCGTCGCCGGCGCGAGCGCCGCGGCCGCCTCGCG